>OJHJ01000006.1_pt1 | contig 311876 bp, 282 predicted proteins | sample 1595201 | NCBI WGS metagenome assembly OJHJ01 (sample SAMN05416832, study PRJEB24817) | seawater metagenome | isolation source: Sea water | place: Canada:Atlantic | collected 2013-07 | reverse complement strand
GTCGGCAGCGTCAGATGTGTATAAGAGACAGACCACCGGAAAATCCACCTCCCCCGCCACCAGACGAACTGGAGCTTTGCGGCAGGGAGCTGCTGACCCCGGTACTCATGCTCGACATGATCGCATCATTCATGCCGCCGACACTGCCGAAGGAGCGGCTACCGAAATGCCCCCAAGCCGGAGAATACGCTGCGGCGACGGCGGGCAAAGCCCTCTCGAAATACTTCGTCCACGGCTTTTCCACATCGAGCGCGACAGCGTAGGGCAGGAACCGCTCATACCGTTCGACACTCATCGGGGGCGGCGCGTCACTCCCCACGTCGACCGAGTTCATCTGCAGCTTCTCGGCCGTTTCCAGATACAGCTTGAAGCCTTCGATTTCTGTCCGTGTCTTCTGCCCCTTGGGTGTCGGCGCGGGCATCAGATACATGAACAGGCCATTGATGGCCGCAAGAGCCAGAACGACGGCCATATGCCACCAGGACCAATTGATGGTTTGCGTCACGGCCAGTGCGATGCCGGCGATGGTCAGCACGACCGCCACAAGCGTATAGCCGAGATTCCAGCGAAAGTAGGCTTTGCCATATTTCCGAGAGAGCGATTTACGAAACAGCGAATAGGCCGTTGTAAAGCTCGCATCATACTTCCCCCCCAGCGTTCGCGCGGAGGAGCCCTCAAACAAATCATCATTCAACTGCTGCTCGTCAGCGGACAAGGCAGCCGACACGTCCGGCTTACGCGTCAAAACGGTCGACTTCTTTTCCGAAGCATCAATGTCCACCACGCCTTTTGTGCCCATGCTGATCAGCGTGGAGATCAGGGCGCCATGCCCCCGCAAGCCGCGAAAGTATATATGATGCACGGCGGCCGGTGACAGATCCCGCGGCGGTTCATAGCGCGCAAAGACCGGCCCCTTTGGTGGGTCCTCTCCGACCTTACGGAAGCTGCGCGTCAGGAAGGCAAGTACGCCAAGGAACGAGGTGATCAGCAATGCCAGTGATCCATACCGGAACCACCAAAGAGCGCCCTTGTCGGACAGGGACAGCGGTTCGATCACGCCTTTTTCGAGGCTGAGCGAAACCGTCAGCCCTTCCCGCGAACTGAACGGCCGCGTCGCTTCGAACACATGCGCCCCGCCACTTTGCCGATAGGCATAATCGCTGCCCGTATCGCCCAATCCGCCTGTATAGGCGTTCTGCTCCGTCACCCGCGCCTCTTCCGGCAAGGTGATGCGGGCGGCTGCCTGGTCAATCGGGAACAGCCAGTAATTCCCTGTCACGTTCCAATAAAGTTCGTCATGGTCGTCGAAGTAGCGGATCTGGTTCTTCACCTCATATTCGATCTCATAGGTGTGGCTGCCCTGATCGAGGAAGACATCGGCGTCGCCAATGCGGATGCGGTAGGCATTGCCGTCTTTCTCGACCGTGTACGGTTCACGCCGACCGTCCCGCGTCACGCGTGTCACGTCATACTGATAGGGCAGCTTGTCGCCCGGCTGCCCCGCATCGTCAGCATAGTATCGCGGGAGGTCCCGAAAAATGCCGCGCCGGATGCGCGCCCCTTCCGACGTCACCTGGATCGTCTCGGACACATCGATATCGCCATCGGTCTTGACGGTGATCGCCACGTCAAAACTGTCGATCTTCTCTTCCGCCCCCGCGACGAGCGAGACAAGACATACGGTGAGGCAGAGGATCAGCGTGCGCACGCTCATGAAGCGCCTCCCATATCGATCTGGGGCAGCGCCCGGTCGGCCATGTCGACTTCGAAATAGGCGCGCTGCCGAAACCCCAAGGGACTTGCCAACAGATTGGCCGGAAAGCTCTGCACGCTCGTATTCAGTTCCCGGACCGCGCCATTATAGAACCGGCGCGCCATCTCGATCTTGTCTTCGGTGTCCGCAAGTTCCTTCTGGAGTTCAAGGAAGTTTCCGCTCGCCTTCATCTCGGGATAGTCCTCAGCCACCGCCATCAGGCGCGCCACAGGTTGGGACAAGGCGCTTTCCGCCGCGCCCCGGCTGGCAAGGTCATCGCCTGCCGCGAGGGCCCGCGCCCGCTTTTCGGCCACGTCGGCGAACAGCTCCCGCTCATGCGATGCATAGCCCTGCACTGTGCTGACCAGTTGGGGAATGAGATTGGCGCGGCGCTTCAGCTGGACGTCGATATCCGACCAGCCATTGTCGGCCATCTGCGACCGGCTGACGAGCCGATTGTAGATCAACACGCCGAACACGATGAGGACGGCCACGAGGCCGAGTATGAAATAGATCAGCACAGTCGAAGGCCCTCCGGGTTGAGCCCTTTATCCTTAACTGGCCTTTCGTGTGCTGTTAAGGCTGGCCCCCACCCTGCGCGGTTCGCCAGTCGGCGCGGGTCATCTCCCAGACCAGGGACCGACGTCGCGACCCGTCCGGCCGCACGCTCTCGATCTCACCCATCCGGGCAAAGCCCATCCCGTCCAGCATGCGCTGCGTCGGGACGTTCTCCAGACTGGCCGTTTCGCACAACAGGTCCAGGTCGAGTGCCTCGAACATCCAGGTGAAACTGGCCGCCGCGCCCCGTGTCCCCTGCCCCTTGGCATGCTGTGACGGGTGCAGTGCGCCGCCCAGTTCACCCGCAGCCCAATGCGGCCAGACCTGAACATCGCTGTATCCCATGATCTGCCCGTCTTCTGCCGCACGCACGAACAGAAGGCCCGTCCCGGCTTCGCGCTCCTCAAGGTGTTGCTGGATGAACGCGCCGACGCTCGCTTCGGTCAGGGGACGCGGCAAAGTATAAATGGGCGCATAGACGGCAGGATCTGACAGGAGCGCGAACAGCCCCGCCGCATCTGCAGGGACCGCCAGCCGCGATGCGTCGGGCGTATCTCCGAGCCGTTCGGCCCGGCGGACATGATCGCGGATTTCGTCGGCCCGTTCGGGCGACACCTCCTGCCGTGTGATGGGTATTCCGTCTGCCATGCAACAGAGGGGGCCACAACACGGTGCACGCGACAAGACTTCACGCGGCGATATACCCCTGTCATCACGGGCATAAACGCATTGACCCACCCCGCGGCTGCGGCCAGATGCGCGCATGACTGAATCAGCCCCGACTGCCGCGCACCATGGCAAAAATGCCTTCATGTTCGTGATCATCACGGTCGCGATCGATATGCTGGCCTTCGGCTTGATCATTCCCGTCGTGCCGACACTGGTTCAGGAACTCGGCAACATCAGCGCTGAGCGGTCCACGCTCTATATTGGCGGCCTCGGCGCAACCTATGCCTTCATGAATTTCCTGTTCGGCCCCATGCTGGGCGCCCTGTCGGACCGGTTTGGGCGACGCCCCGTACTGCTCGCCTCGATTGCGACCCTGTCCCTGGACTTCCTGATCATGGGATTTGCCAATTCGATCTGGCTGCTCTTCCTGGGCCGCGCCCTGTCCGGCATTTCCGGGGCGACCTCTGCGACCGCCAATGCCTATATCGCGGACGTCACCGAACCGGAGAATCGCGGCAAGGCGTTTGGCATGGTCGGGGCTGCCTTCGGCTTTGGCTTCGTCTTCGGACCCGTCATGGGCGGCTTCCTCGGAGATATTGACGCGCGCGCGCCGTTCTTTGCCGCAGCGGGGCTCGCCCTTCTGAACTTCGCCTATGGCTCCTTCGTGCTGCCGGAATCGCTGGACCGGGAACATCGCCGTCCATTCGTAATGGCGCGGTCAAACCCGTTCGGCGCCGTGAAACATTTCTCGAAGCTGCCACATGTGTCCTGGTTCCTCGTCGCGGCAGGTATCTTCTTCTTCGCCCATACCGTCTATCCGGCGACCTGGTCGGTGCATGGCGAAATCCGGTATGACTGGTCCCCAAAGGAAATTGGCCTGTCGCTCGGCCTTGTGGGATTGGGCGCCGCCGTGGTGCAGGCCGGGCTGATCGGCATCGTCCTGAAACGGCTCGGCGCAGTTCGCACCACGCTCTACGGCATCGCCATCAATGCAATCGCGCTGGTCCTGTATGGATTCGCGGGCGCCGGATGGGTAGTCTACCTGATCATCCCGCTCGGCGCGCTCGGCGGCGTCGCGAGCCCTACGCTCAACTCGCTGATGTCATCGGTGACACCGCGCAACGCACAGGGCGAATTGCAGGGGGCATCGGCCAGCCTGAATTCCTTCGCCATGATCTTCGGCCCGCTGATCATGTCCGGCGCGCTCTTCTATTTTACCGAAGAGGGCACACCCTTCCGCTTTCCGGGGGCTGCTTTCCTGCTGGCAGGTGTTCTGACAGCCCTTGCCATCATCCCGTTCCTGCGCGGGGTGCAGGCCAACAAGGACGCGCTTCCCTCAGACGAATGAAGCCGACCCCCACGGAGCCGACTTCAACATGATTTCCGGTAGGTGTTTAGCTTTTCGGCTTCATCAGCAGGCCGGCCAGTACGCCGACAATGCCCCCCCCGACGCCGCCTTCAAGCAGCGTGTTGATGATGTTCATCGGAGATGTCGCGCTGGCAGTCGCATCGCCCAGCACCTGGATATTGGCCGCGTCCAGCCCGTAATGGGCCCCAATGCCGCCGACAATTCCCCCAATCAGTCCGCCGGTGCCGCCGCCGCCGGTCAGTCGTGACACGAGCGGGCCGACCACAAGGCCGCCGATAGCGCTCAGAATGAGCGGTACAATGTCTTCCATAATTTGCCCTCCCTTAGGCATTTAGGGGGGCTCTGACGGCCCCTCCATCAAGGATGAGATCGCTTTTCGGCCAAGAGGTCCAGAAAATTTACCACAAGTGCGAGTGTTGCAACTGCGAGAAACTGCGGGCAAAGACCGGCGGGATGAGCGCTTCCCGACCTGCCCTGTTCCTCGATCGAGACGGCGTGATTAACGTCGACAAAGGCTATGTCAGTCGTGTGGAGGATTTCGAATGGGTTCCCGGAGCTGCAGAAGCGATCGCCGCCTTCAATGCCCGGAACTGGTACGTCTTCGTGGTGACGAACCAGTCGGGAATTGCCCGCAACTATTACACAGAGTCAGACATGCACACGCTACATGACTGGATGTTGGCCGAACTGGCCCAACAGGGTGCGCGCATTGACCGGATCTACCACTGCCCCTTCCATGAAGAGGGCGAGAATCCGGCTTATCGAAAGGCCAGTTTCGACCGGAAACCCAATCCCGGCATGCTCCTGGCGGCCATGTCCGAATTCCCGGTCAAACGTGAGCAAAGTTTTCTCATCGGCGACAAGGAAACCGACATGGCCGCCGCGCGCGCGGCGGGCGTCGCCGGTTTCCTGTTCCGCGGCGGGAATATCGCCGAATTCGCCGAATGGACCCTCGCAGGTTTCGAAGACGGCAATCGCGGGTAGGAAAGCGCCGGGCCCGAGTTCCGTTTACGCAAAGGTAAGGCTGGCTTTGCCGCAATCTCCTGATTAGTGTGCGCCGCAACAAGCATCGCATACACTGGAGGATACCTCATGCGTGAAGCCGTAATCGTTTCCTATGCCCGTACAGGCATGGCCAAAGCCAACCGGGGCTCACTGAACAACACACACGGGATCACGATGGCCGGCACGGCCATCAAAGGCGCCCTTGATCGCGCCGGCATCGAGGCCGGTCTGGTCGAAGACGTGTTCCTTGGCTGCGCGCAGCCTGAAGGCGCGACCGGACACAATGTGGCCCGCAACGCCGCGCTCTGGGCCGGCTGCCCATCCACGACGTCCGGTGCCACAATCAACCGTTTCTGTTCGTCTGGCCTGCAGGCGATTGCCAACGCCGCCCACACGGTCATCAATGAAGGCGCGCCTGTTGCCATCGGCGGCGGCGTTGAATCCCTCTCTCTTGTCTCCCGCAGCGGCCACATGAACCTGCACCGCTACACCGAAGACGAGCTGATGAAGAAATGGCCCGCGATCTGGATGACCATGATCGAGACCGCTGAGATCGTCGCTGACCGTTATGGCGTCAGCCGCGAATACCAGGACCAGTATTCTGCCGAATCCCAGAAGCGCACTGCCGCTTTCCAGGAGAAAGGCTACATGGCCGAGGAAATCGTGCCGCTGAAAACCACGATGAAACTGGTCAACAAGGAAACCGGCGAAGAGACACTGCAGGAAGTCGTATGTGATCGCGACGAGTGCAACCGCCCGGGCACGACGTTTGAGAGCCTTTCCGGCCTGAAGCCGGTCTTCTCCGGCGGCATGGTCGTCAAGGAAGGCAAATATGTCACCGCCGGTAACGCATCCCAACTGTCGGACGGCTCCGCAGCCGTCGTCGTGATGGAAGCCAAGGAAGCCGAGAAGCGCGGCCTGAAGCCGCTCGGCCGTTTCGTCGGCTTCAACGTCGCTGGCTGTGATCCGGACGAAATGGGCATCGGTCCAGTGTTCGCGGTGCCACGCCTGCTGGAGCGTCACGGCCTGAAGGTTGACGACATCGACCTCTGGGAACTTAACGAAGCCTTCGCCTCGCAGTGCCTCTACAGCCGCGACCGTCTCGGTATTGATCCCGAAAAGTACAATGTGAATGGCGGCTCGATCTCCATCGGCCACCCCTTCGGCATGACCGGCGCACGCTGCACGGGTTCGATGCTGATGGAAGGCCAGCGTCGCGGCGCGAAATATGGCGTCGTCACGATGTGCATCGGCGGCGGCATGGGCGCAGCCGGTCTCTTCGAGATCTTCAGCTAACCCCCTTCCCCATCATCCAATGAAAAAAGCCCCCGGTCCTCGGACCGGGGGCTTTCCTTGTCTAGGGCTTGGGAAGCCTAGAAGGCTACCGTCAGCGTGGCCTGAACCGTGCGTGGATTGAGGGGACGGAAGAAGGCATCGCCGCCACCAGTCGTGGTGAACGTGAAGGCCAGCGTGTCCTCATCGAAGATGTTGTCCACGTTCAGACGAAGACTGACATTCTCAGGCAGGCCGAAATTGTTCGGGCCGCCAATATCCGCATAGGCGCTCCACAGGAAATAGCCCTCCATCTTGTTGCCAGGACTGTCTGCAGCTTCCCTGAAATCAGCGTAGCGGTCGCCGGTATATTTCGTCGACAGGTTTCCGACGAACCATTCAGTCGGCTCCCAGGTGATGCCGCCGCTGAAGATCCATTCCGGGCTGTCCGCCAGCAAGTTGCCGGATGGATTGTCCAGGAAGGCGTCATCATTGGTCGCATTATTATAGGTCAGGTTCACGTCGCCATAGAGCTTGCGATCGAACATTTCCGGCTGCCACACACCCGACACCTCGACACCATAGGCCGTGGTCGAACCGGCATTCACCGAGAAGGATTCCGGCTGGAGCGTCGCCGGATTGATCACATTCCCGGTCACGAGACGGTTGTCAAACGAGGTATAGAAGGCTGCGACCGCGCCGTTGAAGGTGGCCCGATTGGTTCGCAGGCCAATTTCGTAATTGGTCGATTCTTCTGCGTCGGGTGCCGGAGCGACAAAGCTCGTCGCCGTCGAAAAGATGTCGTCCGCGCCGCGCGGCAACGCATAGTTCATGGAGAAGGACGCAAACACCTGATCGGTCTCGTTGAGGTCGTACACTGCCCCCAAATTTGGAAGCAGGTCGCTCGTATAGGTGGCGGAGACACTTTGCGGCCCGTAACCTGGAAGCGTGTCGCCGCCTCCCGCACCGCCTACCCGAATGGCATAGTCCGCATAGTCACGATATCCATCAAGGGAATAGTCGATGTCGAGCAGCTTGGCGCCCACTTCGACATTCAGGCGGTCCTCCATCAGGCTGATCGTGTCCTTGAGATAATATTGCATCGTGTCCCGAACCGACACGTAGTCGCGCCGATAATAGGCCACTTCATCAAACAGGACCGCGCCATCCGCGCTGCCGTCGGCATTGTTCAGGCGTTTCTGGGTCCGGTGATATTCGTCTTCCTCATACCAGCCGCCCGCTTCAATCGTGTGGTTGGCGAGTTCCCATTCAAACCCGAGAACGGCACCCTTCCGTGTGCCACCTACGCCCGAGAACCCGTACTGGACGCCGCGCGGATGCGTGACATCCAGGCCGACTTCCACCTGGTCCTGATAGCGGCTCAGTGTGTTGCCATAGCCGTCCGGTGACACGCCGAAACCGTCCTTGTCCTCGTAGTAGAGCGTGGCCTTCGTGCTGAGGCCTTCCACGAGGTCGGATTCAAAATTGAGGGCGTAGAGACTGTCCTGACGGATGTTCACACGATCCTGATAATATCCGGTGCAACCGCCTGTCTGGAGCGGAACATAGTCGGCATCATTGATGACACCATCATTGTTGAAGTCGACACTGACCGGAGAAATACATCCTTCCGGCAAGGTTTCCGAATATCCGTAATCGGTCCCCACCGCCTCAAATCCGGCGCGAGAGTTGGACGGGGAATCATAATCGAAGAAATCGTTCGAAACATAAGACGCCGTGACGAATGTGTCGGCATCAAACTCGTATCGCACCTTGCCTTCAATATGCTCACGGTCGATCGTGCCGGGCCCCCTCCACAGATCGCTGTCTGTCTTGGACCGGCTGATATAGGCCGAAAAGCCATTGATGTCCCCGGTCTCGAGTTTGACAAAGGTCCTCTGGAGATCGTCGTCGCCCAGTGTGTAGGAGAGCATGCCGCCCGCTTCGTCGGACGGTGCAATCGTATTGTAGGACACGATTGGGCCGAGCGATGCATAGCTGGGCAGGGACACATCGCCCGCGCCCGGCGAGGCCACAACAGAGCCGAGGTTTTCATTGTCCACATAGCGGAAGATCGGGCTGCCCCCGAACGCGTCCGACCGGCCCATCGGCACACCGTCCAGAACGAAGCCTATCTGCTGGAGATTGAAGGCACGAACGGTAACGGAGTTGCCGAACTCATAGAGCCCTAGCGCGCCATCGGTCTGGACGTTGAACCCCGGAAGCGATTCCAGCATCTTGAGACCGGAAATGCCGGAGGGCGCCGACAGCAATTCCTTGCGAGTCACCGCAACCGTGTTGCTTGCCTCACCTTGCCCGATGGCCAGATCTGTTTGCGAGACGCGGCGACCTTCCACCACCACGGCCTCAAACCGCGCCTCTTCTGGGGCCTCTTCTTCCTGTGCAACTGCCGGCAGGGCCAAGCTCGCAGCACCCAAGACTGCCCCCAACACAAATGGTGTTTTCGGCAACCACCCCTGCCGCTTTTTTAATGTGGTCATCTCTTTCTCCCAATCTGAAATCTGTAATGCCCAGTTCAGGTTCAGGAGAGATCAGGGTATTTGAACATCAAATTTCGAGTGATCGTTCTAAAAATGATCGATTGACCATTTCTTTTGCACCGCAGCAATCTGGCGCTCAACTACCTCCCACCACCGGAGGGAATGTTTACGCGACCTTTGGTTGCGGGCTGAAGTTTTGAGAGACAGTACAGATGTGAGGATGAGGATATTGCGGTTGGAACCCGTCTTTGTGCTAGCCTTGATCCGGTAATCTACAAAGGAGTTGCCATGAAGCGCGCAATCTTAGCCGCTGCCGGACTGGTTTTGCTGTCCGCATGTGAAACCGTACCTCGCCACCATGAGCACGGTGCAAGCACCGATCCACAAGGCGCGGTATCCTTCACGACGGCTAGTGCTCCGACTCCGGAATCGGCCAAGGCCCGAAAGGGTGAAACCATTGCCCGGGATGCCGATGGCCGCCCATACACTCACGCCCTGCTGGGAGAGCCCTTACCCGCGCTATCTGGTGAAATGGCGGATGGCGCGACCTTTGATCCTGCTTCGCTGGACAATTGGACGATCATTCACGTCTGGGGGCTCTGGTGCGGCGACAGCATGGCCGATGCGCCCTACACAGCTGCTTTGGTCACCGCGATTGAACAGGACCCAGATCTCGACTTCCTGTCGATCCACACGCCTCAAAATACCAATCGCACAAATCCCAAGGACATGTTCGGCAAGCACGGATCTGTCGCGGCCTATTTCGACTCGAAGGGCTACAGCTTTCCGACCCTGGTCGACGACGATGCGAGCCTACGCCAGGCATTGGAGATCAACTGGACCCCCTCCTACTTTCTGGTGGACCCCGATGGTATCGTCCGGGGATACAGGACCGACTTGTCAATCGCCAGGGGAGAACCGGTGAAAGACTTTCTGAAAGATGTTGCCCGCGTCAAAGCCGAAAGGAAAAACATCGAAGCCGAGCAAACCTCTCCCGTCGCTTCGATTGGGCCGGACGGCGCGATGGGCGTCACGGGGGCCATACCGTTCAACACCACTTCTATCCGGGCCGCCTTTTCGGGATATGAGGTCGTTCCTGACAAAATGACGTCAGAAGAACAAGCATATCCCGTGTTCAACATTGTTGCAGAGACAGACACCAGGCCCGTTTATGTCGTGGAATCTGATTGGTCGCTGGGACAAGTCTACCGGGTTTCAACCACCCACCCAGACGTGGCCGGCCCGAATGGAGAACATGTCGGCACCTATCGCCTGAGCGCCCTGCCGGAGTCCGCGCGTGCGGGATGTGTGGAGGGCATGGACGCGTCCGCAGGCCTTCTTATGTGCAACGAGATCGGTACAAACGCGCAGTTTCAGCGCGTTTTCGACCCTCTGGAGGATGGGGCGGATGCCGTTCTGGTGCGCATGACCTACTACCCCTCCGCCTCCAAGGCGCCGGATTAACCTAGCGGAAAGCCTAACTTGCCGGATTTAGCATCATTTCATGGTTTTTGGCGTGACAGGGCGTTTGATCATTCGCGTGGCAGCTTGTAACTGTTAGACAAAGCGTTCTGGATAAACAGAAAGGCGGGTCTTGATGCTGCATCCATCCACCAAACGGCTGATAGATAAGCTCGGCGACATGACACGCCGCCAGAAAGTGACCTGGCAGGAGGCCGAAGACGGCCGCATGACGCACGACACAGAAGGCTATCGTGTCACGCTGACACCTGAACCCTATGCCGTCCTGCTGACAGATGCCCAAGGCCGGGAAATAGAGACCTGCAGCCCGTCCGACTTCGCGGACGATATCGACAACAACGGCCGCCCCTACACTCTGTTCGTGGAAGAACTCTATCGCGAAGCCAAGCGTCATGCGCGCGGTGCCGAAGAGGCGATCAGTGCGGTGCTGGCCGGGTTGGATGCTGTAGAGATCGATGCAGGCGATGCGCCCTCCGACCTTGCTGAAGACGCTGCCGAACCAGACGCTGAAGCCGGGGACATGACCGCTGGCGAGGATACCGTCGAGGACCCTCTGGACGACAGCTCCCCCCTGGAACCGAAAGCCTATTGGGAAATGGATAGCCAGTCCGATATCACTTCGGCGGTCGCCTCCCTGGCCAACCAGGTGAATACGCCTCTGCCTGCCGACCCGGTCGATCTTGAATCAATCAAGGACATTAGCGACGACACGACGACGCCTGCGCCCGACACCTTCGGCACACAGGAAATACCGTCGGAGGACGACATTCTCACGGACGAAAATACGGCGGTCACGCTTGAAGAAGCTGTCGCGGAGTCCGCTAGCGGCGCAGGTCTGGCCGAAGCCCCGGAACCGGCTGATGCGGAGAGGTCGGATGCTGAGACGCCCACGCCGCCGATCATGGGCTATGGCGTTTCCGCGCCAGACGCGCCCGCCGCTATGGAACCTGTGGAAGACCCCGGCCCTCTGGATGAGCCGGCCGCCGGCTTCACTCCAACCGGCTTCGTGGACACCTTGCCGGAAGAGGCGCCGGCCGCGGAACAAGACTCGCCACACATCGAGACCGAAGCTCAGGTCATGGCCGAGACAGAGGCCTACGCCCCGGCATTTTCCGACACTGTGTCAGACGCCCCAAATTATACGCAGGCGGAGCCCTTCACCACCTCCGCGCCTGAGCCAGAACCGGAAAAAGCCCCTAATTTTCTGAGCAGCTCCAGCAGTGCCTTCACGGGCGCTCTTGGCAGTGGCCTGAGCAGTAATATTTCAGATCCAAACACCCCTGAGGCAGAACTGGAGCCGGATACAGCGGACACCCCGACGCATCCTTATGCTGAGGATGAAGCGCCTGCGATGGAAACCCGCTTCGAGGCCGCGCCCGAGACAGAGCCCGCTCCCGTCCCGGACGCACAGCCGGCACCCCTACCCTCCTTCAGCCTATCCGGCATTGGCGCCCGGCAGGAGCCTGCCCAGCCCCCCGCCCGCATGGAAGCAAGCGATCCAATTGAATCGGTGAGGTCCCCGCAGGTGGTAATTGACGCAACTCACGATCATGCCTGGCCCGGAACCGAACCAACGGACCTGGATGAAGACACCCCTGGTCCGGATACGGCAGTCGAAACAACGGAACCGCAGGCCGAGGATGACATGTTTCCCCAGCCTGATTTCATCGTGGAAGCCCAGCCGGAGCCGACTGAAGCCACTTCCGGCGACGAGGAACCTGTAGCGACCGAGGAAGCGCCCGCCCGTCCGGTCAAACGGTTCAATCCCTGGAACTGAGGCCTAACCGCGCCAGAAACGCCGGGTCAGAACAACAAACACGGCGACAAATTCCAACCGCCCCAGAAGCATGGCGATTGCGCAGACCCATTTGGCAAAGTCTGGCAGTAGCTGGAACGTGCCGGACGGACCGATCATGGGGCCAAGCCCCGGTCCCACATTGGAAACGCTGGTCGCGGCACCTGAAATGGCCGTCAGCGCATCCACGCCTGTCAGGCTGATCAGGGCCGCCGAAACCAGGAAAGTCAGCAGGTAGAGGCTGACAAACACCATGACCGATTGCAGCACTTCCTCATCCACTGCCTTGCCGGCATAGCGGATCGGTGTGCGGCGATGCGGCTGGATCATGCGTTGCGAGTAGGCGATGATCGTCTTGGCTGCGATTTCCAGCCGGAACATCTTCAGGCCGCACGCAGCCGAGCCTGCACACCCCCCCACAAAGGTTGCGCCCAGGAACACAACCATCACCGGTTGGCCCCAGGTGTCATAAGGCGCCGAGGCGTAGCCCGTGCCTGTCATGATGGAGATGATATTGAACAGCGCTTCCTTGAAGCCGTGGAAGATGTGATCGAAGATCGGCGGATCCACCACCGCCTCATGGTAGACGACAATGATGCTGGAGAAGACCAGGGCCAGCCCCAGATACAGGCGCGGCTGCGGGTCTGACAGCATGGGCCGAAGACGTCCCTGTAGCATCAGCATGGCCAACAAGCTGAACGGCAGGCCCGCGATGAACATGAAGACCGTGGCGACATAGGGCGCGTTGGTCTCACTGAAGTAGCCAAACGACGCATCATGGGTCGAGTATCCGCCCGCTGACATGGTCGTCATGGCGTGCGTTATCGCGTCGAACCAATCCATGCCCGTCAGATAGTAGAGCAAGGCACACAGCATCGAGATCAGCAGATAGGTAAAGCCGAGATAGGCTGCGATGTCGGTGATGCGCGGCAGGAATTTCCCGGACATGTCGGAGCTTTCGAGCTCGAACAGTTGCATCCCGCCAACCCGCAGCTGGGGGAGGATGGCGATGGCCGTCACGATAATGCCGATTCCGCCAATCCATTGCAGGATGGCGCGCCACAGCAGCAGGCCCCGCGGCATGTCATCCAGGCCCGTCATCACTGTCGCGCCCGTCGTGGTCAGGCCGGAAATTGTCTCGAACAGCGAGTCGGTGACGGTCATCCCTGATGCCAGAAAGGGAATGGCGGCGATCATCGGCAGGAAGACCCAGACCAGCACGGTCAACAGGAAGCCTTCGCGCTGTCCGGTCCGCTCCACATCCCCGCGCGACAGCACCCACATGCACGCCCCGATCAGGATGGAACCAAATGCCGACACTTCGAACACATAAGTTTCCGCCCGGCCGTCAGCGTAATCCATCAGCGCACAGGGGATCATCGCCAGGCCCAGCAGGACGGTCATGATGCCGATGGCGAGAAAGATGGGACGAAGCTGCATGTCTGGCGGGCAGGATACGCCGCAAATCCTGCTGAGGTGTCAACGCATTGGGTGGTTAAGCAGAATGCACCATGAACGCGATTTGGGCGGAATTTGAGGGTTTCCCGGGAACTCCTGACGATAATGTCGGACTGTGTCTGGCCTGCGCCGAGGCAGATATGCCATTTTCGCGCCAAGTCCAAGGGCGCGCGCCTGTTGACGCGGTCATCGGCAAGGGCCTAAACGCCCCTTCGTTTCATTTGCAACTGATGACCATCTCATGTTCGACCATTCCTCCTTCGATGCCCATGAGGGCGTCCACCTGTTTCATGACGCGGCGAGCGGCCTGAAAGCGATCATTGCGATCCATTCGACAGCGCTGGGACCGGCGGCGGGCGGCTGCCGCATGTGGAATTACGGTACAGGCGAAGCCATGTTGCGCGACGCCCTGCGACTCAGCCAGGGCATGAGCTACAAGAATGCCATGGCTGACATCCCCCTCGGCGGCGGCAAGGCGGTGATCTGGGGCGACGCAAAGATCGACAAGTCGCCCGACCTGTTCCGGGCCTTCGGGCGCGCGGTCGAAAGCCTGCAGGGCAGGTACATCACCGCCGAGGATGTTGGCATCGGCGTTGCGGACATGCAGATTGTGCGCGAGGAAACGGCCCATGTTGCAGGCCTCGATCAGGGCGCTGCGGCTAGTGGGGACCCCTCTCCGATTACCGCGATGGGGATCTATCTCGGCATTCGCGAAACCGCGAAGCGCGCCTTTGGGACGGATGATCTGACCGGTCGGACGATTGCCGTGCAGGGCGTCGGCTCGGTGGGTGGGCATGTGTGCGAGCATCTGGCCAAGGCCGGTGCAAACCTCGTCATCACCGATATAGATCAGGTGGCCTTGTCGGACATTTCGGCCCGAACCGGCGCAAGGATCGTCCAGCCGGACGATATCTATGACGTCGAGGCGGATATCTTCTCTCCGAATGCCCTGGGCGCCATCATCAATGAAAAGACACTGGAGCGATTCCGCGTGAAGGCGATTGCCGGCGGCGCAAACAACCAGTTGATCGTTCCGGAAATGGGCGAGTTGCTGCGCCGGCGCGGCATCCTCTACGCCCCTGATTACGTCATCAATGGCGGCGGGATCATCAATGTGTGCGCGGAGATTTCCGGCACCTATTCGCGCGACTGGGTGGACAGCAAGGTGAAGGCCCTGATGACGACCCTTGGGCAAGTGCTTGATTCCGCATTGGAAAATGATGAGCCAACCAATTTCGTTGCCGGCCGAATTGCCCGACAAAGGATCGGCCGGACCGATTAGGTAGTCTCACCTAGTTCAACAGGGGCGATAAATGTTACACAGATTTATCGAACCTGACTGACGCTAGGAGTGAGCCCATGTCCGTAGTCGCCATGCTGCAGGGAACGGTTGAGACCGACCTTGCAACCATACGCAGCGCCCTTTCGCTTGCCCGTCGCATGAATGTGCCGCTGCGGGCCTTGTGCGCCCTGCCTGATCCGAACGCCGCCCTGATGGTGATTGCTACGCCTGAGGCTGCAGGCCTGACCAGTGTGACCACCCAATCAATCTTCGACATGCAGGAAGAAGTCCTGACCAATGCCCGCGAAGCCTTCAAACAGGCGACGCAGGGTGAGGAGACGGTGACCTGCGAGTTCAAGCATGAGGTCAACACGGTCGAGCGTGCGGCGTCGGATGCCGCCTCACTGTCCGAGGCCGTAGTGTTTCCGCGCTCAGCCGCAGACGGATCGCAACCGCTGAATGTGTCCTTCGAATATGTCCTGATGGAAGCCCACCTTCCGGTCGTACTGGCCGGGACAACGACAGACATGGACGGGCCAGCCATTATCGCTTGGGATGGCAGTAATGGCGCAGCCCGGACCGTCCGTTTCCATCTTCCCCTCCTGCGCGCCTTTGGCGACGTCATTATCGCCCAGAATACGGATGATCTGAACAAGGATCCCCAACGCGAGATTGCAGCACCGGAAGCGCTCGTGGAATGGCTCGTTCTTCAGGGAATTTCCTCGCGCGTGATGGAAATCGAAGGCGAAGTCTCTTCCGGCCTGCTTGCCATGGCCAAGGGCACCGGAGCCAGCATGATCCTGGCTGGTGCCTATGGGCATTCCCGCCTCGCCGAACGCATTTTCGGCGGCACCACACGCCGCTTGCTGCGCGCTGACAACGCCCCCGCTCTGGCATTGGCCCACTAAAGGATAACTGAACAATGAGCCTTTCAAAGATCGTACTCCAACTCGCCCGCAATCCAGGCCTGCCAAACGGCGATGCAGGACAGGGCTATACGCTGGTCGCGCCGCTGACGGCTGCAGGTCAGATCGATGTCGATGCGTGGCGCGATAATCGGTCCGCCTGCCGCGTGGTACGCTTCAGCCCGGACCCCGACGAGCATGCTGATGGCTTGCTGACCCATCGCGGCAGTCGCTGGTTCTTCCACTATGATGAAGACGATGAAGGCGATGACGAAGCGGGCTACAAACTGGGCGAACATGTTTTCAGGGAAGGCGAATATGTAACCATCGCCAGCCATGGCGAAACGCCGCTCACCTACAAGATTACCGATATCAGCCCCATCTGATCCTTCCCGAGCGTCAAGCTGGACAGCTTTCCGTTATCATCGCAAACTTCCATCCCATGAGGGCAGGCAAACATGCCCCTTGGGAGGAAGACATGAAAAGACTGCTGGGCCTCGCCGTATCGGCGATTGCGCTGGCTGCGTGCGATAGCTCTGCGCCAGACAATTCTGCACCGGACACCGATACCGCACAAATTGAGCAAACTGCGTCTGCCACGGGGCGGACGGCTGGATACAATGAAGACCGGAATGCCTATTTCGGTGACCTGCACATCCACACACGCTCCAGCTTTGATGCTTATATCTTCAATGTCCGGCGTACAGCCGATGATGCCTACCGGTTTGCTCGCGGTGAGACCATCACCCACCCGTCCGGCTTTGACATGACCATTGCGGGCGGCCCTCTCGATTTCTACACTGTGACCGACCATGCCGAATATCTTGGCATCCTGCCGGTCATGGATACCCCCGGCACGGAGCTGTCCGAATTGCCGCGCGCCAAGGACATGTTCTCGACCGACCCCGCAAAGATCACGGCGGCCTTCCAGGGCGTCGGCGCGTCGGTGCGCTCGGGTGAGCCGATTGAGGAAATGTACGACACCGAGATCATGGGGTCGGTCTGGCAGCAGAATATTGACGCTGCCGATAAATATTATGTGCCCGGCGAGTTTACGACATTTGCCGCCTACGAATTCACGTCTGTGACCGTGAATGAGGAGGATGGTTCATTTGCCGGCGGCAACCTCCACCGCAATGTCTTCTTCAAGGGCGAAGCGCCGGACCGCGCCTTCTCGACACTGGATTCGCCTAACCCGGAAGATTTGTGGGATTGGATGGATGAGCAACGAGCCGAAGGCTATGAAGCCATCGCCATCCCGCACAATTCGAATGTATCCGACGGACAGATGTTCCGTCTGGAAACCTATAATGGCGACCCGCTGGACGTGGCCTATGCTGACCAGCGCATGCGCAACGAACCACTGGTCGAGGTGACACAGGTCAAGGGCACCAGCGAGACCCACCCTGCCCTGTCGCCCAATGATGAATGGGCCGACTTCGAAATATATGACCGGCTGCTGGCGTCCTATCAGGTATCCAAAACGGAAGGCAGCTATGTTCGCGAGGCTTATCGCAATGGCCTGAAGCTTCAGGAGGAACAGGGATTCGACCCGTTCCACTTCGGCCTCGTCGGGGCGTCCGATAGCCATGTGGCGGGCGGCGCCTATGCCGAGAATGACTACTGGTCGAAAGTGGGGATCATCGACGGCACCCCGATGGCTCGTGGGTCAGTTCCGTTCCTGGGCACAAAGAGCTGGGATGCACAGCCTGACAATCCGATGGTCAACAATGCACGGGAATGGTTTTCCCGCTGGGCCGCATCAGGCCTGACCGGCGTGTGGGCCGAGGAAAATACGCGCGAATCCATCTTTGATGCCTTCCGCCGCAAGGAAACCTTTGCCACGACCGGCCCGCGCATGAAGGTCCGCTTCTTCGGCGGGTATGGGTATACGGAAGACATGCTGGACGATGCTGACCTGACCCGGAAAGCTTATGAGGGCGGTGTGTCGATGGGCAGCGATCTCGTCGGCACCGGAGAGGCGCCAATCTTTCTGGCATGGGCGCAGCGTGATCCCAATATGGGCGCCCTTCAGCGCGTCCAGATCGTGAAGGTCACATCCGGCGGAGAAGCCGTCTATGATGTCGCCTGCCATAATGGCGCGCCCGACCCGACCACGCATCGCTGCGCGGACAATGGTGCAGCCGTCGACATGGACACCTGCACACCGACCGGAGAAGGCGCCAGCGAGCTGAAAGCCGTCTGGCAGGACCCGGACTTCGATGCGGCACAGCGCGCGACCTATTATGTCCGTGTGCTGGAAAACCCGAGCTGCCGCTGGTCCACCTGGGAAGCCATGCGGGGGAATGTCGAGCCACGCCCTGACGTGCCCCAGACCATTCAGGAGCGCGCCTACACTTCGCCGATCTGGTACATACCAGCCGAATAAGGACTGCCGCCTTGAAGCTCCTGCGAGATCCACTCGTTCATTTTGTCGTGGTGGCGGCTCTGGTATTTGGCGCGCACGCAGTCTGGCAGGCGCGATCAGCCCGGACCGACTCCACCATCCTCGTTTCCGCAAGCGAGATTGAACGAATGGCCGCGCTCTATACATCGGAGGCAGGGGCGCTTCCCGGCGAGGCCGACATGGCCGCGATGCTGTCAGACCATGTGCGTGATGAAGCGCTGGCCCGGGAGGCGCGCCGGCTCGGCCTGGACCGCAATGATACGATCATTACCCGGCGTCTTGCCCAGAAGATGAGCTTTGTTGTCTCTGACTTGCAGGAAGATCCAAGTCCGACCGAACAGAATTTGCGGAATTGGCACGCGGCACATCCCGACCGGTTTACTCAACCCGCGACCCTGACCTTCAGCCATGTCTATTTCAGCCCGGATGTCCGCGGTGCAAAAGCAACGACTGACGCAGAGGTCGCCCTCGCGCGCCTGAACGGGGCCAATCCCTCGGACAGCGCCACGCTTGGCGATCCGTTCATGCTGCAGCGGCAATATGGCGACATTCCTTTCCGGGAACTCGCGCGCCAATTCGGCGGTGCTTTTGCGGAGAGTCTGTCCACCCTTCCCGTGTCCGATGACTGGCAAGGACCGGTCGCCTCGGCATATGGCGTGCACCTCGTGCAGATCACGAAGTCTGCGCCTGCGAAGCTCTCCCCATTTGAGGACGTCGCACCAGAAATCCGCAAGGACTGGCTGGAGCAGACCCGGCGCGACGCGAACGAACGGGCCATTCAGGACATCATCGGCCGCTATGAGGTCGTGATAGAAGGGGTGGACTAATGCGGGTTGTGCTGTGCTTGCTCGCCGTTGTTCTGATTGCCCTGTGCGCGGCCGCCCATGAAGTGCGCCCGGCCTATCTGGAGATCACCGAAACCGAGGCGGGCCAGTATGACGTCATCTGGAAACAGCCCGTGCTCGATGGCCGTCGTCTGAAACTTGAGCCCGTGTTTCCCAGCGAGTGCGCGCGCCGCAATGAACGCATGTCGGCGTCCGCCGCAACCCTGATCACGCGCTGGTCGATGACATGTGACCTGAACTCAGGCGACCTGTCGATCGACGGCCTGGACCGCACCCTGACGGATGTCTTCCTGCGCCTTGACCGGCTCAGGGCGGATGACATTTCAGCCGTGCTGCGTCCCAGTGCCAGCTCCGTTGAACTGAGCAGGCCACAGGGGGCGCCAATACTTGCCTATTTCAGGATCGGCGTGGAACACATCCTGTTCGGGTTCGATCATTTGCTCTTCGTGCTGGGCCTGGTCCTGCTGGTCAGACCCCGCCAGTTGCTTGCCACGGTGACCGCCTTCACGGTCGCGCACTCCATCACGCTCGCCGCGTCCGCGCTCGGCGGGATTACCCTGCCCGGCCCGCCGGTGGAAATCGTCATCGCGATGAGCATCGCCCTGCTGGGCGCTGAAGCGATTTACCGGATGCGGGGACAGGAGACGCTCGCACAAGCCCGCCCCTGGATCATCGCGTTTGGGTTCGGCCTCGTGCACGGGTTCGGCTTTGCGGGCGCTTTGTCAGAGATCGGCCTGCCAACGGGCGCGGAAGTGATTGCTCTGCTCCTGTTCAATCTTGGCGTCGAGGCCGGACAAGTGGCTTTCGTCCTTTTCGTGCTGGCGCTCGCCTGGCTGGGGCGCCACCTCTATCGCAAAGGCGAACCCGCGCTCCGCACGGCCTTGGCCTATACCATTGGCATCACCGGCAGTTTCTGGGCTATCGAGCGGATCGCAGCAACGTTCTTCTAGAGGCCAATAGCCTTCCACAACATGCGCGCCGCCACCACAGCCAACAATATGGCGAACCAGCGTTTCAGCTTGGTCGCGTCCAGACTGTGCGCCAGCTTCGCACCCACGGGCGCCATGGTCACCGTGAATGCGGAGATGAGCGCAAACGCTGCGAGGTTCACATTGCCAACTGAGAAGGGTGGCCGCCCCTCAGTGCCCCAGCCGACGACAATCGCCGTCAAGGCACCCGGCAGACCAATGGCAACGCCCCAACCTGCCGCTGTGGCCACCGCGCGATGGATCGGACGGCCACAAAGCGTCATCAGGCTGACGCCGAACGTGCCACCGCCTATCCCCATCAACGCCGAGAGCGCTCCGACAGACGCGCCGAGCCCTGCCCGCGTCATGCCAGTCGGCATGTCATCTGCCAGTCGCCATGTGGGGCGTCCGAAATAAAGCTGCGCGGCCAGCAGGAAGGCCAGTGACCCGAAAATCGCCAGCAGGCCCCGATTAGACAAATAGCCACTCACCCCCATGCCGATCAGGGCACCGATCACGATCCAGGGCGCCCACCCACGAATGATCTGCCAGTCGACGGCGCCATGAGAATTGTGCGCCATCACGCTGCGGATCGACGTCAGGATGATCGTCGCAAGCGACGTGGACACGGCCACGTGCATCGCCGTCTCGCCATAGCCCATGCCTTCAAACAGGAAATACAGAACAGGCACGATGATGGCGCCACCGCCAATCCCGAAGAGGCCAGCGGCCAACCCGGCAGCGATCCCGGCTGCAGCAAGCGCCAGCAGGAGAGGCGCATACTGCGCAAGGAGATCCATCACGTAATTATTGCCCCGACCTCTGGTTCACCGTGCAGGAGGGATACCAAGACATACGCCGCAAGGAAAACCTTTTGGTGACAAGACGTCTCCCCTACCAGACGCCTGCCTGCTTGAGTGCGGCGTCCAGTGAAGGCGGAATATCGACAGCGGCTTCCTTGCTGCCCAGATCGCGCGGCGCCTCACCCGGCTTCATATAGCGCCAGCCCTGAAAGGGGCGTTTCGGCTTGGCATAAGTGCGCACCAGATTGGGATCGAAGACAAGCTCGCACATCGAATGGCCGTCTCCGGCGACTTCACGAACCTCGAGAATGCGTTGGCGAACCCGGATCGCCCCCTTGATGACCCAATAAATTGAGCCGCCTTCCAGCAGCTGGTCCTTCTGCTTGGGCATCATGCGCGTACGATGGAACGGCTCATGCCCCTGTTTCATCAGGCGCTTCTGCCAGTTCACCAGATCGTCAATGTCTTCCGCGCCGACGCAGAGCTTCACCATGTGAATCGTCATGTGCCTAATCTAGCCGCCTCAGCGCGGCAATCCAGACATGAGCTGCGGCCCTTTTCGCCGAATCTCGAAATCTGTTTCAGCCTCAGCACTCGCAAAGAAGAATTCGGTCTGGATGATATTCGCCGAATAACGTCGCGAGATCGTCCGGAAGGCCGCGCGCGCTTCAAGGTCAATCGAGAAGCTGGAAACATAGCTCATGCCCCAGCGGGGCTCGGTCCGGATGAAATAGCTTTGTTCATATCGGGTCAGCTTGCCGCCCTCCGGTCCCGCAACCGGCTTGGGCAGGCGATAGTCGATCCGAAGGAAGCGCTCGCCTACCGGGTCGAGCCAGGCTGTCGCCTGCAGGCGTTCGGCCGCCCAGACATCGAATTCGCCGTCATTGGTCGAGGGTTGGTGCTGGAACGCGACTCGCCAGGCATGGCCCATATCCTCCACCCGCACTTCGCGGCCCATGCTGGCGCGCAGATCGTCCGGAAACAGACGCCCATCCGGCGCAGCTTCATTGGCCCAGTTGGCGGCCACCTCTTCCAACTCGTCATCTTCCCCCTGCCAGGAGACAACCTGCCACCGGGCGCCCTTTTCGTTGCGGGGGTCATAGGAATAGACGCGGCTGGCATGCTGGCTTTGGAGTTCGACGGTAAAGGCGGCCCGCAGGGTGCGCGGCGCTTCGGTCGCGGTCAGCGCCGCGTCCAGTGGCGGTGCCTGCGTCATCATGATGAAGCTCGCAAGGAAAGCCAGAAGCATGTCGAATTACCGTCCCGTAATCTGAATAGGTCCGGAATGCGGCTGATCTTGGGCAAAGGACAAGAGTTCACACGCCCATTCGGACCGGTCAAAACTGTCCGGCCAGTGTGGACGCTGAATGCTTTACGGGACTTGAACGCGCTGCGCCGGCTATCAGGCCTGGCCTTCATCCTTCAGAGGGATGCCATAGAGTTCAAGCCGGTGGTCCACCAGCTTGAAGCCAAGCTTCTTGGCAATTTCGACCTGGAGGCGTTCGATTTCCTCGGAATGGAACTCGACCACTTCGCCATTTTTCACATTGATGAGATGATCATGATGTTCGTCCGGCACTTCTTCATAGCGTGCGCGGCCATCCCGGAAATCATGCGCCTGGATGATGCCGGCATCCTCGAACAGTTTCACGGTCCGGTAGACGGTGGCCAGCGAGATCGACGCGTCCATGGAGTTTGCGCGGCGGTGCAATTCTTCGGCGTCCGGGTGGTCTTCCGACGAGGACAGGACCCGCGCAATGATGCGCCGGGGTTCGGTCATCCGGAGGCCTTTTTCGGCACAGAGTTTTTCGAGTCGATCCATGGGAATGTTTTGCCTTCACATTTCAAGGAAGTCCAGTGGATTGAAGCCTCAAACGCACCCGGAACCTCCCGCGGCGTTACCCTAGGTGCAGGCTGAAAAATTCCACTGTGCGCGCCCAGGCCAACGCCGCAGCCTCGGCGTCGTAGCGTGGGGTCGTGTCATTATGGAAGCCGTGGTTCACGCCCGGATAGATATAGGCCTCGTACTCGGCGCGGTTTTCATCGAGCGCCGCCTTGTAGTCTGGCCACCCGCCATTCACGCGCTCGTCCAGTCCGGCAAGGTGGATTTGGAGAGGGACCTTCACGTCTGCAGCCTCTTCGGCCGTGGGCCAGCCGCCATAATACGGCACGGCAGCCGAGAGCCATGGCTGGCGCACTGCCATGAGATTGGACACCGCACCGCCAAAACAGAAGCCGACACAGCCGACCTTGCCGTTGACCGCCGCATGTCCGCGCAGGAATTCGGCGGCTGCCATGAAATCCTGAACCATGGCTTCACGGTCCCGCGTCGCCTGCATGGCCCGGCCCTCATCATCAGTTCCGGGATAGCCACCGAGAGGATAGAGCGCGTCCGGAGCGAAGGCGACATAGCCCGCCTGCGCCGCGCGGCGCGTCACATCCCGGATGTGAGGGTTCAATCCGCGATTTTCGTGGATGACGACAATGCCAGGCAAAGTCTGCTCAGCTCCGGCGGGGCGCACGAAATATCCTTCCATCTCGCCTGCGCCGTTCGGAGAGCTGTAGACCAACGTTTCCTCATACAAGCCGTCTGCGCCAGGCTGGGTCTGCTGCTTGCCATAATCGGGCATCACACAGGCCGCGAGGCTCGTCACGGTCAGGCCGCCAACGGCATACTTGCTGAGGCCGGAAAAGAAGGCGCGCCGGGAGAGGTCACCATGACAATAGGCGTCATACAGTTCGAACACCTCCTGCGGGATGTCTGCCGGATCAGGTTTCTGGGTCATCGGATGTCCTCCTTGCCGCACTGAGCGGGAACATAACGCATTTTCCGCCGCCGCCCAGCAGGACCAGCCTAGCGGGCAATCCCAAGGAAGCGCGACATGAGGATCGCATCGACGGGGATGTCTCGCGCCGCCTTGTAATAGCGCGGCCGGCGGCCATCCTCAACGAAGCCGTGGGCGCGATAGAGTTCGCGTGCGGCCGCATTGTCCTCTGCAACGTCCAGCGTGATACGCACCACGCCGCGCTCACCCATCCGCTTCACCACAGCTTCGATCAGCTGGCTGGCAAGTCCTTGCCGCCGCTGGTCGGGATCGGTCGCAATCGTGAGGATGTCGGTTTCGCCGGCCACCGTCTGGCCCATTGCAAAGGCGGCCAGTTGTCCGTCGCTCTGGATGCCCAGGGTGAGGACATTCGGGTCCTTCAACAGATCGCGCATCGACGCGGCGCTCCAGGCATCGTCAAAGCATTTGGCGTGCAACATGGCCACCTGCCCGGCATCGTCCGGTCGTAACACGAGCAGGCCGGGCATCAGGATTTGGGCTCCGGCAATTTCGCATCCGGGTCACGTGCGTAAACAGGCGCGGGCGGGTGGCTGGCCAGATCGAACACGGGCGCCTTCAATGCGGCCGTAACGGCCGATGGAATCAGCGGGCGAATATCCAGCGCGTCTGCCAGGTCTCCCAGCGCCTCCCCACCCTGCATGAAAACAGGCGCATGAAATCCGGTCAGCATGGCCTTCAACTCGTCCAGCCCGACCTCCATTGTATCTGCAATACCCTGATTCCCCGAGACGCCCTGCACCCACCAGGTTTGCTCCGGCGGGCGTTTTTGCGCGGCAATGCAGCCGAGCACCGTGTCTTCCATCCCGGCCGGAATGGCGGCTTCGATACTGGTCACGCCGACGCAGGGGGCTTCGGTGACAAGCGACAGGCCGCGGGCATAGGCAACGCCAATCCGGATGCCCGTGAAACTGCCCGGCCCGGTGACCACAGCGATCCGGTCCAGATCAGCCAGTGTCACGCCCGCATCTTCGAGCAGGCGCTCGACAAAACCTGGCAAGGCCTTGTCCTGGCCCCGCGCCATCGTCTCGCGCGCATCGGCGAGAATCTCACCGTCGCGTACAATCGCAGCTTCCATGGCCGTAAAGGCAGTATTCAGTCCAAGGACGAGCATCTCAGCCTAGACGATCCGGCAGGCCTCGTCGAAATGCAGCCGGGGGCTGCGCGCAAAGATGGTGGACTTGTCGCCATAGCCGAGATTGCAGATCCAGTTGGCGCGCCAGTTCTTTTCTTCCCCGTCCTGACCCTCGAAGAATTCCTTGTTCACACCGTCCATGTCGAACCCGGACATCGGGCCGGTATCAAGCCCGAGCGACCGTGCAGCCATCAGGAAATAGGCGCTCTGAAGCGAGCCATTCCGGAAGGCGGTCTCTTCACGATTATTGTCGAACCAGGTCTTGGCGCTCGGATTATGCGGGAAGAGTTTCGGGATCTTCTCCTGGAACTCCATGTCATATGCGATGATCACGGACCATTTGGCTTCCTTCACCTTTTGCTGGTTGCCTTGGGAGACAAGCGGCAAAAGACGCTCCTTGCCCTCAGTGGAGGAGACGAAGATGAAACGGGCGGGCGAACAATTGGCGCTGGTCGGCCCCATTTTGGCGAGGTCATAGACAGCCCTGACCAAGACCTCGGGGACATCCTTGTCCTGAAACCCGTTATAGCTGCGTCCGTCCCGAAAAATCACGTCGAGCGCATGGTCGTTCACCGGGTGAGCCATGACCTGTTTCCTTCTGTTGCTGGAATGTGTGTGCGAGTCTTGCCGGGAAACGCCTGAACAATCAATGCTGTCCACAGCCCTTGCTCAGATCGGGAGCCTACAGCACGGCCTCAACCGCAGTGACTTCCGGCACATAGGTCTTCAGCATGTTCTCAATGCCCTGTTTCAAGGTCATCGTGGAAGACGGGCAGCCCGCACAGGCACCGCGCATGGACAGGTGGACGATACCGGTATCCGGTTCGAACTTGTGGAAGATGATGTCTCCGCCATCTTGGGCCACGGCTGGCCGGACACGCGTCTCGATCAGTTCGCGAATTTCCTCGACGATTTCGGCGGCCTCACCCTCATAGCTGACATCTGCTTCGGTGTTGGCCGAAGGCGCTGCACCGTCTTCCACAACCGGCAGGCCAGCCATGTAATGGTCCATGATGGCAGCCAGCACCATCGGCTTCACATGTTTCCAATCCTTGTCCGTGTCCTTGTTGATCGACACAAAATCACTGCCGAGGAACACGCGTTCCACACCCTCGACCTGAAACAGGGCGCGGGCCAGCAGGCTGAGCCTGGCGCTGGCAGCGTCGGGAAAATCGAACGGGCCCGCATCGCCTGCCACGGGATGACCCGGCAGGAATTTCACGGTATCCGGGTTGGGCGTCGGTTCGGTCTGAATGAACATGGCCTTGGGGACCCTTTCTGGCTTGCGGTCTTACCGTTCCAGATGGCTCAGACGAGGCGCAGGTTCAAGGGATGGCGTGAGATTACGGCGCTGCCGCGAGTTGCGTCTCCAGCCCGGCCACATTCTCCAGAGCCCCGTCTGGCACCTGCTCCAAAGCCGCTGCAAGGTTGCGGGAGGCGTCCTGCGCTTCACCGAGATAAAAACCGATACTGGCAAGATGATTTGCCATGAACGGGCCATCGCCGCTCTGATTTGACACAACCAGCGGCTTCATCCGCGCCGCGCGACTCCAGGCCAGTTCGGCGCGGTCAAAGGCAGTGCTGACCGAGGGCAGACGGGCCAGACGCGGCTCGGCCGTGCGGGCCGCAGCCAGCATCTGCTGGGCCAGATGTGCACGCGCCTTGGCGCTGTAGAAGGTTTCGATGTCGACCTTGCTAGCTGGCCATTCCACGACGTCCTGATTGACCTGGACTGACAGGTCGATCCGGTCCGCCTCTGCCCAGCTTGCAAACAGGGTCGCCTCGGCCGCGAGTTTGTCCACCTTGTCAGGCGTGACGGCAAGGTCGCGCCCGGCCCGGGAATCATAACGGTTCAGCGCCTCGGCCGCTGCAGTCAGGCGTGGGCGCATGTCTTCGCCCTCAACCCCTTTCAGCAGGCGTGCGGCGGCTTTGAGGTCTGAATCGACCTCGCCATCCTTGACCGTCAGATCCGCCAGAAGCGCAGTATGTTGAGACAGGGCTTCGGCGGTCGCACTCTGCCAGGCGGGCATTGCGGTCAGGCGAGCCTGCGGGTGCCAGTTCGCCCGGTCCCCTGCCCAGCCGCCGCCTTCCAGTTCGCGGGCAATCTTCACAATCGACACACCAACTTCCGGAAGCGTCCAGTTCTGGCCGGCCACCTCAATGCTGCTGTCATCGATCCGGTTGGATGCGACCGTCATGATTGGATAGGCCGCAACCGCGCATACCACGGCGCCCACTTTCAGGAGCGTCACCGTCCGGCGCCACCAGCGCTGGGCAAACAACATGATGGGACTGGGTTCTGCGTAGTCGAACGTTACGAGATGATCGGAGCCCAGCACAGTCACGACAGGACCTTCCTCCTGGTATGCCGCGGGGAGGCGACTATCAAATGCCATTCACTCTACCCTGTATTTAATCACATTCACGCGGAACCTGTTGCGTTCAGGACACTATGCCGAGGTTCCGCTAATTTTAACAGTCTATTTACTGTTAAATATATGCAAGCAACATGCCTGCCCGTGAATTGATCGGGCGGCGTGATTTCGGGACGCAAATTGCAGACAATTCCGGCACGAAACTATGCGCCGGACGCAGCTCAGTCTCCCAGGCCGCGAATCTCTGCCTCGGTCGTCAGGGTCGATTCGGTCCCCTGGGAATCCGTCAGGGTCAGAATGAGGTCCACCGTCTCGCCAATCTCGATGTCGGGGCTGACGCCGAACAGCATCAAATGGGCGCCGCCACTTTCCAGCACCAGGGGCGCATCCTCGGACACGTCAAATTGCTCAACCTTGCGCATTCTCATGACGCCGTCTTCCATGCTCATCGTGTGCAGCTCGACCGTGTCGGCAATATCGGTATCCGCGCCGACCAAGGTCACCGGCGCACCAGTCACCATCAGGGTCAGACCGCCGCCGGCAACATCGCGGCCAGGCGTCGGCTTCACGATATAGGCCTCGCTCACAGTCACCGAAGCTTCGCCCTCTTCAGAAGTCGGCGAACAGGCTGCGACAGCTGCAAAGCTAAGGGCTGCGACAAGGGACACGATGCGCATGAATGGTCTCCAACCGTCTGAAGTCTGCCCGACAGGTAGCCTGACTGGCGCCGGGGTCAATGCAACGCGGCGCCGCAGGTACGTGTCGCAGGTGAGGATCAGGCGCCCCAGAAACCGACCAGTTTGCGCACATCATCGATGATCGGCGCGGAGATCGCATGCGCCCGCTCGGCGCCATCCTTGAGGACAGAGTCGATGAAGGCTGTATCGTCGAGGATTTCGCGGTAGCGCTGTGTGATCGGCGCAAGGTGGTTCACCGTCACATCGGCCAACGCCGGCTTGAACACGCCGAAGCCCTGCCCGCCAAACTGTTTCAGCACGGCCTCAACGCTTTCGCCCGAGAGCGCCGCATATATACCGACGAGATTCTCGACTTCCGGGCGGCCCTTCAGGCCATCCACTTCGGACGGCATCGGGCCCTGCGGGTCCGTGGTCGCCTTCTTGATCTTCTTCGCGATCGCATCGGCATCATCCACCAGGGAAATGCGCGACAATTCGGACGGATCGGATTTCGACATCTTCTTCGTGCCGTCCTTCAGGCTCATGACGCGCGCACCTGGCCCCTTGATGAGGGGTTCCGGCAGCGGGAAGAAGCCGGGTGCATCATATTCCCGGTTGAACCGGTCGGCGATGTCGCGGCTGAGCTCCAGATGCTGTTTCTGGTCCTCGCCCACCGGCACATGCGTTGCCTTGTAAGCCAGGATGTCGGCCGCCTGCAGCACCGGATAGGTGAACAGGCCCACAGAGGCACGTTCGGCATCCTTGCCGGCCTTGTCCTTGAACTGGGTCATCCGCTCGACCCAGCCCATCCGCGCAACGCAGTTGAATATCCAGGCAAGTTCGACATGCGCCTTCACCGAGGATTGCGCATAGATAATGGATTTCTTCGGATCGACGCCGCAGGCGAGGAAGGCCGCCGCGATCTGGCGGGTCTGGCTGACCAGAGCCCCCTTCTCAACCGGCATCGTGATCGCGTGCAGGTCCACCACGGCATACACCGCGTCCCAGCCCTCCTCCTGCAGGTCCACGAATTTCTTCAGGGCCCCCAGATAGTTGCCCAGATGGAGATTGCCGGTCGGCTGGATACCCGAGAAAATGCGCTGCGGGCCGCTATAGGATGCAGGTGTATCAGTCATGGGCAGGCGCTTTAGCGCGTTTGTCTAGCGCCGCAAAGCCTTACGAATGTCAGAAATGCGGATTGCGCCGGTCAGCAGGGCGGCAAACCCGTAAATCACGCCGCCCGCCAGCACGATGGCGGCGGCTGAAACAATGCGCGAATTCCAGAGTTCGGCCCGGATCAAAGCGAGGTTTTTCAGCATGAACCAGACGGCGCCCGACATGATCGCCGTAGCGATCACGGCGCGGACAACACCGGAGACGAGCCGCGCACCGGGGATATACCAGCCGCGCCGCATCAGGGTCAGGGCCAGCAGGGCCGTGTTCACCCAGGCCGCAATCGACGTGGCAATGGCAAGACCGATGAAGCCTGCCTGACCATTGGACTTCATCCAGAAGAACAGGCCCGCACCCAGCGCCGTGTTGATCGCAACGGAGACCAGCGCAAAGCGCATCGGTGTCTTTGTATCTTCCCGCGCGAAGAAGGCCGGCGCGAGCACCTTGATCAGCACGAAGGCGGGCACCCCCCACGCAAAATGAAACAGCGCATTGCCGGACATGGTGGCATCGGATGGCAGGAATTCACCGCGCGTGAAGAAGGCATCAATCAGGAAGACCGGCGCGATCATCAGCGCCGCAGCCGCCGGCAGGGTCAGCGCCATGGCGAGGCCAATGCCCTCATCCATCGTCTGGCGGCTGGAGCCATCATCGCTCGCCCGCGCAGCCCGGCTGAGACGCGGCAGGATGGCGACACCGACGGCAACCCCGACAAGTCCGAGCGGCAACTGGTAAAGCCGATCCGCCGCATAGAGCCAGGATTTCGCGCCGACTTCAAAACTTGCCAGCGACTGGCTGACAATGATGTTGATCTGCGTGCCTGACGCCGCAATCGTGCCAGGAATGGCGAGCTTCAGCACTTTCTTGACGGCGGGCGTCATGCGCGGCCAGCCAATCAGGCTGAGACGTACTTTCTGCCGGTTGACGCCCCACCAGAGGGCCCCCGCCTGCAACACGCCTGCAACAAAATAGGCCAGTGCCGCCGCCAACGCCGTACCCTTGGCATCTGGCGCCACGAAGGCGGCGGGGATCAGGGACAGGTTCAGCAAGGTTGGCGCGCCCGCTGACAGGATAAAACGTTCTGCCGAATTCAGCACGCCGGACAGGAGCGCCGCAATTGCCATGAAGGTGAGATACGGCATCGTGATCCGCGTCAGCAGCACGGCAAGGCCATAGCTTTCCGGATCATCCGCCTGCCCGCCATGGATCAGCAACAGGACCCACGGCATGAAGATCTGCGCAAGGATGGTCAGCGCCGCCGTCGCCGCGAACAGGACGCGGAGCGCTTCTTGCGCCACATCGCGTGCGGCCTCCATTCCTTCGGCTTCCAGCGTGCGGGCATAGGTGGGCACGAAGGCCGAGGCAAAAGCGCCTTCAGCGAAAATACGGCGGAACAGGTTCGGGAATTGCTGCGCGGTCGCCCAGGCGTCGCCGATCGGTCCTGCGCCGATCTTCGCGATCAGCAGGATATCGCGCACCATGCCCAGGATACGGCTGCCCAGGGTCAGGGAAGATTGCACAAGGGTATTGCGGGCGACGCTCATGCGGGAATCCCTGATCGAATTCTCAGAAACTGTCCACGGCGCGAGAACGTCTCAATTTCCGGGCCGGCGTTTCCGGCGCATCCGGTTCATGCTGTCCCAGTGCGTCGAGAAGACGGCCCTTCAGTGTCTCGATCCGGGCCTTTTCGGTCAGCTTCTGTCCTTCGTCCGTCTGGACATAGAATGCATCGAACATGCGTTCCCCATATGAGCCAACATGCGCAGAATGAATCGACAGGCCACTGTTGGCCAGAACGCTGGCGACATCATAGAGCAGGCCCGGACGATCCCGCCCGGCAATATCAACGACAGTATATTCGGTGGAGACGTCATCCCGGATCTGCGCCGAGGGCTGCACGAGGAAGGCAGCCTGTCGGCGCCCCATGCGCGAGGTCGCCAATTCCGTGACCCGCGTTCCGCCGAGGGTGTCCCTCAACGCCGTTTCAAGACGTTCCAGGCGGGTTGAATCCTTCTGGCCGAACGGCTTCTGCGACGCATCCTGCAGAATGAAAATATCGACAATCCGACCACTGCGGTTCGTGAAGACCTGCGCCGAGACGACATTGGCGCCAAGATTGGCCAGTGTGCCGGCAAGGTCGGCGAACAGGCCCGGGCGGTCCTGTCCTGAGACGAGCAAGGTCAGCGCGCCGCCTTCCGGCGGGAAACGGTAACAGATGATATTGCCAGCATCCTTCAGGGCTGTCGCATGCCAGGTCAGATCGGGCACGTCGAAGCCCGTCCAGTAGGCTGTTTCCATTTCCAGCAGGACTGGCGGAATTTCTCCCAGATCCTCGATAAGCGCTTGGCGGCGGGCTTCAGCGCGGCCTTCGAGATGGGCCTGCACGCCCGCTTCGTCCGCGCGGCCACCGCGCAGGGCTGCAGCAGTATTGTGGTAGAGATCGGCCATAAGCTGGCCCTTCCAAGCATTCCACACGCCGGGGCCTACGGCGCGAATATCCGCCGCCGTCAGGATATAGAGCAGCCGCAGCCGCTCCAGAGAGCCCACCAGATTTGCGAATTGCGTCACCGTGCGAGGATCGGAAATATCCCGTTTCTGCGCTGTCTCGCTGAGTTCCAGATGATTGCCCACAAGCCAGGCCACCAGGTCCGTTTCATCCTCTGGCAGCCCCAGACGCTGGCAGGCACGGGTCGCGGTCTTCATGCCTTCGATCTGCTGGTCGCCCCTGCCCTTGCCGGTGTCATGCAGCAGCATGGCGAGGTAAAGCGCGCGGCGATTCTCGATCAAGGGGAATATCTCGCTGGCCAGGGGGACACGTTCGCCGTTGACCTGCTCCATCTCAGCGATGGCCTCGACGGCACGGATTGTATGCTCATCGACCGTATAATGATGATACATGTTGAACTGGGTCTGCGCGACAATGCCGCCGAATTCCGGAATGGCCTTGCCGAGCACACCCGCCTCGTTCATCCGGCGCAGGATTAGCGCCGGATCCCGGCCACCCAGGATCGCATGCAGGATCAGCTTTCGGGCATCGTCCGTATTCCGAATATTATCGTTCAGCGCCCTCAGGTTTCGGGTGATTGCCGACAGGGCGTCCGGGTGAATGTCCTTGCCTTCTCGCCGCGCAATGACGAACAGCCGCAACATGTTGAGCGGGTCGTTCTTCATCACCGCCTCTGACGTGATGCTCACCCGCCCGGCATCAATGACAAATCCCTCGTCTTCCAGCGCCTGTGGAGTCTTCTGGGGCAACAGCCGACGGAATCCTTCCGGTTTCTTTTTCTGTTCGGCTTCCAGTTTTGCCGCGATGATCCGGGTCAGCGCGCCGACATCCTTGGCCACGAGGAAATAGCGCTTCATGAACCGTTCGACGCCCAACTGGCCGGTCCGGTCACGATAGCCCATGCGGGCCGCGATTTCGGACTGCAAGTCAAAGCTCAGCCGCTCTTCGGCGCGGCCAGTCACGAAGTGCAGATGGCAGCGCACCGTCCAAAGGAATTTCGCGGATCGAATGAAGGAGCCATACTCGCTGCGTGTGAACGGCCCGCCCTGCATCACATCTTCCAGGGTGTGTCCCCCATAGATATGTTTGACGATCCAGTAGAGCGTTTGCAGGTCGCGCAGGCCGCCCTTGCCTTCCTTGATGTTCGGCTCGACCACGTAGCGGGCGTCGCCTTGGCGCGCATGGCGTGCATCACGCTCCGCCAGCTTGTCAGCGATGAAGTCGGCATCCTTGCCGTCCACCGCATCCTTCTTGAACTTGGTCAGCATCTCAGCCGACAAGGCCTGGTCGCCACAGATGAAGCGCGCATCCAGCAGGGATGTCTTGATTGTCACATCCTCGGCCGCCAGCTTGACGCATTCGGCCGGCGTGCGGAATGCGTTGCCCACCTTCAGCCCCATGTCCCACAAGGCATAGAGCATGTATTCGATGACGCTCTCGGTGTGCGGGGAGGCCTTGTAGGCGCGCAGGAACAATAAATCGGTGTCCGAGGACGGCGCCATCACGCCGCGGCCATATCCGCCGGTCGCGATGATAGCGAGGCGCTCCGCCTCGGTGGGGTTGCGCGCACGGTGCACATGCGTGGTAGTGAAATCATACAGCGCATGGATCACTTCGTCCTGTACCGCTGCGATCAACCGGGCCGTGTCCAACCCGTCAGCACCCTGTTGCAGGCGCTCCTGCGCGATCATGCGGCCACGAAACATGGCGCCGTGCAGATGGTCCAGGGCCGCCTTCCGCATCGTCTGGGCGTCCCCCAGATTGTCGAGCGCGGCGGCTGTCAGCTTCACGCGCAGCGCGCGGCCATCAATGATGTTTGAAATGCGCCATTTGCCGGGCCGACGACCGGGCCGGTTGCGGGATTCGACAAGAGTGGGTTCTTGCGGCGGCTGGACGGGAGAATCTGTGCTCATCACCTGTCTATATAGCAGCTCCCTCCCCCGCGCCTATGCTGACAAAGCGGGATTGATACAGGAGATGCCGGAAACTGCGCTCATTTCCGGCATTTCCCCCTGCCGATTGCCGATCAAACCCCGATCTTGACCGGCAGGACACGAGACTTCTTGACGACGCCATAGGCAAAGCTGGTCTCGACAGACGAAATGCCGGGCAATTTCTGGAAGGTCTTCCGCACCAATTCCTCATATTCGTCGAGGCTGCCCGTCACGACCCGCAGCTGGTAATCCGATCCGCCCGCCATCAAGTAGCAATCCAGGATCTCCGGCGTATCGTTCACGATTTTCTCGAATTTCTGGATCGTGTCCTCGGTATGGATCGACAGCCGGATCCGCACAAAACAGGTAATCGGATAGCCACAGGCCTTCTGATCGATCGTGGCGCAGTAGCCTGTTATGATCCCGGCCTTCTCGAGATTCCGAACCCGGCGCAGGCAAGGTGATGGCGACAGGCCGACCTTTTCCGCCAGGTCCTGATTGGTCAGGCGGCCATCCTCTTGCAGGGCGCGCACTATCTTAGCATCAATCTTATCCATATAACCCCCAGTTGGTTATTTCTGCCAATCATCATTCTGATATTGGCATAAATTGACAGCACATGTCCCAAATGTGCTGCTACTCTACTCGAACAGATCAGGAGACTTCCCCCGATGCCTCACAAACCTGTTCGCTCCCACGGACCCGCAACGCGCGCCATCCACCATGGCTACGCACCTGCAAATCATTCGCACGCACTTACTCCGCCCGTGCACATGACGTCTACCTTCGTTTTCCCTGATACTGCAACAGGTTCAGCATTATTTGCGGGGGAAACCGAAGGTCATATCTACTCCCGCATCTCCAATCCGACCCTCGCCCTGCTCGAATCCCGGATCGCCAATCTCGAGGGCGCCGAAGCCGGTCTGGCGACCGCCAGCGGCATGGGCGCCATCTCCGCAACGCTCTGGACCCTGGTGAAACCGGGAGACGAGATCATAACGGATAAGACGCTGTATGGCTGCACATTTGCGTTCATGCGCGATGGCCTTTCGCGCTTCGGTGTGAAGGTCACTCATGTCGACCTGCGCGACCCGGCCAATTTGCGCGAAGCGATCAGCGAGCAGACCCGGATCGTCTATTTCGAAACCCCGGCCAATCCGAACATGCGGCTGGTCGACATAGCCGCCGTCTCAGCGATCGCGAAGCAGGCCGGCGCGTTGACGGTAGTCGACAACACCTATGCCTCCCCCCTGCTGACCCGGCCCATCGAGCTTGGCGCGGATTTCGTGCTCCATTCGGCCACGAAATATCTCGGCGGCCACGGCGATCTCGTGGCAGGGGTCGTGTGCGGCCCGGCTGACCTGATCCATGAAATCCGGATGATCGGGGTCAAGGACATGACCGGCTCGGTGATGGCCCCACTGACGGCGATGCTGGTGATGCGCGGGCTGAAGACGCTGCAGCTGCGCATGGCGCGCCATTGCGAGAGTGGGCTGACAGTCGCTGAATGGCTGGGCTCCCATCCCGCCGTCTCGGAGGTCCACTATCCCGGCTTGCCCAGCCATCCACAGCATGAACTCGCTCGCCGGCAGATGAGTGCGTTTGGCGGCATGATCGCCTTCGAGCTGAAAGGCGGCTTCGGCGCGGGGACGGCCATGATGGACAGGCTCACCCTGATCCAGCGCGCCGTCAGCCTCGGCGACGCGGAATCCCTGATCCAGCACCCGGCCAGCATGACCCATTCGACCTATTCGCAGGAAGAACGCCTGGAGCACGGCATCAGCGACGGCCTGGTCCGGCTGTCAGTGGGGCTGGAAGATGTCGAGGACATTCTGGCAGACCTCGACGCGGCCTTTGGCTAGCCCCGACTTACCACATCATGCTCGTCTCCGAACCAGAGCGGTGAATTTGCAAGATCGATGAATTTCTTCTCGTCCTCCAGCAGTTCAGCGCCTGCTTTCGCCGCCGCCTCGCTGGTATTCGCGGCCATGGCTTCCTCGCTTTCGAACCAGAGTTCGGCAACGCCGTCATACGCCTCCGGTCCGCCGCGTGAGCCTTGCATGGTGCCATTCAATGCATCGTGCCCCGTGTGGCATTGCACATAGCGGAGAATACCCAGCGTTTCGGCATGTTTCGCGACCAGCGGGGCATGCTGCTCTCGCCAGTAGCGCTGGAATTCCTCACGGCTCAGATGTGGCAAGCGACGCAAGCAAAAGGTCAGCTTGATCACAACAGGTCCCCGCCCGCTGCGGCCGCGGTCGTGCCGTCCTTCCGGAAGGCGCGAATGACATTCTTGCCGGTGATCCATTTGTGCACTTCGTCCGGCCCATCTACGAGGCGTTGAGACCGGATATGCGTGTACCAGGCCGCCAGCGGCGTATCGAGCGAATAGCCGAGTGCGCCATGCAGCTGGATTGCCGTATCGACCACCTTGTGGACCATGTTGGCAAGGAAGACCTTGGCGATGCCGTTCTCCTGCCGCAGGTCCATGCCATTCTCGGCCTTGTAGGCAATATGCATCAGCATCAGCCGGGCAATGTAGAGCTGGCTCGCGCACTCGGCCAGCATGAACTGGACACCTTGGCGGTCTTCAAGAGGTTTGCCGAAGGTCTCGCGGCTCGTGACATGTTCCGTAGCCAGATCGAGGGCGCGCTGGGCCATTGCCACATTGTGCATGCCATGCCGCAGGCGACCATAGGCGAGGCGATGCTGCCCCATGGAGAAGCCGCCCCCTTCCCCGCCAAGCAGGTTTTCTTCCGGCACGAGAAGGTTCTCGATCTTCACTTCGGCATGCCCGCCGCCCATCTCTTCATAGTGCGCGCCGTGCACAGCCATGGTCGGGATGTCCCGGACGATCTTGTAACCGGGATTGGGTAGTTCAACGATGAAGGTGGAGAATTGCTGGTGGCGCGGTGCGTCCGGATTGGTCTTGGCCATAACGACCGCAATGTCGGCAGCAGAGGCAGCACTGGAAAACCATTTCTCGCCATTCAGGACGTAATTGCCCTTGCCGTCCTTCTCTGCACGCGTCTGCATGCCCGTGGCATCCGCGCCGGCGGCCTTCTCCGTCATGGAATAGCAAATGCGCTTTTCGCCATTCAGCAGCGGCTTCAGGTATTTCTCCTTCTGGAAATCGGTACCATGCGCCAGCAAGGTCAGCATGGTCGCGTCGTCCGGTCCCTGCGAGTTCATCGACAGCGCGCCGAGATGGCTCTGGCCAAGTTCCATCTGGACCAGTGCATTGGCGAGAGGCCCAAGTCCCATCCCCCCATGCTCGATGGGAATGAAGGGCAACCAGAGCCCCTGCGCCCGCGCCTTCTTGCGCAATTCCGGCAGCACGTCCTTGAACGCGCGACCGTTCGCCATTTCCTGTTCGGCGGGAATGCATTCTTCCTGCACCCATTTGCGCACGCGCTCGCGGACTTCTTTTGCCTCTTCCGGTATCGTAAAATCGATAGCCATCTTTTCGCTCCCTCTTGTTTTCCAGAGAGGCTAGAGCGGAAGCCGAATTCTGCACAGACTGACTTCGCGTCAGGCGGGACTATTCGTAATCGACCTTTTCCAGGTAGAGCCCATCCGGCGGGGAGATCGGCCCGCACGCGGTCCGCTCGGTGGCGGCCAGAATATCCGCAATCCAGCCAACCGGCTGCTTGCCCCGGCCGACATCCACAAGGCTGCCCACGATGGAGCGAACCTGTCGGTGCAGGAAACTCCTCGACCGGCACGTTACCTCTACCCGGTCGCCATAGCGCGAGACGGAAATCGCGTTGAGCGTCTTTACCGGCGACTTGGCCTGGCAATCTGTATCGCGGAAGGTCGTGAAATCGTGCGTTCCGACAAGGGTCTGCGCCGCCGCGTGCATCTTGTCGGCATCAAGCTTGGAGGATATCCGCCAGGCCAGTCCCTCGTCCAAGGTCAAATGCGCCCGGCGATTGATGATAATGAAGCGATAGTGCCGCTCTGTTGCGCTGAACCGGGCGTGGAAATTCTCGTCCACTTTTTCGGCCTTCAGCACGGAGATCGAATGCGGACGCAGATGGAAGTTCATCGCGTCCGCCACCTTGGTTCCGCGGTCCGTTTGCAAGTCCATGTGCGCGACCTGCCCCGTCGCGTGAACGCCGCTATCAGTACGTCCGGCGCCATGCACCTCAACAGGCGCGCCATCGAGCTTTGCGGCTGCTTCTTCCAGGGCGCCCTGCACGGTCGGGATCCCAGGCAGGCGCTGCCAGCCCTGATACGGGCCACCATTGTATTCGAGGAGGAGTCTGTAACGCGGCATTCAGCGGCCCTAGCCAAAGGCCGCCGGATAGGTCAACCGGCCGGATGCCGGTGCCGCCGGATCAAGGCGCAGCGCCATGAAGGCCTCGCCCGACCATTTGCATCCGAATGGCGCAGCCAGTTCGGCGGAAAACCCAAATCGGGGGTAGTATTCGGGATGCCCCAGCACGAAGACGATCTGCTCGCCCGCCCCTTCCAGCGCCATCAGGCCCATCTGGATCAGGCCGCTGCCAATGCCGGTCTTCTGGAAATCGGGATGCACGGACATCGGCCCGAGACCGACGGCTATGGGCTCATCATCCAGCAGCATGCGGAAAAACTGGATATGGCCGACAATGGCCTTGTCGTCGCTCGCCACGAGTGAGAGCACGCTCTCACCGCTCTTGGCGAGATCCCGAACGATGCGGCCCTCAGCCTTGCCGCCAAAGGCAAGATTATTCAGTGCAACGATCTCGTCGAGATCTTCTTCGCGCGCGGGGCGTATCCAGAAACTCATCAGCCAAGCACCGTATCCGGAGCAATCGCCTGACCTTGCAGGAATTGGTCTGCATCCATCGGCTTGCCTCCTGGTTTTTGCACGCGGAGGATACGCACAGCGCCGCCATCGCCGCAAGCGACCAGCAGACGGTCATCCAGAACCATGCCGGCTGGCGCAGTGGTTTCCCGGCCGGAGCGACGGCACATCAGCAATTTCAGCCGCACAGGCTCGTCCTTGCCCGGAGGCGTCCAATAGCACCATGCGCCCGGAAATGGCGACAGGCCCCTAATGTGGCAGTCGACCTCTCGCGCAGGCCGCGTCCAGTCGACCTTCTGGTCATCCGGGCCGAGCTTGGCGGCATAAGTCATCCCCTCTTCCGTCTGCGGAACAGGGGTCAGGCTGCCCTCGGCGAGGCCTTCAAGCGCGCGGGGCGCGAGCTCTGCGGCGAGCGCGGCCAGCCGGTCATGCACACTGCCAGCCGTATCTTCTTCGGTGATCTCCGTGCGCGCCGAGGCAAGCACAGGACCGGTATCAAGCCCGGCCTCCATCATCATCGCATCGACGCCGGTTTCCGTGTCACCCGCCATGATGGCGCGCTGGATTGGCGCGGCGCCCCGCCAACGCGGCAGGATGGAGGCATGCATGTTGAGACAGCCAAGCCGCGGCGCATCGAGAATGGCCTGCGGCAGGATCAGCCCATAGGCCACGACCACAGCCGCATCGAGATCCAGCGCGGCAAACGCCTCCTGCTCCGGCGCTTTCTTCAGGGATTTGGGCGTGCGCACCTCAATTCCCTTTGCCTCCGCAAAGGCATGCACGGGCGTGGGTGTCAGTTTCTTGCCCCGGCCCGCGGGACGTGGCGGCTGAGAATACACACAGACGATCTCATGACCGGCCGCGATCAACGCGTCCAGCACGCCGGTGGCGATATCCGGGCTACCCATGAAGGCAAGGCGAAGGGGTTTGGTCATCGTGCCGGGAATAGTGGGTTCGGGGTCATTTTGGAAGCAACGTTTCGCAAGCGCCTCAGCGCATCGCGCCCGTCATGCTGAATGGGGTGAGCCCGTTGCCGCCTACAATGATCACGATCAGGGCAGCGAGGAAATAAGCGGCGGTCCAGCGGACCCATGGACGCGCGAAGAAGCTGCCGCGCTTCTTCATCACGATCAGGCCGACTCGCGTGCGTGCAGGCGCTTGGCCTTCTTCACCTTGTCGATCGCGCGCTGGCGTTTCAGGCGCGAAAGATGGTCGATGAACAGCGTACCCTCCAGATGATCCATCTCATGCTGGATGCAGACCGCATACATGCCGGTCGCGACTTCCTCGACCTTGAAGCCGTCATAGTCGAGATAGCGGACACGACACTCGGTAGGACGTTCGACTTCATCGAAAATGTCCGGCACCGACAGGCAGCCCTCTTCATAAGGCGCCATGTCTTCGGTCAGGGGCAGGATTTCAGGGTTCACGAAATAGCGTGGCTGGGGCTCTTCGCCCTCTTTTGCGAGATCCATTACGATCACGCGCAGCGGCACGCCGACCTGAATCGCGGCCAAGCCAATGCCCGGCGCGTCATACATGGTTTCCAGCATATCATCCATGAGCGCGCGAATCTCGTCGGTGACGCCGTCTTCGACGGGCTTCGACACTTCCTTGAGACGCGGGTCCGGGACGGTGAGGATTTCTCTGATAGCCATGAGTTTCAGATATGCACGGAGGGGCCTCTGGTCAACACTTGGCGGTCATTCGGCCGCGACGGCCTTTTTGGAATCCCCGAAGTCCAGTTCGCCTGTATCTTCGGGAACATTGGCCCGGTTTTCGATCTGTTTCGGCTCCGCCAGCGCCTTGGCCGGTGGCGCGATCTCCATGTCCTCGAATTTGCGGAGTGTCGGCAGGACCCGCTTGTCGAACGATCCCATGGCGGAATTGAAATGGTCCACCGAGCCGTTCAGCGATTTTCCGAGCTTTTCAATATGGCCCAGCATCACCCCCATGCGGCTGTAGAGTTCTGCCCCAAGCTCGGCGGCTGCCATGGCATTCTCGTTCTGGTGATGCTGGCGCCAGAGATGGGCGACCGTGCGGGCCAGCGCAATCAGCGTGGTCGGCGTCGTCACGATCACCTGACGGCTCATCGCCTTTTCGATCAGGTCCGGGGAATGCTCCAATGCGGCCGCAAAGAAATTCTCTCCGGGAATGAACATCGCAATATAATCAAAGCGGTTGCCAAGATTGGACTGGTAGTCCTTCGAGGCCAGTGTGTTCACATGCCGCTGGACGCTGGTGGCGTGCGCCTTCAAATGGACGATCTTCTGGGCCGGGTCCTCGGCTTCTACCGCCGCCATGTAAGAGGCGAGCGAAACCTTGGAATCGATCACGATCTGCCGGTCGCCCGGCAAGCGGATGATCGCATCCGGCCGCTGGCGCCCCTCTTCTGTCTGGTCGTGTACCTGTTCGGAGAAATCGCAATGCGCCGACAGGCCCGCTTGCTCCATGACGTTTCTCAAGGTCATCTCGCCCCAGCGCCCGCCGCCTTTCGGTGCGGTCAGCGCATTGACCAGCTTGCCGGTCTCCTGCGTGTTGCGGTGCAGGCTCTCCCCGATCGCCTTGACCTGTTCCGACAGCAGGGACTTGTCTTCGGTGCGGACTTTCTCGATGTCATCGACCCGCTTTTTGAAGGCATCGAAATTCTCACCAATCGGCTTCATCAGCTCCTTCAGGTGGCCTTGCGCGCCTTCCTTGTGCTTCTCGAACGTCTCATTGGCGAGTTGCAGGAATTGCGCATTTGCGCGCTGCAGCACGCCCTGCGCCATTTCCCCGAACTTGCGCTCATCCTCGGCGCTGCGGGCGCGAGCTTCAGCCAATTCCAGCTCCGCCTTGCGAGACACTTCTTCCAGCGTGCGGATACGCTGTTTCGCCTCGACCAGTTCATCGGTCGCGCGCTCAAGGTCCAGCGTCAGCCGCTCGGCCTTCGCGCCGGACTTGCTGGCAATCCACCATGCCGTGCCCGCCAAAGCGAGCACCAGGAGGAACAGAACAAGGTGCACGACGTCAAAGCCGGCCCCGCCGATAATGATGATTGGGTCCATACGGGCATCCTCGCACGATTCTGCTCAGAACATATAAGGAACATGCTGTGATGTCTATCAAGCACGGTCATTTCAGCGTCTGCTTGACTTCCCGCTCAGGCTGAGCCCCTTTCTACCGGGATGCAAGGGGGAGGATTGAGTGCGCTTGGTTTTTCTGGGTGCGGTATGGGCGCTCGTGGCGTGCACTTCTGCGCCTGCGCCCTTGGCTGACTCAATCGCGCCGCCGGAGGGCGCCATCACCTACCTGCCCCCGCTCGTGGAAATCACCCTGGTCACCGCCTCCGGTCTCCGCGAGCCGCAGCTTGAGGAAACTGAAACAGCGCGAATTAACCTTGCCGATGCTTTAGCGAGCACCGTGCCAGCAGAAGCGTTGGACTCCAGCGGCCCGGCGCGGGCGCGTGCTGAAGCGCTGGCCCAGGAGTTGGACACGCAGTCTGACCTGCCGACGCCTACGAGCGAGAGTCCAGCCGAACTCATTGCGCTGATCAGGGTCGAATATGACCTGGAAAGCTCCGCCAGCCGGCTCGTCCAAGGTGGGCTTGGTCTCATGTTTGGCGGCGTCCCTGGCCCAGATGGCATTGACCAGACAGCCCAGATCGCCCTGTTTGACCGGGCCACAAGTGACCTCGTCTGGTCGCACACGGCAGCGGCATATGATCCGCGCGATCCGGAGGCGGCAAAACGCCTGATAAACAAGCTGATCGCAGCGTCGGATCCTGATACCGCTCTCTGACACTGTTTTCCTCTTGAGGAATCGCACATGCGTGGCATGGGACTTGCTCGCGAGTATCCGGATATGTTTGACGCGCACGAAATCCCCTACGAGGTTGCCGAATTGAATATCGACATTTGCGTCTGCACCTATCGCAGGCCCTCGATTGAGGACACGCTGCGATCCCTGGACCGGCAGGCCCTGCCGGAAGGGGTCACGGCGCGCGCGATTGTCATCGATAATGATGAAACGCCGTCAGCCCGTGACCGGGTCGAAGTGATCGCAGCCACCCTGTCAATTCCTATCAAATACGTTCACGCGCCCGCCAACAATATCTCGATCGCCCGGAATGCGGGCCTAGATGCCGCAACGGCTGAGTGGATCGCGTTCATCGATGATGACGAAGTAGCCGATTCCGACTGGCTTGCCTCGCTGCTCCAAATGGCACGCGTGAACAATCTGGACGCCGTCTTCGGACCCGCCATTGCCATTTATCCTGACAACGCACCCGACTGGATGCGCCAGCAGGACTATCACTCGAACATGCCTGTCCGCCGCGGCGGCGTGGTCCAAACCGGCCATACCTGCAACGCCCTGATGCGGGCCAGTTCCCCTATGGTGAGGGGCCAGCGTTTCCTGCTCGAAAAAGGAAAGACCGGCGGAGAGGATACCGAATTCTTCTTCCGGCTGTGGTATGCTGGCGCGAAATTCGGCATCAGCCAAGCGGCCATCGTCCATGAAGCGGTCGACCCGAAACGGCTCGACGCAAACTGGATTCGTCAGCGCAAATTCCGTTCAGGGATGAGTTATGGCTACCACTCGCTCACAACTCGAAACTCGGTTACGATGGGCATTACCATACTCACCTCATTGACCAAGATCGCCTTCTGCTATGCCATGGCGGCACTATTCGTATTGTCAGCGCAAAAGCGAAATTTCTGGTTGATGCGCGCGATGTTTCATCGGGGCTGGCTGGCCTCTGCCTTCAGCACAAGAGAACCTGAACTCTACTGATCAGCCTTAGAAGGGCAGCTTGAAGCCCGGCAGCATACCGCCGCCTAGGCCCTGGGTTGCTTCCTTCATGGCCGCTTCCATCGCCTCGTCGAGGCGCTTGCGGGCATCCGAATGTGCGGCCTTGATCAGGTCTTCCACGATCTCTGGATCATCGCCCATCAAAGACGGGTCAATCCTGACACTGACCATATCGCCCTTGCCTTTCAGGCGCACGGATACAAGCCCTGCCCCGGCGACACCTTCAGCCTCAGTCGACTCGATCTTTTCCTGCGCTTCCTGCATCTTGGCCTGCATCTGCTGGGCCTGTTGCATGATCTTGCCAAGGTCTTTCATGGGAAGCGGGCCTCCTTCAGGCCGATCGTCTGGAATTCAGGTCTATGACATTGCCGTCGCTCGTCGGCGGCTCTGTTACGTCAACAATGGTAATGCCGGGAATACTCTTCAAGGCATCCGCGACAGCCGGATGGGCGGCTGCGGAGGCAAACAATTCCTCACGTGTGCGGATTTCTGTCTGGCGCATCGTCTCCGCATTGGTACGAATCTGCTCGACCACCCAATCGTCACCGGTGTCGCGTTCGAGGAACGCCTTGAGCCTGGCGAGCAGATCGTTTGGGGCATTGCCTTCAAGTTCGCATGAGAAATAGCCGTAGCGCACAGGACCTGGCCGAACATATCGCTCCAACTCGACCTGCAAATTCACTTCCCGATGCTCACCCAGATAGGCGACAATCTGGGCAAAGCTCTCCAGCCCGCCGGCGGGAGACGAGGCCATGCCATGTTGTTCAGGCTTTCCCGGCGCGCCGCCTGACTCGGCGATCATGCGTGCAGCCTCCTCCGGTGACGGAAGGTTTGCAGCTGCCGCAAGGCGCAGGATGATCATATTCAGCGCGGTCGCCGTGTCCGGCGCCGTCTGGAGATCGTTGAAGCCAGACAGGAGTATCTGCCAATAGCGCGCGGCCTGCGCGGCGGTCAGTTTCTGCGCCATGGCCAATGTGCGCTCGGTCCATTCGGCGGGCCCGGCAGACTGGAACTCGCCGCCCGTGGCCTGCGCCACGGAGACATCCGCGCAGACATCCATCAGGTCTTTCAGGATGACCGCCGGATCAGCGCCCGCATGAATCTGGTCCTTCACCTCGGCCAGCGCCTCTGCAGCACTGCCGGAGATCGCTTTCTCGAACGCATCCAACAGGCGCGCCCGGTCGCCGAGGCCCAGCATGTCCCGCACAGCCGCGCCAGTGACTTCCTCGCCATCCATGGTCTGCACGATGGCCTGATCGAGAATCGAGAGGCCGTCGCGGACGGAACCTTCGGCCGCCCGCGCGATCAAGGCGAGCCCCTCTTCCGAGACTTGCGCCCCTTCATGCGTGGCGACCCGGCCGAGATGTTCGGACAAGTTCACGGCATCGAGCCGTTTCAGGTCAAACCGCTGACAGCGCGACAGGACCGTGATCGGTACTTTGCGGATTTCGGTTGTTGCGAAGATGAACTTCACATGCGGCGGTGGCTCTTCCAGCGTCTTCAGCAGCGCATTGAACGCGGCCGTTGACAGCATGTGAACCTCATCGATGATGTAGACCTTGTGGCGGGCCGAGACAGGCGCATAGCGCGCGCCATCCAGCAGGTCGCGCATGTCGGCAACGCCCGTACGGCTCGCAGCATCAAGCTCCAGCACGTCCGGATGACGGCTCGCCATGATGGCATCGCAATGCTCACCTTTCGGGTCGAGCCGGATCGACGGGCCATCATGATCCTCGGACTGGTAGTTCAGCGCCCGGGCCAGCAGACGCGCGGTGGTCGTCTTGCCGACCCCACGCACACCGGTCAGCATGAAGGCATGCGCCACACGGCCGGTCTCGAACGCATTGGAAAGCGTGCGGACCATGGCCTCCTGGCCGATCAGATCCTCGAACCGGCGCGGGCGGTATTTGCGCGCCAGCACTTGATATTCCGCCGATTTCGGGGCCTCATCCTCCCCGAACATCGAGAAAGTCTGGTCATCACGTTCTTCGGGGAGTTCGGAATCGCTCATCAGCCGGGACTTTAACGACTCATGGGGCTCGGCGGCAATGGGTGGAGTGATGAACTTATCTGCTACACTCTGACAAATGCAGCCTCACCGGATACTCAACTCCGCTTTCATTAGGGCTCGGGAATATCGCTAGATTTACAATGCGATAATTACGACCGCCAGAAAGACATTACTCTAATAGAAGATACCACATTCGTCGCGAATGCATTCGTTGAATGTGTCCACTGCCGCATTCAGACAGCTGGTTCGCAAGCCTCCCGACTGCGTTGGCGTATCAGGTATGGAAAGGCAGGCTTGTTCAGATGATGCGAAATTCTGGTGGCAGCTAAGAATACAGGCCCTTTTTTCTTCCGCGGGTTCTTCTTCATCATTGATGCTATCGAACCGATCATCAGATACGCTGCTGTGAAGATTAGCCAAATAAGAAGTAACGGAATCCTCATCGCCAATATCGAAAGGACAGGCATTGTCATTGTAGCTTAAACAAATCGCTGAAGCAGGTAGACCAAACAGACAGAACGACAACGCGAATACAACACCGAACTGACTACCTCTCATGGCGGCGCCCCTTCAATTTTGTAAGCCTATGGATGAAATACCCCCCCATCTTGAGAAGAGGTCAAGTTACAATCACTCAAGAAGCCTACTCAAACACGACGCCCGCATGTAACAAGATTCGCCACAAACACCTGCGCGCTTTGGCCGTACAACTCGGTCACCCGTCGTGTTTTATTCAATCAGCCGAGCCCGCAGGCGTTCCTGCGCGGCGGCGTCCACGCCCAGCACCTCCGCCAGGTAGGCATCGACGGTGCCATGCTTGTCATGGATCACGTTGAAGGCGGTATCGAGATAGCGCAGCCGCACACCGAGAAACGGCCGGAACACTTCAGGTTCATATACCTTGCCGACCTGCTCATTGAAGAAGGCGGCCGCTTGCGGAAGGAATTCGTCGACCTTAACGGCTGTATTCGTCAGCTCATAATCGGCGCGGAGGTCTGCTTCCTCGACGCCCAGCACATGATGTGTCAGCGCGCAGAGAATGCCTGTCCGGTCCTTGCCGGCAGCACAGTTCACGAGTCCGGCAGCTTCGCCTTCCAGGCCTGCCAGGTGCTCGAACCAGCCGGAGAACAATTCGGCATGGTGCGCTTTGAACGGCGCCAGCGCATAATAATCATTCATCCAGTCGTCAGCCTTCTGGGCGTCGGCCTCGACCTTCTTCAGGAATTGCGCGTGCGGGGCTTCATGCTCGCGGCCGCCATCATGAGTTAGTGTGTTGGGCGCCGACCAGCGCGCCACATTGCGTTCGCGCTCGTCCGGACGCCGCAGGTCTGCCTGCAACTGGATACCGAGCGCGCCCAGCGCGGCCAGATCCTCCTCTGTCGCCTCGGCATAATGGCCGGACCGGAACAACCGGCCGCGCTTCACCTGTCCACCATGCCGGGAAGCATAGCCACCGAAATCCCGGAAATTCCGGACGCCCTGAAGAGTATGGATTCTGTCTGTCATGGCCTGCGAGGTACCGCGCCCAGCCGCACGCGTCCAGATGGGCGTCGGGGAAGGTTTTGTGACCCCGACCACGCGCGGGCCACCTCTGCCCTCACGATCTGCCGTTAACAGAGGGTGAAAATTCATCGGAACCGCCAGCGCGCGAGCCGGTTGAATTCATAGACACTCACACGAAAGAGGCCCCCATGACCGACACCGTTCAGAACCAGTACGAAATGCGCGACCCCCGTTCGCAATATCCCAAGCCCCCCTTCCCGAAACAACCCCAGGAAAAGCCCGGCTTTGACCACAAGATGGAGCCGAAGGCCGATCATGGCGAAGACAGCTACAAGGGCTTTGGCCGCCTGAAGGGCCGCAAGGCGCTGATCACCGGCGGCGATTCCGGTATCGGTCGCGCCGTTGCGATCGCTTATGCCCGCGAAGGCGCGGAGGTCTGCATCAACTACCTCCCGGAAGAAAAAGCCGACGCCGATTGGGTCTGCGACCTGCTGGAGGGCGAAGGCCATACCGTCCACCGGATGCCCGGGAACCTGACCGACAAGGAATTCTGCACCAGCCTGATCAAGGATGCCCACGAGAAAATGGGCGGACTCGACATCCTCGTGAACAATGCCGGCAAGCAGGTGCGCCAGCCTGGCATCGAGGATATTACCGACGAGCAGTTCGACGAGACGATGAAGACCAATGTCTACGCCATGTTCTGGCTGTCCAAGGCCGCGCTGCCCCTGATGCCGCCTGGCGCGGCGATCATCAACGTCACCTCGAACCAAGGTTTCAGCCCGGCGCCGTACCTGCTCGACTACGCGACAACCAAATTCGCCATTCGCGGCTTCACTGAAGCCCTTGCCCAAGGCGCTCTGGACCGCGGGGTGCGCGTCAATGGCGTAGCTCCCGGCCCATTCTGGACCCCGCTCCAGCCCTCAGGCGGACAGACGCAGGAAAAAGTGCAGGAATTCGGCAAGGCCACGCCCATGGGTCGCCCCGGCCAACCCGCAGAGCTGGCGCCGACCTTCGTGTTCCTCGCGTCGCAGGAATCCAGCTATATCAGCGGCGAAATCATAGGTGTGACCGGCGGCAAGCCGATCAGCTAATTGATACGCGTCAACGAAATTACGCGACCTTGCCTCTTACTGACGGGAACCTTGGCCCGTCTGCGGAGTTCAAGCTGATCTATATCATGAAGGAGTCTATCCATGATGAAATTCCGTTCCGCCCTCCTCGCTGGCTGTTTTGCGGCCACTACTGCCCTCGGGCTCAGTGCTTGCTCGTCCCTTCCGGACGAAGTGGATCGCGCCCAGATTGACGCCGGCAGCCGCGCCGCGCTGAACAAACTGGTTAGTGAGAATGCCGCCGCCCGAGCGATCAACAACCAGTCCCGCGCCGTCTTGGTCTTCCCGTCCATGGTGAAGGCCGGACTTGGCCTCGGTGGTGCCTATGGTGAGGGTGAACTGATCCGCAATGGTGCGACGGCTGACTACTACAATTCAATGACGGGCTCCTGGGGTCTCCAGGCCGGCGCCCAGTCCTATGGCTATGCCGTCTTCCTCATGAATGACGATGCCGTAGAGTATCTGTCGGAATCAGATGGCTGGGAAATCGGCGTCGGCCCAACCGTTGTACTGGTCAATGCCGGAATGGCGGAGAACCTCTCGACGTCCACGCTGAAAGAAGATGCCTACGCCTTCGTATTTGACCAGAAAGGTCTGATGGCAGGTGTCAGCATCGAAGGTACCAAGATTACCAAGATGGACTGACCAAGCTTGGGCTCAGGTGAGCCAGGGTGAAGGCGCAGGGTTCCGGTCTACCGGGCCCTGCGCCTTTTTTCTGCCTGAAAGGTCAGCCTACCGGAATGGCGGCTCGTCAAAGGCGCGTAGTTTGCGGCTGTGCAGCTTGGCGCCCTTGTCCGCGGAAAGCCGTTCCAGTGTCTCGATTCCAATACGGATGTGCTCGCCGATGGCCCGCTCGTAAAAGCGGTTGGCGGCGCCCGGTAGCTTGATCTCCCCATGCAGTGGCTTGTCAGAGACGCACAGCAAGACGCCATACGGCACACGCAGGCGAAACCCATTCGCCGCGATGGTCGCGCTTTCCATATCAATGGCAATCGCCCGTGACTTGTTGAACCGGCGCGCCGTGTCCGAGAAACGCAGTTCCCAGTTCCGGTCGTCGGTGGTCACAACGGTACCAGTCCGAAGACGCCGCTTCAGCTGCTTCTCGTTCTCCCCTGTCACGGCCGCGGCTGCCTCCTGCAGGGCGACCTGGACTTCCGCGATAGGCGGCACGGGAATTTCCGGCGGCAGCACGGAATCCAGCACATGATCTTCGCGGAGATAGGCGTGCGCCAGCACATAATCGCCAATTGCCTGGCTATGGCGCAGACCGCCGCAATGCCCGACCATCAGCCAGACTTCCGGGCGGAGCACGGCCAGGTGATCCGTGATCGTCTTCGCATTTGAAGGCCCGACGCCGATGTTCACCAGCGTGATGCCGCCGCCATTCGGAGCGCGCAAATGATAGGCCGGCATCTGGAAGCGCCGCCAGGGCGATGCATCTATTTCCGCCCGCGTCGTATCGGTCGGCTCCGACACTTCCAAACCGCCCGGCACAGACAATGACGTGTAATGATTGTCTTCCGTCAGCTTCTGCAGCGCCCAGTCACAGAACGCATCGACATAGCGATGATAGTTCGTGAACAGCACATAGTGCTGGAAATGCTCGACGGGCGTGCCGCAATAGTGCTGCAAACGCTTCAGGGAAAAATCGACGCGTTGCGCATCGAACAGCGCAAGCGGATGCATCTCATAGGGCTCGTAGAGTTCGCCATCGGCCACTTCGTCGCCAATATCGGCAAGGTTCGGGCTTGGGAAATGCCGCGCCAGTTCGGCCGGCGAAATCTCTTCAAGGCCACTCGCCTGCCCTTGCTCCCAGACATAGGCATAGGGAATTTCGGACTCCGACTGCTCGACATAGACGTCAATGTCATAATCCCGCATCAGCAAGGCAAGCTGTTCGGTCAGGTAGTCGCGGAAGAAGTCCGGTCGGGTGATCGTGGAAACATATGTTCCCGCTTCGGACATCTTTCCGAAGGCCCGTGAAATCGGCGGGGGCGGCCCGTCCGGATTATAGACCAACCGGATTTGCGGATAGCAGAAAGCCCCGGATTCGCGCAAACTCGGCGACGGCGGCGTACCTGAGTGCAGGAAAATGTCCAAAGCTGAGGACAGGGCAGAAACGGCTTCGGAATAGAGTTTCTCAAGCGCGTCAATTACGTGTTCGGGTGTGTTCAATTTCGACATGTCGTCAAATGGCGGTAATGCAACGTTCTGTCAATCTGCGGGCGCCTGCGCGTCACACATGACAAACAAATGAGCATCGTTCGCATAGGCTTCGTGCAATACCGGGGCGCAAGGCAGCCATGACTTTCTGCCGTGCAGGTTTCACTTGAGGTATGCACGAATATGCGTTTTTGTTGCAGTGCAACATGAAACGTCAATCCCGCGCGGAAAGGCCATGACGCTTCGGTGTCACTGTGGGGAGAACAAAAGAATGACGTTGCATGGGGCGGGAGGAGTTTCCTGTCGGCACTCAAGCCGGCGCTAACTCTGAAGGTAGTTTTGACATGAAGAAAATCATCATCCCGGTCCTGATGGCCGCCGCAACCATCGTCCCTGCTGCAGCGACTGCAGAAGGCACCCCAATCACTGTAGAAATTGCTTACGACAAGGCTTTGCTGGCCTCTGACTCCGGCGCAGCTGCCGTGCTCGAGTCCATTAACGCACAGGCCCGTGCAGCCTGCTCCACACGCATGCCGGTCACGAACCAGCCATATGTTGACCGGTCGTGCGCCAAGGACCTCACAAAGGCCGCTCTGAAGAAAATTCTGGATGAGCAGGAAGTCGCGAGCCTTCCAACCGCGCCTGTCTTTGCGCGTCAGGTTACAACCCTCGTCGCTGACGCGGGACAACGCTAGACCTTTTCCTCCCGGAATAGCGTTGGAGGGGCTGCCCAGGGCCACGGGCAGCCCTTCATTCGTTCTGGATTCGGCCCCGTTCTCGACTGGCCCCGCATCATGGTTTGCCGGATTAAACCCGCGCAATCATGGATCGTCCCCGTGCCTCACGCATTGGTCGCTTACTGGTGGGGCTTTCACCATGACAGGGAGGTATCCATGTCAAACGATGCAACATTGAGTTCAAACCCGCTGATCAGTTCAGATCGGGTTGAGGGCACCAGCGTTTACAACATGGCTGGCGACAAGATCGGTCATATCGACAGTCTCATGTTGGACAAACGCGGCGGCAAAGTCGCGTATGCAGTCATGTCCTTTGGTGGCTTTCTCGGGATCGGCGAAGAATATCATCCCCTCCCCTGGCAGTCGCTCGACTATGACGAATCGAAGGAAGGCTATGTCGTAGATCTCGACGAAGATCAGCTGCGCGGGGCTCCGACGCTCAAGCGCACCGAATACGACCGTCTGCGCGACGATGCCTATGGCCGCAGCGTCTATTCCTATTATGGCGCCGTGCCGTACTGGTATTGATCCATCAGGCAGGCTGAAAAGAACAAGGCGCGCTCTCCAGTCCGGATAGCGCGCCTTGCTGTGCCTCGTGTCGCTGACGCCTAGCTTGTGGTCGCATCCACCAGCTTGCGCTGGTCGAATTTCGACCATACGCCGTCGTCGCCATGCCAGTCGCCGCTGGTTGCGCCCTTGGAGTATTCCGTCGCGCGCTGTTCGAAGAAGTTCGCGTGCTCGACCCCGTTCAGGATTTCCGTCAGCCACGGGATCGGGTGCTTGGTCACACCGAAGACCGGCTCCAGCTTCAACTGGCCGAGGCGCCAGTCAGCAATGTAGCGAATGTACTGCTTGATGTCGTCAGCGGTCATCCCTTCGACCGGCCCCATCTCGAAGGCCAGCTCGATGAACTTGTCTTCCAGCGTCACCACCGTGCGACAGCACTCGCGGATTCGTTCGCGCAGCGCATCATTCATGACGCCGGTTTCGGCGCAGAATGTGTGGAACAGCTTGATCATGCCTTCGCAGTGCAGCGACTCATCGCGCACCGACCAGGACACGATCTGGCCCATGCCCTTCATCTTGTTGAAGCGCGGGAAGTTCATCAGCATGGCAAAGCTGGCAAACAGCTGCAGACCTTCGGTAAACCCGCCGAACACGGCCATGGAGACCGCAATGTCCTCATTCGTCTCGGTGCCGAACTGGCCGAGATAGTCGTGCTTGGCGGCCATCTCCTCATATTCCATGAAGGCCGAGAATTCCGAATCGGGCATGCCGATTGTTTCGAGCAACAGGGCATAGGCCGCGATGTGGATCGTCTCCATATTAGAGAACGAGGCCAGCATCATCGACACTTCGGTCGGTTTGAACAGGGGCATGTAATGCTCCATGTAGTTCGCACCGACTTCCACGTCAGACTGGGTGAAGAAACGGAAGATCTGGGTCAGCAGATTGCGCTCGGAATCGCTGAGCTTCACTGCCCAATCCTTGCAATCCTCACCGAGGGGCACTTCTTCCGGCATCCAGTGCACCTGCTGCTGGACCTTCCAGAAATCATACGCCCACGGGTAACGGAAGGGCTTGTAAGCCCGGCTCGCGGTCAAAAGTCCGGGCACATTGGAATTTCCGTCAGCCATCAGGGCCTCCTACGTCATTTACTGCGTTTTCTGGAACAATCTACACCACATATAGTGCCTCATTGAGGCTCTTGCCGCAAGATGTTTGACTGCGGCAAAGCGTACTTGTTCACAGGCTTGCCCACAGTTTTGGCATATTTCCCGCTTAGGGGTGGCGCCGTCCGGATTAGTGCAGAATGATCGGCACAATCCGGGGGTCTAAGCGTTCCATCCCCGCCTTGCGAGACAAGATATCTATGCGTTTCTTCAGTGTCATTCTTATTGCCGTGGTTTCGGCCTTCGCATGCGCTGCGCCCGCCAGCGCAAAAGTGGTGCGGGATGTCATCTATGCCGAAGCGCCGGGCCTCGATCCGGGCGATGTGCGCGCGGATGTCTATATTCCCGAGGACGCTGAGGGCGCGCCCATGATCATCATGATGCATGGCGGCGCGTGGACCTTCGGCAACAAGCAGAATGCGCTGGGCATGTTCCAGTCCGACTATTTCACCGACCAGGGATTCGTGTTCGTCGCCATCAATTACCGCCTCGCGCCCGGCCATCCCTTCCCTGCCCAGGAAGAAGATGCCGCTGCCGCGATCGCCTATTTTCATGAACATGCGGAAGAGTTTGGCGCCGACCCGGAAAAGATCTTCCTGATGGGCCATTCGGCGGGGGCGCACATGGCGGCGCTCGTCGCCATTGATCCTGACTATCTGGACGCCTTCGACCTGACACCCGCGGTCATCAAGGGCGTCGTCGCGATGGACAGCGCCGCATACAACCTGGCCCGCACCGGCCATGACGGCGACATCCCGGACTTCTACCACCCGACCTTCACCAGCGACGATCAGGACGTCTGGGCAGCCGCCTCCCCAACCTTGCAGGTCGAGGAAACAACAGACATTCCACCCTTCCTGCTGCTCTATGTGAACCGTGCCGTTTCACCGAGCCGGGCCAAGGAACTGGCCGAAGCCATCAACAGCGCCGGACACAAGGCCGAAGCGCGCCTCGTCAAGAATCGCGACCACAAGAGCCTGAACGAACGCCTTGGCGCAAAGGGGGACAAGGCCGCGCCGATGATCGCAGACTTCTTCCACGATCAGCTGGACGACTAGCTGGCCTCAGGGCTCGACGACATTGAACCAGAAATCAGGCGTCTCCAGCGCCGTGAACCAGGCGAGCAATGCGGTCGGGTCACCCTTGAGATTTGCCTCACCCGCCGCCGCAATCTCGCGAAAGCTGCGGGTCTGGAGAATCAGATCATTGAAGGCATCACGGGACAGGGTGAGGGTTGCCACCGCTCCCTCAGACTGCACCCCCGGACGCGGGAACGCCGTGGCGTGGCCGACATCGATCACGAAATCCTCTTCAGTATCAGTGAAACGAAAGTTCAGTTCGAACGGATCGCGTGTCAGTTTCTCGGGGGCATATCGTACCGCCAGCGCATTGAACAATTCAATCGTCGGCACGCCCTCGACGAACTCCCGGCTGCGCGTGCGCACGGCGCCCGCATCGGCTAGGCCATTCCGCAATTCCTGCGCGCCCGTCAGGTAGAAGTCGCGCCACGCGCCGCTCTCGGCCTGAAAACCCATCTGTTCGTAGCTCGCCGCAAGCCAGTCTCGGGCCGCCTGATTTTCGGGATTTGCAAACACCGCATAGTTCAGCACTTCCGCGGCCCAGCGATAATCGCCCTCATCAAAAGCCTCCTGACCGATCGCCAGCGCCGCATCCTCTCCCCCAACCGCCTTGATGAACCGGCTGGCCTTCGCTTCCAGCGGATGCGCGTTGAACGTGGCAGGTACGCCATCCCACCAGCCGAAATAGCCTTGGTAGACGGCCTTCGCATTGTGGTTCAGCGTGCCGTAATAGCCGCGCGTGTCGAAATGCTCGGACTGTACGGTCGGCTCGGCCAGTTCCTCTGCAATCTCGAACTGGGTTTCCCCGCGATTCGCGCGCCGAACGGTCTGGTCGTGCGTGTACCGATAGATATCCCGCTGACCACGCAGGAAGGTCTCGACATTCTCCTGCCCGAAGGTCGGCCAGTGATGCGACGCAAAGACGACGTCAGACCGCTCACCATATTCGGTCAGGACATAATCAATCACCCGGCTCCATTCCAGTAGGTCGCGGACCTTCGCGCCGCGCAGGGTGAGCGCATTGTGGAAGGTGGCCGTGGCGACTTCCGCGGTGCAGAGCGCATTGAAGTCCGGCAAGTAAAACATGAACTCCGCCGGTGCCTCGGTGCCGGCCGCGTCGATGAATTCGAATGTCACGCCATCAATCACGCGAACCGTGCCCCGGCCCGGCACCTCTTCCGTCGGCTCGATCAGGCCGATCGTCCCCTGTGACAAGGCCGGTCCGAGCCCCACGCCCACCTGACCCGTTGGTCCGCTGGGCAGCGTATTGCCGAACATCAGCACCGCCCTGCGGCTCATATAGTTTCCTGCGAGCAAATTCTCGGCCACGGCAGATTCCGTAAAGCCGACAGGTGCCAGCACCGGCACACCCCGCGCCTCCATGTCAGCCTCGTCGATCACCCCGCGCACACCGCCAAAATGGTCACCATGCGAATGGGTATAGATCACGCCGGTCACTGGCCGGTCACCGAGTGTGTCGTTCACCAGGCCCAGCGCGGCAGCGGCCGTTTCCTGGCTGAGCAGCGGGTCCACGATGATCCACCCCGTGTCGCCCCGGATCACCGACATGACGGCAAGGTCGTAGCCTCGCACCTGGTAGATGCCGTCCATCACCTCGAACAGGCCGTGCTCGGAGTTCAGCCGTTCCTGCCGCCAGAGTGACGGATTCACCGTGTCAGGACTGTCGCCTGCAATGAAATCCCGGCGGCTGACCTGCCAGACAACATTGCCCTCCGCGTCCGTTATCGTGTCCTGCTTCAGCTGGGCCAGCAGGCCGCGCGTCGCGTCGACAAAGTCGGATGTCTCTTCCAGGGGCAGGCGCTCAGCCACGGCCACATTCGCCGCGCGGGTCACATCCGTCGCCTCGCCGATTGGCGGGGCCTTGGCGGCATGATCCGGCGCATCACGCTCTGAGCCTGGAGAACAGGCCGCCAGCAATATGGCTGCAGCCACGCCACAAAGAATTCGCATAGTTTCCTCCCGTGCCGGCACGTTCCTGCGCGCCATTTTCAGGCACTGTGCGACGCGGCCGGAAGGGGCGCAAGACAGCCGCGAGGGAAATGCGGATTTAGCGGGAGATACTGATCGACAGCGCGCCGAAACGTTGCGGGCCGTCCTGTCGAATGAATTCTTCGGTCCGGTTCACAAAGGTGAAGGCCAGTTGCACGCTGCGATAATGCATGGCGACCCCGGCCTGCAAGTCGCCGACTATGGGCCGTCGATCTTCCACCCTCGGACCATCACGCCAGAGATTGCCATCCAGGAACATGTCGCGGGCAACCGCCCGGCCATCTACACCCACAAAGAAATACCCCCCTAATGGATCTTCGGGCGTACCGGGCACGAACTCCCCTGCTCCGGACAGGGCCGGGCGGATGCGCGGTGGACCGAAGCTCGAATTCAGATCCCATCCGATCCGGGCCGTCAGGCCGGTTGAGCCATAGGTGCGGACGTTTCCGAGGGCGACGCCGAGGTGGGCCCCGAAATCGGTCTCCAGGCCCAGCGGCAGATCCGGCCCGTCAAACATCTGCATGCGCTGTGCGATGATCTCGATGCCGGGCTCATCCTTGAGCTGGTGATCCCACCCCTTCGCCGTCGGCACACCAATGATTCCGTGCCAGGTATTCTGGACGAACTCGCCGGCTGCGGACGGGCCGACGACGCCGAGATTGACCTGCAATGTGTCCTGCGTGTTCTCGCTGCTGGCAGCCACGGTCGATGACAGGGCAAGCCAGGCGGCATAAGGGCGATCCGTAGGGTCCGGGGTAAACGACTGGATGTCTTCCGGCGTGAAGATGGCATGCGAAATGGCAAACCCCTGCCGGAGTTCCGTGCGATCCAGATCGAGCCAGGGCAGACGGTCAGCGACCCATTTCAGCCCCGGATGGACATTGTCGGCGCCTGACACGCGTTCGATACGAAGTCCGTTCGAATAATTGCGGTCCGTACCGCCCCCGAAGAAGTCGTTTTCTGTTGAAAAAGATACGACGGCCGGCTTCGGCGGCACGGTCGGTTGATCGGCCTGCGCGTCAGCGCTTGGGACATATAAAAAAGCTGCGACGAGGGCCGCAGCTTGAATGGGTGTGAATCGAGCCTGCATGTGCTCTGATTAACAGTTAACGACGCATCGTGAAACTAACACCTGCGAAATCTTCAGTCTCGCTGATGCTGACATTCCGGTCAGAATATTTCACTTCACGGCGGATATAGCTGAGCGAAAGTTCGCCGCCGCTGCGTTGTACGGATACGCCCGCCTGGAGATCACCCACTGTGACCTGATCAGTCAGGGACATGTCACCCAAATTCGGTCGGAATCCGCTGGCATCGGCATCCCAGACAAGGGCTTCCCCATCAGCGCCAGCAAAAATGTACCAGCCTTGCGGTTGGCCATTGCGGTCCAGCAGGTCAAAATCCTGACCGATCCGGACTTCACCCCCGACGCGGCGCGTTAGAATCTCGCCCTCTTCCCGGACGGCGATGCGCGGCGCGAGGCCGACATCGAATTTCAGACCAGTGACTTCCTTCGGTGCAGAAATGGCGATCTCCGCAGCGATGTCCTTTTCGATCCGTCCAGGACGCGAGAGCGCGGAACGGCTTCGTTCGGCCGCAACAGCGACCAGAGCTTCACTATTGCCCCAGTCAACACGTGTGTTGTTCGGCACAATATACTCTGCTGCCGGGGCAGACCGGTAATCGACTGGCTGATCGACCAGCAGCTGGGCTGCGACCGTGTTCGTGGCATCCAGCGGCACGCCGCTGAACCGGGCAGACTGGGCACTGAAAACATGGACCGACGCCGCGCTCGGCACGGTCGGACCTGTATTGGGTGCGTAGCTGGCAGGCGCAGCGAGTTGCATGCCTAGTGTCGGAGGGGCAATGGGCTCGGCACGGACCTGCTCATGGGGTGACGTCGATACGCACCCCTGGCACGCCATCGTGATGACTGCGGAAGAAATTGCAAACACCATCTGCCTTATACCTCTCATGCCTTCATCCTCGAACGATAACGTATTCAAGGATTAGACCGCTCGACGCTTAACTTAGCATAAAGAACTCGCGCGCCCCAAACGCCAATCGGTCGAATTGCATTAATACATGCCTATCAAACTCGCCTCTGTAGAGTTTGTTCCAGAACCCGGTAAAATTATGTTTTTTAGGGGGCAAATGGCTGGATTTCCGGCCTATGGCGTCGTTAACTAACTGTAAAATCTGGGGAAATCATGCAGCGTGCTGGGTCGAAATTACCTTAATCATGCGCCTGCCCCCCTCTCCTGATGCGCGAAAAAAGCCGGCACCCCATGGGATGCCGGCCAATTTCTGTGCGCAATTTCGGGTTGAAGCCCTACTGACAGGCAAGACATTCATCATAATCGGTGTTCGGGGTGTCCATTTTCTGGATTTCCAACTTCTCAGACCCGGCAAAGGCCGCGCGCTGTACCGATTTGGAGCGACAGTAATAGAGCGATTTGAGACCGCGTTCCCAAGCTGTCCAATGCAGCATGTGAAGATCCCATTTGGCGATGTCGCCCGGAAGGAACAGGTTCAGGGACTGCGACTGGCAGATATAAGGCGTGCGGTCAGCAGCCAGCTCGATGATCCAGCGCTGGTCAATTTCGAACGCCGTCTTGAAGACAGACTTCTCATGCTCGTCCAGGCAGGCGAGATGCTGGATGGAGCCTTCATGCTCCAGAATGGAGGTCCAGATCTCGTCCGTGTCCATATCCTTGCTGGCCAGCAGGCGCTGGAGCTGCTGGTTCTTCACCGTGAAGGAGCCAGACAGCGTCTTGTGCGTGTAGACGTTTGCCGGGATCGGCTCGATGCCGGCCGAGGTACCGCCACAGATAATGGAGATCGACGCGGTCGGCGCGACAGCCATCTTGTGGCTGAAACGGGCCATCATGCCGACATCGCGGGCATCCTCACAAGGGCCCCGCTCCTTGGCGAGCTTGACCGAAGCGGCATCAGCGCCCTGACGGATGTGCTTGAACATCTTCTCGTTCCAGACTTTCGACATGGCGCTTTCCAGCGGCACGTTCATCGTCTGCAGGAAGGAGTGGAAGCCCATCAGGCCGAGACCGACCGAACGCTCACGCTTGGCGGAATAGACGGCGCGGGCCATTTCCGGCGGCGCGCGCTCGATGAAGTCTTCGAGCACATTGTCGAGGAAGCGGAAGATGTCTTCGATGAAGGTCTCATCCTTGGACCATTCCAGATACTTCTCGGCATTGACCGAAGACAGGCAGCATACAGCGGTGCGGTCCTGGCCGGCATGGTCGACGCCGGTCGGCAGCGTGATTTCGGAACAGAGATTGGACTGGGTGACTTTCAGGCCCAGCTTGCGCTGATGAGCCGGCATCGCATTGTTCACCGTATCGGTGAACAGCAGGTACGGCTCGCCTGTCTGCATGCGCAGTTCGAGAATCTTCTGCCACAGCTTCCGGGCGTTGATCGTGCGGATCACTTCCTTCGATTTCGGGCTGATGAGGCCGTAATCCTCATCCTTCTTAACCGCGTCCATGAAATCATCAGTGATGTTGATGCCGTGGTGCAGGTTCAGGGATTTCCGGTTGAAGTCGCCGGACGCCTTGCGGATTTCGAGGAACTCCTCGATTTCCGGATGGTGCACGTCGATATAGCAAGCGGCCGAACCCCGGCGCAGCGAGCCCTGGCTGATGGCCAGCGTGAGTGAGTCCATGACACGGATGAACGGAATGATACCGGACGTCTGGCCATTCTGACCGACCTTCTCGCCAATCGAGCGGACATTGCCCCAATAAGTGCCGATGCCGCCGCCATTCGATGCGAGCCAGACATTCTCGGTCCAGGTCTCGACAATATCGTCCAGCGAATCGCCAACCTGGTTCAGGAAGCAGGAAATGGGCAGGCCACGGGCCGCGCCGCCGTTCGAGAGAACAGGCGTCGCAGGCATGAACCAGAGCTTGGACATATAGTCGTACAGGCGCTGGGCATGCTCGGTGTCGTCGGCAAAGGCCAGCGAGACGCGCGCAAACATGTCCTGATAGGATTCTCCGGGCAGCAGATAGCGGTCCTGAAGGGTCTTCTTGCCGAATTCGGTCAGAAGGGAATCACGCGATGGATCCATCACGATCGGACTGCCTTCAACAACACGAAGCAGGCCTTCCACCCCGGCCTTGGGCTTTCCCTTGCGCAGCGCAGATTTAGACACAGTTTTGGCCTCGGTTGCAGACATTAGAGCAGCCCTCCAGATTCAATAGAAACATATAGGTCCGGAAGCCCCTGAAAGCCAGATATTGCTCTCAACCCCGTTCCTGACACTAGATATAGTGTCTGAAGGTTAATATCGGGTCAACGGCCCTTGTCTCTAAAACGTCAAATTTGCCGTGGAATTCTGGTTAATTTATGGTTAACACACCCACCGATGGCCCGCCAGTATTGGCCTTTCGGGAACTGCACAAAACTGCGCCAAAATCACCTATGCCAACCGGCCAAAATTTACCTGCCGGACGACCAAGCGACAGGGATTCCGTTAACGTGGTGTGACGATTCCTCAACCGATTGGTCCGGCCTGTTGAGACAATCGCTAACTACCACCGTGCATTATGGCCTCATCGGTCCAATTTCGACCCGCAAGAGGACACTATGCTGAACTGGCTCAAGAATCAGACCCTGCAAAGCTGGGCGAGCGCGCCCATCGTGAATGATGGTGAAACGATCATCGACGCCCCCGTTGCCGAAATCTTCGAGAAGCTGGACCTCGCTTCGCCGCGCAATGCCCTGCGCGAGCGCGGCTTCGTCTTTGGCGCCGGCAATCCGGCCTACGACATCTTCGAGGCCACCGATCCCGACCAGCCGGGCACGACGCTGGTGTTTGAGGTGACCGAATCCCGGCCCCGCAAGCGATATTGCTACCGCACGACCACGCGGTCGAACGATGCGGACTGCGCGGTCCTCGAATCGGCCTGCGAATACACGATCATCCCGCAAAAGGATGGCCGGCACCTGCTGCACCTCCAGGAAACCAGCACGCTGGCACCGGGACTCAGCCGGGACCAATACGTCCTGGAGCGCGCAAAGCTGAATTTCTCGGTGTTCCGGACGCTCGCACGCCTGCGCCTGCACCTCGAACTCGGCACGGACCTGCGGGAAATCAACTAATCGTTTTCTGGGAAAGCGGAGACAGACGAGCGACCCGGGCGAAAAAACTCGTTGGGGCTGCTTCGTTCCCGACCTGACCCGATTGGCGAGCGACCCGTCCGCCGCCTGCCTCCTGCCGGTTATATGCGTCGAGCAGCGCCCCGGTGCAAGGGCCAGCATCCATCGCGAAACACTTACCCCCTCCCCAAATCCCATGTTAGCCTTCCGGCACAGGGTTCTTGGAGGGATACTCAATGAAACTTCACCAATTTTGCGCGGCCGCCGGCCTGATAGCGGCCTTCGCGGTCACCTCGGCCCTCGGCCAGGAAGACACGGCTGACGACAGCAAGCGGTTCACCGCCGAGCGCGTGTTCGACATCGAATATGCAACCGGTCCGCAAATCTCGCCGGACGGCAAGACCATTATCTATGTCCGCCACAGCATGGACCGGATGACGGACCGCGATACCGGCCATCTCTGGATCATCGATGTCGAGAGCGGCGCCCAGCGGCCCCTGCTCGGCGCGGGCGGCAGCGCCGGGGCGCCGAGCTGGTCTCCCGATGGCTCGCGCGTCCTCTACACAAGCACGGCGAATGGGAAGCCTGAGCTGAAACTCGTCTATATGGACACAGGTCTGTCCTACTCCATCGCCCAGTTTGAAGAGAGCCCCTCGGGCGCGACCTGGTCTCCTGACGGGCGCAATATCGCCTTTTCCATGTTCGTGCCGGGCGACAAGCCGGGCTTTGCCACGCCCCCGAAACAGCCGGAGGGCGCGGAATGGTCCGAGCCGGTCAAGGTGATCGACGATTTGACCTTCCGGTTTGACGGCGCAGGCTATCTCGAAGATGGCGCCGATCAGGTCTTCGTGCTTCCGGCCGAAGGCGGCACGCCTCGCCAGGTAACCACGGGCGACGCCGAAATGGGCGGGCAAGCCTGGCTCGACAATGATACGCTGCTCGTCACCGGCAATCTCTCAGACGACCGCGACATGGACCCGATCGAGAGCGAGATCTACGCCGTCGAACTGTCTGACTTGTCGATCAGCCCCCTGACATCCCGCAACGGGCCAGACTACGCGCCCATGCCTTCCCCCGACGGGCAGTCGGTCGCGTTTCGCGGCTATGATGACGAGGAGAAATCCTACCAGCAGGACCATCTTTACCTGATGTCCGCCGATGGGTCGGATGTGCGTGAACTGGTGCCCGGTTTTACCGGGTCGCCCGCGCAGATCGAATGGGCGCCGGATGGCAAGAGCCTGTTCATGCTGTTTGAAGACCATGGCGTCCTCACCCTGAACGAAGTGGACCTGCAAGGTCGCATGAATGAAGTGGTCACCGGGATCGGCGGCACCTCCATTGGTCGCCCCTATGCGGGAGGCAGCTTCTCTGTCGCGAAATCCGGACGGCGCGAGCAGGTCGCCTACACGGCGGGCTTCACGGACCGACCGGCCGAGATCGCCACCATCCGCTCCGACGGCAAGAATGCCCGTGTCCTGACGGACCTGAATGCGGACGTCCTGCCCTATCTCGACATGGCCTCGATCGAGGAGTTCAAGATTGCCTCCAGCCATGACGGACTGGAAATCGAAGCCTGGGTCGCCCTGCCCCATGACTTCAAGGCCGATGGCAGCTTCCCCCTGATCCTGGAAATACATGGAGGGCCCTTCTCCATGTACGGCCCCTTCTTCGCCAGCGAAATCCAGCGCTATGCGGCAGAGGGATATGTCACGGTCTATGTGAACCCTCGCGGGTCGACAGGCTACGGAGAAGATTTCGCTCAGGAGATTGACCGCGCTTATCCGGGCTACGACTATGATGATCTGATGAGCGTGGTCGATGATCTCGTCGCGCGGAACTATGCCGATCCTGACCGCCTGTTCGTGACAGGCGGCTCCGGTGGCGGCATCCTGACGGCCTGGATTGTCACCAAGACGGATCGTTTCGTCGCGGCGGCCTCCATCAAGCCGGTCATCAACTGGATGACGATGGCGCTTGCCGGCGATATTGCGCAATATGTCCGCCGTCACTGGATTCGGGAAGACCCCTGGTCCAATCCGGAAGCCTTCCTGAAACTCTCGCCCATCACCTATGTCGACCAGGTCGTTACCCCGACCCTCGTCATGGTCGGCGAAGAAGACTGGCGCACGCCAGCCTGGGAAGCGGAACAATTCTACACCGCGCTGAAGATGAATGACGTGGAAACGGCTCTCATCCGTGTGCCGGGTTCTTCCCACTATATCGCCAGCCGACCGAGCCGCCTGATCGCGAAAACTGACAATATCATGGGCTGGTTTGCGAAATATGATCCGGCCAAGAAGGATGACGCCGCAGACGACGAATAATCTCTCAAGGCAGGTCGCTCAGGATCCATCTTGGACGGCCTGCCTTCCGCTATTCTGAAACGGCGACAAACAGGTGGCGAGGTGAGAGAGCCCTGCCTCCTGTCCTATGTTACCGGGCCAGTACAGCGGGCAGAAACCCGGACCTGTCGCGAGGGAAATCGCGCGCCACCGTCTGCGCGGCATCTCCCTTGCAGTATTCAGCCCCGTACAAACGGGCAATGCCTGTGGCGGAGGTAGAATACATGTTGCACAGCATAAACATGCTTCGGACGTTTTCCTGTTTCGGAATCGCGCTGTATCACATCATGGAGTTCGTCTACGCACATTCAGATACTGTGAAGGTCTCGGTCTCGGCGGGCCCCGGATTTCACTTGTTCATTGCCATCAGCGGATTCATTCTCGTCTTCATAGCCCGTCCGGGCGATACGCCCGTCAATTTCATGATGAAGCGCGCGATACGTATCGTGCCCCTGTACTGGCTCATCACGACGATAGCGCTGGCCATGAGCTTGGCGCGGCCCTGGCTTTTCCAGAAGGCTGACACGTCGCTATCTTCCATTGTCAGCAGCTATCTGTTCCTCCCTCACTATGACCTGGGAGGCCATATTCAGCCGATCCTTTTCGTGGGATGGACCTTGGGTTTCATCATGTTCTTTTATCTGCTGTTTTCCCTGTCGCTACTTGCGCCCCGGCGTCTGCAATTTCCGACCGTGATCGTGTTGACGCTTGGCGTCATTGGCGCTTCACGATTGCTTCCCCCAGGTGCTTATCGGACATTCTATGGTTCTCCGATCCTGCTGGAATTTGCGATGGGGTGCGTCGTCGGTCTGTCCCTTCAGCTTCCCGCATTGCAGGCCTTTATTCGGCGCTTTCCGATGTGGCCCGTGGCATTGCTGGGGCTGGTCGGCTTCTTTATCGCGGCACAGTACCAGCTGTCCGATTGGGGCAAAATAGCCATTTTTGCGCCATCGAGCACACTAATCCTGATCGCCTGTGCAGGGCAGGACCTGTTCCGCACGCCCTTGAAAAGCGACATCATGCTGATGGGCGGCAAGATCAGCTACGGCGTGTTCCTTATCCACCCCTTGCTGGTCACACCATTCGGCGTAGTGATTTTCAAGATGACCAGCAATGACTGGCTGGCCACGATCCTCATGATAATGACCATCCTGCCGGTCACATCGCTGCTGGCCTATCTCAGCTTCCGCTACTTTGAAACGTCCGCTGCAATCTGGTTGCGGGGGGCACTCCGGCTATCGAAGACCCGTACGATGCCAGCGGGATCCGTAAAACCGGGAATTGGTCCTTCAGCGGTCTGATTACAGATGGGACGGTTACTCGCTCGCTGCCGTTTCGTCCCGGCGACGGGTCTTGGCGACGCCGGTAATGATGCCAAATCCAATCAAAACGATAGCGCCAACGCCGATCCAGACCGGCGGCGCACCAATCAGGTAAGCGGCATAGGCAAGGCCGGAAATCAGGATCAGGAACCCGATCAGATACAATCCGAAAGACGACATTGTGCGCTCCAGTGCTATTAAGACATCTGGAGACACAACGTCACCGCCGCAATCCGGTTCCCCGGACCGCATCAGACCTGTATCGGGATCGCGACCTAGTCGCCTTTCTTGGCAGCGCGCTTGCGCTCATGCGGGTCGAGATAGACCTTGCGCAGGCGAATATTCTCCGGTGTGACCTCGACCAGTTCATCGTCCGCAATATAAGCGAGAGACTTTTCCAGGGTCATCTGAAGCGGCGGCGTCAGGCGCACGGCCTCGTCGGTGCCGGATGCACGCACGTTGGAGAGCTTCTTGCCCTTCAGAACGTTCACTTCGAGATCATTGTCGCGATTGTGTTCGCCGACGATCATGCCGCCATACACCTTGTTGCCCGGATGAATCATCATCGGACCCCGGTCTTCGAGGTTCCAGAGCGCGAAGGCCACGGCCTCGCCCTGCTCCATCGCGATCAGCACGCCCGTATGGCGTCCCTGGATCTTGCCCTTGTGCGGCGCGTATTCGTGGAAGACGCGGTTCATGATCGCGGTGCCGCGCGTGTCGGACAGCAACTCGCCCTGATAACCGATCAGGCCGCGCGTCGGCGCGTGGAAGATCATGCGGGTACGACCCACACCTGACGGGCGCATGTCCAGCATGTCGGCCTTGCGCTCGGACAGTTTCTGCACGACCACGCCGGAATGTTCGTCATCCACATCAATGACGACTTCCTCGATTGGCTCAAGCTTCTCGCCGTTCGGGCCTTCCTGCATCACGACCTGCGGACGCGAGACGCCAAGCTCGAAGCCTTCGCGGCGCATCGTTTCGATCAGGACGGCCAGCTGAAGCTCACCGCGTCCGGAGACGGTGAACGCCTCGGCATCTGTCGCGCGCTCGACCTTCAGGGCGACGTTGCCTTCGGCCTCTTTCAGCAGGCGATCCCAGATCATCCGGCTGGTAACTTTCGTACCCTCGGTACCGGCCAGCGGAGAATCATTGACGCGGAACGTCATGGAGATGGTGGGCGGGTCGATTGGCTGGGCTTCGATCGGCTCGCTGACAGACGGATCACAGAACGTGTCGGCCACGTTGGCTTTGGTCGTGCCCGCGAGGGAAACAATATCGCCTGCCTGGGCTTCATCGACCGGCACGCGGTCCAGGCCGCGGAACGCCAGCACTTTGGAGACACGGGTCTGCTCGACCAGTTCACCGTCGCGGTTCAGCACCTTGATGGACTGGTTCGGCTTGATCGTGCCGGACGAGACACGGCCCGTCAGGATACGACCGAGGAACGGGTCGGAAGAAATTGTCGTGGCGAGGAAACGGAACGGCCCCTCTTCCACCTTTGGCACCGGCACATGATCCACGACCATCTGGAACAGGGAATCCATGTTCTCGGTCGGGTTTTCATATTCGGTGTTCATCCAGCCCTGCTTGGCCGAACCGTAGAGGATCGGGAAATCGAGTTGGTCGTCTGTCGCGTCGAGATTGGCGAACAGGTCGAACACTTCATTGATCACTTCGTCCGGGCGGCGTTCCGGCTTGTCGATCTTGTTCACGGCCACGATGGGGCGCAGGCCCACTTTCAGGGCCTTTGACACGACGAATTTGGTCTGTGGCATCGGGCCTTCAGCGGCGTCGACCAGCACGATGGCGCCGTCCACCATCTGCAGGATACGCTCCACCTCACCGCCGAAATCGGCGTGTCCGGGCGTATCGACGATGTTGATGCGATAGTCTTTCCATTCCACCGATGTCGTCTTGGCGAGAATGGTAATGCCCCGCTCTTTCTCCAGATCGTTGGAATCCATCATCCGTTCGGCGGTTTTTTCGTTCTCGCGGAACGTGCCGGATTGTTTCAGCAATTCATCGACGAGCGTGGTCTTGCCGTGGTCAACGTGGGCAATGATCGCGATGTTGCGCATTTTCTCGATAGGCGTGGACATGGAGGGTATGCTTTCGGGAGGGAGGCTGATTTGCCGCGCACATACACGGGCCCGCCGCGATTGGCTATGCTTTGTTGTCATGCAGACCCCTGCCGCGGCGAGCCGCATTTACAAACCCGCCTCCAGACGGCAAGTCAGCCGGGCTAAGTGAGGATCGCCCATGACCAATTCGAACGACATGCCGCTTGCCGCAAAGCCCATCGACCGGGCCGCGCACCACCGCAAGGATGATGCCTGGCTGGAGACGGCCTTTGCGCAGGAGGATGTTCTGGTCCTGATGCTGCGCAATGGCGACCCCTTTGCGGCAAAGGATGGCGGTCTGGTCTGGATGGGACCGGAAATCGAGCAAGTCTCGCCGGGCTCTCCCCGTATTTTCCTCGGGCAAGATACGAGCGGCGCGCCGGTCTTCGCCGTCAATTTACCGCCAAGATTTGATCTCGAAACCTCTCTCATCGCCGGCGCCGGCGAGTTCATTGAGTTTCGCGCAGCGGCTGGCCGCATGAGCCCGCTGGAAGCCAATTGCGCCTCCACGGCCCGCAGCATTTTCCTATGGCATGCCTCGCATGGCTTCTGCGCAAAATGCGGCGCGGGAACGGCCATCGTCGAAGCGGGCTGGAAACGCGAATGCCCGGCTTGCGGAACAGAGCATTTCCCCCGCACAGATCCAGTAGCCATAATGCTGGCCGTCAAGGGCGACAAATGCCTGGTCGGGCGTCAGGCCAATTGGCCCGCGGGGTTTGTTTCCTCCCTCGCAGGCTTCTGCGAGCCGGGCGAAACAATCGAACAGGCCGCCGCCCGCGAACTGGAAGAGGAAGCCGGCATTGTCTGCGATCCGGCTAGCGCCGAATATATCGCCTGCCAGCCCTGGCCCTTCCCGTCTTCCCTGATGGTGGGCCTTATCCTGGAAGCCAGGACGGAAGAAATAACGGTTGATACCGACGAGCTGGAATCGGCCGAGTGGATCAGCCGGGAGGACGTAAAGCGCATGCTGGCGGGCACACATGATCGCTTGTTCTGCCCGCCGCCCATGGCCATCGCCCACCATCTGTTGAAGGTATGGGCCGAGAGGGGCTGACCGGGCTCTCTGACCCCTGACTATCCCCTTGCGGACTTACGCAAAAATGGAGTTGATTTTGCTCGAATCATTCTAGGCTTAACGTTGCCATTTACAGGAGACCCGACATGGCAACAGCAACTCTGAAAAAGCCGGCCAAGAAGGCCGCCACCAAAAAGCCCGCGGCCAAGAAAGCCGTAGCAAAAACGGCGGCAAAGCCAGCCAAGAAAACAGCGGCGAAACCGGCTGCGAAAAAAGCGGCCGCAAAGCCGGCAGCAAAGAAGGCTGCCACTCCGAAAGCGGCCGCATCGGCGAAGAAGCCTGCAGCAAAGGCCACCAAGCCCGCTGCGAAGAAACCTGCTGCAAAGAAGCCGGCCGCAAAGAAGAAATAATCTTGCGGACATGCTTGTCGGAAACGGGCGGGCCTCCCGCCCGTTTTTTATTGCTCCATGAGAACCGAAAACCCCCGTATCCAGGGGACACGGGGGCGCTGGCGGGCCGGTGGCAAACGGCATCGAGTGCCCTCCGACCCGCTCAGACAGGATCGATCCTCACGGTGGGGTGACCGCTTGACCCTTTCGGCAGGATACCGGCCTATTGTGGCAATTCTTTTCGCCCGCCATTTACCTCCCGAATTTTGTTCCTTCGCTGCGCAGACAGATGGTCTGCACACAAGCCGATTGATTCCATGTGATTTTATGGCGCGTGGCACAGAATAATTCCCGCCAGCCAGGTCAAGGGCACGTTTAACCAATAGGGCTGCCTGCCCTAATCATTAATGCCTGCCCAGGCGGTATCGGCACGGCCAATGAAACTTGGTATGTCCGCATGCCACTTTTTCTGGATGCTCTTGTTGTAGTTCAGGTAGAGCTTGCCATCGACAATCTTCCAATACCGGGCGTCGCCCCTGGCATGCTTGCCATCAGCCATGGCCCAGGCGCAATAGCCGCCATATTGCGGCGCGTACGCTGCCGGCGTGTCGATGAAGGCATCCCGATTGGCCGCGCTCGAGAATTTGAACTTCGCGCCCATATAGTCAGCCGTGAACGCATCATCCCCCTTCACCGGCTTGCCGTCTGTGAAATAGGCAACGGGATCATATCCCTGCAGGGCCGTGTTGGAAAACACGCTTGTAGAGATCGGCGGTTCGGCTTGGGCTGCTGGCGCAGCGACCATCATGGGCAGGCCAGCGAGCGCAGTGGCAAAGATCATGGCGCGAAGTTTCATGGAAAAGTCTCCTGGTGCAAGAACGTTTAGACAGAGGCCAGCTTGGCCGCCGGGGAGGCGGACTCCCCAGCCCCTGCCTGCCCCGGCAGGATGGCGCGGCCGACTCCGGTGAGAATGGACAGGAGCGTGTCCCGGTGGAAAACGAGATACGCAATCGAGGCGAGCCAGACCACCACCGCCATGGCGAACAGGCCGCCGCCATCATTGTTCGGATCAATGCCCAGCGGCGTGAACAGGTGGAAACTCACCGCGCCCGTCATGACGGCGGTCGCGATCAACGCGCCAAGCGTCTGCAACCGGCGCAGGGCGGGAAGGATACCAATCAGCAAGAGCGCTGAGGCCACCAGCTCGGCTGATCCGATGACGTACTGGCTGAACAGGCCGGTCTGATCGAACAGGCCCCCTGCCCCGAAACTGGCTGCCCACGCATCCAGCTTGCCGAAAATGACCTGAGTTTCCGGCGCATTCGTGAATTTGAACCGCAAACTGTCCAAAAAGACTGCGCCGGCGCTCAGCGCATAGGCCAGAGGCGCGTATTTCCTGAGTCGTGCGAACATATCGAGTGTCCTCCCTTGATCGCTCTTTTCCCACGAATAGGCCGGCGCCTCAAAACAAGGGCGTGTGAGCATTGCCCACTTTTGTGTGAGCCAATCGGCTATTTTTCGTGAATTACCGTTGCGGTCTCGCGAAATGCCCTCCGCGTTCCTACATAGCATTTCGACATGCAGGGAGGGGTCAGATGGACCGTATCGACGCAATGCGCCTGTTCGTTCGCGTAGCCGAAGCGGGCAATTTCTCCAAAGCGGCCTCGGCCCTCGGCGTAGGCCAGCCGACAGTGTCTCGCCGGATCCAGGATCTGGAAGGGCAACTGGATGTGACCCTTTTCCAGCGAACCACCCGTGCGCTCAGCCTGACTGAGGCGGGCGAACGCTTCTACCGGCGCGCCGTGGACCTGATAGCCGACTATGAATCGGCCGAGGCGGAAGCCCGCGGCCTGCAGCACGAGCCGGTCGGCTTGCTCCGCATATCCTGCTCGAATTCCTTCGCCCGCCGGATCATTGTCCCGGCCATTCCGCCGTTCCTTGAAAAATATCCCCGGATACGATTCGATGTGATTTCGGACGACGCGCTGACCGACCTCGTGGAAGAAGCCATCGATCTGGCGTTTCGCTTTGGTCATCTCAGCGATTCCCGCCTGATGACACGCAAACTCGCAGATACCCCACGCGCGCTTTGGGCCTCGCCGGACTATCTCGCCCGGAAAGGCACCCCGCAGACGCCAGAGGAGTTGACGCAGCATGATGCCGTCCTGTTCCGGAAAGGGCTCCACTCGGATTGGACACTCACCCGTGGCGAGGAAAGCGTTACCGTTCGCGTGGATGGACCCTTTGCCGCCTCGGGGGGCGACAATCTGGTCCAGGCAGGGTTAGCCGGGCTCGGCATCCTCATGGCCCCAAGCTGGCTGGTTTCAGGCTGTGTCACCGAAGGGCAGATGGTCCGGATTCTTCCCGACTGGGAGATGGAGAGCCTGCCCGTGAACTGCGTCTGGACCGCCGGCCGGCTTCGGGGAAAGACCAAGCTGTTCGCCGATCACATCACCGAAGAACTCAAATTGGCTATGTCCCACTGCTAATCCGGTGTGTGTTCCGAACTCGGGAACACACCCAGGATTTTCAGCGATTGTGAGAAGAAGCCCAGTTCTTCCAGCGCCAATTGGACATGGCGCTCATCCGGATGACCCTCAATCTCGGCATAGAATTGCGTCGCCGTGAAGGACCCACCGACCATATAGCTTTCCAGTTTGGTCATGTTGATGCCGTTCGTCGCAAATCCGCCCATCACCTTGTAGAGCGCGGCAGGAATGTTGCGGACCTCGAACATGAAAGCGGTCTTGGCCGGGCCATCCTTGGCTTCCACCTCGGAATGCTCCTTCGACATGATGATGAAGCGCGTCGTGTTGTGGGCGGCGTCCTCAATATTCTCGGCCAGGATTTCGAGACCATAGACCTTCGCAGCAAGACGCGGCGCAATGGCGGCGACCGATGGATCGCCCAGTTCAGCAACTTCGCGGGCCGCGCCCGCCGTGTCCGCCGATGTCACCGAATCAATATTGTGTGCCCGCAGGAAATTCCGGCACTGACCGAGGCCCATGATATGCGACCGGGCTTTTTTCACCTCCTCCAGTCTGGTCCCCTCCAGGGCCATCAGCTGGAACCGGATCGGCAGATAGTATTCGGCCACAATCTGAAGCTCGGTATTCGGGAGCAGGTAATGGATATCCCCCACCCGGCCGGCAATCGTGTTTTCGACCGGAATCATTGCCAGATCAGCGTCCCCACGCTCCACAGTGGCGAAACAATCCTCGAATGTGCGGCACGGCATCGGCTCCAGGTCGGGAAAGGCTTCATTGCAGGCGATATGGGAATTTGCGCCAGGTTCACCCTGGTACGCGATTTTGCCGGTCATGGGTTTGATGCCCCTTTTCATGGAATCATGTGCGTCGGATCGCCGCGACGAAAGGGGGAAGCCCTATAACGCACAGCCTTTATATTGTCTGCACTCCGTTAGCGTGCCAAAAGGCGCGCGCCAAGACGTATGACCAGACAGATTCGAAGGAATGCCTCCATGGGAGAACTCGGTCTCAACAAGATTTTCGGTGCGCTGCTCGCAACGGCCCTCGGGGTATTTGCCCTGCAGACACTTTCGAGCATCGTGTTCAGCCATGGAAGCGAAGGCGCCCATCACGGCGACGAGCACGCTGAAACAGCCTCCATGTCAGAGCAGATGTGCGAAAAATTCGCCTACTGCGTTGAAGTCGCCGATGCAGGCGGCGCCGGCGCCGAAGAGGAAGAAGTCTTTGACCTCGGCCTCCTGCTGGCCAGCGCGGACGTTGCCCGCGGCGAACGCACCTTCAAGGGCAAGTGCGCCACCTGCCACACGATCGACCAGGGTGGCTCCAACGGCACCGGTCCGAACCTCCACAATGTGGTCGGCGCCGACAAGGGGCATCATGACGCCTTTGCCTATTCCGCCGCGATGGAAAGCACGCCAGGTGAATGGACGTATGAAGCCCTCAATGAGTGGCTCTACAATCCGTCGGCCTATATTCGCGGGACCACGATGTCCTTCGCCGGTCTGCGCCGCGACGATGACCGCGTGAACGTGATTGCCTACCTCGCCTCCAACACCACCAACCCACCGGCCTTCCCTGAGCCCCTCGCAGCTTCTGCTGAAGAAGGCGCCGAGGGTGCGGAAGCTGCCGAGGGCGAGGCCACGGAGTCCGGCGACGCCGTCGAAGCAACCCTTCCTGCCGATGGCGTGGACGATATGGAAAACCCGACCCTGGCCACCGGCGAAGTCAAAACCATTGATTCTGTTGATGCGACCGGTCGTGATGATGGCGGCACCGGTGAGACCGTGACCGTTCCGGCAGAAGCCGTCGAAGCAGTTGAAGACGCTGCAGGTGAGGCCGAAGAAGCCGTGACCGAAGCCACGGACGACCGCTAGGCGCTTGCGCCTAGCCAGTCGGGGATGCGCCCCCGTTCCGACGAAACATCTATGCGCCGGGCCCCTATGGGCTCGGCGTAATAGTTTGCGATCCGGGTGATGGCAGACTCCAGCGGCTCGACCGCGACGGCCATGTGCCACGCATTCGCATGCAGCAAATGGTCGGCATCGGTCATGATGCCCACATGTCCTTTCCAGAAGACGAGATCACCACGCCGCAAGGCGTTCGGCGCGCGCCAGTCCGGAATGTGCGCGCCCGCCCAGGCAAACTGCATGTCGCTGTCGCGCGGCAACATCACACCGGCCGCCTCGAAGGCTTGCTGGGTCAGCCCCGTGCAATCGAGGCCAAGACTTTCCCGGCCGCCCCAGAGATAGGGCGCTCGCAGGAACCGCTCGGCCACGGCGACCGGGTCATCCTCCAGCGTGTCGACCGGGGCAACCTGGCGCGCATGAACCCATCCGCCACGATCGGAATGGAGCCAGTCCCCTTCGCGGCCGCTGACCGACAGGCGTGCGCCGTGGCTTAACACGAAACGGGGCGCAGATTTGAGGTCGGGCTGGCTATAGCAATGGGTTCCGGGCGAGGAGATCTTGTGCGTCGTTGCAAGTAAGGGCTCTGACAGCGCCTCCATCTGCACCCAGCCGCAATACCGGTCGCGGCGGCACTGGACGAGGCCAAATTCGCCCTCCTCCGCAAAGACGTCCACGATCTCGCCATGCAGGGCCTGTGTGGCGAGCCGTCCATCCGCCGCAGGCGTCTCGCGCACCGCCGCCATACCGGCCGTCACCTGATAGGCAATGGCCTCACCAGCGGGCCGCTGAAGTCTCTTGTCGTTAAATGTCGGCATGCCTGTTCCCGAATTCGGGCGCGTCAGGCAGCGGCGTTGGTCTTCCCGCCGCGCTTGGGCGCCAATTGACTGTCATCCTTGCCGGAAGCTGCGGCAAGAACAAGGCCGGAGAAGGCCCGAAGATACGCCATGCCGGCGGGCGTTCGCTCTATGAAGATATTGCGCAGGTCCGTATCGTCCTTGATACGACGGATAAAATCCAGCCGGGCCAGCGCATCCAGCGCGCGGGTGACCGCAGGCTTGGCAATGTTGAGATGCTCGGCAAGGCCCCGCACCGTGTGGGGGCCGGGCGTCAGGGCAATCGTCATCAGGATGGCCTGCTGGCGTGCCGTCAGATCCGGCGCATCGGATCGGACGGAGGCCGTCACCGCGCGTCGCCACAATTCCAGACCTTCGCGCTCAGACAGTGCCATTTCTCTACCCTTATTGTTCGCCTTAGCGGAGAATCTCAGGTGATTTGCGGACTCCGTCTAGGGGTCTTGTCCTGTAAAGCTGGGGACAGGGGCCTTCACATTCCGGCCGAAACGCACGACATTACAGGCATGGCCCAGTCACACAGTCACATTCACGCAAATACCCCCTGCAGCCCGCAGGACGTGGAAGCCTTCCTCAATGAGGCAGAAACCCTCGTCATGCGCCAGGGACAGCGGATGACGCGTATTCGCCGCAAGGTGCTCCGCCTGCTGCTGGAGAGCACGGAGCCTGCCAAGGCGTATGATTTGCTGGCCAATCTGGACGGCGAAGGCTCTGCCAAGCCCCCTACCATCTATCGCGCGCTCGATTTCCTCCAGGAAACCGGTCTCGCTCACAAGATCGAAAGCCTGAATGCCTATGTTGCGTGCGGCCATGCCAGCCACAATCATTCCGCCGTGTTCCTGATCTGCGACACCTGCCATGGCGCAGAGGAATTGCACGCAACAGCGACAAACGAAGCGCTGGACGCCGAGACGAGCGCCGCTGGCTTCAAGATGAACCGGGCGGTCGTGGAAGTACGGGGCACATGCCGGGACTGCGCCGCATGATCACATTGTGGAGGGGGAGCTGCAATCAGTGGGATTGCGACGAGATGGGTCACATGAATGTGCGCGTCTATGTCGAGAAGCAATTGGAAGGCCTTGCCGCGTTCGCGCCCGAACTTGGCATGCCGCACGCGTTCAAGGCATCGTCGCCGTCAACGATCATTCCGGTCGACCAGCATATCCGCTTCGTGCGCGAAGTGCTGCCGGGTCGGCCCCTCACCATGAATGGCTGCGTGCTGGAAACCGGCGAGGACGACGCCGTGATCTATCAGGAACTGCGCCATGCCGACGGCTCGCTCGCCGCAGCGATGCGCACCCGCGTGCTGCATGTCGATACGACCATACGCAAACCCTTCCCGTGGAGTTCGCGGACCCGCGCCGCCTTCCCTGACTTCACGGATACCGCGCCGGAGGAATCCGCGCCCCGCTCAATCGACATGTCCAAGCCCGGCCTGCCGGTGGAAGAGATCACGCTCGACCGGGTGAAAGAGGTCGGCGCACCGCTGGCAGGACGCGGCGCCATTCCGCCCCACCACATCGACGTGCATGGCCGCATGTATCCCTATTGGATGATCGGGCGCACATCGGATTCGGTACCGAATATTCTCTACACCTGGCGCAAGCGCGTCGCGGACGCTGCGGGCGATTTGCGCATGGGCGCCGCCGTGCTGGAATATCGCATCCGCTACCATGCCATGCCGGTCGCCGGGGATGTGTACGAACTCTACACTTCGTTCGGGGGCGCGTCCGGCAAGACGCACAACCTGATCCACTGGATGATGAACCCGGCCACGGGCACGCCCTGGGCCACCATGCAGGCGACCGCGATCACACTGGACCTCGATGCTCGCAAGGCCATTCCCGCCCCACCGGAAATGCTCAGTGAGCTGAGTTCGATGGCCGCCCCTGGACTGGAAATCTAGGCTTCGCTGGCGATGATGTCTGCCACGGCCGGAATATCATTCAGGCTCAGGCCCGCAATATTGATCCTGCCGGAATTCGGCATGTAGAGGCCGCTCTGCTCGCGCATCGCCGTGATGCCGTCCTTCGACAGCGGCAGCTGGCTGAACATGCCGTTCTGGTTGGCCACGGCGGCAAGCCGGTTGGAACCGGTCCTCTCGACCAGCGCGTCGGCCAGCGCCTTGCGCAGCGAGATCATCCGTTCCCGCATCTGCGTCAGTTCGTCCTCCCATTCGGCGCGCAGCTCTGCATTGTTCAGGATGGTCGCCACGATCGCCGCGCCATGGGCGGGCGGCATGGAATAGCTGGCCCGCGCCAGCGCCGCGACATGGGTTGCCGCCGCCGCGATGCCCTCAGCGGACTCGCCCACGGCGAGGAAACACCCGGCGCGTTCGCGGTACAGGCCGAAATTCTTGGAACAGGAATAGGAGACCAGCGCTTCGCCGGCTGCCTCGATAAAAGCGCGCACGCCTTTGACGTCCTCGTCCAGCCCTTTGGCAAAGCCGTGATAAGCGACGTCCAGCATCGCGATCAGGCCCTTTTCCTTCACCAGCGCGCCGACAGCCTTCCAGTCGTCGAAGGTCAAATCGATGCCGGTCGGGTTGTGGCACGGCCCCTGGATGATGATGCCGTCGCCCCGTTCGGCCTTTTCGATCCCGGCCAGCATGGCGGCAAGGTCAAGCTCGCCTGTCTCCGGATCGGCATAGGGGTATTCGGCCACATCCAGCCCCATGAAGCGGACAACGTTCGGATGGTTCGGCCAGGTCGGGTTCGACACCCAGACCGTCTTCACGCCCATCCGGCTCATCAGGCCGGTCCCGAGAAACAGTGCCCCGCATCCCCCCGGCGCAGTGAAGGACAGCGTGCGCCCTTCCTTGACGGCGGACGCCCCTTCCCCGAACACGAAGCCTTCGATGGCGGCGCAATAGTCGGTATTGCCGCGCGGGCCTTCATACACTTTTGTGGTCTGGGATTTCAGGATCAGCGCTTCGGCCTTCGCCACCGCCGACATGACCGGCGTCTCGCCCTTGTCATTCTTGTAGACTCCGACGCCAAGGTCGAATTTCTCATCGCGCGGGTCTTCGCGATAGGCCGTCATCAGGCCGAGCAGGGCATCGGCCGGCATGGGCGTAAGGGTGGAGAATTGAGACATGTCGGAAATCCGTTTCTTCTGGGAAGTCGCGGCGGACCCTATGCAGTTGCGTGCGCCTTCGCAACCGCCGCGCCGGGAACCGATTGTCGCGTGGAGACTTTAATCTTCAGACACAGAAAGGCCCCTGATGACCGACCATGCCAATACCGCTCTCGAATGGCTCATGCGAGCAGGATATGGGGCGCGGGGCGTGGTTTACCTGATCGTTGGCGGGCTCGCCTTCTTTGCCGCCCTGAATGGCGGGGAAGCTGAAGGCACCTCCGGCGCGCTGAATTTCCTGATCCGCCAGCCTTTTGGCGCCGTGCTGCTCGCCATCACGGCCGCAGGCCTGTTCGCCTATACGCTGTGGCGGCTGGTCGATGGGATCATGGATCTCGAAAATGAAGGCGATGACGCCGAGGGCTATGCCAACCGGGCCGGCCAGGTCATGTCGGGCCTGACCCATGCCGCACTCGGCGTCTCGGCCATCCTGATCCTGATGAAAGGCGCGCGGGCCAGCGGCGATGATTCCTCGGCCGAGAACTGGAGCGCCTCCCTGATGCAGCATCCCGCCGGGCAACTGGTGGTCATCGCAGCCGGCATCACGACGCTCTGCGTGGCCATTTACTTGTTCCACAAGGCGTGGAATGCGGCCCATCGCAAGGACATCATCCGCAAGGAAATGGCCGAGCGGCTGGAGCCGGCGGTCCGCTTCGGCCTCGCCGCACACGGCTTTGTCCTGCTGATTGTCGGCGGCCTGATCCTCTGGGCCGGCATATCGGCCAATCCCGAACATGCCGCAGGCTTGGGCGAAGCCCTGCGCATCCTTGAGACGCAGGCCTATGGACGTGTCCTGCTCGCCCTTGCGGGCGCAGGCCTCGTCGGCTTTGCCGTCTATTGCTTCGTGATGGCGCGCTACCGCATCGTACCGAGACTGTCAGGCAACACGCTCAAGACGCTCGTATCGCCTGCCAGGTGAACCGGTCTAGTCGACAAGGGTTGCTTCGGTTTTCGATTTCACCTCGTCCAGCGTCACGCCCGGCGCGAGTTCGACGATTTTCAGGCCGCCCTCGACCACGTCCATGACGCAGAGATCGGTGATGATCCGGTCGATCACTTTCAGGCCCGTCAGGGGCAGCGTGCATTCCTTCAGAACCTTGGACTCGCCGCGCTTGTTGGCGTGGTCGGTAATGACCACAACTCGGCCGACACCAGCCACAAGGTCCATCGCGCCGCCCATGCCCTTCACGAGCTTGCCGGGGATCATCCAGTTCGCGAGGTCGCCATTCTCGGCCACTTCCATCGCGCCGAGGATCGCCATGGCGATCTTGCCGCCACGGATCATGCCGAAGCTGGTCGCGCTGTCGAAATAGGCCGATTGCGGAAGCTCCGTGATCGTCTGCTTGCCGGCATTGATCAGGTCGGCGTCTTCTTCGCCCTCGAACGGGAAAGGCCCCATGCCCAGCATGCCATTCTCGGATTGCAGCGTGACGTTCACGCCCTCCGGAATGTGGTTCGCCACCAGCGTCGGAATGCCGATGCCGAGGTTCACATACATGCCGTCTTCAAGTTCCTGCGCGGCCCGGGCCGCCATCTGGTCACGATCCCAAGGCATCAGACGCTCTCCTTCTTGCGGACGGTCCGCTGTTCAATGCGCTTTTCGAATTCGCCCTGCACCAGGCGATGCACATAGATGCCCGGCAGGTGGATGGCGTCCGGGTCCAGTTCGCCCGGCTCGACGATCTCCTCGACTTCCATGACGCAGATCTTGCCACAGGTCGCGGCGGGCAGGTTGAAGTTGCGGGCGGTCTTGCGGAAGATCGCATTGCCGGTCGTGTCGGCCTTCCAGGCTTTCACGATGGCGAGGTCTGCGAAGATCCCCTCTTCCAGGATATAGGTCTCGCCATTGAAGACCTTCTCTTCCTTGCCCTCTGCCACCAGCGTGCCAACGCCCGTCTTGGTGTAGAAGCCCGGAATACCGGCGCCACCGGCGCGCATGCGCTCGGCCAGCGTGCCTTGCGGGTTGAATTCCAGCTCCAGCTCGCCGGACAGGTATTGCCGCATGAATTCGGCATTCTCGCCGACATAGGACGAGCACATCTTCTTGACCTGGCGGGTCTGCAGCAACACGCCGAGGCCGAAATCATCCACGCCCGCATTGTTGGAATAGACGGTGAGGTCCCTGGTGCCGGCATCGCGGATCGCCGCAATCGACAGTTCCGGTATGCCGCACAGGCCGAATCCGCCTGCGGCAATCGTCATGCCGTCAAACAGGACGCCATCCAGCGCGTCTGCGGCCGTCTTGTATATCTTGCTCGCCATGAAGTGCGGGCCTCCCCTCGGATAATGCTGCGGTGCAGCAGGGGTTCTAGACCTGCTCGACCGTTTGTTCAATTGCTCCGAATATCGAATGCCCGGATTTGTCGAGCATTTCCATCCGCACAACATCGCCCGGCGACATGAAAGGCGTCTTGAACTCGCCGGTGGCGATCTTCTCGATCATGCGGATTTCAGCGATGCAGGAATAGCCGCGCCCGCCTTCGCTGACAGGTTTTCCGGCGCCGCCATCGGCATCCTTGTTCGATACCGTGCCGGAGCCGATCACCGTGCCGGCTGAAAGCGGACGGCTCTTGGCCGCGTGGGACACAAGCCGCGCGAGGCTGAACGTGGCGTCTTCGGCGGCTTCGGCGCGTCCGAAAGGCTGGCCATTATAGTCCACATGCAGCGGCAGATGGACGAGACTGCCCTGCCACGCCTCGCCCAATTCGTCCGGCGTCACGGCAACCGGTGAGAATGCGCTCGGTGGCTTCGACTGGAAGAAACCGAACCCCTTGGCGAGTTCGCCGGGGATCAGGCCGCGCAGCGAAACGTCATTGCACAGCATGACCAGCTTGATGTGACCGGCGGCGTCCGCCTCGCTCGCGCCCATCGGCACGTCATCGGTGATGACCGCAATCTCCCCTTCCATGTCACAGCCCCAGGCCGTGTCCTTCAGCGGGATCGCGTCCCGCGGACCAAGGAACGCATCCGAGCCGCCTTGGTACATCAGCGGATCATCATAGAAGCTTTCCGGCACTTCGGCGCCGCGCGCTTTTCGGACGAGTTCCACATGGTTGATATAGGCCGATCCGTCCGCCCACTGATAGGCGCGCGGCAATGGACTCTCGCAATCATGCTCGTGGAAGCGCGCCGTCGGCACACTGCCCAGTTCGACCTGCTCGGCCAGCTGTTGCAATTTCGGGGCATAGACATCCCATTTGTCGAGCGCCGCCTGCAGCGTCGGCGCAATGCCCGCCGCATCGGTGTAGCGGGTCAAATCCTTTGAGACGACAACGAGGCGGCCATCGCGGGCGCCATTCTTCAGTGTGGCGAGTTTCATTCAGTATCTCCGCTGCGTTTCAGGAAAAAGAGTGTGTTGGACGCGTCCGAATTGGCAAAGCCGATATCCGGCAGGCCGTCGCCGTTCATGTCACCCACCGCGAGATCGTACGTGTCTTCATCGCCCGGCAACAGGGTCCGTTGCGGCAGGCCTTCAATGTTCATCACAACCGCGTTCGGGCCTTCATTGGCAAAGATGGCATCCGGGCGGCCATCGGCATTGAGATCAATCACGCGCACGCCCTGTGATACCTCGTCCTCCGGCCCGATCAGCGCGGCGCGGGTGAACGTGCCTCCGTCATTCAGGAACACGCGGTTCGCGCCAGACAGGATGGCGGTGACAAGATCAAGGTCTCCATCCCCATCCCAGTCGGCCAGCGCCACGGAACGGGATTCCCATTCTTCATCGCCAACAAGCACCGGCGCGGCGTAACCGTCGCCGTTGCTCAGGAAAACCGCGAGCGTTGCGTCGCCGCGCAGGGCCAGCACCGTGTCCACCTCACCGTCGCCGTTCAGATCACCCATGGTGACACCCACGGCTGGCAAGTCAGACAGTTGAAGCGTTCTTGCGTCGGGCCCGAGCGGCCCCAGAGCGATGAAGGAGCCGCCCTTTCGGTCCGCGATGATGAGATCGGCCGCGCCGTCCTTGTTGATGTCCGCCGTTGCGCAGTCGCGCGCCGCACTGGCCTCGCCAATCTCCCCAGCCTCCGTCAAATGCCCTGCCCCGTCATTGCGGAACACGGCGACAGGCAGCCAGTCCCGTGGGACGAGCAGGTCCATGTCGCCATCATCGTCGATATCCGCCGGGCAACCGCCATAACCAGTTGTGCGCCATTCCCCGATCTCTGCTGCCATCGGGAAGTGGCCTTTGCCATCATTCAACAGCAACACATCTGCAACCGGCCAGTGGCGGCCATTCACCGAGACAATATCGAGATCGCCATCGCCATCGAAATCTGCGAAGCTGATCCCGGCGCTGAAATCATTCTCGCCGCCAAACCAGTTGAACTCTTCAAAATGAGTCAGGCTCTCAATGTCTGTCAGCGGGATCACCAGCCGGTCAGCATGGGCAGGCAGTAACGCACACGCGGCGAGTAGAACTGATACCACCGACACGATCCCAGTCTTCAGTGGGGCGAGTTTCATGGTTCAGCTTTCGTCTGCGATTTTCTCATGCAGCCAGGCGGCATGCCTCGGAGCCTTCTTCGTCGCGCTCCATTCGTCGATCATGGGGTGGGCGACGTCTTTCAACTGCTTCATCTGTTCGGGCGTGCCGATATCGGCGGCGAGTTCGATGCGGTGGCCGTTGGGGTCGAAGAAATAGATCGATTTGAAGATGCCGTGATGCGTCGGCCCCAGCACGTCGAGCCCCATGCCTTCAAGGTGCGCCTTGGTCGCCATGAGCTCGTCCATAGAGCCGACACGGAAGGCGATATGCTGCACCCATTGCGGCGTGTTCCGGTCCCGGTCCATGTCGGGCTGGGTCGGCAGCTCGAAGAAGGCCAGCACATTGCCGTTCCCGGCATCGAGGAAGACATGCATGTACGGATCATGCGCGCCCGTCGACGGCACCTTGTCCTCGGCAATGGCCAGCTGGAAATCCATGCCCAGCGCATCGCGATAGAACTCCACCGTCTCCTTCGCATCCTTGCAGCGATAGGCGACGTGGTGAACGCCTTTCAGGGGGGCGGGAGCCGTCATTACGCGTCCTCCTCTACCTTGAGCGCGCCTCGCTCAATCTGGTCACGTTCCATGCTTTCGAACAAGGCCTTGAAATTGCCCTCGCCGAAACCGTCCTTGTAGTCACCCTTGCGCTGGATGAACTCGAAGAAGACCGGGCCGATCTGGGCCTGCGCAAAGATCTGCATCAGCAGGCGCGGCTCGCCGCCCTCGGTCGTGCCGTCCAGCAACAGGCCACGGGCCTTCAGGCCCTCGACGTCTTCGCCATGCCCCGGCAGACGTCCGTCCAGCATCTCGTAATAGGTGGCCGGCGGCGCGGTCATGAAGGGCACGCCGCGTTCTTTCAGCCGGTCATAGCACGCATAGAGGTCGTCACAGATCAGCGCGATATGCTGGATACCCTCGCCATTGTATTCGCGCAGGAATTCCTCGATCTGGCCCTTGCCGCCCTCGCCTTCCTCGTTCAGCGGAATGCGGATCTTGCCGTCCGGCGCCGTCAGCGCCTTGGAGGTCAGGCCGGTATATTCGCCCTTGATATCGAAATAGCGGATTTCCTGGAAGTTGAAGAGCTTCTCGTAGAAATCTGCCCAATATTTCATCCGGCCGCCATAAACATTGTGCGTCAGGTGATCGATCAACTTGAAGCCCGCGCCGACGGGATTCTTGTCCACGCCCGGCAAATATTCAAAGTCGATGTCATAGATATCGAGATCGTCGCCATAGCGGTCGATCAGGTAGATGATCGAATTGCCGATGCCGCGAATGCCCGGAATATGCAGCTCGCTCGGGCCAGTATTCACGTTCACCGGCTCGCCGCCCTGTGCCAGCAAATGCTGGTAGGCCTTGCGGGCGTCGCGCACGCGAAAGCCCATGCCGCAAGCGGACGGGCCATGCTCGCGCGCGAAATACCATGCGGCGGATTTCGGCTCGTAATTGGTGATGAGGTTGATGCCGCCCTGGCGCCACAGCTCGACATCCTTGGTCCGGTGGCGGGCAATCTTTGTAAACCCGATGAGATCGAACACCGCTTCCAGCTGGCCTTTTTCAGGCGCGGAGAATTCGATGAACTCGAAACCGTCGAGGCCGGCGGGATTTTCAAACAGGTCTGCCATGATGCGCTCCAGTCGTAATTCCGGGGGTCAAAACTATTAGTTTCATATGTAACTATTTGACAGGCGGAACGCAACCCTGAATCAGTAAACCATGCCTGATATTGAAAACGTTTCTTTGCTTCGCCTACGCGAATTCCTGCCCTACCGCCTGTCTGTCCTGTCGAACACGATCTCGACCCGGATCGCGAGCCTGTATGACCGCGAATTCGGCCTCTCGATCTGGCAGTGGCGGGTCATGGCCGTGACCGGCGACCGGCCCGGCATCAGCGCCACCGAGATCGGCCAGCTGACGGCCATGGACAAGGTCGCGGTCAGCCGCGCCATCGCCGCCATGATCCAGATGGGCTACCTGGAGCGCAAGACGTCCGAGACCGATGGCCGCCGCTCGCAGCTCTTTCTCACCCCGGCAGGCCGCGATGTGTACGAACTCATCGTGCCGATGGCCCTCGGTGCGGAACAGGAGCTTGCCAGCAGCCTGACGGAAGAGGAGCAGAAACAACTCGAACGCCTGATGGGAAAACTCGCCGATGCCGCCTCCCCTGACCGTCCGCTCTGGTGATCCTCAGGCCAGTGGCCAGAACATCGGAATGACGATCATGGACGCCGCAAACATTACGAGGTTCAGCGGCACGCCAATCTTCAGGAAGTCCGAGAAGCGATACCCGCCCGCGCTGTAGACCAGCGTATTGGTCTGGTAGCCAATGGGCGTTGCAAAGCTCGCACTGGCGGCAAACATCACCGCCACGACGAAGGGCCTTGGATCGATGCCCAGCTGGCTGCCCAGCCCGATGGCAATGGGTGTCAGCAGGATCGCGGCGGCATTGTTGCTCATGATCTCTGTCAGGAAGGATGTGACGAGGTAGAGCGCCGCCAGCACGGCCAAGGGTCCGAGTCCGCCTGTCAGGCCGGCAATATGCCCGACCAGCAGGCTGGCCGCGCCGGTCTTCTCCATTGCCGTGCCGAGGGCCAGCATGCCGAATATCAGCATCAGGATATCCCAGCGGATCGCGCGATAGGCTTCCTGATGGTCGAGGCATCCGAGCGCCACGACAGCCGTCGCCGCAATCAGCGCGAGCGCCGAGATCGGCAGCACGCCCAGCGCCGCCAGTCCCATCACCGACACCAGCGCCACAATCGCAATCGGCGCCTTGCCCCGCCTTATGGCGCGCTCGGTGGTCTCGGTGAGATTGTTGAGAATGCCATCATCGAACAATTGCCGCATGCCCCGCGCCGGACCTTCCAGCAGGACCGTATCCCCGACATCGAACCGGATATCCTCAGTGGTCGTGATGTTCTCTCCGCGCCTGTGGATCGCCAGCACATAGACGCCATACAGACGGGCCAGGCCGAGCCCATTCAGCAACCGGCCGGTCAACCGGGATTGCGGCCCGATCACGCCTTCCATGATGACAGTCTCACTGGTCTGGATCGGCTCGAACGCAGGCCGCGCATCGGAGGCTGACGCGCCAATCGCAATGCTGCCCGCCTCCTTCAGCGTCAGGACTTCAGACACCGGCGTGCGCAACACGATCCGGTCCCCGGCCTGGATCGAGAGGTCGCGTAAATCAGCCCGCAGGGACAGCCCCTCCCGGAAGACATCGATCACCTTGAACCCCTTCTCCGCCGAGAAGCCTGTTTCAGAAACGGTTTTGCCGATCAGGGGCGAGCCAAGCGGAATCAGGATCTGCGCCAGGAACCGCCGGCTCTTCGCATTCGGCAACATGTCGACCAATGACTCACGCGTCGGCAACAGGAAGGGCGAGGTGAGCGCCAGATAGGCCGCGCCGACCAGCGCCAGGATCGCCCCGGCGCCGGTAATCTCGAACACGCCAAACGGGGCCAGCCCCGCCTCCTGCGCCACGCCGTCCACAAGGATGTTGGTCGATGTGCCGATCAGCGTGGTCGTGCCGCCAAAGATCGCGGCGAAGGAGAGCGGGATCAGCAATTTTGACGGCGCCACGCCAATCGTCCGCGCCAGCTGTATCACCACCGGGATCAGGACGACGACAATCGGCGTATTGTTCATGAGGGCCGACAGGATCATCACGCCCAGCATCATGGCCACCATCGCCACGACAGGCGACGCCCGGCGGGCGAGGCGGGAGACCAGCCGCCCGGCCGCATCGATCACGCCGGTTCGCTCCAGCGCTGCCGACAGCACGAACATGGCGGCAATCGTGATCGGCGCGGAATTGGAGAAAACGGCAAGCGTCTCAGGCACTGACAGGATACCCGTCAGCAACAGCGCACCCATGGCCAGCAAGGCGACCACATCGGACGGCAGGATTTCCCGCACGAAGCCGAAAAACACGATTCCCACCAGCAACAGCACGATGGCAATCTCTACCCCCGGCAGGGCCAGGATATCAGCGGGCATGGGGTCAGCTCCAATGGCAACCGCGCATCCTTACACGAGCGCGCATTGTTCCACCACTGAGCTTTTCTCAAGTCAGGCGATGCCCTCGCCTATCGTGAGCCGCGCCGACGCATCTTCAGGGACCGTTCCACGAAGGCATCCTCTTCCAGCGTGAACCGCTCGACGAGGCGCGCAAGGAATGCCGACAGCTGGTCGCGCACTTCATAGGGCGCTTCCATGGGCAGGAAATGGGTCGTGCCGCGCACCGCCTTCATCATCATCGCCGGATAGGACAGGATCAGCTTGGCGCGCACCTTGTCGGTAATTACGGAGCCTCGGGTCGGCCGCAAGATGGTCATCGGAATGCGGTGCTTCTTCACGCGGCGCAGCGCATGCCAGGGGCGATTGCGCTGGGCGGCAAAGGTCGCGGATTCCCATTTCGGTTCGCACAAGAGGCGCCAGGTCTGGTCGTCGCTATCTGGCGGATTGTGGTCTGTACGCTCGATCCCGTCCAGCAGGTAGTCGGCCAGGAAAGGCTCGCGCCAGGTCTGGAATGCGCCGCGGCCGGTATAGGCCTCCAGCGCTTCGCGGAACGACCCGAATTCGGCGCGGCGTTTCTTGGCCTGCCGGGCCATCGCATTACGCCGCATCAGGAAGGAGAAAGGCGACAGCATGTGCTGCCAGAAATAGACTGATTTCGACAGGATCACCGGGTCGGCCAGGACCAGCCCCTTCACGAGGTCTGGTCGCTTGCCCGCCACCAGCAGGGCCACGCAGCCGCCCATGGAATGTCCGCCGAGGATCACACCCTGCGGCGCTTCCTTTTCGAGCCATTCGATCACATCATCCCTGTGGCGCTTCCAGGATTTCATCCGCCCCGGCCTGGCCAGCAAGGTCGAGCGTCCATGACCGCGCATGTCGAGCGCCGCCACCCGCTGGCGCAGGCCAAGCGGTGCCAGCAATGACTGATAGGTCATTCCGTTGAATCCGGTCGCGTGCAGCCACACCGCCGAGAAGGGCTTGATGGGGTCACCGAATTCTATGCCGGCCATCTCTCCGCCGGCTTTGGCCTCATACGTAAAGCGACGCATCAGCCCCTCGATCCAAAGACGCGCCGCAAAATATCGGTCGTCCGAGCCAGAGGATTCTCACGGATTTTCTGCTCCTCCAGGGCCACGTAATGGAACATACCATCGAGGCCCAGCGTGACCGCATGATTGGTCAGATCGTTTTGCAGGGAAGAGGTCACGCCCCCCACGCCATAATTGTTGGCAACCTGCTCAAGAGAGGTGAAGGCACCGGCCTGCGCAAGCGACGTTTTGACATAGGGCGTGAAGGAGGCGCGCAGCTGGCTCTCGGTCTTCTCGCGCAGGTAATCGGTTGCGGCCGTGTCGCCGCCATTCAGGATGCGCACCGCATCCTCGATCGTGATCTGGCGGATCGCGCCGATGACCAGCGTCTTGGCTTCTGGCACAGCGGCTTCGGCGGCGCGGTTCATGCGCAGCTCCAGATCGTCCAGCGGGCCGCTCGCCCCGACGCGCGACAGGCCGGACTGGATGTCGCGATACGTCTTCGGAAGCGGAATCCGGATCTCTGAATCGCCGAAATACCCATTGGTCTGGCCCAGCTGGGCTGCCACGAGATTGGTGCCCACGGTAAGGGCTTCGCGCAGGCCCGCATCGATCTCGGCCTGGGTCAGGGCGCCCTGCCCGCCTGTCTGCTGGCCGATGACCTCTCCGAAGACCCGGCCCAGATCACCTGAACTTCCCGTGGTTGCACAGCCCATCGGTACGGTCAGCAGCGCCATCGCCGCAATCGTCGCTCGTCTCATAACCCGGTCCTCCAATACCTCTCCAGGGGACCGTACTCGACGCCGTGCCCGAATAGAAGCCACGCGAGGACGTATTCCTGCAATGCCTGCCCACCTTACGAGAGTGTCATCTAAAACCTGTTGACCACGAGTGTAGTCATGTCATATGACTACGCTTGTAGTCCAGAGAGGGGTTCTACACCATGAAGATTTCCGACGCAGAACTTGACGTGATGAGCGTGCTCTGGGAGCAGCCGGGCCTTGCCGCTTCGGATGTCCATGACGCGCTTGGCACGGAAAAGGACTGGACCAGCCGCACCGTGAAGACGCTGCTGGCCCGGCTCGTTGAAAAGGGCGCGCTGCGCACCGAAGAAGACGGTCGGCGCTATCTCTACTTCCCGCTTGTCGAGGAAGGCACCTACAAGGCCGGTGCCGCCCGGCAGTTCGTGGACCAGGTCTTTTCCGGCCGGGCCGCCCCTCTTGTCGCTCACCTTGCCGACACCCGCGGTCTGACGGCCGACGACATTGCGGAACTCGAAAAGCTCTTGGGGGAGTTGAAGAAATGATTTTCGACCTGAACAGCCTTAATTTCAGCTACGGCGTACAGACAGTCATTGCTGTTTCCGTCCTGATCGCCCTCATCCTCGTGGCACGCAAGCATGTGGCCCGCCAGTTCGGCGCCGGCGTCGCCTATGCCCTCTGGGCCATCCCGCTGGCCCGGCTTGTGCTGCCCCCCCTTTCCATGCCCTCGCCGCTGGCAGGTTTCTTTGCGGTCTTCCAGACCCAATTGCCTGCCTCGGCCGGGACGGCAGACGTTGCCCCTGCATTCGTTCGCTCACCTGAACCCGTAGGACCCGTAACCCATGTCGTCGGGGCTCCGCCAGTCGCCAGCCCTGTGCAATCGGGTCCCCTGCCCGATGCAGTTCATGGTCCTGTGGCCTTCCCCGAATTGACGGAACCGTTGTTCGGCGGATTGCTGCTCGGAACCATCCTGGCCGTGTGGATTGGCGGAGCCCTATACATGCTCGCCCGCAGCAGCCTGGCCCATCACAGCTTCATGCGGACCCTGCGCCGGGAAGAAGCCCCGGCCTCGCCCCGGCTCGATGCCCTCGCACAGGATGTCGCCCGGCAAATCGGCCTGAAGCGCAAGCCGCGTGTCTCCACCAGCTTCATTTCGTCAGGCCCCCTCGTGTCCGGTCTCCTGCGGCCCACCGTGTTGCTCCCGGCCTGGTTCGAGGATGACTACACCCAGCCCCAACAACGTGCCGCATTGGCTCACGAGCTGACCCATATCAAGCGCGGAGACCTCTGGGCGCTGCAGCTGTCGGAAATCTTCGTGGCGGCGCTCTGGTTCAATCCCCTGGCCTATCTCGCCCGCCGGGCTTTCCGGACAGACCAGGAAGCGGCCTGTGACAGCGACGTGCTGAAATCCGGTGCCTCTTCGCCGCGCGCCTATGGCGAGACCTTGCTGAAAGCCGTGCAGCTGGCCCTGCCGGAACGCCTGACTGCCGCAGCCAGCCTGCCCCTGACCCACGCCCTCAAGGAAAGAATGATCCGCATGACCACACCCAGCCCATCCCGCTCACGCCGCCTGGTAGGGGCCGGGGTCTCCGGTCTGCTCGGCAGCGCGGCCCTCATGTCGTCCGCCTTCGTGGCAACAGCCTGCGCCTCCGCCGAGGCCGAAGACAAGGTCACCATGGCAGAACTGGCCGGGGGCGCGCCGGACAGAGTGGAAGAAACCTCTTCGCATCGCAGCCTCCACTTCAAGGATGGCACATTGTACATTGATGGCGACAAGGTCGAGGACCGGCAGGTCGTCATCATCGGCGATCCTTTCTCGGTCGATGCGATGACGCCGGAACTTGAGCGGGAAATTGAAATCCTGACGTCAAAGATCGAAGCCGAGACGGCCGAAATCGAAACTCTGGTGGCCTCCATGCCGCACATCGAACTCGCCTTCGAAGGCTTTGACGAAGAGCTGAACCGGAAGATGGAGATGGCCTTCAGCTTCACCGAAGAGAACATGCCGAAATCCGAGGCCGAATGGGAAGCCTGGGCAGAGAAAGTCGAGGCACAGGCCGAGGAATGGGAAGCTCATGCCGAAGCGATTGCTGAGCGCGCCGAAGCTCATGCAGACGCTTGGGAAACCCGCTTTGAACCGCAGATGGACGCCCTTGAGGCCCGCATCGAAGCCCATGCCGATGCGCTCGAACGCAAGATCGAGATCGCCTATGGCGACGAATTCGACGAGGCGATGGGGCGTACCCACATTGTCCTCACCGACCTGGTTGAGCAATGCCGTGAAGCCAATCTGGCAGAGGGCGAGACCCGGATTCTCGAACAGAGCAGCAGCAAGGACAAGACCAAGGACGTGAAGATTGCCTGCATCAAGGGTGACAAGGATACGCTGAAAGCCAAGGCGACGGTCAAGACCATCATGAATAGCGACAAGCTCGACGCCTCCGAAAAGAAAGCCTTCAAGAAGCAGATCAACGGCTCGTCCAGCCACACGATCACGATTGAAACCGACACGACTGACGAATAACAGGTCCCGCTCGCGCATTGCACGGAATGCATAAGCGGAGTCCCCCGGCGCAAGTCCCATTGCGCCGGGGCTTTTTTTGCGAGTGAGTCCGGCGCTTTGCGACGACGGGAACGGCGTCTAGGGTGGCGCCTGAATCGCGCTCCGGAGGATTTCCATGAAACGCCTGCTCGCCACGATGACCATTGCCGCCTGCCCGCTCGCTGCGTGTGTCACAGCGCCTGAGCCCTGCACGCAGGAATGGGTCGAATACAAGTCCGACCGGATCCTCGGCGAATTCGCCTCCGAAAATCGCGGCCTGATCAATGATCTGCGGCGCATCACCGATACTGAGGGCGAACTCAACACATTCGCCACGATGCGGCTGATGTCCCGGACAGACGACCTTCAGAACTTTGCCGACAGTTTCCAGAATGTCGTCATTCCCGAACTGGAATCGGCGCTGGTCGAGTGTGGCCAAAGCGACCAGTTCGCTCCGGCACTCACCAGCTTCCTGCGCGATGAGGGCGTTGACGAGGAGGCCCTGCAATGGGTCGCGCCGATCATCGGCCTGATGCAACAAATGCGCGAGGACACGGTAGGCAATCCGCCGCGAGCCATGTAAGAGCGCCCGCATGAAAACCCTGATCGTTGTACCCGCCCGCTATGGTTCCACCCGGTTCCCGGGCAAACCGCTGGTCGAGATTGCCGGCCGCACCATGGTGAGCCGTGTGGCCGCCATGGCCACGCGCGCTGCCGCTGAACTGGATGATGCCGCGAGTGTCGTGGCCACCGATGACGAGCGCATCGCCAGCCATTGCCGGGACCTCGGCATTGAGGTCGTCATGACCGACCCGAACGTCCCGTCCGGCACTGATCGCGCCCTCGCTGCCGTCGACGCGATGGGGGTCACACCAGACGTTGTCGTCAATCTGCAGGGCGACTCGCCCTTTACCCCGCCCGCCCATGTCGTCGCCGTGGCTGAAGCCGCCGCCAAGTCCGGCGCGGATGCCGCCACGCCCTATGTCCGCCTGACCTGGCAAGCGCTTGACGATTTCCGCGCACACAAGAAGACCACCCCCTTTTCCGGCACGACGCTGGCCCATGACAGCGCAGGCCGCGCGCTCTGGTTCTCCAAGAACCTCATCCCGGCCATCCGCAAGGAAGATGCGCTGCGCCAGCAAGGCGACATGTCTCCGGTCTGCCGCCATATCGGTCTCTACGCCTATCGCCTCCCTGCCCTGCGCAAATATGTCAGCCTGCCGGAAGGCCATTATGAAAAGCTCGAAGGTCTTGAGCAGCTGCGCTTCCTTGAAAACGGCATGAGCGTGCAATGTGTTGAAGTCGAGCCGGACATGATCGCCATCCCCGGCATTGATGCACCGGAAGACGTGGCACTCGCCGAACGCCTGATTGCGGCGCATGGCGACCCGCTGAAGGACTGAGCGGGACATGGCAAGACTGATCATCGTCCGGCACGGAAACACCTTCGACAAGGGCGACACGGTTACCCGTGTGGGCGGACGCACCGACCTGCCCTTGTCCACGTCCGGACTGGCACAGGCTGACGCGCTCGCCCATCATTTCGCAGGCACCCCATTTGTTGCCGCTTTCTGCTCGCCGCTGATGCGTACACGGCAGACCGCGCGCGCCGTGATCGGCATGCAGCCCGGCTCGCCTGCCCTGATCGTGCTGCCTTTCCTGACCGAAGTCGATTATGGCCCGGACGAAAACCAGCCGGAAGACAAGGTCGTGGCGCGAATTGGCGAAGCAGCGCTCGAAGCCTGGGAGCGTGATGCCACCCCGCCCGAGGGCTGGCTCGTGGATGCGGACGCGCTCCGCGAGGGCTGGCGCGGCTTGCTGGAGCGCGCAGCTGGCCTCGGCGCGGAAGACACGGCGCTAGTCGTCACCTCGAATGGCATCGCCCGCTTCCTGCCGGATGTCGTGGATGCCCAGCCGGACGATCTCGACCGCAAGCTGAAGACCGGGGCATGGGGCGTTGTCGAAATAGACGGCCCCACATCGCGCATCACCAGCTGGAACCAGCGCCCCTAGGCGACGTCCCGCGCATTGCTTTCATCGACGAGTTCGCGCGCGCCGGAGATCGGCAGGGTGAACGCCACTGTCGTGCCCTCGCCTTCGATGGAGGACAGGATCATCCGTCCCCCATGCATTTCGGCAAAGGATTTCGTCAGCGCGAGGCCGAGCCCCGTGCCTTCATAATTGCGGTCCTTGGTGCCGGACACCTGCTCGAACGGCGTCGCAAGGCGCGGCAGGTCTTCGGCCGGGATACCGATACCGGTATCGGTCACGCCGACATAGATTTCCGGTCCGCGCTGCTCGACCGTGACCGTGATCTTGCCGCCGGCATCGGTGAACTTGATCGCATTCGACACGAGGTTCAGCACCATTTGCCGGATCGCCCTGTGGTCGGCGTCAATCTCCGGCAGGTGCGGCTGGGTGTCGAGCGTGACTTCGATTTCCTTGTCCTCGGCCTTGCGGCGGATCATGCGTACGGCGGCGTCCACGGGATCGACGGGATCGATCGGCTGCGGATCAATCGTCATCTTGCCGGCTTCGATTTTCGCCATGTCGAGAATGTCATTGATCATGTCCAGCAAATGCTGGCCGGAGGTCAGGATGTCCTGCGCATAGCCCTTGTAACGCTGGTCGCCAAGCGGGCCGTAAAGCTCATTCGACAAGATTTCCGAGAAGCCGTTGATCGCGTTCAGCGGCGTGCGCAACTCGTGGCTCATATTGGCGAGGAAGGCGGACTTGGTATGGGCTGCATGTTCGGCCTTGGCCTTTTCCTCGGAATACTTCCGCGACAGCTCGCGCTCGCGCCCTTCGGACCGCTCCAGGTCGAGCGCGGTCTTGTGCATCTTCGTCTTCTGTTTCTTCAGCTCTTCCTCGTTGCGGACGTTCTCGGTCACGTCCACGCCGACGGAGATGAGGCCGCCATCCAGCGTCGAGCGTTCGACCAGTTTGAGCCAGCGCTCGGTGTTCAGCTCCAGCAAGGTTGTCTGCGGATCTTCGAGGGACGGATGCTCGGAGCGCAAGGCCCCTGCCCGCGCAATGTTCACCGTATGGTGCGCCATGCCCGGTCGCAGGGTTTCATCGAGCAGGAAATCCGTCGCGAAGGCGCGGTTCCAGTAAAGCAGGCGCTTGCGATTGTCCCACAGCGCAAACGGGCCGTTGAACCCTTCAATAGCGGTGCGCAGCCGGCGCTCGGCCGCTTTCACACGGTCTTCCGCCTGTTTGCGTTCGGTGATGTCCAGGACCACGCCGCCATACACATTTGCGCCGGTGTCGGGATTGGTGGTCACACTGCCGCGCAATTCCATCCAGCGGGCCGGCTGGAAGCTCGTCACGAAACTGGTCTGCACCCACCCTTCCTTGTAGCCTTTCCGGAAGGCAGCCTGGACGCGCTGCTGGTGTTCGGGATGCACCTGAGGCAGCATTTCATCGATCGTGATCTCGCCATCGCCCAGCATGCCGAGCAGCTCGGACGCCGCGTCGCTGAGATAGACGGCGCTGGAATCGTCCGACCACTCCCAATACCCCGCCCGCACGCCCAGCATGACGGGGCTCATGAAGCGATCCGACTCGATCTCCTCCACCCGCTCGACAAAGGTAGTTTCCGCCGCGGCCGACAGCCGGTTCATGAGGCCAAGGATGACAAGCAGCGGCGCCGCCAGCAGCAATCCGAAAATGAGGAGCCGAACCAGATCGTCCAGCGTGAACAGGGGCGTGCTCTGACTGGAACAGACCAGAAGTGCGCTGTCCCCTACAGGCGCGCACCCTGTGGCGGCCCGGTTGAACAGGCCCAGCGACCTGAACCCCGTCGCGGGCCGCAGGCCGCCCGTGCCGGGCAACATCCTGCCCGCACTGAAATGAGTGTCCGTGACGAAAATACCGGTCCGGGCCTTGCTTGCCGGCAGCCATGTCCCGGTGGGCGCAAGCGCGAGGATGATTGAGTTGTCGGGGGCTGTTGTCGCAACAATGAGGTCGCCCTGCCTGGACAGGCCGATCCGGTCACCACTGGCAAGCATCGCCTCTGCCACGGGGACCGCCGCCGCCAGACGGCTATCCTCCGGCGCGGTCCGGGCACCTTCCAGGGACATGACCACATCGACGCCGGGCGTGGCGGACGCAACCGCGGACCGCGAAGCGCCTGCATCCGAAGTCAGCCGCATGGCCATTTCGGCTGTCCCGGCATGTCCTGCCAGGCTGGCAGCAATCGTGCGTGAATTGGCTTCCAGGCCTGCGAGCAAGGTCGCATCCGCCGTCTGGCGCTCTTCCCAGGCCTTCAGGCCGAGGGCCCCGGCCAGCAACAGGATGATGGCCACAACGGTCCATTTCAGCCGCCGGTTGTCGCGTTCGGGGACTCCCGATGCGACGGCATCCGTCTCGGAAGGGATGGCCGACTTGGACAAGGCGTTTCCTGTACCGGTACCTTAGAAAAACAAGGACTAAGCTATGGTTGTCGGACGTAATCCTTGCCCAAATCTTAACAAAGGTACAGAATTCGTTAACCCAAACATCGGCGCCATCGGCCTAGCCCAGGGCGCGCGATACAATATCAGCAGAATTCTTTGACAAATCAGCTGCTTGCAGGCGCCGCAGACAGGCTTCAGCCTCTGCCTTGGCCTTCGGTTCCAGGATGCGCCACTGCTCAAACGCCGTCAGCAGGCGTGCGCCGAGGGCCGGGTTTACCTTGTCGGCCTTGAGGATGATGTCCTCGACCACCTTGTAACCTGCGCCATCCGGCGCGTGGAAGGCGGAAAGGTTCTGCATGGCAAAGGCGGCAGCCACGGAGCGGACGCGGTTCGGGTTGCGCAGGTCGAAATCCGGATGCGCGACCAGTTTGCTGATGGTCTCGGCATCGCCGGTGCCGGCCTGCACGCCGAACCATTTGTCCATGACCAGCGGGTTGGATTTCCAGTCCTGCTCGAAATCGGTCAGGGCGGTGTCCCGCGCCTTGCCGTCCAGTCCGGCCAGTCCGCGCAACGCGGCCAGCTTCTCGGTCATGTTGGGGGCCGCTTCATAGAGGCCCAGCAGACGCTCGCCCGCTTCCTCACGGCCAGAGGCCGCCAGCAAATTGATCAGGGCGGTGCGCAGCGCGCGTTCGCCCGCCTGCTCTGCCCCCGGATCATAGGGCTCAGGGGAAGACTTGGCGAGAATGTCGTCGGCAAAGCCGGACAGCTTCCCGAACAGGGCGGCCTGCAGCTTCTTGCGGGCCATGTTCAGCGCCACCGGATCGGCCGGCTGGCGTTCCAGGAACATTTCGCCCACATCCGGCAGGCGCGTCAGCAGCGCCGCAAAGGCGGGATCATTCACCGCGCCCTGAATGGCGACGGCGACGGCTTCCACCAGCGCATCATCCGGCTCGGTCTGCGAGCCTTCGGACAGGGCAAGAATTTCCTCTTTCACGAGGCTCTGAACACTGTCCCACTGGTTGAACGGATCGGTTTCCAGGCGGATCATCGCCAGCTGGTCGTCGCGGCTGAGGTCGCGCTTGATGCGGACGGGCGCGGTGAAGTCACGATTGATCGAGACCAGTGGCCGCTCGGAGCCTTCCGGCAGGTCGAAGGTCATGGTCAGCTCTTCATCTTCCAGAAGCGTGATCCATTCGGCCATGTTTCCTTCGTCGTCGATCAGCGCCATTTCCATCGGGATCAACAAGGGTTTCTTGACCGGCTGGCCGGGGGTCGCAGGCGTCTTCTGTTTCAGGGTGACGGCGATCTCGCGCGTCTCCGGATCCCAGGTTTCCTCCATCGTGATCTCGGGCGTGCCGGCCTGCGAATACCAGAGGGCGAATTGGGAGAAATCCTGCTCGCTGACCTCTTCGAAACAGGCGTAGAAATCCTCGATCGTCACGGCCTGACCGTCATGGCGGTCAAAATAGAGGTCCATCCCCTTGCGATAGGTTTCCTCGCCGAGCATCCGCCGCAACATGCCGATGATCTCAGCGCCCTTCTCATAGACGGTGGCCGTGTAGAGATTGTCGATGGCGCCATAGGCTTCCGGGCGGACGGAATGGGCGAGCGGGCCAGCATCTTCGGCGAACTGGCGCGCCCGCAGGCGGATGACATCCTTGATACGCTGCACAGGGCGCGACCGCATGTCGGCGGAGAAATTCTGGTCACGGAAGACTGTCAGGCCTTCCTTCAGGCAGAGCTGGAACCAGTCGCGGCAGGTAATCCGGTTGCCGGTCCAGTTGTGGAAATATTCATGCGCCACGATGCTTTCGATGGCTTCGAAATCCGCATCGGTCGCCGTGTCCTCATCCGCCAGCACATAGGCGGAGTTGAAGATGTTCAGGCCCTTGTTTTCCATGGCGCCGAAATTGAAATCGCGCACGGCAACAATGTTGAACACGCCGAGATCATATTCCCGGCCATAGGTCTCTTCATCCCATTTCATCGAGCGCTTGAGGCTGTCCATCGCCCAGGCGGCGCGGTCGGCATCGCCCTTGTCGACATGAATGGCCAAATCAATCGTCTTGCCGCTCATTGTCGTGAACTGGTCGCGATAGACATCATAGTCACCGGCGCACAGGGCGAAGAGATAGGCCGGCTTCTTGTGCGGATCGTCCCAGACCGCAAAATGGCGGCCATCATCCACATTGCCAGCCTCGCCGGGCGTGCCATTCGCCAGCAGGATCGGATAGGTTTCCTTGTCGGCGGTCATGCGTACCGTGAACCGGCTCATCACATCGGGACGGTCCGGATAAAAAGTGATGCGGCGGAAGCCAATGGCTTCGCACTGGGTGCAGAAGCGGCCACCGGACATGTAGAGGCCCGACAGCGCCGTGTTCTGGGACGGGGCAATCTCGACTTCGGTGACGAGGGTAAAATCGTCCGGCACGTTTGCCAGCGTCAGTCCGGAGGAGGTCAGCTCGACCGCATCATCCGGCACCGGCTTGCCGTCAATCGTGATCGATTTCAAATTCAGCGCTTCACCGTCCAGTTCGAGGGGCGCGTTCGCATCGCCGGTCCGCCGGATCTTCAGATCCGCCCGCACCAGGGTCGCATCCGGATGAAGGTCGAACCTCAGATCCACCTGCTCGATTTCAAAGGGATAGGGTGAATAGTCCGACAATTGAACGGCGACGGGGGCTTCAGTGCGCATGTTTTCTCCGGCAAACAGAATTCCAGTCTTTCAGTTAGGGATTCAGGCTGGCAACGTCGAGGCCTAGTCCCCATGAGCTTGCAAATATCACCGAAAAGCGAGACCAGATGCCCAGACTGATCCGTCACCCCCAGATACGCCTCCTCGCGGCGGGGGCCGCCATCGGGCTCGCCGCGCTGATCGCCATCTATTCGCTCGTGCCGGCCTCCGAGGCCCCTGCCCCGCACCTGTCGGACAAGATCAAGCATTTCGCAGCCTATGCCGCGCTGGCCGCACCCTTGTCGGTCGCCTTTGGGCGGAGCCTGCGCTCAGCCATCCTCGCGTTTGGTGTAGCAGCCCTGTTCGGCATCGGGCTTGAGATTGCGCAAATGCTCGGCGATGCCGGCCGCGAAGGGTCGCTGCTGGACATCGCCGCAAATCTCTGCGGCGCGCTCATCGGACTCTTTATGGCCTGGATACTTGGAAGGGCGTGGCCGCTATTCGGCCGCGACGGTGGCTGACTCGGTCTCGGCCGCCTGATCCAATTGGTAGACAAAGCGCAGGATCGACGCGCAACGCTGTGCAGCCTGTTTCAACTCGGATGGGCAGTCATCCGGGTTTTCCTGATAGAAATCGGCAATCTGACGCGCCGTCTGCAACAGGTCCGGCGTGCAGGCGATCATCCGGGCCTGGTGTTCGATACGCTGGGGGTCGCGATCATATTCGCCGCCGGTTACACGCCAGCCGCCCTGGTCATCCTCATCGGTGACAATCACGGGATACGTGCCGACATCCGTAATGCCGAGACCGCCAATGCTCGCGCGCCATTTGGCGCGGCGGCGGGCAATGTGCCAATGCTCCAGCAGCGAGTCATCCTCGTCCGGCCGCAACACATGCGTTTCGGCTGCAAAGCTTTCTTCCGCCGTCAGTTCATGCGCCTGGAAGCTGCGTCCCAACCCGCATTCATAGGTCACGCGCAGAGGTTCATCCACGTCCTTGACCCAATGGGGTACGACTTTTTCAACCAGCGCCCACGTTCCGACGGGCTTCACGAAGACGCGCTGCGATTTGTGAAATAACGCCTTGGCCATCAACTGCTCCCGAATTCAGATGCAAATACTGGCATCTGGGTCTTTCAACGCAGTGAAACCGATTGATCAAATTTAACCTACCCGGACGATTTCCCACTAAAAGTGGATTACCGTGTTTCCGTTGGGTGACGGGTTTCCGCGCACGTAAACCGCGCTATTTTCAGTGTCAGTGAAGAAAAAGAGGCCCCCACGGGCCGACAAGGGGAGCGCAAGCGACATGAACTTCGATTTTTCTGAAGACCAGAAATTTCTCGGCAACGAGGCCCGAAAATTCCTCGAAGCCGAATGCCCGATGACGGCTGTCCGTCTGGTGCTGAATGATGACGATATGAGCCAGAATGAAACCGTCTGGAACAAGGTGGTGGAAATGGGCTGGCTGGGCACGGCCATTCCGGAAGAGCATGGGGGCCTCGGCCTCGGCCTGCTGGAAGTCTGCGTGCTCGCCGAGGAAATGGGCCGCGTCCTGGCGCCGGTGCCGTGGGCGTCCACCGTCTACTTCTTTACCGAAGCCCTGAAAATTGCAGGCTCCGACGCCCAACAGGCAGACATCCTGCCGCGCATTGTCAGCGGCGATGTGGTCGGCTGCTACGCCGCCAGCGAAGGCCCCGGCAATCCGGACGCCGGCAATCTCAAGACCGTGTTCGACGGCACCACTCTCTCCGGCGCGAAATTGCCGGTTACCGATGGGGATGTGGCAACCCATGCCGTCGTGCTCGCCAAGGAAGGGTCTGGCGCCAGCCTCGTCCTGGTCGACCTGACCGGCGCTGGGGTCACCCGCAAGACGCTCCAGACACTGGACCCGACGCGCAGCCACGCCGAAATCACTTTCGACAAGGCCCCGGCCACACGGCTCGGCAAGGCCGGCGATGGCGAGATGCTGAACGATCAGGTCCTGGACCACGCCGCTGTCCTGCTCGCCTTCGAACAGCTGGGCGGGGCCTCCCGCGCGCTGGAAATGGCGACCGCCTATGCCAAGGAACGCTACGCCTTTGGCCGTCCGATCGGTGGCAACCAGGCGATCAAGCACAAGCTGGCTGAAATGTATGTGAAGAACGAGGTTGCTCGCTCGAACTGCTTCTACGGTGCATGGGCCGTCTCGACGGGGGCCGCCGAACTGCCGGAAGCCGCAGCAGCTGCCCGCATCGCGGCCTGTGAAGCCTTCTGGTTCGCCTCGAAGGAAAATATCCAGACCCATGGCGGCATGGGCTTTACATGGGAGGTGGACTGCCACCTCTTCTACCGCCGCGCCAAGCTGCTGGCCGTTCAGGCCGGTGCCCCGAAAGTGTGGAAAGAAAAACTCGTCCGCACCCTCGAAAACAAGAATGCCGCCTAAGGAGGAATGACTCATGGACTTCAATGACACCAAAGAAGAAGCCGAATTCCGCGCAGAAGCCCGCGCTTTCCTCGGCAAGCATCTCGAGCCCAAGGGCGACAAGCCGCTGCGCCAGCGCGTGGACGGCACCGAATTCATGAAACTTGCCAAGCAATGGCAGAAGACCAAGTCCGAAGGCGGATACGCCCAGATCACCTGGCCGAAAGAGATCGGCGGGCGCGGCGGTACGCCGATGCAGCAGGTCATCTGGAACCAGGAAGAAGGCAAGTTCGATGCGCCAACTGGCCCCTTCACCATCGGCCTCGGCATGTGCATACCGACCGTCATCGCGTTTGGCTCGGATGAGCACAAGAAACGCTATGTCGGCAAGGCGATGAAGGGCGAGGAAATCTGGTGCCAGCTCTTTTCCGAACCGTCTGCCGGGTCTGACGTGGCGGGCCTGAAGACCCGCGCCGTCAAGGATGGCGACGAATGGGTTATCAATGGCCAGAAGGTCTGGACCTCCGGCGCGCACTATTCCGACTACGGCATCCTGCTGACCCGGACCGATTCAAGCGTGCCCAAGCACAAGGGCCTGACCATGTTCATCGTGGACATGAAGCAGGCGGGCGTCGAAGTGCGTCCGATCCATCAGGCGTCTGGTGGCCGCGAGTTCAACGAGGTCTATTTCACCGATGTCCGCATCCCGGATTCCGACCGCCTCGGCGATGTCGGCCAAGGCTGGAAAGTGGCCATCGTGACCCTCATGAACGAGCGTCTCGCCGTGGGTGGCTCGCCCGGACCGGACTGGGCGGAGATCATGGCCTATGCGAAGGAAGCCGGCACCATGTCCGACCAGGCCTTCCGCGAGAAACTGGCCGACTGGTATGTCGCCGCGCAAGGCTACAAGCTGACCAAGTTCCGCACCCAGACGGCCCTGTCACGCGGCCAGACACCGGGACCGGAAAACTCGATCGGCAAGATCATCACCGCGAACCATCTTCAGGATATCTGCAACTCGGCCATCGAGATGCAGGACCATTACGGCATCCTGACCGATTCCGACCGGATGCCGGCCGATGCCATCTTCCAGCAAAGCTTCATGTGGGCTCCCGGCCTGCGAATTGCGGGCGGCACGGACGAGATCCTGAAGAACATCATCGCCGAACGCGTTCTGGGCCTGCCCCAGGATGTCCGCGTCGACAAGGATGTGGCGTTCGACCAGATGAAAAGCGGCTAGATCAGGCCTCTGGCTCAGGCTCGGCGGCGTGAGCGTTGATGTACTGGCTGACAAAGGCCGCAACATCGTTCACGCAGGCCCGGCCTGCTTCGCCAAGCGCCTTGGCGCGGTCCGCATTGGACCCGCCATTGGCACTGGCTGACGCCGAGACCACCGTCTGATCCAATACATCCCGGGAGGCGCCATCGAGCAGTGTTGCGCGTACACGGCACCGGCCGGTCGTTCCCGACAGGGTGAAATCCGTGACCTGCCAGGACAGTTCATACGGGGCCGCCGCACCGGTTTCCGGCGCAATTGCCTTGCCCGCCCCCTGCCCCTGCAATGCGTCCAGCATCGCCATCTGCATCAGGCGGGTGGAAGAATCCGTCCATTCGACATTCGGCACCAACCGCAGGGCACCCGAGGAATCCTCAGACGCAATGGCACGTCCGGCCACGAGGCGCGAGGCATCCGGCTCCCGGACAATGACGGAGGCTTCAAGGTCATAGACGGTTTCCATCGGGGCGAAGCGATAGAGCCCTTCAGGCACTTTTGGCTCCGGCAGGACGGACACACAGGCAGCGAGGCTGCAGGCGGCAAGGCCAGTTGCAAGAATACGGATCATCTAGCGGCTCTCCTCATACGGGGCCGGGTCGCCGACCACGAAGCCCTGGGGGTTCTGTTCCAGTTCGCGGGCCACCCGGTCGAGCCGGGCGATCAGCACGCGCAATTCACGGCTGGCGAGGCGAGCGTCTTCCAGCGCGCCTGTGGCCGGGCCCTCAATGGCATCTGCCGCCGCGCTGACAGCGCGGTTGCTCTGCTCGACGGCCTTGTTGGCATTCGCGGTAACTTCACGGATGTCGGCGACGAGGGCATTTGCCTGCGCGCCGAAATCGGTGATCTGCTGGTCCGCATTCGTACCGAAGGATTGCAGAGAGGCCGAGGCTTGCTCAAATCGCGCGGCGGCGTCGGACACATCCTTCATGGTCTGGGTCGCCTGCGCCATCGTGCCATCATTTGCGGCGAGATTGCCGCTCAGGGTTTCGATGTTGCGAAGCGTTGCCGACAGGGAATCGATGTTCTCATCCGTCAGCACCAGATTCACCCGCTCGATGGTCCGTGTGGCCTTGCCGAGCACTTCCGCGCCGCCGGCAAAAATCTCGTCGAGTTGGGTTCGCTCCGCCTTGATGACCGGCACGGGCTGTCCCGGCCGCGCCCTCAGCGGCGCCGCATTGGGCGAGCCGGCGGTGATCTGGACAAAGGTGATGCCGGTAATGCCGGCAAGCTGGATCGAGGCGGTCGAGTCCACTTTCACCGGGGTTTCGGAATCCACCCGGATGCGGGCCCGCACCTTGGAGGGGTCTCCCCGGTCAATCCGGACCCAGGACACTTCGCCCACCTTGATGCCGATATAGCGGACCGAGGCCCCCTGCTCCAGCGAGACCGGGCCCTCGAACACAATGTCATAGGCTTCGAAATCCTGCCGGAACTGGGACTGGCCCAGCCACAGGGTAAACACAGCCACGGCCAGCGTCGCTATGATGACGAATGCTCCGATCAGGGCGTAATTCGCACGTGTTTCCATCGTCTCCGGGCTCCCTTCTAGTGTCCCGTCGCGGCCCGACCACGCGGACCTCCGAAATATTCCTGGACCCACGGATGATCGAAGGCCCGTAATTCATCTATTGTGCCGACTGCCAGCACGCGTTTCTCGCCCAACACGGCAATCCGGTCACAAGTTGCATTCAGCGTATCCACATCATGCGTCACAAGGAAGACCGTCAGGCCCAGTGCGCGTTGCAGCTTGCGGATCAACGCATCGAAATTCGCCGCCGTGATCGGGTCGAGCCCGGCGGTCGGTTCGTCGAGAAACAGGAGTTCCGGGTCGAGCGCCAGCGCCCGTGCCAGCGCCGCGCGCTTGCGCATGCCGCCGGACAAGTCGGACGGGAATTTCGCCCCGGCCTGAACACCGAGACCGGCCATCAGGATCTTCATGTCAGCCAGTTCGCGGCAAAGCTGCGGCGAGAGGTCGGTGTGCTCCTTCAGGGGCACCATGACATTCTCGCGCACGGTGAGGTTCGAGAACAGGGCGCCATCCTGGAACATGACGCCCCAGCTGCGCTCAACGGCCGCCCGTTCGTCGGGGTCGAGGGTTTCCAGCCGTTTGCCGAACACTTCGACGCTGCCGGCAGAAGGTTCCTTCAGACCCGTAATCGCCCGCAGCAGGACAGACTTGCCACAGCCGGACGGGCCGATGACGCCAATGATCTCGCCGCGGCGGATATCGAGGTCCAGATGTTCATGCACGACATGACTGCCATAGGCCGTCTTGAGGTCGCGAATGCGGATGATGATGTCGTCGGTCAAATGCCCATCTCCATGTAGAAGATGGCAAACAGGGCATCGATCACGATGATCGAGAAGATGGCCTGCACCACGGAGGTGGTCGTCTTGCTGCCGAGCGACTGGACGCTGCCGCCGACATTCAGGCCCTGACGGCAGGCAATCAAGGCCACCACAAAGCCGAACACGGGCGCCTTCGACATGCCGACCCAGAACTGGTCCAGCGGCACATTCGACTGCAGGCGGTCAAGAAACAGTGCCGGATTGATGTCCAGGGCCAGCCAGCCAACGATGACGCCGCCTGCAATGCCCGCCAGAGTGGAAACAAAAGTCAGCACAGGCGTTGTCACCACCATGGCGATGATGCGCGGCGCCACCAGCACGTCCATCGGCTTCAGGCCGAGCGTTTGCATGGCGTCGATTTCCTGGCGCATCTTCATCGTGCCGATCTGGGCCGTGAAGGATGAATTGGTCCGCCCAGCCAGAACGATGCCGGTCATGATGACGCCAAGCTCGCGCAGCATGGCAAACCCGATCAGCTCGACCACGAAGATTTCAGAGCCAAGGTCGCTCAGCGTGGTCGCGCCGATAAAGGCCACCACCATGCCGACGAAGAACGAAAGAAAGGCGATGATCGGCATGGCATCGAGGCCCGCCTCTTCCATCACCGAGACAATTGAGGTCCAGCGCAGCTTCCACGGTGTCAGGACAAGCCGGAAGGTCGTCACCAGCGTTTCCCCGAGGAAGGCCAGTGTGTCCTTGGCTTCGCTGAGCATGTTCATGAAGCCGCGGCCGGTACGCTCCAGCATGTCGACCAGTCCGCCATGCGGCGGCCGCTTCGGCTCTTCCACATCGGTCACGGCATGGACCTGGCCGATCAGGTTTTCGGCGTTCGCATGATTGCCCTCGATCCGGGCAGGCTCATCGGAGATCTGGCGCAAGGTCCGGTCGATCACGAAGGCACCGGCGGTGTCGAGGCTGCCGAGCGCCGAGGTGTCGAGCACCATTGGGCCCTGCCCTTCAAGCTCGCGCAATTCATCATCGACAAATTGCACCGTACGCACCGTCCAGTCTCCCGAGACACGGAGGATGGTCTGTTCGCCGCTGGTTTCCAGCGCGAATTCGGGGGTGCTAGGGTTTGCCATGTTAATACTTTTCTACCTGACCACCCTATCCAAACATGCTTAAGACCTGAAAAGCAGGATTGTTCAAATTTCACCTATCAGGACCATATATGGGCCAGCGAACACTTGAAATTACTGTTATTTCTTCACCTCTGAAGGCGGCGTTTACCATTTCGCGTGGCGCGAAGACCAGCGCCGACACGATAAGGGTCACAATTCGGGAGGGCGACGCCGTCGGCCGCGGGGAATGCGTCCCCTATCCCCGCTATGGCGAAACCCAGACCGGCGTGCATGCCGCCATCAACGCATTGCGTGCCCAGATCGAGGGCGGCCTCAGCCGCGACGCCCTGCAGGCCGAGATGCCGGCCGGTGCGGCGCGCTGCGCGCTGGACTGCGCCTTGTGGGATCTGGAAGCCAAGCAAAGTGGCCTTCCGGTCTGGAAACTCGCAGGCCTGCCAGAGCCCAAACCGATTGAGACCGCCGTCACCGTCAGTCTCGACACCGCCGACGCGATGGCAGAGGCCGCGCGCTCGACGCCGAGCCGTCTCCTGAAACTGAAACTCGGCGGCCCGGAAGATATGGAACGGATCGAGGCGGTGCATGCGGCCCGGCCCGATGCGCGCCTGATCGTGGACGGCAATGAAGGCCTGCTGCCGGAGCAATTCCCCGCCATTGTCAAACGCGCCGCGGACCTTGGCGTCGTCCTGATCGAACAACCCTTTCCAGCTGGCAAGGATGAAGCGCTGCTCCGCCGCCCCGGTGCGGTCTCGGTCTGCGCGGATGAGAGCGCCCATACGAGCGCCGAAATCCAGGACCTTTCCCGGCGCTATGATGCGGTAAACGTAAAGCTCGACAAGACCGGCGGCCTGACCGAGGCGATCCGCATGGTACAGGCCGCGCGCGACAGCGGGCTGGGCGTGCTGGTCGGATGCATGGTGGGCGGATCATTATCGATGGCGCCGGCTGTGCTGCTCGCCGGGCTTGCAGACGCCGCAGACCTCGACGGGCCAATCTGGCTCGCCGAGGACATTGCGCACCGCCTGACCTATACGGACGGATACATCAGCCCCCCAGAGCGGGCGCTCTGGGGATAGATTTGCAGGATCAGCTCGCGACGGGCGTCAGTCCGAGCGCGACCCGGCCGGAAAACATCTGCTGGCGTTTTTCCGGCAACGGATGGAACTGCCCGGCATGGGCATCACGCAGCAGGCGTTCAATGCCCGCCTTGCGCATGAAGCCGGCCCCGCCAGTAACCTCCAACGCCTTCTCGGCCACACCAATGACCGCATTGGCGCAGATCGTCTTGCGCGACAGCACCTGACTGGTCAGCCCTTCATTCGGCGTGAAGGCGAGATCGTCACATAGCTCGATCATGGACTCGGTCGCCATCTGCGCCGTGACGAGCAGGTTCTGCATTTCGCCGAGCTGTAGCGCCGTAATCGGATCATCCGCCTTGCTTTTCGCCTTCTCGGTCGCGACCGAAGCCGCTTTTTCAGCAAGGCCCGTATAGACCGACATGATCAGCGGCAGGGCCACGGTGACAATCACGTTGAACGCGCCATGGAACGGCCCCCGCGGACGTTTGAGTCCGACGGCCGCATCCGGCACGAACACCTTGTTGAAGCGGATCGTCTGAGACCCTGTTGCCCGCATGCCCATGGCCTGCCAGTCATCCAGCATCTCCACGCCCTCGGCCTTCAGGGAGACGGGGAAGTGCAGGACGCTCGGCCCCTCCTCCGGGCAATCATAGGCGCAGGAGGTGATGGCAATGTCGCCGCAGGGCGAGCCGCTGCCAAAGGGCTTCACCGCATTGATAAGATACCCGCCTTCGACCTTTTCTGCCGAGCCATTGGAGTCCAGCCAGTCATTCGCGCCCGTACTGACAAGCACGAGTTCCCCAGCCAGGACCTTTTCCAGCAGGGCCTCTCCCGGCTTGCCGTCTTCGAAATTCTTGCGCGCAGCGGAAACAAGATGCTGATGCATGGAAACGGCAAGCGCGGTAGACGGACAATCCTGCGCAAGACGCCGCAGGAACGCGCACATCTCCCGATGCGAAACCCCCTCGCCCCCCAGGGCGACGGGCACTTGTGCGGAAAATACCTTGCGCGCCTTGAGCGCCTCATAATTCTCGTGAACGAATTCGTCCTTGCATTCGAATTCGGCGGACTTGTCTGAAAACAGGCTGCCCAACCCAATGGCAGCGTCTACAATCTGTGTGTCGAATGGCATGTCTGGTCCCCTGCCTTGGAAAGAAGATGGGAGGCGCCACATTCCGCGGCGCCCCGGAAAGCGGCGTCAGGCGAGCGCGGGCTCGGCCTTTGCCATTGCCTGGACATCTGCTGCGCTGAGCAAGTGTCCGCCAATTCCCCAATCCCCCTGTTCGATCTCATTGATGCGAACCCAGGTGACGGAGCGCAGGGCTTCGCCTTCGATCCCGACCATTGTGTCTGTGACCTTGGTGATGATGTCCGCCTTCTGAGCGGAGGTGAACACGTCCTTGATAACATCGATTGTGACGAGTGGCATTTCATTTCTCCTATTTGAATCGTGACCGGACGATCCGGCCATGGGAGAAAATTGCGTCAAATGTGATTTCGGTTATAGTTCACACGTTGAAGCAATGCACTTCAGAATCTAAAGTAACTCACTTCAAAAGCTATATTGCCCGTCTTGTTCAGTATTGGGAGGCTCCCAATGAAATACGGCCAGTTCTGTCCTATCGCCAAGGCGACCGAGATTCTTGGCGAGAAATGGACCATCATCATCCTGCGTGAAATTCTCATGGGGGCCTGTCGCTTCAACACGTTGCAGCGCGGCCTCGGCAGCATTTCGCCGGCCCTGCTGACCAGCCGCCTGAAATCCCTTGAGGCGCAAGGCATGGTCGTCCGCCGCAAGGTGTCCGGCCAGAAAGGGTATGAGTATTACCCCACCGAGGCGTGCCAGGCCTTGCTGCCCGTCCTCATCTCGATGGGCGAATGGGGCCTCGTCTGGGCCCGTCACAATGTGCTGGACGAGGATTTCGACGTCGATTTCCTGATATTCTACCTCGAACGCAGCGTCGATCCGTCGAAACTCATCGGCAATGAGAGCGTGATCCGCTTCAAATTCACCGACCTCACCGAACAGAGCGACTATTGGTTGCTGGTCAAGAATGAGAATATCGACCTCTGCCTCAAGGATCCGGGCAAGGATGTAGACGTCTATTTCACCTGCACCATCCGCACCATGCATGATGTCTGGATGGGCGACCGCACCTATCGCGACGCGATCAAGTCAGGCGATCTCTACGTGCATGGCGAACCCAGCCTGACACGGAACATCAGCTCCTGGCTGCGACCCAGTATTTTTGGCGAGTCTAAGCGCGCGCCCCTGCCCGCGATAGATCGGCCGGTCTAGCCCGCGCCGTCGAGAATATCCCGGAAGCCGCTCGGGGTGTGCGGGCCCATGAACAATTGCTCGAAGGCACCGATGCCTTCGGACGACACGCCGCCCGGCCCTTCATGCCGCGCGCGGGCAATCGCCTGGATATGGAGGTTCTCCGGCTGTTGCCAGGACATCTTCTCCGGCTCGTAATCCTCGCGCAGGACCGACAGCTGGTCGCCATGATAGGAGCCATGCTTGCGTTCGGGATGGCCATAGCCGATGCCCTTCATCAGGAAGGTGCCGAACGGCTCGAAACTGACCGTGTGCGGATTTCCTTGCCCATCCTCGACATGCAACTTGGCAGATTTCATGCGGCGGGTGCCGGGCGTGTAATTGATATCCATGTGCGGCTTGTCCAGATGGACCAGCTCGCCCTGCCCGGCGCCATCCATCGCCAGTACGGCGCGGGTGTTCCACGGCTCACCCGCCTCATCATGGTTCACATGATAGAACATTGAGAGGTTGGGGAAATTCGTCGGGGTCCAGATCCAGTAGAATTGCGGCGGCAGTGGCGGGATCAGCGGCTGGGTGTCCTGCGCGCCAATCGGGCGCACGCCCCAGCTGCGGTCGCGCGTGCCGGTCCATGTTTCCGGCGAGACGGCGATCTCCTGTCCATCGAGGCGCAGCGTACCGGACCAGCGGCCATTCTGCGTCATGCGGGTGACATCCATCAGCATGCGCGGCCCCTGCCGGCGCGTGAAACGCGGCTCCTCGATCGGAAAGGCGCGGCCTTCGAACTCCAGATCGAGCGCGATGCCTTCAGTCTCTTCCACTTTCAGCCGGATACGCTTCAGCGGTTCGAGTACTTCGACCGAGAACCCGCCAACATAGGTGTCCATCCGTTCCATATTGAGCGGGCGCGAGAAGAAGACCGAATGCTGTTTGCCGCCGCGCAGCACAGAGACCGCCGCGTCGATAATGTTCAGATGCGGATAGATGCCCATCGCCGCCGCGAAGAAGGTCTCACCATCCGGAGAATAGCCATTGAAGAAGTAGCGGTCATAGAAATTCCGGTCCGAGCCTGAAAAGGCTATGGGTTCCGGTGTCTGGTGAATCGGATATTCGTCTCCGGCGGTGAGCATGGCGTTTCCTTCCTTCGCGTCACCACTTGGCGGGCAACGTCCTGCCGATAGGGTGAACGAGGCAGACACGCGGTTCAAGACGTGACGCAAAGGGAGGGCCCCGATTTGACGAGCAAGATGACGGCTGAGGAAGCCAACACATTCCTGGGAGGCGCGTTCGACTCGCATGCGTCCCGCAGCGAGGTCACCCTGATGGAAGAGGGCCGCGCCGTGGTGCGACTGGTTGCCGACTCGACCCATCTCCGCCCCGGTGGCTATATCTCCGGGCCGACCCAGATGTCGCTGGTCGACACGGCCGCCTATATGGCGGTGATGACGAAGACAGGCCATGAACCGATGACGGTGACCAGCAATCTTAGCATCAATTTCCTGCGCCCCTGCATCGGCGATGTCGTTGTGGCGGATGCACGGGTCATGAAGATCGGACAGGCCCTCGCGGTGATGGATGTGGATGTGCGCATCGAAGGCGCAGAGAAACCGTCCAGCCACGCCGTGGTCACGTACGCTATCCCACGGGAACGGAGCGGTCTGGCATGAACCGGCTCGGCCTCTTCGCGGCCCTGACAGGCTTTCTCGCCGTCGCCCTTGGCGCGTTCGGCGCGCACGCGCTGGACGGCACGCTGACCGCGGAAGGTGTCGATTGGTGGCACACGGCCACGCTCTATGCCCTGCCCCATGCGGCAATGGCCCTCGCCATCGCCCTGCACTCCGGCAATGGTCTCATCCGCAAGGCCGGCTGGGCGTTCGTGGTCGGGACAATCGTGTTTGCCGGATCGCTCTATGCGATGGCGCTCGGCGCCCCGCGCTGGTTCGGCGCAATCACGCCCATTGGCGGTGTTTCATATCTGGTGGGATGGGGGCTTTGCGCGGTTGGCGCAAGCCGCTCCTAGGACGTCGAGCGATCCAGCGAAGCGTATTTGTCAGCCAGGCCATCGGCCGTCTCGCGGGCATCGTCAATCGTATCCGCAAAGGATTTCAGCTCACGGTCCACGGGGGCAATGTCCATGTCCATGTCGGACCGTGTGGTCACTTCGCCGAGGGCGCCCTGGAAATTCCGGTAGGCCATCTGCGCGCGCACCAATGCCCGCTCATAGCTCATCACGTCGGCGCGGCTGGCGGAATCTTCGCCGCCGGTCTGCAGCACGTCGCGCGCTTCGCGGCTGACATCGGCAAGACCGTCGCGGGCCGACTGGGTGTCAGACACGATCCGCGCCAGCACCAGCGAAGGCGCATCGGACTTCGCGCCAATACGGGACGCATAGTCGCGAGATGTGTCTGCGTCGGATTTTCCGTTGATCAGAGTCGCGGCAAAGGCAGCCAGGCCGCCCGTCGCTTCGATCCAGCCGCTCTTGACGGCTTTCGCGCAATAGTCGGCAGATACTTTACGCAGCGCAGACTGGGACTGCGTAAGGCTGGTTTCCACCGACGCCTCACCGGGTACCATCGAAACGGTTGCGCACCCTGCCAAAAGGCATAGGGATGCACCCAGAACTATACTACGCATTTGACAGCCACCTGCACACCTGATTGGGACCACACCTGTAATAATGTTTACGGACGCTATTGGTTCAAGTCCAGTAATGGCTGTGAATTTGACTGAAAATAGGTGAAGACTGCATGAACAGACGCCCAAACCGCCGCATTTTGTACCCGAGACTGGAATCCAGGCGCTCTGGACGGGTGCGAGTCAGTGAAATTCACGAGATTTATTGGGAAGAATCGGGGAATCCGGGCGGAATTCCGGTGATTGCCGTCCATGGAGGCCCCGGAGGCGGCTCAAGCCCGGAAATGAGGCGGTTCTTCGATCCGGGCAAATATCGCATCATCCTGTTCGACCAGCGCGGCTGTGGACGCTCCACACCGCACTCCGAATTGCGCGAAAACACGACCTGGGACCTGATCGACGACATGGAGTCGATTCGCGACATGCTCGGGATCGACAAATGGCTGGTCTTTGGCGGCTCATGGGGCTCGACCCTGTCGCTGGCCTATGGCGTGACTCATCCGGACCGCACGCTGGGCCTCGTCCTGCGCGGCATCTTCCTCGTGTCGAAGGCAGAGATCCAGTGGTTCTACCAGTCCGGTGCCAGCCGTCTGTTCCCGGATGCCTATGACCGCTACATCAAACCCATCCCGGATGACGAACAGGACGATCTGCTGATGGCCTTCCATCGCCGCCTGACCGGGGATGACAAGCAGGTCCGCGTCGAAGCGGCCCGCGCCTGGTCGCGCTGGGAGGGCGAGACCCTGTCCATCAAGGGCCCCACAACGACCCCTGCCCGCTTCAACGAAGATGAATTCGTCGATGCGTTCGCGCGCATCGAATGCCACTATTTCGTCAATCGCGGTTTCTTCGCCAAGGATTCCTGGCTGCTTGAGGAAGCGGAGACAAAGCTGAAGGACGTTCCTGGTGTGATCGTACATGGACGGTATGATGTGGTGACGCCGCTCTCGACCGCCTGGGCGCTGTCCAAGGCGTGGCCGAAAGCCGACCTGCACGTCATTCCGGACGCCGGCCACTCGTCCATGGAGCCGGGCATTGTCGACAAGCTCATTCAGGCAACGGATGATTTCGCCGACAAGTATGCTGGTCTGGTATCCGCCTAGCACCAGACGCCGGACAGGCCTCGCCTTCCGGGTGTGTCGGGGGTGTGTAGCGGGCGGAAGATACAAAAGGCCACGCAGTCTTGGGTATTGGGGAAGTATCAGGGTGCGACCCTCATACCTTCCGCCGCTGGGGCTTCGGCTATGGGCAGCCATCGCCCCCTCCCGCCGCGCTGAGCATCACGGCTGGAGACAGGGAGAGAGTGCCATGCCCGCCGCTGCGCCGGATTGGCCCGTCCTGGTCCCTTGCCTCCACCACGAAAAAGGGGGCGGATAGCCGCCCCCTCTTCCCCGGATTTACCTGCGTCGGCGGCGTCTATATCACGCCGAGCTTGGTCAGCGTGCCCAGCACGAGGATGAAGGCGAGCGCCGGCGGAACGACCCAGCGGCACATGAAGCGCCAGAGGTTCATGATCGTCCCTTCGCCGAGTTCCGTCGTCAGCATTTCGCGGCTGAGTATCCAGCCGGCAAACACGGCCAGCAGCAGGGCGCAGAGCGGCAGCATGATGTTGCCGGTGATGATGTCTGCAAAGTCGATGAAATCGGCGGAGTAGACATAGCCCATGCCGATCATGAACAGCACGAAGCCGATGCCCATGGCTGCGCCTGGACGGGTGACGCCTTCGCGCTCTTCCAGCCATGCAACGCTCACTTCCATCAGAGAGATCGAAGAGGTGAAGGCAGCAAACAGGGCGAGCAGGAAGAAGGCCCCGCCGATCCAGACGCCCAGCGCGCCCATCTGGCTGAAGGCAATCGGCATCGAAACGAAGAACAGGCCCGGACCGCCCGCGGGGTCTGCGCCAAAGGCGAAGACGATCGGGAAAATGGCAAAGCCCGCAATCAGCGCGACCATCGTGTCGGCGCCGGCCACGATGGCCGAGGCACGCGGGATGTTGGTGTCCCGGCTCAGGTAGGCGCCATAAGTGACCATCAGGCAGGAACCGACCGACAGCGAGAAGAAAGCCTGGCCCACCGCTTCAAGGAATGTGCCCATGGTGACCTTGCTGAAATCCGGGGTCAGCAGGAAATTGGCTGCCGCGCCGGCATCGCCTTCGACGAGCGCGAACCCGACAATGCCGATGAGCAGGATGAAGAAGGCCGGCATGAGCACGGTCGCCGCTTTCTCGATCCCGCCTTTGACGCCCCGCGCGACGACGATAACGTTTGCGAGCAAGAAGGCGAAAAGCAAGCCGCCAATCAGGTATTTGTTGCTGATCGTCTCGACAAAATTCCCGGCCGAGACGTCTGCCATCGAGACGGTGGATCCCGTTTCAGCCGTCAAGCGCGCAGCTTCGTCGGCAAAGCCGTTGAACGTGCCTCCAAAGGCCTGCGGGATGAAGGCCAGCACCCAGGCCGAAATCACGATGTAGAAGGTCAGGATGAAGAAGGCGCCCAGCGAACCGATCCAGCCGACGACCTGCCAGTTCTCGCTCTTGCTTTCCGCGCGCGCCAGGGAGTGAATACCCTCAATCGCCGACATGCCGGACTTCCGGCCAACCGCGTATTCTGCCATCAGCACGGTCAGGCCGAGGAACAGGACGCAAAACAGGTAGATGATGATGAAGGCGCCGCCGCCATTCTCACCGGCTGTGAACGGGAAGCGCCAGAAATTACCCAGCCCTACTGATGACCCGACCGCCGCCATGATGAACCCGAAGCGCGAGCCCCAATGATCCGTCTTGCGGCCAATTTCTCCTGCCATACGCCCTCTCCCCGGGTACAAGTTTTGCGCGAACCTATCTTCGGCCAAACAAAAATCAACGATTGTTATGTTTTAGTGCTAAAATAGCCCTCTGGCTGTCAGCTTCTCGTCACGGTGCATGTGCGCCGCAATGATCAGGCCGAAACACGCCATAGTGGTGAGCATGGCCGTGCCGCCATAAGAGATCAATGGCAATGGCATGCCAACCACCGGCAACAGTCCGAGCACCATGCCCACATTGAACACGATGTAGAAGCCGACCGTCGCCACGGCGCCCGCCGAGGCAAGCCGCCCGAACCAGCTGACCGACCGGGCCGCGCTGTAGAGCGACCAGCCGAGGATCACCGCAAAGCAGAGCAGCAAGGCAGTCGAGCCAAGGAACCCGAATTCCTCGGCAATCACGGTGAGGATGAAGTCCGTATGCTGTTCGGGCACATAATCCTGCTGGGACTGGATGCCCTGCAACCAGCCGCGCCCATTGAAGCCGCCCGCGCCGATGGCGATCTTGCCCTGCTCGATCTGGTAGCTTTCGCCCAGCGCATTGGTGGCGCCGCCGAACAATTGGGCGAGGAAGGTATCGACCCGTTCACGCTGATAAGGCGCGAGCACGAATTGGTAGACCGGCCAGACCGAGGCCACACCGCCAATGATCGCGGTGCCGATCACCCGAACCGACAGGCCGGCGAGGAAGATGACCACACCGCCGGAGGCGACGAGGGCGAGCGTGGTGCCAAAATCCGGCTGTTTGAAGATCAATGCGGCCGGCAACAGGATGATCGCCAGCGCGCCAAGATGGACCAGCACGCGCCCCGTCTGGGGCTGCAGCACCATCTGGTAATAGCGGGCGAGCGCCATTGTGACGGCGAGTTTCGCGAATTCGGAGGGCTGGACCGCAACCGGGCCGATTTGCAACCAGCGTTGCGCGCCGCCCCCGGTCACGCCCATCAGCTCGACCAGGACCAGCAAGAGCACCGTCCCCGCATAGGCCGGAAAGGCCAGCCGCATCCACCAGGAGAGCGGCAACAGAGCGAGTCCGATCATCATGAAGAAACAGAAGACGAACCGCACCAGCTGCAGCTTCCAGAGATGCGCTTCAACCGGATTGGTGTGGGCGGAGGAATAGAGCATCGCAATGCCCGTCAGCGCCATCGCCACGATCAGCAGGATAAAGCCCCAGGGCAGCCGCATCAGCTTGTTCAGCGGGCCTTGCGTCTCGAAATTGAGCGAGGTCGCGGTACGGGTGCGGGCCTCGCCCCGCGAAAAGCCGGTAAAGCCTTCGCGGTTCATGTCGGCTCTCCGTCATCCGTCATGGATTTCGGCAGGGAGGCGCTCTGCGAATAGGCCGGCTTGCGGCGACTGTCGGTCTTGAGCGCGAAGTGGAGAATGTCGCGGGCGACCGGCGCCGCGGTGCGCGAGCCCCCTTCCCCATGCTCGACCACGACCGAGATCGCATATTTCGGATTGTCTGCCGGGGCGTAGGCCACGAACAGGGCATGGTCGCGCAGCTCGCGCGCGATCTCGCTGCCCGAGCGGACGCCGCTTAGGCGCTCCTCGCGGGAAATGCGGCGCACCTGCGCCGTCCCCGTCTTGCCGGCGAGGCGCGGGCCGCCAAGGCCGAGATCCCCCGAGCGATAGGCCGTGCCGCCGCCTTCGGAGGTCACGCCATACATGCCCGCCTTCATCAGCTTCATGACTTCCGGGTCAAGCGGCGCGTCCAGCGTGTGGTCGTCCTGCGATTGCGGCCCGATGCCGATCATGCGCGGCTTGAACGGCTTGCCCTCAGTGGCAATCCGCGCGGTCATCAACGCCAGCTGCAGCGGCGTGGTGCCAAGCTGGCCCTGACCAATCCCGAAATTGAGCGTTTCGCCCTCGTACCAGCTTTCCTTGCGGACACGCTGTTTCCATTCGCGGTCCGGCACGAGGCCGCCCCGGCCGCCGGTCATGCCCAGCACCCAGTCCTGGCCGAAGCCGAATTTGCGGGCCGTCTCGGCAATCTTGTCGACCCCGGTGCGGCGGGCGATTTCGTAGAAATAGACATCGCACGAGCCCTTGATGCCCGTGTGCAGGTTGACCGAGCCGTGGCCGCCCTTTTTCCAGCAATGCCAGGTGCGGTTGCCGAAATGGTAATAGCCATTGCAATGGACCCGGTCGGTCGGCTTCACGGCGCCGGATTCCAGCGCGGCAGTCGCCACCACCATCTTGAAGGTGGAGCCCGGCGGGTAGACGCCGCCATGCGCCCGCGGATAAAGCGGCGAGCGTTTGTCATCGCGCAATTCGGCATAGCTTGCCGTGGAGATGCCGTTGACGAAATCATTCGGATCAAAAGCTGGCGTCGAGACCATGGCCAGCACGTCGCCGGTTTCCACATCCACCACGACGGCCGCACCACTTTCACCTTCGAAGCGCTCGATAGCGACGCGCTGCAGGTCTGAATCGATGGTCACGAACAGGTCGCGGCCCGGCGTCGGCGCAAGGCGCTCGTCGGGGATTTCCTCGATCACGCGGCCATGCGCATTGGTGACCAGCTTGCGATAGCCCGGCTTGCCGCGCAGCCATTCCTCGGCAAAGCGCTCCATGCCCTGACGGCCCGTCCGCATGTCGGGATGCCGGAACATGGTTTTCAGCGTCTCGCTTTCCTTATCGGACATGCCCTCGGTCAGGCGCACGAGATCGTCCTGGCTGGCGCGCGCGACATAGCCCAGCACATGCGCGAAATCCCGGCCACGCGGATACGACCGCGTCAGCGCCATTTCGACGTTCACGCCCGGCATCTCGGCGGCGTGCACATTCATGCGCGCGAAGTCTTCATAGGTCAGCTCATGCGCCACGGTGACGGGCACAAAGCCGGCATTGCGGCGCCGGCTGAGACGAATCTCATTGGCAATGCGCTCAAGCCGCTCATCCGGCAGCTCGATCAGGGCAGCGACCTGCGCCAGCGTATGCTCGGGATCATCGGTCTGTTCCGGCGTGATCGAAATGCGGCCCGCGCGGCGGTGCGAGGCGAGCGGGCGGCCGAACCGGTCAAGGATGCGGCCTCGCTGCGGCGGGGCAAGCTGCAGCTTGATATGGTTGGCTTCGGCCTGCGCCTGGTAGCGCTCCTTGTCGAGGATCTGCAACTGGAACAGGCGGGCGATGAGTCCGGCCCAGACCAGTCCCCCTGCCGTGCCCGCAATCGCTGTGCGGCGGGTGAAGGCGAAATCGAGATCGGCGGGTTTCTTGCTCATCCGACCTGCCCCGCAAGCTCTCCCGGCCGACGCCCGAGATCGAATATTTTCTGCAGCACGGCATAAGCGAGCCCTGTCGTCAGCAAGGACGCAAACAGGGGCAACACACGCACGGGATGATCCTCCAGTGTCGAGGCCATCAGCCACAGCAGGAGAAACGCCCCCGAAAACAGGAGGACGGGCGACAGGATCGCAACGAGGGGTTCGTTCATGACGTCGAACATATCAGCAATCGCGGCGCTGGCACCGTAGGCAAGCAGGTTCAGGATGACAAAACATCCGAGGGGCGCATGAAAGGTGACGTCCTGGATGAGGCCGAAAAGAATCAGGAGGATCATCGGACGAACCGACAGACCTACCCTGCCCCAGCCCACTGCGCCCCACAGTGCCGCATAGGGCCAGGCAACCGAAAAGCCGAAGAATTCCCGCGGTGTCAGGCCGAGTACGCCAATGGCCGCAATCGCAAACGCCCCGAACAGGAGACGGGGCGTCGGGCCGGTCTGCGACCACAGGCTCTTCTTGTTGCGGGGAGTAGAACGGGGCATCCTATTGGCGCGCCCCCTGTGCCGGGCTGGCCGCTATTTCAGGCTCTTCCACTTCCAGCTCCATCGGCTTGCGTATCTCTGGCGGCGGGATCATCTGGACATAGCCGCCATCGCGCTCGGCCATCGAGAAGTTGACGCGCCAGTCATCACCGGCCTTGCGGACCTCCCCGACAATCAGCCCCCGCGGGAATGCCCCACCCTCCGCCGAGGTCAGGATACGTTCGCCCTCAACGAATTGATCGCGCTCCGGCAGATCGGTCAGGCTGCCGAGGCCGTCGCGGCCACCATACAGGATGGCCCGGATGCCGCTGACTTCGCCCATCACGGGCACACGGCTGTTGAAGTCAGTAATCAGCAGGATACGGGACGAATACTCGCCGAGTTGAATGACGCGGCCGACAAGACCGCCTTCATTCAGGGCCACGGCGCCCGGCTCAACGCCCTGCGCGCGGCCCGCATTGGCCAGGATGGTCTGCGCGAACGGGCCATCATTCTCTGCGGTCACGCGCGCCGTGACGCCGCGTGCGGGCGGCTCGCCCATCAAATTCAGGATTTCCTCATAGGCTTCGAGGCGCTCTGCCATGGAAATGGCGGCGGCCTTGTAGCGCGAGAGATTGCGCACTTCGGCTTCGAGTTCCTTGATGCGGCGCTCACGCTTGGCCTGGCCGGTCATCCAGGCCCAGGCATTGAAGCCTTCATTGCCGCCGAGACGGTCACCAACCGTGGTCCGGACAGGGTTGAACAGGGTGCGGATTTGCGGGGCAGACTGGGCGAGAACGAGCGCAATCGCGGCAAAAATGAACACACCGAGGATGAGACGCTTGGGAGAGCGTTTCTGACTCTTCGTTCCTGATCGGCCGAGGCGCGCCATTGGCCAGTTCCCTTGCGAAATTACCCCTGTCAGCTCATCTCAATCAGACTTCGGGTGAGAGCACCGTACGCATCTTCGTGAAATTCTCGAGCACGTGCCCGCAGCCATTCACAACACATTTCAGCGGATCGTCGGCGATCATGACCGGCAGTTGAGCCTGCTCACGGATGACCGTGTCGAGATTGCGCAACAGGGCGCCGCCGCCTGTCAGGACAATGCCGCGATCGACAATATCCGCAGCCAGTTCCGGCGGCATGGCTTCCAGTGCGATCTTAACAGCATCGATGATGTCCGTCACGGGCTCGCGCAGGGCTTCGGCGATCATCGCCTCGGTGATTTCGGTTTCCTTCGGAACGCCGTCCAGCGTGCCGCGGCCGCGGACGGTCAGCGCCATGCCGGTGCCATTCTCTGGCGGCTGGGCCGTACCGATTTCCTTCTTGATGCGCTCAGCGGACATTTCCCCGATGAGGATTTTCTGCTCGCGGCGCAAATAATTGACGATGGCCTGGTCCATCTTGTCGCCGCCCACGCGCACCGAACGCGAATAGACGATGCCGCCCAGCGACAACACGGCGACTTCCGATGTCCCGCCACCAATATCAACGACCATGGAGCCGGCCGGATCGTCGATCGGCAGGCCAGCGCCGATGGCGGCGGCCATGGGCTCTTCGATCAGCTGCACTTCGCGCGCCCCAGCGGCCAGGGCCGACTGATGAATGGCGCGGCGCTCAACGCTGGTCGCGGAGCTGGGCACGCAGATGATGATAAGGGGGGACACGAACGCCCGGCGGTTATGAACCTTCCGGATGAAGTGCTTGATCATTTCCTCGGCGACTTCGAAATCGGCGATCACACCATCGCGCATCGGGCGAATGGCTTCCATGTTCACCGGCGTCTTGCCGAGCATGTTCTTGGCTTGCTCGCCGACCGCATAGACGATCTTGCGGCCGCCTTGCGTCATGTAGGCGACAACAGAGGGCTCATCGAGCTTGACGCCCTGCCCCTTCACATAGACCAGCGTGTTCGCTGTCCCAAGGTCAATGGCCATGTCCGTAGACAGCATGCCGAGGAGGCTACCAATCATGTCGTACCCGAGCTCTTTCTTGAGCGCCCAGACGGTTTTGCCCGGTGCGCATGTGCAATTCTTTACACAGCCCCATACATCATCTGCCGTTAACGCCGCTTTAATGCAAGAGTCGCTCGGCAGATAAGTGGTACGCTGCGTTCATGGTAAAGATGCGCGCTGTTTTGAAAGGGTTTTTCCGGGCGAAACCACAACCAATCCGAGCGTTAACGGAACGCCTCGTACGGCTTTCATTAACAAACCCCAAATCCGGCTTAAGAAACATCTTCATCTTTTTGATTGGTGTCGTCGCCCCGGCGTATCCGATAGAGCCGTGCGGGCGATTTCGGCCCGAACTCAAGCGGGATATTTTCGAGGAAATCGGGAATCTCATTCCGTTTCAGGCGCGCGGCAAATCCTTCCGGATCGTGCCCGGACATCAGCCTTGTTTCCGCATCGGCCGGACAGGTCATGACATAGTCGATCCCGCTGGCTGTCAGGAGCGATTGAGTCTGACCGGACTCGGACAGCCAGAGGTCAATTGCCTGGCGGATTCCTGCCTGATTGCGATGATAATTGCCCTGAAGAATGCTGTGGCCCGTTTGGTTCAGGATCATCGGTCCAAAATCGGCTGAGGCCAGGATACGGCCCTCAGGAAGCGTCTGCAGCGTGGTGAAGACCCCCTCTTGCAGGCACTCGGCCTTGTCCCCCGTCTTGCTACTTGTCTTGTTACCTGTCTCGGCGCTGTCCGCCACCAGCAGGCCCGGCACGGCCCACACAAAGGGCAGACTGAGCGCCAGCGCGCCAATATAGGTGACGCTGGAAGGGTTCTTCGCCTTGCCCACGCGGTAGACGTCCGCAACCCAGAGCCCCAGCGGAATGATCGCGAAGAGGTGGCCGAACACGTAGAAGCGGATCTGGTACAGCGTCATCACCAAGGCCGCGAGCAGAAGGCCGGAGAAGAACAGGTTGGCGCGGAGGCGCTGGCGGCGGTACAGGCCAAACAGGCTGACGCCGAGCGCCAGGAGCGTGATGCCAAGAGTAAATCCGAGGGTCGACACCCTGTCAGGCCGGCTTGAAAAGACAGGGCGCGCCTCATCCACCCGGTCAAGCCAAAGGGCCTTTACCTCGGGTGACAGGTCCCCCAACGGGTTTGACAGGCATTCCGGGCCCACCATGACCAGCGTACCGGCGCATACGGCGCCAACGAGCATGAGCGCGCCCAGCCTCAGCCAGACATTGCGCCCGGAGGTGACCAATGCGGCAGCCGCCAGCCCGAAGCCGCCTGCCAACCCAGCCAGCAGGCTGACCGATGACAAGGCATCACAGGCCACAACCTCATAGTGCGACGGCGCGATCGTAGTGAAGAAGGCGATTTCCAGCCCGGCCGCCAGTCCAGCCCCGAAACCGATGGCGCCGCGCATCGCCGCCCGCCCGGCCACGACCCAGTCGAGCGCGACGAAAGCGCAGATCGCCGCCACGAAGACATAGACTTCGCCGCCAATGGCCACAGACGCGGCCAGCGCCATACCGGCCCCGACCCCTCGCCCTGCCCGGCGGAGCGGATCCAGCGCGAGGCCCATCGCCACCGCGATCAGGCCCAATTGAAGATTGTGGTGGTCAATCGCGCCCGGACTGAACCGGTAATGCGCGGCATACACGAAGACGCTGAGTATGAGGCAGGCCAATGCCCCGGCCCGGTCACTCACATGCCGCGCGCCCGCATAGAAGCCGCCAAGAACGACAAGTACACTCAAGGGAGGCCAGGCCGAATAGGCCCAGACAAGTGCAATATCAGAGGGCAAGAACAGGTGAAACAGGCTGTAAAGCGCAAAAATGGGCAGGTCAGCGAGGCGCGACCAGTGCATCATCGTGCCGCCGTCCGGGCCCATGCGGTATTGGTGAGGATCGAACCAGTCCTGACCGTTCAGCAGATCCCTGACCTGAACCAGCCGCATCACGTCATCACCGTCCGGACCTATCTGTCCGAAACTTCCCTGCAACACGCTGGACGCGACCAGGCAGACCGGCACGATGAGGAAAAGCAACGCGATTTTGGCGTCGAACCTGATCTGCACGCCGTCCCTCTCCCCTTCTGCGGGCATCCCTGCGCCCTGATCCCGAAAGGCAAACTTAACCAGTGGGGGTGTAGGAAACCCTAAAGAGGGAGGCGCTGGATACTTATGGCCGAGGAAGACTTCTCACGCTTGAACATCGCCGTCCTGCTGCCCTGCTACAATGAGGGCAAGTCGATTGCGGCGGTCGTCATCGGATTCCGCAAGGCCCTGCCAGCTGCCCGGATCTATGTCTACGACAACAATTCCAGCGACGACACGTCCGCTCAGGCCGCCTTTGCCGGCGCCACGGTCGTGCCCTCCCGCCGGCAAGGCAAAGGCAATGTCGTGCGCCAGATGTTCGCTGATATCGAAGCGGATGTGTACCTCATGGCCGATGGGGACGGCACCTATGATCCGGCCGCCGCGCCGCGCATGATCGACACCCTCCTGGCCGACCGGGTCGACATGGTGGTCGGCACACGCCGCAATGTTACCGAGGATGCGGGCCGCAACGGCCATGCCTTTGGCAATCGCCTGTTCAACATGATCTATCGCACCCTGTTCGGCAGCGACTTCACCGACATCTTCTCCGGCTATCGCGCCTTCACGCGCCGCTTTGCCAAAAGCTTCCCCGCCTCGTCGCCGGGCTTTGAGATCGAGACCGAAATGTCGGTGCACGCCTCAACGCTGCGCCTGCCGGTCTCCGAAATCGAGTTCGATTATGGCCGCCGGGTCGAAGGCTCCGAGAGCAAGCTGTCCACATTCCGGGATGGATTCCGTATCCTGCGCATGATGGGCATGCTGGTGAAGGAAACTCGCCCCTTCCTGTTCTTCAGCTCTGTTGCCGCGGGCCTGTTCGGCCTTGCCGCGATCCTGAGCGTCCCGGTGCTGGCCGAGTATCTCGAAACCGGCCTTGTCAGCCGGATGCCGACCTGGATGCTGGCCATGACCCTGCTGCTGGGTGCGATGATGTCATTTACGGCGGGCGTGATCCTGGATTCCCTGTCGCGCTCCCGGATCGAGCAGAAGCGGATCCATTATCTGTCGATTGCCCCGGCCCGAGGCGATACCCTATTCCGGGGCACAGGCTCGGTTGCCGACCGACGCGATACGGACGACCAGCCGGCTGGTCCCAGCCTGCGCAAGACCGGCGCCTGATCCCTCCTTTCAAGTTCCCTGAAGCTGGACAGCCCGGTGCCCTGACAGGCAGGTCGCCGTCATGCGCCTCGTCCGGCGGCGGGCCGGGACGGACGGGACGATCTCAAATGCTTCCGGGAAATGGAGGCTTTCAGCAGACAGCCGATCAGCCGGTCTTCTTCTGCAGTTCAGTCGGATCCATCAGGGGTACTTCAGTCGCCTGAACGCCGTCATGCGTAGGAGAGCGACGCACCAGTGTTTCCGGTATGGTGATGAACGCGGTCGTGCCGCGGCCCAGCTCAGAACGGAGCTTGATGCGCAGGCCCTGTGCATCGGCCAGACGACGCGCGACGCTGAGACCCAGGCCGACCCCGGTAGAATGATCGTATTTCTGGTGAGCTGGACGGGAGTGGAAGAAGGGCTCGAACGCCTTCTCCAGCACGTCTGCCGTCATGCCCCTGCCCCGGTCACGGATCATGACCACAAGGCCAACCCCGGAGACCATGCCGGCTTTGACCACGATTGGCGCGGACGAGCCGGATTCAAGTGCATTCTTGATGACGTTACGGACGATGATCTCGAAACTGTTGTCATCCATGTCCGCAGCCAGATTGCTGGGCACGCTGACTTTCAACCGGTCGGCGAAGCGCGAATATTCGCCTTCGGTCAGCTTGCGCACGACATTATGAATGACTTCGGATACCGAGACTTCGGACGATTGCGCCAGATAGTCTTCGCGTTCCATCCGCGTAAAGTTGATGATGCCGTCCAGCGTGGAAGACAGGATCATGGCCTGCTCGCCGATCTTGTCGGCATAGGAGCGGACTTCTTCTTCACTACACGGAATGTTTGAAGACGATCCAATGACGCCCGCACAGGCCGAGATGACATCCAGCGGCACTTTCAACTCGGCGCTCATCGAGCCGAGGAAGCGCGTCTTGGCTTCATTGGCCGCTTCGGCATCATTACGGGCATGCTCGATCTCGGACCGGGCTTCCTCCATGCGGGTCACATCCGTGTAGACAACCACAGTGCCGACGCCAGCGATGCATTCGACGGATTTCTGCCAGAAGACCCCATCACGGCGGATCGGCTTGTCGGCCGGCTCCAGCGAGTCTTCCCGCGAACCAAAGACTTGCTGGTGTAGCTGGTTTTCCACGATGACGTCACCATCTTCATTGAAGATTGCGAAGGCCTGGTGGCTGGCCTCAAGCGCGCCGATCAGGAGGTCTCGGGATTCTTCGGCCTTCCGCGTGGCGTTGATGTCAGACTTGTAGACCATGTAACTGGAGCGTGCGCCAAGAAACAGCGCCAGCATGAAGGAGATCATCATCAAGCAGATCGTGGCGCCGGTCACCGATTGGGCATACGCACTATAGGCTGCACTCGCGACAAACGCCGACAAGGCATAGCGCAGGACGATCCGCGGCACACGCGTCAGCATGCTGGCCATGCCAGCCGCCATCGGCGTGATCATCAGGCCGCCCATGATCATGGCGGCATTCTCGTCGGGTCCGACGAAGAAGGGCAGAGAGCCCCAGGCGAGACCAAACAGGATGGCGAGGAATTCAGAGCGGCGAAGATACTTGCCGCTGACCGTTTTGGGAGCCGGACGCCCCCGCTTCAGCAGGAAATCAATGACAAGCAATGTGGCCAGGCAGAGATTGATCGCGATCCAGGCTTCGATGTTCGTGTCCGGGACCCAGCGATGGACCAGAAAGCTCGCACCGATCGTGTTGACCAGCATGATCGTCGCCATGACCAGCTTGTGACTGGAAAAATCCATGTGCTGCTGCAGCAGGACCAACCGGTCAACCGCTGTCGCCCGAGGAATCTTGTTCCCGGTCACATAAGACAGAAAGGATTTTTCCTGTTTCACCATGAGACGGCTATACACAGGCTAAGTGAACATTCCGCTCTACGGGCCTGCTGGGATTGCCAGACTGTGGAAACTTGTCGTTAACGCGTCTGTTAACCAAAAATAGATGCCTCGCAGTGGTTGCCTAGCATGTCACCTGTTCTGTAGCGTGCATTCCGATTAAGGAGATCAACGCGCCGGTGACCCGCACGACTGCACCTTTCAAGATCGCCGTCATTGGCGCCGGTCCAGCGGGACTCAGCACCGCGCGTTTCATCAAACAGGCGGGCCACCATCCCATCCTGTTCGAGGCCGACGACCGGCTGGGTGGCAAATCGTTTTCCGTGGTGCGCGGTGACGCCATGAACGAAATGGGCACCTGCTACACCACCCGTTCACACAAGCTGGTGAAGCAATGGATGCGCCAGCACGGGATCACGCTGACGCGTCTGGGCGAGGCCCGGTATGACGGGCTGAAAGTCGTCGACTATGTGAAAACCGGGGGCGGCCCGCCCATGATCCTCCAGGCCCTGAAGTTCATTCGCGCGGCCGGACGCCTGCGCCGGAACATCCGAACCCGGCCGGACGATCCGGACGTGCGCGCTGAAGCTGCAATGACGACTGCAGAATGGGTGAAGCGACTGAACCTGCCGAAGATCGAGTTGGCGTCGCACCGCATCCAGACCACGCAGGGCTATGGCTTTACCGACGAGGCCACGATCGGACAAACCGTCCAATGGTGCGACCTCAATTACCTCCTGTCGGGCGTGCTCAATGACATGCATATGCCTGACCAGGGCTGGAGCGAGTTCTGGTACCGCTTTTCCCAGGATCTGGATGTGCGCCTGTCGAGTCCGGTGACGCATCTGGACCGGTCCGGGCCCAGACCTGTCATCACCGCCGCCGGTAAGAGCGAAGAGTTCGACGCTGTCGTCTCAACCGTGCCGATGCAGAACTTCGTCAAATTCTGCGCGGCGACGCGCGACGAGATGTTCATCTGCAACGGCATCGAATGGCAGAACTACACGACGACCTTGCTGACCTCGCCGGACTGGTTCGAGGGGCACATGATCATCGGCTATTCACAGGCGAGCATGGACAGCACCCGCAAGGGCGCGATCCTGGGTGGGCGCCGGGAGGGCGAAAGCGAGGAACTTGGCGGGCGTCTGTACGTCACCGGCCAGTTCTCGACCGGCCTGACGGGGCCGGAACTCCGCGAAATCCTGCTGGCGGATGCCGAGCGCCACGGCTTTACGGTCGAAAGCGTGATCCAGCAAAAGGTCTGGCAGTATTTCCCGCAATACAAGATCGAGGCCGTGCGCGAGGGCCTGTTCGGCGCCCTGAAGCGCGTGCAAGGCCACCAGCATACATGGTTCAGCGGCGCGAGCTTTTCGCACGAACTGGTGTGCAGCGTCGTGGAGCAGGCCCAGGGCATGGTCCGGGACATGCTGGGCGACCTCTCTCGCGCCCCTGCCCCGGCAGCCACACAAGGCACGCCCAGAACCGCCGAAACGGTCTAGGCCGGCTCCGCTTCAGGCGCGGCGCAATACTGGTTGATGAAGTCCTGATGGCTGGGCATCTGTGAGACCGCCCTCGAAATATTTTCCTGCAGGCCATTCAGCGCTGTCTTCAATTGCTCATCCGTCATCAGATGGCCCATATGGTGATAGCCCTTGGGCTTGAGCCGCTGGCCCATCATCACCTGCAACCAGGAATCCACACGGAAGAGATCATCCGTGGCCTGATAGGCAAGTCCATTCTCGCGGAACAGGGCAATCCGCTGCGCCAGCGAGTCCGGAATCTCCATGTCCCGGCGGGCGCGCCAGAAATCTGAATCGTCGCGCTCGGTCAGCTTGTAGTGCAGCACGATGAAATCGCGGATCTTCTCCAGTTCCCGCTCTGCCTGCTCATTATAGTGGTTGGCAATCGCTTCGCTGATCCCCGCGAACGGGAATTGCTGGACGAGGCGTGTCGCGCCGACCTGGATCAGATGGATGCTGGTCGATTCCAATGGCTCGACAAATCCGCTCGACAGGCCAAGTGCGATGCAGTTCTTGTTCCACATTTTCTTCCGGCGGCCCGTCTTGTAACGGATCAGGCGCGGCTCGGTCAGCGGCTCGCCCTCTACATGGCTGAGCAGGTAGTCCTTTGCCTCGTCGGGCTGCATGTTTTCGCTGCAGAAGACGAGACCATTGCCGACCCGGTGCTGCAGCGGGATACGCCACTGCCAGCCGGCATGGTGTGCAATCGCGCGCGTATAAGGCAGCGCCGGGCCGACCGAGCGGGTCTGCACGGCCAGAGCGCTGTCGGTCGGCAGCCAATGCGTCCAGTCTTCGTAGCCGGTCTTGAGGGTCTGTTCGATCAGCATGCCCCGGAACCCGGTACAATCGATGAAGAGATCGCCTTCGATTCGCTCGCCCGATTGCAGCTTGAGCGCCGTGATAAAACCGCTCTCGCCATCCTGTTCGACTTCCTCGATCAGGCCCTCAACGCGTTTGACGCCCTTGGCCTCGCTGAAGGTCCGCAGGAATTTGGCATAAAGGCTGGCGTCGAGATGATAGGCGTAATTGATGTTGGCTTTTTCGGACGTGTAGAACCGTCCGGCCTCGGCGGCCTGAAGTTCGTAGCAATACGCATCCAGTTCGTCACCGATGCCGCGTTCCTGCGCATACATCCAGATATTGTAGAATTCCCCCATCCAGTTCGACTTGCCGACCTGGCCGAAGGAGTGGACGTAACGGTCGCCCTGGCCACCCCAATTCTCGAACGCGATGCCGAGCTTGAAGGTCGCCTTGGTGGCGCGCATGAATTCGCGCTCGTCAATTCCCATCAGATGGTGGAAGGTCCGGTGGGTGGGGATGGTCGCCTCCCCTACCCCGACCGTGCCGATGGCATCGGATTCCACAAGGGTGATGTCGAGCAAGGGACCGAGCAAGCGGGAAAGCGACGCCGCCGCGATCCACCCCGCCGTGCCGCCCCCGGCAATGACAACTCTCCTGATGTTCTGCGTTTCCAATGGAGTTCCCCGGTTCTTCTTATGGTTTTCAGCGATTGAGCTTGTTCAGCAACAGGGCACGTAACCGGCGCGCCTTCAATTCGTCGAGCGGGCCGAGATTGCCTTGCGCGCCTTCCGGCAAATGGGCGGCGGGCTGGTCGGCGGGCCCGAAAATGTAATAGTCGAACAAGGCCTTCCAGGCCTGCTTCTCCGGCTCCGGACGATCCCGCAGGCTGAGGATGGCATGCAGCAAGGTATTCTGCGGCGTGTCCATGAAGGCCGGGGACGTGTTCCACCAGTAATTTATCATCGCGGTGAAATCGCCGATCCCTTCGACATTGTGCCACCAGAGCGCCGGATAGAAGAGCACATCGCCTGGCTCCAGCTCGGCCACTTCCCCGGCGGCCATCGCCTCGGCAAAGCGCGGATAGCGTTCAAGGTCAGGATCACGGAAATCTACCATGCTGACGACCTGCCCGCCTGGCGTCGGCTCCAGCGGACCCGGATAGAGATTGGCCACCTGTTCCGGCGGAAACAGGGTAAAGCGCCGCGTGCCCACCATGCAGCACGCGAGGTTGTTGGACATGTCATAATGGGCTGATGCGATCGTACGATTGCCCATCCAGATACTGACAAGGGGCTTGTGCGCGTCAAACATGGGGTCGTTCAGCACAAGGTCGTTCTCGCCGCGCATGCCCGGGAAGAAAGTGTCGAGGTCGGTCGAACCGATATAGTAGGACGCGCCGTTTGAGTGGGTCATGGTTTCGCGGATTTTCGCGAAGAAGTCTGTCAGCTGAACACGGGCGCGCTCGAAATTGAAGCCATCGACCTGGTCTGTATAGAAATAGCGTCCGCCCTCTTCCGGGTCACAGCTATAGCCGACCACCGGACGCCCTTCATAGAAGGCGGCGATATAGTCCATGGCTGCGTCCGGGGATTCCAGCCCGCGCTGCACGAGCGGCCAATGCCGCGCCACGCCTTTGAAAATCACCGGCTGCTGGTTCTGCATCAGCTCAGCATAGGGAATGGCGTCTGGCGCGACGCCTTCTATCACCCGGGTCCTGCGTTCAATGGCCAGCATGGCTGGTTCCTGCCTCCTGACGGATCAGCCGCCTGCTGCCCGCTTCGCGTTTTTCATGTTGATCAGACGGTTCACATTGCCCAGCGATGCCAGCACAAGATAGGCCGCGCGCAGGAAACCGCCACGATGCAGCTGCTGCAGCGCCTCCCCTTGCAGCGAAGCCAACTTTTCTTCGTTCAGCGTGAACAGGTCCGGCACCTTGTATTCGGTATGGTCATCCAGCTTGAGGTCCAGCGAGACGGGTTCGATCAGGCCGGCCTGGTCGAATGCGGCAAACATCGGCGCCGTCATGTCCGCGCCGACCGTAATCACGCGCAAGACCTGACTGATATGCTGAAGATAGGGCGCGTTGCCACCCTGTGCGAGGAAGAGCGGCTCGCCCTCGGTCTGGCTGATGCGCGGATTGTCGAGATCGACATGGATAACCGGCTCGCGGCGAATCTCGCCGTCGACATCCTGATTCTGGAAACCGATCATGAACGGGCCTCGCTGGAGGATGGCCGGCACATAGCGAGCCTGCCACCGGTCGCCGTCGAGGAACAAATTCTCGCCCTTGTCGAGACCGAGCAAGACCACGCAATAGAATGCGCCGTCGGCATCCTTGCGGAAGAAGATCGGATATTCCCGCTGCAGTTCGGAGAATTCCGTCGGATAGACGGCCGCCTGGTTCACGCTGTCGCCATAGGCCGCGCCAAAGCGGGTGATCACCTTCAGATCCGGATGATCGATATTGTTGAGAAGTGCCATCTTGGTCATGGGGCGCCCTTCGGTGCTGCCTGCGCGATCTCTAACGGGTGCGTACCGGAGTCGCGCGCGTTTCCATCATGATGAAACAATCCCCTGCCCCATACAAGCGGGGGCAAAAAAGGCCGCTGCAAGCAGCGGCCTTTCCTGAAATGCTTCACGTCTCAGTCCAGTCGTCTCCGACTAGAACTTGTAGCGCACGCCGATCTGGTAGCGTGGTGCCAGCTCGTAGACATAGTACACCTGCTCCGGCACGCGGTGGTAGATGCGCTGGTCTTCCCCGGTCAGGTTGATGCCTTCGAAGGAGACAGCAATCTGCTCGTTGATGTCGTAGCTCACGTTCAGATCATACTGACCGAAATCTTCGACATAGGTACCGGACCGGTCACCCCCTTCATTGGTGGCGAGCAGGAATGTGTCACGCCAGTTATAGGCCAGACGGGCGGAGAAGCCGTACTTCTCATAAATCGCCGTCAGGTTGGCCGTGTCGGACAGGCCGAGCAGGGCGAACTGGTTCTCGTTGATGCTTGCAGCCGGATCCAGCTCAACATCGCCATTGACCAGCGTGTAGTTGGCCTGGAAGCCAAAGCCTGTCTCGCCGAAGAAGTGCTGCCAGGCAAACTCCATACCGTCGATATTGCCTTCGCGGTTGTTGACCGGCTGATTGACGGCAAACACTGCCAGTGGGTCGCTGCCGTCGGAAGCGACGTCATACAGCCCCAGGATCTGGTCGACATAGCTCTGTGGCAGAGCGCCTCCGACGAGTTGGGACTCGAACTCGGCCTGAGCTGCCGCAGCGTTGCCGCCATTGGCTTCGATCAGAGCTGCCAGGGTGAAGAGATTGGCTTCGGACTGGTCAACACCAAGATCGTTGATGATGTCCAGTGCGTCCCCGGAACGCGAACCCGCCGCGCCGGATGCCGGATCCCGCAAGCCGAACAGGTTGCGCTCAACGACACCGTTACCGATGAAGTTCTTCACCTTCTTGTCGAAGTAACCTGCCGACAGATAGCTCGTATCACCATAATACCATTCGACAGACACATCGAAGTTGGTGGATTTGAGTGGCAGCAGGCCAGGGTTCTGAGAGTCGCCGGTCAGCGAGCCACCAAAGGCCGTCGGACGATTTGGTGCGTTTGCAGTGGTCGACGCGAACAGGCTGCTGTAGCCGGCCCGACCGATCGTCTTGCTGAACGAAGCGCGCGCAACAATGTTGTCCGTCAGGTCAACCTGGAAGTCGACGTTCGGCAACAATTCCTCATAAGCGCCCTTGCCCGACAGGTCCTGCTTGTCACCAGACTGAACGACGAGGAAGTCGTTATCGGCCGTCCACAGAATACCCGATGGGATCGACTGCAGAGTTGTCGAGATAACATTCGTGTCTTCATAACGGACACCAATATTGGTGCGCGTCGGAAGGCCCATGAAGTCTCGTTCAATATTGAACTGGGCGTAGAAGGACAGAATCTCTTCCTGCACCGTGTCATCCGTCTCGGAGATGTTCACGGCGTTGCCAGCATAAGCCGCTTCAAGGATGGGATAGAGCTGAGCCGCATCGACGCGGAAGGCCGTGTCGGCCTGACCCACAGCCACATCATCATACAGGCAGGACAGGCAGTAGGACTGCATCATGCCCGGCGCATATTGTTCGATGTCACCCGGGTTTGAGATACCCCAGGACCCCAGGTCCTGTTGTGTCGTGCGGGTCGAGCGGTCCATTTGAGAATCGCGATAGTTACTGCCAACGGTCAGGTTGGTGCGATCATCGAAGTCCCAGACGAAGCGAAGGTCAAATTCATCGATCTGGTGCTCCATGCTGGAAGAGTTTGAGCGCTGCACCTGGCTGCCGAGATCGCCAGCATCCAATACGCCATTACCATTTCCACGAACGGAATCGTCGATGGTGTAGGACTGGATCGGCGTGCCTCCGCGGAAATCAACGGAGTGCTGGAGGATGACCGGCGCACCCATAGACACGAAGGTCGCCGTGTGGCCGAGCGGGTTGTTACCGCCAGATTCCGACTTGGAACTGTGTGCATCGAAGATGACTGTTCCGCGCTCGGAGAATTCCCATTCCGCGTTGAAGCCGAGCGAATTCAACTCGTCTTTCGTGGCGCGGTTGGTCTGCTCGAAGCCGATATCTTTCGAGCCATTATTGTCTTCCTGCATGAACACGGCCGTGGCGACCGGGCCATCATTGTCGAAGATGATCTGGTCGAGCGGCGTGGCAAACCAGTTGGTCTGCTCGTAGCGCAGTTCGTCTGACTCCGTCTGGGCGTAGGTGTAGTCACCGGTGAGGGTGAGGTTGTCCACTGGACGGAACTGGAGGACCAGCTGACCGTTCAGGCGCTCCCGGGAAATGTCGGAGAAGTCGTAACGGCTATCCTGAGGAATGGCGTAGAGCTGGCCAGCAGCCGGCGGGTTGGTGATCTGGGTCGAGCCGTCACCGCGCGTGTAGCTGCCGTCGATTGTGCCGTCTACGGATTCGCGGACGATCCAGTCATTGATCTGCTGGGATGGCGCGCCGGAGTCACGCTTGGAATAGGACCCGAAGATGCCGATGCCGAAGCGATCGGAGGGATCAGTCCAGCTTGCGAGGCCGGACAGTTCCGGCGTGAAGTCGTCGCCGGCTTCCACGCTCGTGTCGTTGATAGCCTTGGCCGAGAAGGACGCGTTGAGGCCTGGATCGTCAAACGGTGTGCGCGTCTTGATGTTGACCGTGGCGCCGATGCCGCCCGATGGCAGGACAGCTTGGCCGGTCTTGTAGACTTCCAGACCGTTGACGCCTTCAGAGGCGAGGTTCGAGAAGTCGAAGGCGCGGTCGCCGCCAGCACCGTAATTGCCGCGGGCACCGATGGCGCGAACCTTGGCGGTCGGCATTGTGCGGCCGTTGAGCGTGACCAGGTTGAAGCCCGGTCCGAAGCCGCGAACGGTGATCTCGGAGCCTTCGCCATTGACCCGGTTGATGGACACACCCGTGATGCGCTGAAGCGATTCAGCGAGGTTGGTGTCCGGGAACTTACCAATATCTTCGGCCGAAATGGCGTCAACAACGCCGTTGGAATCGCGCTTGATATCCATGGCGCGCTCGAGCGATCCGCGAATGCCCTGCACAACCACAGTTTCCTGCGTAAGTGTTTCGTCATTCGCGTCTTGCGCCTGCGCTGCCAATGGCAGGGCTGACAGAAGAGACACCGCGGACGCACTGCACAGCAGCGTTCCCCATTTTACTTTCCGTGCGGAAACCGCACGGACCTTGTCCGTGGAAACAGTCATTACAATCCTCCCTGAGACAGGCCACTCACGATAGATGGTGCCGGTCTTCAATGCTTGTCTCGGCCAGGTGGATCGCCCCTGCAATCTACCTACCCGACCGGCAATCCATCACCAAATGTTTGCGCTATCAAGTCTTACATGACGAAAATTTTGGTTTCGCACCGGCTGAGCCGGGCGCTATGAAACCGATTTCATGGTTGTTGCAACAATTTTCGGCCCGTATCTATTGATACTTCTACGATCCGCTGGCGCATTGAGCGATCGCATTAGAAAATTTTTCAGAGACCGTTTTTTTTGGATTTATGACAAGGTTGGCAAAAAGGCCACACTCCCAACCATCACACCTTGCGCCGAATCTCCAAATCCGAAGCCTGCATCCCCCTTGGCATCGGGTGTTTTTGCCCATCCCGCGAGCAAGCTTCCCCCTTCTGGCAAAGATATTGTGCAGGCTGGGTCAAGACCGCCTCTCCCCACATCGCCACACTCATGGGGACCTCGCGGAACAGCCAGATGGGATGAGATGCACATGGACCACCCTGCCCCCGTTGACCTGCTCATCCGAAATGCGTGGATCGTCACCATGGATGCGCAACGCCGGATCTATCGCGACGGCGCAATCGCCCTGTGCGGAAACCGCATTCACAGCATTGGCCAGGACAGCGAGGTCTTGAAAGCCGTCAGCCCGCAGCAAACGCTGGACGGCAATGGCTTCGTCATCACGCCCGGATTCGTCAATTGTCATGTTCATCTTACCGGCGAACCGCTGACCCGGGGCATTGTCCCGGACAATACGGATTGGCAGGCAAATGTCTTTGGCTGGCTGATCCCGATGTACATGACCCAGACACCAGCCGATGAACGCCTGTCGGCCCAGTTCGCTGCGCTCGAAATGCTCCGCACCGGCACGACGAGCTTCATTGAGGCCGGCACGATCCTGGACCTTGATGCCGTGGCGGACGGGCTGGCCGAAATGGGTATCCGCGGAAAGATCGGCCAATGGCTGCAGGACCGGGCCTTCGCGCCCGACGATGACCAGACAGCCCTGACCGATTCGGCGCTATCTCGCATGGACGCGCAATCAAACGCCTATCCTCAAACCGACGACGCGCTCATCTCGGCCTGGCCCCTCCTGGTGGGTCACAACACGGCAACGGATGATTTGTGGCGCGGCGCGACCGAACTCGCGCGCTCGAAAGGGCTTGGCGTCAGCGCCCATATGAGCGCGGACCCTGCCGACCCCGACTATTATCTGGAAACCTCCGGCAAACGCGCCATCGCCCATCTCGCAGATATCGGCGCGCTTGGGCCGCATTTGTCCCTGACCCATGCGGTGCATCTCGACCAGGCCGAAGTTGACCTGCTCGCCTCCAGCGGCACCCATGTCACGCACTGCCCGATGACCGCCATGAAGGGTGGATATGGGGCAAGCTCTGCCGGCCTGTTCCCTGAAATGGCCGCCGCGGGCGTGAACATCCAGCTTGGCACGGATGGCAACAATAATGGCAATACCAGCGACATCATGCGCGCCATGTTCGCCATGGCGGGCCTGTTCAAGGATGCGCGCCGCGACGCAAACCTGTTCTCGGCCTACAGCGTGCTGGAAGCCGCCACGATCAATGGGGCAAAAGGCGCGCAGATGGCTGACCAGATCGGATCGCTGGAGCCGGGCAAGAAGGCCGACTTCGTGCTGCATGATCGCAACCGGCCGGAATGGGTGCCCCTCTTCAACCCGGTCAACCAGCTTGTTTATTCCGCCGATGGCCGGGGCGTTCACAGCGTCTGGGTCGATGGGCGGCGCGTGGTCGAGAACTACCGCTCCACGCTAATCGATGAAGACCGCTTGCTCGCCGAGGTCCAGGCCGCCGGAATGGCGCTGGTCTCACGGGAAGGCCGCAGCGTGCCGTCGGAATGGCCGGTGCTCTGAGGGAGGCCCGAGACGTAACAATCTGGAAATTCGGAGAAAATGGTGGGCGGTAACGGGCTCGAACCGCTGACCCTCTCGGTGTAAACGACGCACTTTTTCTTATTTTACATGGAGTTCTCTGTAAACCGCATCAGGTTTTCCGTATTAAAAACAAGGCTCGTTGGCACCAAGTGTAAACCGCAAATGTCATCACTCTGGCATCGGAACTAGGCGCTTGTCGTCATGTCTTCCTCGCTTGCCCAATCGGACTGGTCCACCCGTAAAGTTAGAGTTGGCGGTTTCTGAAATGCCTGGCTCTGGTGGCCCAGTCGTGGTGCTAGAGCATCCTGCTGATTCTGTGAATCGAAGGATTCCCATTTGGTGAGAACGGTGATTCACTCGTTTTAGGAGGTGGATCATGGGAAAGGTATATTCAGACGACATCCGGCTTCGGGTAACCAAGCTTGTTTTGGATGGCGCATCGCGTCGGTCGGCGGCCCGCCGGTTTGCGGTGAGCGAGAGTTCGGCGATCCGGTGGGCCGCTCGAGCAGCCGATGAGGGCAGCCCGGCTCCTCGCAAGCAGGGCCGCCCCTTGGGCAAGGGCCCGCTCGCTGATCATCTCGACCTGCTGATTGCGATGGTCGAGAAGAAGCCAGACATGACGATGCCGGAACTGGCCGACAAGCTTGAAGTCGAGACTGGCAAGGTTGCCCATCCTGCCTCGATCTCGCGGCTGCTGTGCCGGGCCGGGTTCACATATAAAAAAACAGCTGATGGCCTCGGAATGCGCACGCGCCGACGTAGCTGAACGCCGCCGGATCTGGATCCACCATCGCCAGCCCTTTATGCGCCGCTCGCCCGGCCGGCTGGTGTTCATCGATGAAACTTCGGTGAACACCAAGATGGCGCGTCTGCGCGGCCGGGCGCGATGGGGCAAACGGCTGAAAGCAGACGCTCCGTTCGGCAAATGGGGTACCCAGACCTTCATCGCTGCCCTGCGCTGCGGAGAACTCACCGCACCCTGGATTATCCCCGGCGCGATGGATCGATCCGCTTTCAATGTCTATGTCGAAACTCAACTTGCTCCGACCCTGCAGCCCCGTGACGTGGTGATCCTCGACAACCTCTCGGTCCACAAGAGTGCCTACGCCGACGAGATCATCCGATCCCATGGCGCATGGCTGTTGTTCCTGCCGCAATACTCGCCCGACCTGAACCCGATCGAGCAGGCCTTCTCGAAGCTGAAAGCCCATCTGCGGGCAGCCGCCGCACGGACCTTTGACGATCTCGAAGCCGCAATCGGTAGTATCTGCAAACTTTACGAGCCAGATGAATGCTGGAACTACTTCAAGGCCGCAGGCTATGCGTCAGATTAAAAGCATGGTGCTCTAAAATACAGCAGCGATGAAGTGCTTGGCTCTGGTAGTCCGGCCTTGGTGTTAAAATCCAGCAGCGATTTTGACCTTGCCATCATGGCACAGGCCGACGTTGCGGGCAAACTCGGCAGGAGATTGCCCATTGTGAGCCGTATGAGGTCTCCTCTCACTGTAGTCCATTCTCGACGTCTCAAGTAGCTGTATTGCTACGGTCAAGGAAACGAACCCGTTGGCGTTCATCCCGGAGCGATCCATTAAAGGAATTCATGTGCACGCCATCTACCGAGGTACTGGGCCACGAGAAATCCATTTTGATTTGTTTAGATACGTACAAGAGCCCAAGATTTGATCGGTAAGCGCGTCACCATTGTAAGATAGCTAAAGCACTTGCCGGATCACTTTCGTCAGATCCCGTCAATGGTTGAGCTTTATCAACGTCTCTTTTCTATCGATTGAATTCAAACAATAGAGGTTGCTCCAGCCCCTTCTTTATCCGCATACTGATTCTGTCAAGCAACACCTTTACTGAATGCGCGGATGAGTTGGCTGAGCGCTCCCTCGGCTTCAGCGAAGCACGAGCCCGGTTCGCCCCGCTCATGATATTCGCTAATGACTGCCAGGCAGATAGCTGCTAGCTCTCTGGCTAATCCATTCGCGCCTGCGGATGCTTCGAGGCTTTTGCGAAAATCATTTGTCAATCGATTAGCAGCCGCGCCGACCTTGCGGGATTCGACGTTCGGACGCGCGAGCAACAATTCGCGCCTCCGAAGATGCCAGCCTTTCTGAACGAGAGACAAGGACGGCTTACCAAGTTCGGCGGCAACGAACCCGTCGATCAGATTGGCAAGCAAAGTGCATACAGCCAAGACTGCTACGTCATTGCGGAAACCATTCTCAAGCATCCTTGTTTGCGCAGTATAAAGGCCCAAAAGAATATCGACGGCGGCAGATGAGAGCCTCCCCACAGGCACGTCAGCTTTGTCATCGCCTACCGCATTTCTCGCCAATGCCGCGACAACAGTCACTCGCCCGGACCCGATTGAAGTTTTCTGCACAAGAACAATAGTCTACATTTCCCCGAAGAGAGCCGGCCTCACAGCGGCAAGACCAATCGAATGCGTAATAACTCATGCTTCGGACAGCTTGTTCAGAAGCAGAGCTAGCCAAGGCGAAGACTCTTATACTGGAACCTGTTTAGGGAGCACATACCGCCACGATTTTCTGAGACGTTTCGGACAGCCCATTGATGCGCGCTTGCCGATCCGGTATTCCTGCCGATTCAACAAGCTCGTCAATGGACTCTTGTCCTTGTTCTTCAGCGCCTGTTGCTAAGCACTCACAAAAATCCTGACTCTCCTCCTCGCTCAAACCGTCAGCAACAGAAACCGTTACGCAGACGCGCTGCAAATCATCTCGGCCCTCCGCTTGCGCGCTCGCACAATACAGGGCCGCAAAACCAGAGGCAATCAAAGCAAACTTTTTCAACATTTTACCACTCCTTTTTAGTCCTTGTTCGAACTTAATTATTAAGTCAATTGCAGCATACGAATTTTAGATATTTTCGTTTCGCACTAACGACGCACCGCACCTATTTTTCTTCCGCCTCCTGAATGAAATTCATGACGAGTTTTTCAAATCTCGCAGCATGTTCAATTTGCGCCCAATGCCCGCACTCTCCAAAGACATGCAACTGAGACCTCTTGATTAACTGCGACAGCCGCAGGCCATTTTCCAGCGGCACAACCACGTCTTCACGCCCATGAATAACCAGAACCTCATGAGGAATTTTCTGGATATCGCGTTCATCACTTGCCAAGTGCTCCAGCCATCTCCCCCGAGGCGCAGGAAACATCGCTGAGAATGACTCCTGAAAACCCGGACGAATGCTTGCTTTGTACCGTAGTTCAGCAAGCTCATCCGTTACCAAACTTCGATCATATGCAAAGATATCCAGCAAACGGCGCATATTTTCAATGGATGGAGAATACCCCCAAACCTGGTCAAGTCCCTCACTCAGCCCCAACGCCAAACCCGCGCTTCCCATTAGAACAATGCGCCGAACTCTATCCGGGTGTCGAATGGCCATCGCAAGAGAAATCGCACCCCCGAAGGAATTGCCTACGAGATCGGTCCGTTCAATATCAAGAGCGTCCATCAACCCAACAACCTGGTCGAGCCAACTTTCCATATTATAGTAGTCTTTACCCGGACGTTCCGAATATCCGAACCCGAGCATATCAGGAGCAATTACTCTGGCCACCTCACTAAAATTTGGCATTGCCAATCGCCAGTTTGCCCAAGCTGAAACCCCCGGCCCTGATCCGTGAATCAGAAAGAGCGGTTTCCCAGAGCCGAGATCATGATAGTTCGTCTTTACACCGTGAACTTCAATGTTACGTGCGATCTCTGGGTTGGTATCTTCAGATACGCTCTGAATGGCCATGCTAGAATCTCCTAAATGCAGCGTCGGGGGTCGGACGGATTTGGATCAGTTTTGCGGACGCGCCGCTCAAGCTCCTGTGCCCATAAACTTATGTCCCCACATGCTGATGCTGTCATATCGGACGACAGACCAATCTGACTCGATGGGTCGAGCGCCCCATCCATACTCGACAGCAAAGCCGGAAGGCGTGACGCCGTAGAACGAATACATGTGGTCATTTGTGTGCCGACCGAGCGTCATCACGATCTCATTCTTCTCTGACACGCGATCATATGCGCGCCCGACATCATCGAACGAGCTTACTTCCAGCATAAAGTGGTGTAACTTCTTGGAGGCGGGCGCTTGGATTAATGCCAGGCTATGATGGCGCCTGTTGCAATGGAGAAAGTTCACCTGAAGCTTCACGTCCGGATTGACCTGCCAGTCGATGATGTCGGATAGCTCCATTCCCAGTCCACGGATGTAGAAATCCAAAGAACGTTCAATATCTTCAACACTCAGGACATAGTGCCCAAGTCCCTGATCCTGAGTTAGAAATCCAGATACACCCGTAGGCGAAATAAACGGCTCTTCGTAGAGTTCGCTGGCACCATAATACACCTCAATCTTGATCCCTGACGGATCAAGGCAGGATACCAAATCAATCACTCCCCGTTGCGCCAACAGCTTGGAATCGGCCTGCTCGACGGAGATACCCATTTCCTTTAGTCTTTCAGCGATCTCAAGCATCTCGGCTCGATTCGAAGCTTCGAACCCCGCATACAAAAGATCATCTGCCGCACCTGGATGGACTGCAACCCGCCAATTTCGAGAATCCATTCTCAGAAAGAGAGTGTCATTTCTCGTCCCAGCATCCATTAGCCCTAACGTTCCGGTTGCGTAATCCCGCCACGCATCAATGTTTGATGCAGAAAAACCCAGATATCCCAACTTCTTAACGCTCATTGTCTTCTCCCTGTCTTTTTGATTTTAGTGTGTATCCGTACTTATTGTACTTCACGCGACCGTCTTTGCCGCCAATTTGAAAACGTCTTTCATACGAATGAGTGGATCACGAATTGATTTCGCATCTACCTGCATCCTCCGTTCAATGATTTTTGATGCGAAAGAAAAATCTGCCGGCTGGTTTATTGAAACAACAGATTGAAGCTCCCCACCATTCAATCGACACACCGTCATTCCGGTCCCTCCGGGATCAACCCGAGTGACGACATCGCCAGGACCAGTGACTTCGCCCATCATCTGTATCCGATGCCCCGCTATCTCCGTCCAAGAAATCGGAACTTGCGGTGCTGGCTCACCCTTTCCGAGCATTGCTCCCGCAGCCACAGCCGCCTGGTTTTGAGAATTCAGATAAGTCTCCAGACTGCGGCGCCCTCCGCTCCTGAGAGGCCAACTTGCGACATCGCCCGCTGCGTACACCGTGTCGCTTGAAGCCATACCAACTGAATTTACAATGATGCCCCTCGCGCACGCCAATCCAGCATGCTCTGCTAAAGCGGTGACCGGCTCCGCACCAACGCTGACGATTGCCAGATCACCAGAAAATCTTCTTCCGTCGCCGCATCGTACTTCCCGGAACGAGGGGTCTAGATCTACATGAGTAATTGAGACGCCCGTGTGGACTTCAACCCCTATGGCCTCCAATTCCTCTCGACACCACGAGCCTATTGTCTTGCCCAGAACACGCAACAAGAGCTCATTGGCAGTCTCAAGGATAATCGCCTTTGCACCCATCTTCTGAATTGTAGTGGCAAGCTCACATCCAATGAGGCCTCCCCCGATGATGATGACTTGTGCCCCAGGGGAGATTGCTCCCTGTAGAGCCACGCAATCGTCAAGTGTCCGCAGTGAGTAAAGTCCCGGCGTCTCGCTATGCGCATCTAGACGCAGAGACCGCGCCCGAGACCCAGTGGCAAAAAGGAGCTTGTCAAACTTGAGGTCCGAGCCAGAGCTCACCTCAATACGCATCGAGGGCAAGTCTATTGTTTCAACGCGAACTCCCAGACATTTCTCGACCCTGAATTCTTCGCTCCAATTACAACCCATTAACAAAGGGGGGGCAGATTTGGTCGCTAAAGCAGACTTGGACAAAGAGGGTCGATCATATGGCTCATACGGCTCGTCGCCAAAGAGGAAAATCTTTCCCTCAAACCCCTGGTCTCTGAGCGACCGACACGCTGTCGCCCCCGCCAGACCCGCACCTATGATCGCGAAACTCTGCATCAATCGTTGACCTTACCAGATTCGAAATCCACGTAGACGTCGTTGCCCTCCACCTTCACGGGATAAACAGTTAAGGCCGCGCAAGCGGGTGGAGCCTTCACTTTTCCCGTCCGCACACAGAATTTTCCCCAGTGAAGCGTACACTCAATGACGCCATTTTCGAGAAAGCCATCCGCTAACGACCAGTCGCCATGTGTGCAGCGGTCCTGAGTCGCGAGGATCTCTCCGTCTAAGTTGAATAGCGCGATAGGTTCGTCGAACAACTCCACCCGCAACGCGTCACCTTCAGGAACTTCGTCTAGGCTGCAAACTTTCTTAAAAGCCATCACGATACCTAGAAAAAGATGCTGAGATTATTAGAGAGAATCGTACTTTGATCGATGTGTATGGTTCTCTTAGCGATCATGAAGCCGAGCTTGTTGTCACTGCGGCGCAGTACATCCATTCGCTCTCCTGCAAAAATATCGACCTGCCGTTCCAGACGATTTCGGTAAAGAATAAATGACGACGTCACATGAACTTCCTGATCATCACTTGCATCGTTAATGATGACGTTCGCTATGATGTGGCGCGTTCGCGAAGCCGGGCTTTCAGACCATCCGACATCCGACATTAATTTCCGCTGCCGCCCACGCATCATCACTAGATCATCATCAAAATGCGCGTACTCACCGTCCTTAGAGTATTCGAGCTTTTGATCGCGCCTCGTGCGATTCGTTCTCAACGGCATAAAGTACCTGATGTCCTTGTCCAGAAGGTCAAACCAATCGTTGAACTCGTGCCGATCAAGCAGAAGAGACTCCTTATAATAGAATTGCTCAACTTCATGCTGCAGCAGCAGAGCGGCAGTGCTTATCTGCGACGCTGATGACTCTGGTCCCACTTTTTCTTTCAGCATAATTATCTCCAATTTGCGCGATTTATGCGCCCGTTATTCGCGAGGGTTAATAGAACTATCGGTTGAGCGCACTTCGCTCTGCCTACGAAACGGGTGATCCGCTCACAGACCTCCCTACTTTGGCCCGAGTGTGTCCCAATCAGGTTCAGTCATCATACGGATCCACTGATGATAGAGTCCGCGAGCGGCTTCTTCATTGTACACATACCCAATACTGCCCGGGTAATGCGGATTATCGGCAGCAGAACGACCTTTTCCCATTTGAATGTTGAGCCGGCGCTTCCTAGCCTGATGCCCTCGCAACACAGCCTGGATTTCGACCCAGTTTTCACCATCGTCTTGCTCGAATACGCCTCCGGCAGAAAACGTTCTTAATGTCTGACGGCGGTACTCTTCCTTGATCTCGTCAGGAGCATCAGCATCTACAACTGTAAATGCCCATATCTCTGTCTCGTTCGGGCCTCTCGGCTGCCAGGTTCGAACGGTGTTGACACCGGGAAGGAATGAGCAGGTTGGGAAAACAGTCATGTGCTGGACCATCAATTGACGCGCACGCTCTGCGCTTCCCAAGCGCCTCTCCGCCCTGGCGGCCGCTTCACCTTCCGTCCAATATTTAGCAATCTTGGGCCCCATGATAGCCACTAGCAAACCTGGCTCTCCGACATAGAAACCCGTTCCATGCCCGCCCCACTTCGCCCTGAACTGGTGTCCCACCGTCGGAATCTTCGCATCCGAAAGCTCCATACCTTCGGGCAGGCCCGCCTCGATACCGGACAGATGGGATACGGTTCCGGCATGATACATGTCACTACAAAACTGCTCAGCGGCAAACTTCCAGTTGCATGGGATAACCCATTTCTGCATGCCGCTGATAACTTCAGTACCCGCCTCGGTTCGATCGAGCATGTGGTCCATGTAGAATGTCGCGTCGCCAAGATACTCGCGCAGATTTGGCGCGTTTTTATCCCAGTTCGCGAAGATCAAGCCCTTGTAGGTCTCAACCCTTGCCTGGCCCGGCCCCCACTCGGCCTTGTTGAAGTCCTCACAGAATGCCTCAGACTCATATGGTACGTTCACCAAGTTTCCGCCGATGTCGTACGCCCAACCATGATAGCTGCATGTAAACGATTTTGCGTTGCCGCCATCGGTTCGACAGATTCTCATCCCCCTATGCGGGCACTGGTTTAGAAAAACCTTCAAGCTTCTATCTTTTTGACGCACAAGAATGACGGGATCCTCGCCCATATAGGCCGTCAAAAAGTCACCGGCTTTGGGAACATGTGTCTCGTGCCCGAGCATAATCCATGATCGTCCGAAAACGCGTTCCTGTTCCAACTCATACAGATCCTGATCTGAATAAATTCTTGGATCAAGCGTGCCATTCTCTTCGTCAAGCAGAGCCGTTATCTCCTCGACATTCCAAACATTTTTCTTCTCGAACGCCTTTGGTTCGTGCCCGATGTTCAGGCGCGTCTTTGTTTTAGCCGTCGTCATATTTGTAACCTTCCTTGATATCATGAGCCGCCCATGCCTCCATTTTTAATATGAGGCCTGCCGGCAGAATTAGCCTTCCTTGTCCGGACTTTCCAAAATCAGACCACGCCCCTTCAAGAATTCTACGGCTGACCAAATATGAAAAGATAGCGCCTCAACCGCCGCATCGGCGTCACGCGCAATGGCCAACTCGAAAATCTTCTCGTGTTCAGAATGAGCCAACACGCCAGGGCTTACTCGACTGGCTGTAGACAACCGCCGGTAGCGTTCCGCTTGCTTGTAGAGAATAACTCGGAACTTCTGCACCCAGCGAGAGGAAGAAGCCGATACGAGCGCATCATGAAATTCCTGATTGCGCTGCTCCCATATCTCGAATCCTGCGATTGGATTAGCTTCGAGCCTTTTCTCCGCAAGGGACAGTTGGTGATATGCTTGGACAACCCGACCTTCCCAGTCATCTTTCCCGGATACGATACTATCCCGCAACGCTGATGCTTCCAGCAGGACCCGCGCCTTGGTCAAATCCTCGAAATCAACAAGCGACATCGGCGCCACTCGAAAACCTTTTTGGGATTGAGTAAGGACGAGCCCATCCGACACGAGGAGAGATAACGACTCCCTCACAGTGCCAACACTCACTCCATAATTTTCACTTAGTGGCTGAAGTCGCAGCTTGTCACCCGACCCATACTTGCCGTGTACAATATCGAGACTCAACTGCTCGTAAGTCGACTCAATCAGGCTCCGAGGCCCGTCTGATTCGGACTCAGTTTCCGTCCGACGCTGGAACATTTCACCCGTGGACATGATTGATAGCCTCTTCCTCACCTTGGATTATTCTTTTTTATCAAATAAAATTATTTTTTTTCTTATGTCAACAAAATTCAGGATGCATTCCCCAATTTCTCAGCATTCCGTCTGGGCCATAGAGTCCCACGCACGCCCGAAAATTCGTGTTCATTATCCTTTGCCCAAGCGCCTGATAAAATGTTCACTCGGGAGATAATACAGACGCACGTTAGCGTGCGCACTTCCGCGTAGCGCGCCTCAAACAAGCTCTCTCATGAATCCCAAAACCAATTCATTTACTTCCTCAGGCCGTTCTTGTTGGATCCAATGACCGCATCCGGACAGAATGTGTGACCCGACATAATTCGGAACGAACTCGCCTACACGATCAATTGCCTCTAGTCCCCATCCTGTCGTGACATCACATTCTCCTCCAATAAACATCGCAGGCGGAAGAAGTTGAGTGCCGTCATATAACTCAAGCTGCTCCCAACTGTTTTGAATACTTCGATAATAGGAAAAAGGCCCTATCATTCCTGACCGCTCGAACTCCTGCGTATAGAACTCCAAATCATCCGTTCTCAACCAGACCGGAAGATCGGCGGGCGCATGCATTTTGTCCCGCATTCGAGCACCAAACGGTATACTAAGGGCGCTCGCACGTATGATGTCCACTTGCGGTAAGTCCAAAAGGCCAGAAAAACCCGCAGCCTTCATACTCTCGCCTGAAAAGGCCCACAGAACGTCACGTATCCAACCACCCGAATCTTCTTCGAATTCCCGTATGGCCGGTGCCAGCGAACCAAAATAGTCCTGATAGAATTGTTGGTCTGGTCCAGCCAATTCTTTATGAATATCTTCTGGAGAGCGTTCACCGAAAGGAGAGCCAGGCAGAGCAATTAGCCCGCGCCCAGAGAAAGGAATTGCAAGCCCCACAACGCCACGGAAGATTTCAGGATGCAACCAGGCCGCTGTCCAGGCAATCATTGCCCCCCAGTCATGCCCAACGACAACGGCACTTGAGGCACCTAACGCCCTGACCACACCCACGATGTCCTCGACAACAGACTTGATCAGATAATATTCGGAGTCCAAGAATTTGGATGATCGCCCATAGCCTCTTAGATCAATGGCAACGGCCTGGTAACCGGCCTCGGCTAAAGCTGAAAGCTGGTGGCGCCACGAATACCAGGACTCCGGAAAGCCGTGAACGAGTATGACTAGTGGGCCTTCGCCTTCGCACACGGCGTGAATTCGGGCAGAGCCGACAGTCAAGAATTGTGAGCTTCTTTGTTGCATGATTTTTTCCGAAATCAGAAATCAAAATTGTCTCTGTGCGTCCGTGAAGGCCGGTTCCAAAAAGCAAGTCCGGAAAGCCCCTCGGGAGGTATCCTGCTGCTCCAAATAACTTGACAGCATAGCTCTCCGCCGAACTATTCAATTCTCAAAACGACGTTGCCCGGCAACGCTCCGCTCTCAACCAGTTCATGGGCTTCCACGAGATTTGCAAAGCTCACCTTTTTTGCAATATTATGCAGGACGTTCTTGTCCTTAAGCATGTCTTGGAGCACCAACAGGGCTCTTTGCCTATCTGACCTGGATAATTTGTACACGATGAAAAAGCGATAACAGATATTGCGTCCGATTGACGGCGAGAAAGGTAAAGCGATTTCTTTTTGACTGCTGCCATAGATGACGGCCAGCCCCCCCTCTTTCATAATCGCCACGTCTGTTTGAATGTTGGCAGCCAGGTCTACTTCGATTATCCGGTCGACGCCCCGATGGTCCGTAACCTTGTTGATTTCTTCGACCAGCGTGTCTGTTTTGTAGTTGAATACAAAATCTGCTCCTGCGCGCCTCGCTAGGGCCGCCTTCTCCTCACTGCTGACTGTCGCAATGACAATTCTGGCACCACAAAATTTTGCCGCCTGAATCGCGTAATGGCCAACCGCACCTGCGCCACCCGCGACGAGGACAATCTGCCCTCGAACTCCTCCGTCAGTTGCGACGGCATGACAGGCGGTCATTGCAGGAATGCCGAGACATGCACCGTTCTCAAGCGCCAGCCCGTCCGGCATATGCTCGACCTGCTCAGAAGGCAGCACAACGAACTCAGCGGCAGTTCCATTGCTTCTGTTCCATGCGGCATTCCAGACCCAAACCGCATCGCCCGGCTGAAAATCGTCAACGCCATCACCAATCATATCAACCAGTCCGGCTCCGTCACTATGAGGAATGCGTGGAAATGGGATTGTGGAGGGGATGTGCCCACTGCGGGTTTTGACATCAGAAGGGTTCACACCCGACCATTTTAACCGCACCCGAACTTCGCCGGCCCCAGGCGCCGGCATCACCATCTCCCGCAGCGTCAATACGTCCGCAGCTGGCCCTGTATTCTCGTAGATATAAGCTTTCATGTTTTCCCTTTCTGGCGTCAATTCCAGATTCAAAAATTACTCATCCGTGGGCCGCCAAGACATTTGCCATTGTGGTGAGGCCGGATACGCGCCTACCGAGCAATGGCTGAAGTGATATCATTCAATACCTGCGGGTCATCGATCGTCGCCGGAACTACATAGTCTTGCGACTCCGCAATGCTCTTGATCGTTTTCCGTAGAATCTTTCCCGACCTTGTTTTTGGAAGTTGATCGACAACGATGACGCGCTTGAAGGCAGTTACCGGACCAATTTCGGTTCTCACCAAGTTTACGATTTCTCTCGTAATTTCTTCCTCTGCACGCGTGACCCCATCGTTCAAAACGATGAGCCCAATTGGTAATTCTCCCTTCAAAGAATCTGCAACTCCAATAACGGCGCACTCCGCGACATCTGGATGCGCCGCCACCACTTCCTCGATTGCACCAGTGGACAGGCGATGACCCGCAACGTTAATAATGTCGTCAACGCGGCTCATGACGAAGATGTAGCCCTTATCGTCTATATATCCGGCATCCCCGGTCTTGTAGTATCCGGGGTATTCCTCAAAGTATGATTTTAGAAATGCCTCATCGTCTTCCCACAGTGACAGCAAACACCCCGGTGGAAGCGGCAGCTTTATGACAATAGCTCCGTGCCCACCTTGCGGCATTTCAGTACCGCTCTCATCCACAATGCGAACATCAAATCCAGGCATAGGAACTGTGCTAGAACCATATTCTGTTGGCAGCTGTTCTATTCCCAACGGATTGGCTGCGATCGGCCACCCTGTTTCAGTCTGCCACCAGTGATCTACGACTGGCACATCAAGGAGACGCTGTGCCCACTGGATCGTGTCAGGATCTGCTCGTTCACCCGCAAGGAACAGCTGTCTGAAACCGGAATGATCGTAACCGGAAAATAATGAGCCTGCTGGGTCGACTTTCTTGATCGCCCTTAACGCCGTGGGTGCCGTAAAGAGCGTATTAACCCGGTGCCGCTCAATCACCCTCCAAAAGGTTGCAGCGTCTGGTGTTCCGACCGGCTTTCCTTCAAACAGTATCGTCGTACTGGCGTTAAGAAGCGGACCATACACAATATACGAATGACCGACGACCCATCCTACATCCGATGCGGCCCAGAACACCTCTCCCGGTTTGACATTGTATACATATTCCATCGACCATTTGAGAGCGACCGCATACCCCCCGTGATCCCTGACGATACCCTTCGGCTTTCCAGTCGTCCCCGATGTATGCAGAATGTATAGCGGGTCGGTAGACGCCACGCTCACACATTCGGCTCTCTCGCCAGCCGTTCTTGCGGTTTCAACCAGGGCGGCCCAGTCGAAGTCCCGCTCATGCTCAAGCTCGCACGTCCTGCTAGAACGCTGGAAAATGATTGAACACTCAGGTTTGTGCGGGCTGAGCCTGATCGCCTCATCAAGGAGAGGCTTGTACTCAACGATACGACCAGGCTCGAGCCCGCAGGACGCTGACAACACAATTCTTGGCGTCGCGTCCTCGATTCGAGTGGCAAGCTCTCTAGCTGCGAACCCCCCGAATACGACCACATGGACTGCTCCGATGCGCGCCGTCGCAAGCATCGCAATCACAGCCTCGGGAACCATTGGCATGTAAATCAAGACCCGATCGCCGGCATTCACCCCACGCTCTTTTAGCACGGTCGCAAGTATACCAACCTCATCGAGTAGTTCAGAATAAGTATACTTCCGCACCGCTCCCGTCATTGCGCTATCGTAAATCAACGCCAGATCATCTCCACGGCCATCGCGCACATGACGGTCCAAAGCATTCCAGCATATGTTGCATTCGGCGCCGACAAACCAACGGGTCGCATGATCTTTCGATTCTCTGAGTACGTCGTAAGGTCTATACCACTCCACGGCATGAGACGCTGCCTCCCAAAACTTATCAGGTGCCGATTCCCATTTCTGGTATGTCGTTCTATAACTTCCCATAAGAATGTCTTCCAATACTGCCGGGTCCGCCTTGCCGCCACTATGTTCTTTACAACCGCACAACCAGTTTCCGGCCTGTGACCAAGACGGAATAGTTCCAATTTTCTTCGGTGTGAATCGTAGCTCGGCAGCACGTGCGGGTTGGCAATCTTGATGAATGCCAACCCGAGAGTGACTAGCGTTTGTCTCTCAATTTATCGACGTCGAACAAAGAATTGTCCATCTGATCAACTTTCTCCCAATCCGACGACATGCTGAGTATCGTGTGCCGTTGTGAAATCAAGTTTGGAATAATCAATGAACGCCACATTGCGCGTCCCGTTGTGGGCTGCCACCAGCGTGAATCGTCCCAAGTCCGCCATAGGTTACCCCGACGATCGTACATTTCCATCCACTGGGTATAGTAGAGTTCCTTATCTACCCAAATGCGTTTTTTGGAGTACTGGTAGCTGTTGGTGAGATCATCGATATCATAAACCCATACCGGCCTCAGCTCCATGTCAACAATTCCCGTCAAAGCGCAATGCGCCTCATCCGGACGATAAGGATCGTATGCTGCACCAACCTCCGGTGCGGCTAATACGAAGCCCTCTTTAACCATGGTGTACTTGAATTTGCGTTTATCAGTTTTGGTCCACTGACTACGCCATTCGTCCCAAGTGAGCTCCAGAGACGGAGCAATTGGATCTTGGCCATTGGTACCAGTAAGAGTGCGAGTACGACGGAGCGTAGGGATGAAAATCTTGAAGTTGTCATCTTTGTCAGCATCCGCGTACCGAAGTCGGACACCGGCTAATCCTCGCACATCCCTAGGCGAAGTTAGTAGCAAAGAACCCGCTTCGGTGACACCTTCATATCCCGGAACATTACCGAGCGGAGTTTTACCAACTCTACCCGCCATCTTGCGCCACCAAATATTGCCTGTGTAAGAGCGTTCGACCTTATTGCTGGAGCTACAGCCGGTCATCAGTACCGGGTTGAACCAGAGATCTTCTGTTCCCACGCCGTGCGCATTGAACAACCAGTTTAGTTCATCACCATTTTTTGGTGTCAGGAAAGGCAATCCGCTCTTTGTGAGAACGCCATTTTTTCCGTCCCTGTCTACCAGCTCACCCTTTTCATTAATCGTGAAGGGATCTTTGCCCAGCTTCTTGGTCGCATCGAGCAGAGCTTTCTGCATATAATAATGGTTCGTGGGAACAATGCGGATACCCTTGACACCCATCCACTCACTATTGAGCCGATCAATCCAGAACTTTGGAAGATAGTCTGACAACCAAGGCATTGACGCCAGGTTGTCTTTCGTGATGATTAACCCTGGTTTTAGCTCGCCCGGAATATCGGCGTCCTCTATGAGGCTCGAGGCCGTGTAACCTCTGAAATCCTTCCACTCTTTCTCAAGTTTTCGGGTCTCATCATTGTCAAGCATATCAGCCCAGGCTTTGTGTTCGGGCAAGCCCGTCTCCTTGGCAAACGCCTTCCAGCGCTCGATATAATCTTCTTGTGCATTCGCTACGGGCGTTGCTGCAGTCGCAACTGCCATAAGCGCCGTCGCTCCGATCAGAAAGCTTTTCAAGCTTAACCGTTTCATTTTCTTCTCCATCATCAAGAACCAGACATCTTTGCGTTATCGTTATGTTTCTCTAGAATTGGTAGGTCAGAGAAAACTCAACGTAGTCCGATTTGTTATAGAGCCCCAAAAGGCCCTGCTCATCCTTCCCGCTAAAGTAGCCCACTTCAATTCTGGGCTTCCAATTTCCTCCTCCTACGGAGAAATCTATTCTCTGCCTTATCGCAACGCTACCTTTATCCATGTCCCAGATCGCCAAGCCATCCAGAGTCACTTTGTCGTTTAAGAAACCCTTCGTGTACGTCTGAGTTATGAATTCCTGGTTCTCTTCAACATTTGTAAGCGCGTAAGGCGCCTGAAACAGGAGCCCATCAGCATCTTCGGTATGGATCTCGAAAAACTGAGTTGTCATAAAAATCGAACTGCGCTGCGATTCCCACCCCGGCACCCAGAAATTATAATCAAATCCGACCAAGACAGACAGCTGATCTCGTCTCGCGATTGTGTCGTCACGGGTAGTAATGAGAGCTGGTGTGCCGACGGTCACACGCCCGGGCACAAAGGGGTTCTGAATCACCCCCTTGTTGAAGGGTTTGTCAAACTCGTATGCCGCCTCCAAACGCAGTACCGGAGAGACATCCTTTCTACCGAATCGGAACTCCGTCATATCGCGTGTGAATGAAAAACCGACGGTCTTTTGCCGGAGTGTGTAATCGAGGTCAAAATCTGTAGTAATAGAACACGGCACCCCTCCAGCCGCCGGATCCAGAATATCAAGGCAGCCGAACGGAATTAAAGGAAAGTCCCCTGGCGCCGCAGTCCCAGCTGCTAGAGACTGGATGAAATCAACGTACTGACCCGGCGCATTCATCGCACCTATGGTGGTTGGGAGATCAATGGGCACATTGACAACGCCCGCTGCATTTGGATCTCCAATAAATGTGCCAATATGAACTGTTGCGCCGGTGTTGACGACGATCGGCAGATCCTGAAAACCGTAAAATCCATTAATTGTCCCCTGCCCGCCAAGGACATCGAATTTTAGCCGCATGCCGACCTCGGAATCTTCCCAGTCGTCTGTTTCCTTGTCCGACAGCCTTGCTCCCAACAAGGGCATGCCGAAACCCGACTGACCTTCCACCAACCTCGGGAAAGGCAGACCGAAGGGGCCTCCGGACGTACTGGAATTCGGCGTCGGATTATTCACGATGAATTCGGAATGGCGTACCACCGGAGTGTAGATCACTTCCAGTGATGGATCCTTGAGTCCTAGCCCCTCAAAAGGAGCAGCCAACCCAAGCTGGTCAATATCCAAAGATAGGGCAGCACTCCACTGAGGTATCCGCAAATCCTCGGTGTCTGTAAATATACTCCTTTGGCGGAGATCCTGTGGGTTCAGAATATCAAGAAGGCGCAGACCATCTGCTTGCCCCCACCCTCGCTGAAACTTTCCGACTTTTAGAGACGCGCGTCCCTCTGAATCAGCAAACGCTATCGACAGCTCTCTAATCACATCCTGCTCGAAATCATCGAGTATGCGATTTTCTTCACCGCTATTACCAAACGGTTCAGGAAGCGTGAGCGCCCCATCCTGCGAGAGTAAAAAATCAAAGCGATCTAGAAACGGAGGGCCCTTAGTAAAGTCTGGCGTGCCAGGTCCGATTGAATCTCCGTCATCAAGATCATAGTACCAATCGCCGCGCAGCCAAAAATCGGAAACAACCGTCACATTGCTATTGGGAGTCCACTCAGCCTGAAGCTGCGCTACAAACTGGGAGGGCCCCACTCCAGTTCCACCACCATACCGGTCAAAATAGACGCCCGTCCCTTGCGTCAGACGTCCGCCCACCCAGACATTGTCGGGCAGGTTCAGCGCTTCAGCCAATGACTCGGCATTCGCTGCTAGCGGCATCATAAGGACTGTGGAAAATGCTGTAGCCCCGAGCAGGCATAGCTTTTGCGACTTAGTTTTAGTTTTTTTATTCTTGGTGTTCATCTTTCTCTCCCTCACTTTCTATTTTTTCCGATGCGCAGCCAGGCTCTATCGCCCTCAATCTAACCAACCATCGCCCTGACTATTTTCTTCTGTGTGCTAAACGGAAATCCCCGCGGCTTCAGCAAGCCGATTGCTGCAGGCACAACAGTGAGCGCCCCCACCATGTTGAACATCAAGATGATCGCCAACAGAACGCCCATCTCGGCTTGGAACCTGATCGGAGACAGGAAGTACCACGGCAATAGCGGCAGTATCATCGTCAGTGCCGTAACTATCACGGCAATACCAGACGTGTTGAACGCCCGGCCCGTCGCCTTCGCGAATTCATGGCCGTGCCTCATTTCCTCGCGTATCCGGTCTGCCATGTAGATGCTGTAATCAACACCACGGCCCAAACCCAACGCAGCAAGCGGGAGCGTATTCAAGTTCATCCCCACGTCCATAAGCGTCATTACACTCATGGTGATAAAGTGAGATGTCGTCAGTACAAGTATGATCACGACTGCAACTGCGGGTGATCGATATAGCCAGAGCAGGTTAACTGCGATAACGATGATAATGGCAATAAGGAGCACATTTTCTTTATGCTCGATCTCGTCGTTGCTCGCCTTAATTATACCGATCTGTCCGCCGGCGAACCTCACACGCGGCTCCCCATCTGAAAACTGATAGGTGTTTAGAAATTCTTGGCCCGCCGCCATCAACGCATTCACGGTGTCAGCACTATGCTCCCCCGTATAAATTGAGAGCTTACCGATGCTCCATTCCGGGTTCGTATAGGCGGCAAAGTCTCCTGGCTCACCGCCAGACCGGAACATGTAAATGTTAAATCCTATTTCTTCTTCTGTATCAGAAATTGTTTGGTATGAAGGGTCCCCTTCCCACAAAACCATGTTGATATTTTTTACAATCGGAACAAGGCTCTGTGCGCGAGTTGCCGGAAGAACTCGTTCGTAAATATAGCGATCAAATGCTTCGATCTGATGATACACACGCGGATCTAGCATGATCTCTCCATCACCGGAGAAATAGGCCTGCATTACATCCGTACCGACACGGTCAAAGCTCGAGTTGATTTTTTTGACATCTTTGTTGTACTGGGAATCCTGCCACAGGATCGGGCTCCCTTCTGCGTCACCTATTTTTAACCCCTGCGAAATGAAAATGCCCGCAATCAACGCAGCAACGAAAGCCGGGAGGAATACATACCTAGACGCTTTCAGCCCAAAAATTTTGGCCAATGCGGCTTGACCGGGTAAGGTAGTGCGGAATTTTGTCGGCTTCCGAAGGACGGCCATGAACGCCGCAGCAACAATAATTCCCGGGGTTAGGGTTAGAAGCCAAAACGTGCAGATGAAGGCAAGCGACTGGATGCTTGGGATTGTCACCAGAGCTAGGACCGTAAATCCAGCCGCATCGGTAATCACAGCCGCAGTACTCGGGAACAGAAGGCGCTCAAGGCCTTCTTTTACTGCATCACGCATGGTTGCACTATTTTCGATTTCATCGAAAACGCGCGAAACGAATTGAACTGAATGGGATAAGACAGTGGCGAAGACGAAAAACGGCAGCAGGAGCAACAGGGGATCAAGATTGTAACCGACCAAGCCAATGACGCCAAAGCCCCAAATCGTGACAGCGAAGGCCACGAGCATTGGAACAGCAACGCCAACCCAGGATCTGAAATAGAAAAGTAGGACGGCAGCGATAGCCAGCACAGACGCCGCAAAAACCAACAGCATCTGAGGCAGATATTTCTTAACCGTACCCAGAAGTACGGGTCTGCCAACGACTGATATTTTTACATCTTTCGTCGAGAATTCTGATTTTAGATTCTCAATAAAGGCGACGAACTCCCGAGAATCCACCTCCTCTGAAAGCTCGGCAGAAATAAGCATTGAATGCTCATCCAGTGAAACCAATGAGCCGAGAAACTGCCCCCTGACGATTTGTTTGAAATGCTCCATATCAGACTCAGAGCGGGGCACTTCCGGCCACATAAGAGGACTGACCAGAATTTGCCCCTCCCCGCCGGCCACCGATCTCGTCTTCCGGAGATTGGCCGCCTCAAACAGAGGGCGGATATTGTTATCGTGAAAATAGAACTCGTCTGATACTTCCCGATACGTTTCAAGAAAGTCCGAATTGTAGATGTCGCCTGCTTTATTTTCGACTTCGACAAGGACATTATTGACTCCACCAAACTGACTCCGGAACTCCTTATAGAGTTCGACATTCGAATGGTTTGCAGGCAGCATATCTTCGAGAACGACCTTCAACGAGACACCTGTCACGCCGAAATAAGCCGCCCCCGATGTGACCAGAAAAGCGATTGCCAGAATGATTCTGGGAAATCTTATGACGAAATTCGAAATATAACTTACCACTGAATTTGAGCCTTTGATTGAATTTGCAACAAGCGAACTTCTCCTGTTACCACCGCACTAACGGCTCCGGATCTGAGACATCGAATTCGGTTTTTAGTACGGCACCGTTCGCCCCAACGACAATATACCATCCGTGTTCAGATGTTTTTGAGATTCCTCCGTACCAAAGGAATCCTGGCTTACTCTCCAGGGGCAGCAATTCCGATACAGGCAATCCAGCTTTTACACGGACCACCCCGCCCTGGCCTACGATCACTCCGTCACCATCTTGGTCTAATGTTAGATCGAACAAATGCGCATCTGTCCCCGAGGACAAAGCTGTGATCGTCGGGACACGGTCCTCTAAGCGTTCCGAGCCCTCTTCAACGTCACTGTCCGAACCAAATCGAACCATTGTAAGCTTGCCGCCAAGCCCAGATATTAGCGCCTCCGAACGCCATGCATCTACCGCTGTGAATGTGACCGAGGCATCGGGCGCGTCCAGCACCTCCCAGCTCAATCCATCATCGATTGACGACGCTATCAGGCCGAACTCCCCAACCAAAACCAACCGCCCGTCCTCGAGACGTGTAATGCCATTCAATCTCGGTAGATCACGCCCCTGATATCCGGATAACGCCTGAGTTTGCCACGTTTTACCGCCATCGGACGTGTGAAGCACTGTAGCCTCATGTCCGACGACCCAAGCTGTCTGGGCGTCGAGACAGTAGACATCTCGCAAGTTAATGCCCGGCTCAACATGCACAACTTCCCAATGCGCTCCCCCGTCTTCAGACCTCAGGATCTTGCCTCTACTCGTGACAGCAATGCCGACGGCCTCGTCCACAAAGTCGATTCGCCTAATTAAGTCCGTAAACGGCAAGGGCTCGCGCTTCCAGTGCCCTCCTCCATCCTCGGTCTTCAGTAGTGTCCCGTAGTATCCCCCCGCCCAGCCCACAGAATCAGAGACAAAATCGACGGCAAATAAATTATCAGGAACAAACCGTACACGTCCGTCAGTTGGCATCTCTATATTTGACCGAGGGCTTATGTCGGGGGGCGATAAAACGGCCTGCTCTGCCAGCGCCCCAGGTTGGGAGAAGTAAAGCACCCCAGCAGCAGCGGCAGCATGAGCGAATTTGAAGACCGGCAGGTTCATAGATTTGATCCAAAAGACCGCCAGCACTGCTGGCACAATTTCGACTTAGTTGGTGAACGCGTTCAGGCTGGGTCAGCCCACGCCAATACCGCCATCGGACAAGATGGTTGTGCCTGTGACGTATCGAGCCGACACCGGACAGGCAAGCAACGCATATAGCGCTACATGGTCTTCAGGCTTTGCGGCAAATCCGAGCGGTGTCATGCCCTCGAGAAGTTTGTCGATCTCTGGAATCTCAGCCATCTGGGACTTTGCGTGCTCGGATGAGGGCGACCCGGAAAGATTGGTAATCGTACCTCCTGGAGCTACGCCATTAACCCTAACGTCTGGCGCGACTTCCTTCGCAAGCTGCTTGATGAGTCCAATCACAGCGTGTTTCGATGCCACATATAGCGGACCACCTCCGCCCGTAAAAAAGCTTGAGCTAGAGGCCGTGAAAATTATGGACCCTTTAGACTGGCGAAGCGCAGGAAGACACGCGTACGCTCCGAGCGCGTACCCCTTTACATTCACACCAAAAATATCATCGCAGACTCTTTCGAGCTTTTCTTCATCCTGCGCTTCCAGAGGCGTTATAAAATCCCATATCCCTGCATTGCCGATAAAGGTGTTCAGTCCACCGAATCTCTCCACGGCAAGGGCCGCAGCGCGCTGATTGTCTGCCAGACTGCGCACATCCCCAATTACTGTTTCAACCTCAGCCCCGAACTCACCCCGCAACGAACTCGCCTGTTCGTCATTGACGCACAGAACACACAGTCTGGCACCTTCCTCGACAAAATGATGGACCACCGCCCGACCAATTCCCGTGGCTCCGCCCGTAATCAAAACGGAACTGCCGCTTAGTTTTGGCATATTTAAGTACCTCCCTAACAACCTTGCTTGAGGTGCAAGATTTTGTTCTTTTTTTGAGAAAAAATGATTTTTTTGATTGTGTCAATATTTATTTACGAACAGCGCGAGCTCAAATTCCGTAGCAAGGATCGAAATCTGCATGTGGCCAAAGGCAACTGTGCTATCGATGCCGCTGTTAATTTCGCCATACGGAACAGACGCCAGCGCAACTTAGTGCACCTGACTCCCGGATTGGAGCAGTGCTCGCCGCCCCGGATGTCGAAAAGCCATTTCCCGACTCCGAGATTTTTGTTCCGTATACTCGCTTATTTCTATCGGTTGTTCGGGAACGCTCAGAACGCAGTCCATGTTCCCACATGTCCGATTATTCGCGCATTGGCCGCTTTCGGGAATATTCTCGGCACATAAATATCATGGGTAGGCGTACAGAATTCCAATCCTGTTCCACCCGAGTGCTCAGATTCCATAAAGTTTCACAATGTGAGAGCGATGCCGCTCATTCGCATCCGGCCAGGTTGACGCGCAACCGGATCGCGGCACAACTCAAATGTGTCGTGTCAGGTTGAACTTCACTGCCATTCAAGGTCAGGGAACGTACAACAGATACGACAACCAGTCTGTTTCCTCCGGCGGAGCTAGGTCTCCGCCAAACTCTGGGAGCCTAAGCGGCTCCCATTTTTTTGAGCTCTCATCTCCACATGATCATGCGCCGGCCCCTAAAGTGGAAGAGATTGACTGCGCTACCCCGTTGAGCTGAATCAGGCGATCACGCTGTTCTTTAGGACTCGCCCACCTCTGGCTAGATGAACTAGAAATTGCGCCCACGACTATTCCCCGCGAACTGAAGACTGGCACAGCGATGCAATAAAGTGCGTTGTGAACCTCGCCATCGTCGACGCCGAATCCCTTGTTGCGCGTGCGATGTAGTTCTCGTTCGATTGCGGCTGGATCCGTGATCGTTTTATCCGTTAGCTTTGGAAAGGGCCCGCTGGATATATACGCCCGTTGCTCGTCGACCGTCATGTGCGAGAGCAACACCTTGCCGATAGCAGAACAGTACGCCTCCAGCTGCCCGTTCTCGCGCGTGAACACCTCCTCTCCTTCAAATACCGATTTCGCGAGGTAGGTAACCATGTCGTTCTCCAGAAGGCCAAAGTGGGTCGTGGTTTCCAACGCGACACTTAGTTGGTCCAAAAAGGGCCGTACTAGTTCCGACAGCACTGCATGTGGTGTGTACCCCTCCAACTTCTTCAGAAAAACTGGGTTGGGCAAATATCGTCCACGTCTGGATCGGCAGATGAGCCCGGCCGAATGGAGGGCATTCAGATGCCTGTACAGAGTCGATTCCGGCACCCCGAGCTGGACACTCATTGCGTCTGATTCGAATACACCGTCCTGCGCAACAAGTGCTCCGAACAAGGCCATCGCCTTGTCGAAGGAAGACATGGATCGTGTCACACGGATCTCCATTTATCACATTGTGATAGCAATTGGCCTGCCTCGGATTGCAGTGTCAAGTATATCGCGTAGTTAGCGATCTACATTCCAAGTTACTTACGGACGCGAACCAGACCATGATCTCCAGAGATGAAATTCAAAAGGCTGCGGATGCACTGTTCAACGCACACGCTGGACAAACCTACTGCGCGCCAGTGCGTGATCTCATTGGTCTTGATCCGCAAGCCGGATACGAGGTCCAGGCGATCAACACAGCCCGGTGGGTATCCGCAGGGCGACGGATTGTTGGCCGGAAAATTGGCCTGACGTCAGCGGCAGTCCAAAATCAACTTGGCGTAGACCAGCCCGATTTTGGCGTCCTCTATGCGGATATGGAATATTGCGACGGTGATGAAATTCCGTTGTCAGCAACTCAACAACCCAAGGCCGAGGCTGAAATAGCCGTTATACTCGGCAGGGACATCAACGCGCAGGATACAACGCCAAGCGAACTGATCCGAGCCATAGACCACGTCGTGCCTGCCATCGAAATTGTGGGCAGTCGTATCAAGGACTGGGATATCCGCATTTCGGATACGATCGCGGATAACGCCTCATCAGGCCTATATGTCCTGGGCGGTCCTGTTCGTGCACTGCATGGGCTTGATCTCGTCAATGCTGGCATGGTGATGAAATGCAATGGACGCCCGGTTTCATATGGCGCCGGCATCGCGTGCCTTGGAAATCCGCTAAACGCCGCACTCTGGCTCGCACGAAAATGCGCAGAGCTCGGAGCACCTCTCAAGGCCGGCGACGTCGTTCTGACAGGTGCTCTTGGCCCGATGGCCTCAATGGAGCCTGGTGATCTGTTTGAAGCAGATATCGAAGGTATTGGGTCGGTTCGCCTCGCAATTGCGGCGAAATAGGAGACATTGGAAATGACAACTCTCAAGAAGACCAAGGTTGCGATCATCGGATCCGGAAATATCGGAACTGACCTCATGATCAAGGTCATACGCAAGTCAAAGGGTCTCGAAATGGGCGCGATGGTCGGGATCGATCCCGACTCGGACGGCCTTGCCCGGGCAAAGCGCATGGGTATCGCGACCACGCATGAAGGAATTGAGGGTCTCGTTAAGCTCGACGTGTGGCCCGAAATCGGAATTGTCTTTGATGCGACATCTGCTGGCGCACACAAGCGGCACAATGAAGTCGTCACGTCCGCCGGAAAGGTGATGATCGACCTCACGCCTGCGGCGATCGGGCCGTATGTCATACCCGTCGTCAATGGTGACGCGCATCTGGATGCGTCAAATGTCAACATGGTCACTTGCGGCGGGCAGGCGACGATCCCAATCGTGGCAGCAGTAGCATCCGTCGCGACAGTCCACTATGCGGAGATCGTCGCTTCCATCGCCTCCAAGTCAGCCGGGCCGGGAACGCGGGCCAACATTGATGAATTCACCGAGACCACCTCAAAGGGTATAGAAGAGGTTGGAGGAGCCCGGAAAGGCAAAGCCATAATCGTCCTGAACCCGGCGGAGCCTCCGATGATCATGCGCGATACGGTATTCACCCTCTCTAGTGGCGCAGATGAGCCGACAATTGAGGCCTCAATCGAAGCAATGGTTGCAAAGGTCAATGCCTATGTGCCCGGCTATCGGATGAAGCAAAAGGTTCAGTTCGAACGGTTCGGCTCGAACAACCCGGTCAAGATTCCGGGCCTGGGCACGTTTGAAGGCATCAAGACCAGCGTCTTCCTGGAAGTCGAGGGTGCGGCCCACTACTTGCCTGCATACGCGGGAAATCTCGACATAATGACGTCAGCTGGCATTGCGACCGCTGAGAAGATCGCCGCGCAGCGGCTAGCCAAGGAGACTGCCTGATGGCGTTCGATCCAAAATCCGACAATCTTTACATTCAGGACGTCACTCTGCGCGACGGGATGCATGCGATCCGACACCAATACGGTATCGAGCACGTCAGCAAGATTGCCGCCGCCCTTGACCAGGCCGGGGTCGACGCAATCGAGATTGCACATGGAGACGGCCTGAATGGCTCAAGCTTCAATTATGGTTTTGGTGCCCACACAGACTGGGAGTGGATTGAAGCCGTCGCAGATTCAGTGAAAACGGCGAAACTGACCACGCTCCTCCTTCCCGGGATCGGAACGATCGAGGAGCTGAAGCATGCCTACAAGCTTGGCGTCAGGTCTGTCAGGATCGCCACACACTGCACGGAAGCCGACGTATCGAAACAGCATATCGGTGTTGCCAGAGATCTGGGTATGGACACGGTTGGCTTTCTTATGATGTCCCACATGGTTGAGCCTGAGAAATTGGCTGAACAAGCCGCCATGATGGAAAGCTATGGTGCCGAATGTATCTATGTCACCGATAGTGGCGGCGCGCTCGACATGGATGGATACATCGCACGGCTTCAAGCCTACGAAAAAGTCCTGAAGCCGGAAACTGAACGGGGTATCCACGCCCACCACAATCTGTCGCTTGGCGTCGCCAATTCCATTGTCGGCGTTCAACATGGCGCAAGACGCGTGGATGCTTCGCTGGCCGGCATGGGTGCCGGGGCCGGAAACGCACCGCTTGAGGTGTTCATCGCAGCCGCCGAGCGAAAGGGGTGGAAGCATGGATGCGATCTTTTCGCGCTCATGGATGCCGCTGAGGAACTTGTCCGCCCACTCCAGGACCGCCCCGTCCGCGTTGATCGCGAAACGCTCTCGCTGGGCTATGCCGGGGTGTACTCGTCCTTCCTCCGGCATTCAGAGAAGGCAGCGAAAGATTATGGGATCGATACACGTGAAATCCTGGTTGAACTAGGACGTAGGCGTATGGTTGGTGGCCAGGAAGATATGATCGTCGACGTAGCCCTGGATATATTGAAAGAACAACAATCCACTCAAAAACTTGCGACGTGAGCGACCAATCTTTATTGACTGTTGTCTTGCATCGCGGTCACGATGCGAGACTACAATCATCTATCTGGTATCAATCTCTCGATGCAGCCTGTTGTAATTGTGACGGCTGCGAGATTCAATCTGTCTGGACGAACGGCGCAGTCAGAACACGCTCAATCTGCTTATGTGCGTACAGTGCTTTTGGCTCGGTGAGCGCACTTTTTCATCGCCTTTTGACCTAAGCGAGCAACCTTGAAGTTTCCATGATAAATTGAAATTGGCACGCCTTCTGCATTCCCCTGACGCGGGAGGCAGATCCATGCTTGTTCACACGATAGAAGACCTGAACGATACCCTCGCCAGGTATGACTACACCGCCAATCTCTCACGCGGGAACTGGGCCTGGGAATTCGCCCGGCGCAATTCCGCGCTGAAAGCCGCCGCCTATGCTGCGCAACCTGACTTTGAAACAAGAACGGCATGTTGTGACATACAGCTTCTCCGGCTTTGCGAGCAGGACCGCCAAGCCGAAGACTGGGGACTTCTCTATTTTCCGAACCCAGATCAGTCGGCCCTTACCACGCATGTCTTCTGGTCCGACAAGACCTATCCCCGCAAGGTCGCCGTTCACGTGCGTGAAAGAGAGCGCGGCGAGATCGACGAAATCTTCGAAAAGAGCACGCGCCTCTGCAAGATCATCCATCTCGTGGATGCCTTCGAGCACGAACACATCCTTGTCAAAGGTAAGAAGTGCTCGATCCAGGTCAGGTGCAGTGGCAAGTCGCTCTTGTCCCTCGAGCCTGTAAAAATGGAATTCTCCATCTCGGGATTCAGCACAATGCAGGATCACGTGAATGCGCTGAACCGTGCCCAGAAGGTCTACGGCGACGACGACATGTCGCCTCCTGTCTGGTCACGCAAGGGCCTCGGCTATCGCAACGCTCTTGTCGCCTTGGATGCCCACGACGCGGGACTCACCTATCGTGAAACCGCGACGATTTTCTATGGTGAGAAGCGCATCTCGGAAGAATGGGGCGGACCGTCGTCCGCCATGAAGTCCGAAATGGCCCGCCTGCTCGCCAAGGGCCAGCGCCTTCGGGACGGCGAATATTTCTCCCTTTTGGAAGAGAACCTTTGACCTGCCCCTCCGCACATCGAAGAGCGCATACGACGTCATCCGGTCGAACGCTCTATTTCGATTAGCGGCTTACGAACTGGTAGACACCTCTTAGTATCTCAAAGCACTTGTAAGCATCGCCCCTCCCCCGCCTGCTGACGCGGGGCTGTCCGGGAGACGAGAGCCCTCCACCTCGTCCACGTCACCTGACCGGGCCCGGCTCGTCTCCGGTCACGCGGCCACCCGTTCGGGTCGCCGCGCGCTGCGGGGGCTCGCCGGCGGGGGCCGCGCTTTGCTTCCCACTGGCCTTACGGCCAGAGGGGTCAGGCGCGCGTGGCCTCTCGATACCTCAATCTGCCTCGGGCGATGGCATGAGCCATTTGCCGAGAACGGTCACATCCTGGCGCTCGTAGCCGAGGGCATTGTAGAAGGCAGTCGCGGTCTCGTTCTCCCCGCGCACCATGAGCTGCACCTTCGGCGTCCCCCGCGCCGTCAGCCAAAGCTCGGCTTCGGCCATCATTTCGCGCCCATGGCCGCAGGCTTTACGGTCTGGGCTGACAGCCAGATAGTAGATCCAGCCGCGATGGCCGTCATGGCCGACCACGGCGCTGGCAATGACATCGTTATCTAATGTACCGACGAGGATCGTGGCATCGCGGGATGCGATCGACCGGTCCATGTCTGCATTCGGGTCGTCCCATCGCCGGGTCAGCGCACACGCCTCCCAAAGCGCAATCAGCGCTGCGCGGTCAGCTTCCCGGAAGTCTCGTATATCCAAGGCCATGGCTGTCGGGTCTGGAAGGATTCGTATCCACGGCACCAGCCTGCCTGTTTGGTGTTTGAAAGCGTGGACAAGCTTTCCCAGCAGCCGGGAGGGGGCGGACGGCGCGTCTGCCCGGGCGCGGCCCGCGCGCAAGGCGCCGGTGACCTGGGTCCGCCGGTTCTTTCCGTGCCTCCTACCTTTCCGCCTTGCCCCCGGCCCTCATACGCCCGGGCGCCCGCACCTTTCGTCCGCCCCCTCCCGCCTGCCGGGAAAGGCACGCGGGCGAGGTTCAATTTTGCGAGGCTGACATGACCCCTTCACACGAGACTCCCGCTCCCCTTGGAACAGCGACCGGACCAGATTTGCGGGACACGCCCCGCATCTATGTCGCCTGTCTTGCCGCGTATAATAATGGACGGCTCCACGGGGCGTGGATCGACGCGACAGAACCGGACGAGATGATGCAGGGCGTCCGCGCCATGCTGGCGGCGTCGCCTGAACCGGGTGCGGAGGAATGGTCAATTCATGACTATGAGGGGTTCGAAGGCGCGCGCATTTCCGAATATGCCTCCTTCGAGACAGTTTGCGCCCTTGCGGACTTCATCACCGAACACGGGAGCCTTGGAGCGAAACTCTACCGCGAATTCGGCGATGACCTTGAACAGGCTCACGCCGCGTTTGAAGACTATGCAGGCGAATATCGCAGCGCCGCAGACTTTGCCGAGGAAGTGACGCGCGACAGCGGGACAGAGATTCCGGCCTCGCTCGATTACTATATCGACTGGACCGCGCTTGCCCGCGACATGGCGATGAATGGCGAGATCATGGTGTTCCAGACGGGCTTTGATGAAGTCCACATTTTCTGGAGCCGCTGAGTCATGGCGTTCCGGGAGAGATTTGACCGCTATGTGTGCGAGGGCGACAGCATTGCCGTCGAGATTGACGGCTTTCGCGTCACCGCGCGGATCGTCCGCGACGACTGTCCGGATAGTCCAGACGAGCGCCAGGACGGATTCTGGCCATCGCTCAATATTGGCGACCCGGGATTTATCGGACCCGGAAACAATTTCCGCGAGCGGCTGACGAAGGCGCAAGCAGACGCCGAAGCCGTCATGGACGCGTGGCGCAAGGATGAGTGGTTCTATTGCGGAATCGTGCTCGCCATTGAACGCGAAAGCGTGGAACTGGAATCTCATGCCGCCAGCATCTGGGGTATAGAGGCCAACGATCCGAGGTCGGAGAACGCCTACCTGACTGAAGTCGCATGCGAACTGCTCCCCGAAGCCTTGCAAGCCGGGCACAGAGCCTTAGCGCGTTTGATGGCGTCCGCACCTGCACGGGTCGCGCAGGCATGAGCGCGCTGGATGACCTATTAGGGCCACGTCCGCACATGACCCTCGTCATAGAGGAGTCCCGCGTCGTCGAAATCTGGGTCGATGGCCGCGCGCCGCTGATTGGCCTGCATGACTATGACTGGGGCGAGACCGATCCGGACGCAAACCGCGACGCGGAAGGCCTCCCCTTCAGCCCGATCAACTGGAAAGGCCCGGCATGGGCGCTTGGCCTTTCACTTTACCCGCCAGAACAGGAGGACAATCCCATGGCACAACCCGCACTGAAAACACTTCCCCTTGAGCAACTCCATATCAGCAAGCTCAACATGCGGCACAACCGCAAGGCGCCTGATGTCTCCGACATCTTGCCCTCCATCCGGGAGAAAGGAATCCGCCAGACACTTCTGGTGCGCCCCGAAGGTGATGGCTATGGCGTCGTCGCGGGACGGCGGCGCTTCCATGCCTTGCAGGTCATTGCCGCTGAGACCGGCAAGTCAATCGCCGTCCCGTGCGCAATCATGGAAGCGGATGACGACGCCGCAGCGGTGGAGGCCTCGCTCATCGAAAATGTCGCCCGCCTGCCCGCCACGGAAATGGAGCAATACAATGCGTTCGGAAAGCTGGCGCATGCAGGCCGGACGGTGGAAGAGATTGCCGGACATTTCGGGGTCACGGACCTGAAAGTCCGGCGTATCCTCGCCCTCGCCAATCTCTCCAGCCCGATCCGTGCGCTTTACGCCAAAGACGAAATCGACCCGGAGACAATCCGCGCGCTCACACTTGCTACGAAGGACCAGCAGGCAGACTGGCTGGCCCTGTTTCGAAGTGAAACAGAGCGCGCGCCCATGGGCCGCGCCTGCAAGGCATGGATCACGGGCGGGGCCACCATCACGACCGACAAGGCGCTGTTTGATCTGGCGATCTATGAAGGCAAAGTGGCAGCTGACCTCTTCGGTGAGACAGGTGTCTTCGCAGAGGCCGACACGTTTTGGAAAGCCCAATCGGCAGCGCTTGCGGCCAAGGTCGAGACCTACATTGACGCCGGGTGGCGCAATGTAGAGGTTCTCGAACGCGGGAAATATTTTGCCAGTTGGGAGTATTTGAAGCGCCCCCGGACGAAGGGCGGCAGCGTGATTGTCGAAGTCCGCGATGATGGCACTGTGACCTTCCATGAGGGCTACATTACGCAGGCCGAAGCCCGGAAACTGGAGAAGCGCGCAAGGCCGGACGGTGATGCGGAAGCAGCCGACACCAAGCCCGAAATGTCCGGGCCGCTCGCACAATACATTGCCCTCCACCGCCATGGCGCAGCGCGTACAACCTTGCTTGGACACCCTGGAATCGCCCTCCGGCTGATGGTGGCGCATGCCATGGTCGGGTCCGCTCTTTGGACTGTCAGGCGGCACGACTTCCTCGCCCGGAAGGAGGACATACAGGCCAGCGTGGAGGCATCACGCGCCGCCGCAGAAATGCGGGCCGCCGGGGACCATGTCCGCAGCCTGTTTGACGCCCATGGGGTCGCATCCCTGCGCGCAAACGGGGACGCCTATCACCTCAGCGAGGTCTTTGCGGCGCTGCTCGAAATGAACGATGCGGAAACCCTGACCGTGCTGGCTTTTGTGATGGCGGATACGCTGGAAGCGGGCGGCCCGGTTGTGGAAGCCGTCGCTGTCGCCACCGAAACCGACATGGCCGCTTACTGGAAGCCGGAGCGTGTCTTCCTTGATCTCGTTCGGGACAAGCGCGCCATTAACGCCATGGTGGCAGACATTGCGTCTCCATCGACGGCGAAAGCAGCGCTCACAGACACGGGCAAAGCCCAGAAGGAACTGGTCTGGAACCGGATCACTGGCGAAGAGTGTGAGGCCAATCCGGGCTGGCGTCCGGGATGGATGCAGGTGCCGCCTACGCGCCTTGTTACAAACGCAGGGTCGCCGCCAGCAGATGCATGGGTCCGGATCGCCAGCCTGTTTACCTCTGGCGAGGACGAAGCTTCTCCCGAAGACCAGTCTGTCGCAGAGCAGGACGCCGCCTGACATGTTGCAGTCTCCTTGTCCGTGGAAGCGAAAGCCGTTCGGCAGCATGCCGGGCGGCATTTCCACATGCTTCTACCGGATGAGTGTGTACTCCTGCGGTTCAGATCAAGACAGATGCGCCTCCGAAAAATCGCCCGTCTGTGGGTTTCTTTTTGCCTCCGAGTGCGATTGCCAAAGCGGTCTGTTCCGCTCTCCGCTTGCCCCGAAAGACCCCTTGTTCCCGTCTATTGCCGTGTGACCTGGACGACACGAAACGGCCCTGAAACCGGACAGTCCCACGAATTTCCCCGCCGCTTTGCGGCTCCTCGCGAGACAAATTCATGCGCCTGTCCGGTGCTCCGCTTTGCTGCGCCCTTGCAGGTTCAGGCCCGCCCCGCGCCGTCCGGGCGGTCCGGCGTCGACGGGGACAAGGTGTCCCTCGAAGACAGCCACGGAAACGAAAAGGAGACCCCCATGGCAAACGCACTCGGATATGTCAGCGAAACCAAAACCGGCTTCGAAGGCGCCCTCGCAATGATGAACCTCTCAGCCGCCATCCGCATCGAAAAGAACGCGGACAAAGCTGAAGAGGCCCAGCCGGACTACCGCATCTTCGCCGGTGAGACCGCGACCGAAATCGGCGGCGGCTGGATGCGCAAGGCAAAGTCTTCCGGCCGCGAATACGTCTCCCTGACCCTCGCAGATCCGCAGATTGGCCCGCGCCGCATCTACGCGAACCTCGCACCGGTCAAAGGCAAGAAAGGCCGCCACGTGATCCTCTGGAACCCCAAGGACTAGCCCCGCACTCATCGCCAAACTGGCCGCTCCGGAGATCATTCCGGGGCGGCTTCTGGCATGTTTAATTCGCTCGATAGAGGGGCATCTGTATGCTTACGAAGTCATGCGCGCTGCGCATGGTTAAACAGGGTATCGCCGCGGAGCCGCATATCTTCGTGACTCCCAATTAGAATTTTCTTTTGTTTTCTGGGACGTGTTGAAGCCGCCACGTTGATCTGTGCCCGGCAAGACGGGGTACGGGGAATGAACGAGGCAAAAGGACGTCCAAGTCCTTTCCTGACGACGAAAGAGGCGGCGGCTTATCTGCGTATCACGGTTCGCACGATGGAGAACTGGCGCTGGTCGAACAATGGACCGCAATACAGAAAACATGGCGGCACCGTCGTCTATCATGTCGATGATTTGAATGATTATTCGACCGTCTGGAATAGGTCCCGGGGAGGCGGTCATGGCGCTTGAAATCAGGGCATTGAGAACAGATTCAATCACATTGTCGATGGCCAATTGGAGACTTCTTTCGAGCAACTGGAGGGGCTTTTCATGAGCCTCCGCGCAGTATTTTGGAGCGGTATTTCTGTGCTCGGAGTGGCATTGACAGGCCTTCCGGCGACTGGTGTTTTACCGCCCATATTACTCTACAATCCGAGCGAAAGTGCTCCGCTTGGGTGGTATCGCGTCGAACCTTTGGAGGTGATTTCGCGGGGTGATCTGGTTGTCTCGAACCTGCCAGAGGCCGCTTCGAGACTCGCGATCCAGAGGCGCTATCTTGCGCCAGGCATCCCCGTCATCAAGAACGTCCGGGCGCTCGAAGGCGACACGGTTTGTGAGATCAAGGGTGTGTTACAGATCAACGGGACTTCGACTGTCCGCCTGCTATCAACAGATAGTATGGGACGCGCCCTGCCGTCTCCCTGGACGGGCTGCAGGCAGCTTCAGGCAGAAGAGGTTCTGCTCCTTTCTGATCGCACACCGGATTCCTTTGATGGACGGTATTTTGGAGCGGTCAGGGAGGGCGACATCATTGGTCGTGCGGTGTGGATAGGCGGTGATCGGAAGGAGCATGCAGAAGGGTTGATTGGGAAAAATGGGGACAGATCGGAATGCAAGATAAAAGCTCATGGAGCCAATGAGAGGCTATCGCCTTGTCTGCACATCGATTTTTATGGTTCCACGCCTCAGGACACAGCTCTGTGGTTTGATGAAACCCTCAATAGCAACAACAGATTGGCATGGCTCCATAAGGGTAATCTGGCCTGTTTTCCCTCGGATGAACCCGAATGAGCATGCCGCCGGACAATCCGTTCACGCCGAGACCTGGCAGGATTCGGTCGGCTGGATCAGGGGAGCGCGCGAAGACCTACCTGACGCGGATGACGAAAGCCTTGTCCTCGGCAGGCGGTGTCCGCCGAACTACCCTGCCCGCCCGGCCTCGACATGGCCCGCGCAGCGGACAGAGGCGCGTCATCGTCAAAGCACGCATTGTGCGCATGTCAGCATCGAGCGTGGCGGCACTGGCAGCCCATATCGGATACATAAGGCGCGACGCAGCGCTTGAGGAGAAGGATCGCGGGAAGCTTTTTGACGCCATGAGCGAAGACTCCAACGCGTCCGATCTCATCAAATCCATTACCGACGACCGACATCATTTCCGGTTCATCGTCTCGCCAGAAGACGGCGCCGAAATGGCCGATCTCAAGCCCTTCGTACGAGACCTGGTTTCGCAGATGGAAACTGATCTCAACACACGGCTCGAATGGGTCGGCGCGGTACACCATGATACGGGCCGGCCGCATGCGCACCTCGTGATCCGGGGACGGCGCGAAGATGGCTCGGATCTTGTCATGAAGCGGGCGTATATATCCCACGGGATCCGGGAGCGCGCAGTGGACCTGGTGACACTTGAGCTTGGCCCGGAAACCCGGCTCGAACAGGAGCGAAAACTCAATGCCGAAGTTGCGGCCGAGCGGGTGACGCGGATCGATCATTTCATCGCGCGGCAGATCAATTCTGAGGGGGAGTTCCTGTTGAAGGAAAGTCCTTCGCACTATCGCACCCTGCATGCCGCCCGGCTGCGGACACTGGAACGGCTCGGGCTTGCTCAGAAACTCGGTGCCGGACGCTGGCAGATGCGGGAGAATTTCCGGGGCGTGTTGCGAGACTTGTCCGAGCGTCATGACATCATCAAGACGATGAACCGCGCGCTTGCAGGACGCGGAGACCGTCGGCTGGATGCGGACGCAATATTCGACAAGTCTGATCCGGACGGCCGTGGCGTGACAGGTGCGGTGCTTCAGACGGGCCTGACGGGTGAGGCGCATGATCGCGCATACGCCATCATCGACGGCATGGATGGGCGAGCTGTGTTTGTGGAACTGGGTGTCGCGGGCGAAGTCGAGGAAGTGAAACGCGCGGCGATCGTCACCGTATCTCCACCGAACCTTGAGCCAAAGCCATCAGATATCACGATCGACCGGATCGCGCGGGCGAATGGCGGGACATATTCTGCCAGCCTCCACCAGGCCGATAATCCGCGATCCAGTCCGGAATTTATCGCTGCCCATGTGCGGCGGCTGGAGGCTTTGCGGCGCGCTGGCCATGTGGAACGGTCAGTTGATGCGAACTGGAAGATTCCATCGGACTATCTCGACAAGACAAAAGCGTACGAGCGGACCCAGGCACGGTTCCGGGCAGTGCAGGTTCTGGTTCGCTCGGAGCTGGGCCTGAGAGAGCAGGAGACGGCGCTCGGTGTGACCTGGCTGGATGATGTCCCTGCCCCGTCCAGCGTGCAGCTCGGATTTGGGAGAGAGGTGGCTGAGGCGCAGGTGAAGCGACGGGCATTTCTGGCGGGGATTGGAATGAAGGTAGAGGCTGGCATTGGCTTGTCTGCGGCACAGAAGACGGAGTTGATGAAGCGCGATCTTGCGCAGGCGGGGAGAACATTGAGCGAAGAGATCGATAAGCCGTATTCGCCGGCACCGGACCGAGGTCATGTCGACGGGACTTACCGCGAGCCAGTGACGCGGGTGAGCGGGAAATTTGCAGTGATCGAGAGACAGCGGGATTTTACGATTGTGCCGTGGCGGCAGGTACTGGAGCAGCGGCGCGGGATGGCGGTGTCGGGTGTTGTGCGCGGAGGTCGGATTTCGTGGACGCTGGGGCGTGGAATAAGGACACCGGACTGATCTCATGCCTGGTCATCGAGAAGGGACCAGGTGATTCGAATACTCCTGAATATTGGCGCGATTGGTTTCCGTATGTTCGGGATCGGCGCATCAAGAGCCGACCAGGAAGCTGCTGAAGTTCAAATTACACTCTGCGAAGGCGTGGGTCGTTTGCTTCTGAGTTGACAACATCGGATTTCGTCGATCGCAGTTAGCCGAGAACCCGCTTGGCGAGGCACATATGATGTCATCTCCTTCCAGCTTAGTCAGTTCGTTCGCAATACTTACCGGTGGCAGTATTCACAAATTGTTGGCGAATTTACTCTACGACAGGTTTAATGGGTGAAAAACTTCGCCATTCGGATAAGTTTCGCGACTACCAGTCCGAGGCGCTGGACAAGCTTCGCGCCTATCGCGAGGCGTACCTCACCAATGAAACCAATGGTGCCGCGCTCGTCTGCCATCCGACGGGAACGGGCAAAACGGTCGTCATCGCGGGCTACAGCCAGTGCCTGTCCGAAGTGGGGACATGCCTGATCCTGACCACGCGAACGGCTATCCGCGATCAGCTGGCGAGGGAGCTCGGCGGAAACCTCTATCTTGATCCTGACAAATTCGCGCTCGCCGCGATCAACATGCCGGAGAAGCCCGTTTACCTAATCAAGGCCGGTGCGGATCTCAGGGCGAGCGCAGGCGGTATCCAACGGCGAGCAATAAACCTCGTCCCCGATACCCTGCGAAATGAGCTCATTTTACGTACAAAGCCTACGGAGGGATCCGGCGATAGTGTTCTGGACTGGCTTGAGAACAATTCGGGGGTGCTGATCATGACTGTCAGCCTACTTCAAACCCTGAAGCGTAATGACCCTATCCGATATGAGACACTTCGGAGCCGGATCGACACAGTCATATTCGACGAGGGGCACTATGAGCCTGCTGCGAGTTGGAGCGAGACAATACGCGCACTGGCAGCGCCGACTGTCCTGTTTACCGCAACCCCGTTTCGGAACGATTTGCGTCCTTTCGAGATCCGGCGGGAGAACATAGCACTGCTGACTTATGAGACGGCCAGCAGTCAAGGCCATGTGCGGAAGGTCAAGGTTCACGGCCGTCAGCCGCTGAGATCCGCCGACAGGTTCTGCCAGGATACCCTGGATTTTTGCGAGGAAATGTACGGTCTCTCACACGAGGACTGGCCCCGTATTATCATCCATGCCGATACTGCCCCCAAGATCGAGCGGCTGGCAAAGGCATTCATGGAACGAGGCATGGCAGTGGTCGCGATCCACGATACATTTTCGGAGAGTGCCAGCACGCCCTGGAAGAAGAAGGCAGTTCCACTTCCGCAAAATACAGCGGCGCAGGTTTGGATCCACCAGTACAAGCTCATCGAAGGAATAGATGATCATCGCTTCTGTGTACTCGCCTTCTTCGACCCGCTTTCGAATGCACGTTCGGTCATTCAGCAGACCGGACGCATCATCCGCACGGCTCCCGGGGAGAGGCAGAAAACAGCACATGTTCTCGATCACTTTGGCGGACGCATCGGCCAGCTGTGGGAACGATTTATCGACTATGACAAAGGTCTGACCCCGGATCTACTCGCTCAGAACGTAACGAAATACTATATCGAGCGCGTCCGCGAAGTGCTCCCTGACGTGGAGTACATCAACCGGAGCTTCCGGCGCAAACTGCAGTTGGAATCCGTCGAAAACCCTGTCGATGAATTCCTGTTCGATAGACGCGTCACTCTAAGGCGCACGACAAAGGACTTCTCTTTCGAAACGCTTGTTTCCGAAATGGAGGTACAACTCGACGATGGCGAGACACTTTATGAGCGCGTCTACGAAGGCGATGACATGGCGATCCTGGTCTATGCGCGCGCGTCGACGCCGGAATTCCTCAACACCACCTATTTCATCGAGATCGTCAATGGCGCTAGGGCCATCATAGCCTTGCCAGACGCCCGGCTCGTGGCAATCGCGGATACATCGGGCACCGCACCCGGGCTCAGCGACACGACCGGTCTTTCCAGAGTGGCAAGGGAAGATCTGCAGCGCCTTATTTCTCCGGGCGCGGTCGGTCGGATCAGCGCAGTGTCCTCCCTCAACACCAATCTTGGAAACCGGGTTGTTCGCCGGCGCTCGATCTCCGCGCCCAGCATCGGCGCAATCCCGCCCGGCCTCGACGAACATGGCCATGTCCTGTCCAACATGACTGGATTCAATGGCGACAGGCCCCGTATCGTGGATGACCTTGATGTGGTCGAAATCGAGACGGTACCGCTTGATGCAGTTGAAGATCAGGATCTGGTGGCGCCCGGGGAGGTGCCGGCCGGAGATGGAAGCACCCCGGACATTATACGGCGCTATATCGGGCTGACCAACGCGACAATTAGCGAGGCGGGCGAAAAGCTCCGGCTGAAAGCGCTCAAGGCATGGGTCGAGTCCCTGTCGGAGCAGATGAGCGCGGGAACCCAGACCCCGGGTGTGTTCCATCGCTATGCCACTGAGGAACCTGGCCGCATCAGGAACGGGCTTGCCCGCAATATCCTCGTCGACCTCTTCGAGGCCATGGATCATTACACCTTCGTGTCGCCCGGCAAGGCGAACGTGCCGCTCGAAACCGACGACCTCTGCGTCAACCGAACCGGTGTTGAAACTGTTAAACGCGACGGCGAGACCATCCAAGTCAGCCGGTTCACCATCAAGCTCAACCAGGTCGACTACCCACTCGGCGTGTCATTCAACATCAAGTCACAGCGCTACCGTCTGGATTCGTCCGAAATTGATGCAGCCTATTCGGCCGAAGGCGCTTTAAAGGATATGCCCCTCTGCCGGTTTCTCAATCAGAAGCAGGCCTTTAACATCATTCCTGATGCCCCGGGCCTGATCTATGTCCATGGCCGGTTCTATCGACCGGGTCTGGCCACCGGGGAGGCATTTGATCCGGACCGGTTCCATGTCGGACATTGCCTGTATCCATCGCGCACGTTCAAGAACGCGGCATTGGAGAAGGGTAGCAAAGTGCTCGGCGCCGGCAGTGACGGCGTCGGCAAAAACTATGATCCGGATGCCCTGTTCGGGATTATCGATGGATGGGGCGCTGGTATCGACACCAATACGTTCGGTATGCCGCGAGAGTGGCTAAAGGCCTATCACCCGCCCCGGATCACGTTCACGCCGAGCCTCATCATTTGCGACGACATGGGCAATGAGATCAGCGATTTCATCCTGGCGGATGAAGGCGAGCACCCGCGCGTGGTCTTCGTGCATGCCAAGGCGAGCCGGGCCTACGCCCCGACCTCGGCCTCAGCGATCCAGGAGGTCTGTGCGCAGGCCCAGAAGAATACAGGTCCGCTTTCGCTCTTTACCCTGCAGGTACCGCCCAATCTTAGTCGTTGGGACCGGCCCCATTCCTTCGCCGGTGCGAAAAAAGAGCAGTTCAAGGTGGCCAACCGCATACGCAAGCCTGAAGGACTAGCGGGAGCAGATGCCTGGGCCCGGCTCGAACGGCTCCTGCGCAACCCACAGACAGACAGGGAAATCTGGCTCGTGCTTGGCAACATGATGTCAGCAAGCGCTTTTGACAAAGCGTTCCGGAAAGACGACGTGCCCCCAGAAGCCCTCCAGATGTACCACCTCATGGAGACGACACTGGCTGCGGCCGGTCAGCTTGCCGCCAAACTGAGAGTATTTTGTGCGCCGTAGGGCGGAGTACAGGCGTTGTTTGACACCACGGCGTCCTCTGCGCTTAGCTCCCGGAGAATGTCATTCAAGACCCGTCTCTGAAATCGGACGCAAGAAATGCAAATGGCAGGCCGCGAATGCCAACTAGGAAATCAGGTCAGTTTACAGGATCACTGACGTGATCTGGTGAAAGTGGTCCGGAACGTGTGTTATTTTTTGGCGGATTTTAACGCCAAGGCCGGACCACTAGTCCCAAGCACTTCAGCACATTTGCGTAAACCGCAAACATTTCTCGACAACCTCATTAAGCGGGGCCGATACATCGATAATTAGATCGGCCCGCATTGGTAGACTGTCCTGCAGGTCTTGCTCGACGGTGTGGTTTTCCGCGCGGGAGAAATCGGCGCGGTCATCACCGCGACCAGCCATGCGGGACCGGCGCAAATTGTCGTCTAAGTCTAGATGAATGAGCGACACCGTACAATCCGGCAAGAGCCGGCTCAGCGTGCTAAAAACGTCAACATGCCGAATGCCATCGACGACCAAGTCCTCGCCATTCTGATAGTTCGCATGCTTCAGGACATCGCGACAAAAGGCCTCGATGTCACGCTCCACGCGCCCCTGACCGTAGTCTTGCAGTGCCTGTCGGTTCTTCGGGTCTCCGTCTTGCATCTCCACCATGTGTCTGATGTAACCGCCAAAACTTGCGAGCTTACAATCGAGGCCCTTTGCGACAGAGGCGCTGACCGAGGACTTCCCACTTCCAATCTTGCCGGAAAAACAGATGACACGGCCCGTCAAAATCCGAAACTCCGCTGGCGACAGTCAAGCGGAACCCACCCTCGTCGGTCCCGCTTTGGAATGTCCAAAGGGTCAATCGAGATCGTATGCGTCAGCTCAATGACTGTGGCGAACAGAGCGGACTTCTGCATCTCCCAAAATTCATCGTCCGCGCAGATGCCCTGACCATAGGTCGACCGGACCTTCTCAAGACAGTCACTGCCGAAGTCGAAGTATGATGTCTCCGCCGCCTGGGTGATCGCCCTGACTGGCCCCCCCGACTGTTTCACCAGAATGATGTCGCCGGGTCTGACCTGATGGTATGGCGCGCAGCGTACGCGGCTAAATCGAGATTCTACAGTTTTGAGGCCTTCAAGAACGAACGTGAGATAGGGTTCTGTGAAAACGGCAAGATGCACGTCCGCGCTTATCTTGCCGGCTTCGATGTCGCCGAGATACGTTAGCCACCGGCAGTTCCCGTCGACGTGTTGGGCGAGTTTCGCAAGTTCGATCCCCTGATCCATGTTTCGCCCCCGATTTTGACGCCGCGTTCTTCAGCGGTCTCTTTCGACGCCAATTTTCGTAAGCTGTATTTGAGTCGCGACACCGCGTCGATTTCAGATAGCAGGCCAGCGTGCGGGGCATTTCGTCCCACCGAAGCGAATTCGGCCATAGAGCATGTTGCTGCCGCAATCAAAAGGTCTGGCCTGCTGCACCTGAATATCCGATTGCCAGATGTCCAGACATCGACGCTCAGCCTGCGCTTATCGCGCCGACTGACCGATGGAAGAATCTCTCCTTCTACAACGGGCTCTAGAGCCCACGGCGACCTAGGGCTGACGTCTGCATCTCGTCGAATAAAGACACGCATCCTACCGATCATGACTTCAGCCCAGCGCTCTGAATCTAGGCTATTGGTGTCAGTATGGCCGACCAGGTCTTTTTGCTTCCTGAAAATCGCAAGATCGGCATTTCTCCAACTCGTGGGCGCGCTGAGCCCAGACGCGCGCAACGCATTCGCCTCGAAGTATGGCGTTTCGTAAGCTAGGGCGGCGTCTTCTATCGCCTCGAGCCTCAGCCCATATGCCGCGGCGAGCGTTAGCGTATCGGATCGATGCTCAAACGCCGACCTATTTGCGCCGAGCGGCGCGAGCGAAATCAGGACAATTCCCCCTGTTTTGCACGCGAAAGCCGCCGATCTCAGCATTCGCTCGACGAAATCGGTGTACCAAGGCGGATCCAGTAAAACCACGTCCGCCAAACCTCGCGACAGATGGTGACCGCAGCGACGCATGGTGATCGGGGACCCAGTGCTCGTATTTTCGGTCTCGAGAACGCGGGTGACGTGGTTATCTTCGCCCAAAAATGTGAGACGCTGAGTTGGAGGCGCTCCAAGCGCTGATCGGGCGACGCCTGGCGTTCCAAGCATCAAAATGTGACTGTCCGCTTCGCAATAACGCGTCGCGGTGTTCAACATGACTTGAGCGCCGGTCGCTGTGAACCGCCACTCATAGTTGAGGGGATGGGGCGGCGGCAATGTCAGGTCGACGGGCAGAAAATCGTCATCGCGCCGAGCCTGAACCTCCAACATGCGAAGCGTAGGCGTCGCGAGTTCACCCGCGCGATGCAGCCGCCGCAGCGAGGCCAGGACAGCGCTCGGAAAAACGCCGGGCAATGCCCTCAATATTTGGAGAAAACTGCTTGGTTGACTGCTCAGGACGCCAAGCGTCCAGAAATCGACACGCCGCTCGAACGGCAAGTTTGCAAGGTTCGGGTCTAATGTCATGCTGTTCGACCCGCGCGAATGGGGATTTCGTAGATTGGCTTTGCCCGCAATTCTGGTGAATACCTCGCCTCGAGTTCTGCGTTCCAGCATGAAATGGCGGCGTCCTGGACCTCCAGGCTTCTTTCTCGCTCCGGCGTCATCCGGCCTGAAACCGGCCCATAGACCCCGATCCGCAAGGGAATGATGCGAAGTGGCAAATGTGGATCGAGTCCCTGGAGGCGGTCGAGGAAGGCTGACATCTTCGACACCAGCCCCTCGTCGGTTTGTGCCGTCAGGGTGAGATAGCCATAGAGGTCGATATTGAGTGTCAGCAGTCGGGCCATGATTTCAAATTGACGATCAAAATCGGACTCAATAGCGCGCGTGTTGAACGAGAATGACGCGGCATCGAACCCCTTAAAGCAACACACGCGCCCGTAATTTTGGTAGGCTTGAAGACGGTCAAGCTGGGCCGTGGTCAGCTGGTCGAACAAGTAGGTCGTGCTGAGATTGTCATCGGTCCACAGATATGTTGAATGACTGAGCGCAGCCGCATCGAGCGCATCCATCATCCATACCGACCATTCCGGAACCAAATCCGGCGAGCCGCCAGATAGATCGATCAAACGGGGGGGCGATGATTCTTGCTGATAGAGCCCGACAAGCTCCCTGGCGCTCATCCAACGGGAGCGCTTCTGATCGGCACTCAGAAGATTGTAAGGAACAAAACAATACCAACAACGCCATGGACAGGCCGCATTCTGGAAAACCTGTGCGGTCATAGCCGTTGGCGCATGCGCGAGGCCGAGCGCTCTAGCGGCGGGTGCTGTTGGCAGATAGTTTGCGGGCCACCCTGGTGCCGTCTCGTGTTTGAAGTGTCGGATTCGGCCAACGCCATCGCAATTTGTCGGAACGGTGAGGTCGCCTTCCTGATCTGATCCTTCCAAAACTGAGATTAGCAGCTTTTCCTCTTGGGGGCGGATCGCCCTGCCGCGCAGGGTGTCGGCGAAAGGCCGAGTGTCGATGGCTTTTTCAGCACTCATGTCCGCCGCTCCGGTCCGATCACTTGCGATTGCGAGGCACATGGACCGGATCTTCGCTAAGATCGGGCATGCGTTCGTCGAAAAAGAGTTCCAAGAGATCGACGCAGTAATCGATCTGGCCATGTGTCAGACGTTCGCCTTTCGGAATGGCGTGCCAGTAGGCGAGGCAGGTCCGGCAACAAGTTGCGGTTGCGTGCTGACCGTAAAAAATCGGATTGTCCTTCATCGGGGTCTGGCGACCATCCCACGAAGGGACCGCAGGACCGATCGACTTTTCTATCCGGGCCCGAATGGCTTCTTTCAACTTCTTGCGCCCTTTGCGCCGAGCATAGTTGATGGCCTTTTGATCAATCGGCACATGAAAAAAGTGGTGCCGTATGGTCTCCCGTTTCAGCGCTTCAAACGTGTAAGCAGCGTCGCCGATCGCGCGCATATGGACACGAGACCAATCCACAAGATCAGCATTGCATGCACGACATTTTCCACGGTCTACAGTTGGCATTTTCTGGGTCGCCTTGAAACAATGCAGGTCATTGTCGCAGTCCGTCATCGTGCATGAAATTTTCAAGGGTTCAGGTTTTTTGAGGGGGGCCATTGTCATCCTTTCTCCAGGGCGCGCTCCAGGAGCCCCCGGTCTATCTGGTCTGGTATTCCAAAAGCAAAACGCTGAAAGAAAACATCGCGTGCGACCTCCCACGGGTCGTCGTCGCTTCGCTGGAGGTTCGCTGCCGCACCCCACCAGTTGATGCTTTGCCAGGACAGTCTGAAGGCAAGATAGTTCGCAAGAGCTCCGACGTCGACACTTTCACGTTCCGCAATGTCAGGAACGATCGCTGTCAGACGTTGGACGCGGCCGCCCGCAGCTGCGACGCAAAGTTTCGCGATCTCGTCCGCGCGCCCCTTCAGCATGACCTCGCCAGCGAACTGACTGGCCATGACTTCCTCACTCGACACGCGCCGCTCATCAGAGGTTTCGTCGGCCTCGATGACTTCAAAAGTATCCTGATCAGGGTGTTGGGAAGCGTGATAAAGTTCGTGCAGCAAATCAAACAACCAGCGCGCCTGATGCCGCGATCGCTGTTTTAGTACAATTACGTTTCGTCCTTCATAGCGCCAGCACGCGCCATGAAAGGTTCCGCCGTCATTCAGCGGCAGGATTGCGACCCCCAAGTCCCAAGCATAGTTCAAACACGCGCTTAGCGAGAGTTCTCCATATGCCGCTAAGATTGCCTCACGCATGATGTCCGGATCTTCCGGAATCGGCTCGATAGGGACGTCCTCCATGGCTCGCATGACAATGAGAGCAAGATAATGAGCGTACGCCGCATAAGCGCTCGTCTCCGACTTCGCTCTTCGGGCAGGCATTTTGAAACGTGCTTCAGCGGCGGCCATGACCGGTCGCGTCAGCGGGGGCGCACCGAAAATGCTGTCTCGAGACCATCCATAGATACGGTCGAGAACCTCCGTAGTCCGACCAAGCGACGCATCCACGTCATAGTCTTCCGATACAATTTCATTCTGAACGATGGCGACGTCCTTTGAATCCATCAGCCGTGACATCAGAAAGTCTCTGTCGACGCCGACTTGCGAAACCTTCTTCGCAAGACCGCCAAATCCACTAGGTGCAAAGGGAACGAAAATGTCGTTGGTGATCCGCACGCCAAGCGCCTGCACAATTTCATTGAGGCGCGCCAAGCTTGCGCCAGCATACCTTTCTGATTCGTAGCGCTGAATTTGCTGTGGCTTTAGCCCGACCCTGTCGGCAAGGTCTTGTTGATTGAGCCCAGACGCAATACGCGCCTTGATCAAACCTTCGGCGAGATCACTAAAATCATCAATCTCTATAACCGGCGCTTCGGATCTTTGAAGGGCATCATACGCCTCAAGTTCATCAATCAGATCCTGCAACTGGCTTTGGAGCGCTTCACGTTCCGCGCGCGCTAGGCGCGGATGCAAGTCGCTGCGAAGCGTCTGCCTCTTTTCAAGGTCAACCAGCGCCATCCGAAATTTCTCGGCTTGCGTCCGCGTCATCTTATACTGTCGTTCATTGGTGATCATGTGATGCTCCCTAGATCGATCTCCAGGACACCTTTGGGAACGCCATTGCGGTCCTTCTGAAAAAAATCTCGGTAAATGGTTCTGCCATTTGCAAGCTCTGTCGCTGGAAAGAGCTCGCCAAAATACTTCCCCTTCATCGCCGCACGACCATCGTCGAACGTCAGTAAGACCTCGTCGATGAGATCCGGGTCGACGCCAGCTGGCTCCCAGGCACCATCATAGTCGTTGGGAAGAGCTTTCGCCGACACGAAGCTGCCATCCAACAAAACCTTTTTGCATCCAGCATCTCGCAAATTCAAAAGCGCCTGCCTCAGTCCGCCTAGCAAGCGCTGACGGTGTGAGTTTTCACCGCACAGGATCTCCACCTCGGACCATGTCGTCTCATAAACGCCAGGCGGCAAATATCCAGTATTGGGATCAATCGCTAGCTCCATAACACAACAAATATGTTGTGTTAATGTGTGTGTCAATGGCTCGCTTGCCTATTCGGTTGAACGTTCCGCGCGGCCATAGTTCCGAGTCTGTGATGCTGCTCATTTTATGCGCCTCAGCGTTTCTAGTGTCTACTATGGGGAGTGGCTGTGAAAATGCGCTGGGAATGTCTGCTATTTGGAACGTTGTGCCGTGCTTCTAATGTCTGGTTTCGGAACTTTTTAGCCACTACGGATTCTTACCGGAACCTCACTTTATCCACCCTGCTGTTCCGAAATATTCAGAATATCCCCCTGATTTCCCCCAATTTCCTCTCTGGAGACTGAGGGGCTGATTGGTCAGGTTCTGTGTCATGAAACATGGCACAAACCTCTTCTGGCAGATCCTCCTCGTCTTGGCTGTTGTCCTCACGGCGCTCTGGTGCGCGACGGAATGGACGGCATGGTCGCTTGACTGGTCGCCCCGGCTCGGTGAGCCGCTCTTCGTCATCCTGGACATGCCAGTCTATGTGCCGTGGGCCTTTTTCGGATGGTGGTATTCCTTTGATGCTTATGCGCCGGCTGTGTTCGACCGGGGCGGATTGATCGCAGGATCGGGCGGAGTTGCGGCCATCGTGATTGCGGTGACGGGTTCGATCCTCCGGGCACGGTGGGACAAGCGGGTCTCGACCTTCGGCTCAGCGCGCTGGGCGGAAGGCAGGGATCTGCGCAAATCCGGCTTGCTCAAACCCGCCGGTGTGTTTCTTGGCCAAGCGGCAGGATCCTATCTCCGCCATGATGGGCCAGACCATGTCATGGCCTTTGCGCCGACCCGGTCCGGCAAGGGCGTGGGCCTTGTTGTCCCGACGCTCCTCTCCTGGCCACATTCGGTTCTGGTGCACGACATCAAGGGTGAGAACTGGCAGCTGACCGCTGGCTGGCGCTCGGAGTTCTCGCATTGCTTGCGGTTCGATCCGACTGACATTGCGTCAGCTCACTTCAATCCCCTGATGGAAGTGCGGCGGGGGCCTTGCGAGGTGCGCGATGTCCAGAACATTGCGGACATCCTCGTGGACCCGCAGGGCAAGCTCGGCGATCTCGGGCACTGGGTCGACAAGGCGAACTCCCTGCTGGTCGGTGTCATCCTGCATGTCCTCTATGCCGAACGGGAAAAGACACTGGCGAGAGTGGCGAGCTTCCTCGCCGATCCGGACCGGACCTTCCGCACGACGCTGTCGATCATGCTCCGGACTAATCATCTCGGAACGGGTGAAGCGCCGAAGGTTCATCCCGTGGTCGCCGAGACGGCCCGTGAACTGATGAACCAGTCGGAGAACGAACTCTCCGGTGTGCTCTCCACCGCGCTGCGCTTCCTGTCGCTCTATCGCGACCCGGTGATCGCGGAAGTGACCTCGCGAAGCGACTTCCGGATCGAGGACCTTGTTTCTGGCGACCGACCGCTTTCGCTCTATCTTGTCGTCCCGCCCTCGGACCTGTCGCGCACGAAGCCGCTCATGCGCCTAATCCTGAACCAGGTAGGACGCCGGCTCACTGAACATCTGGAGATACGTCCGTCGGTATTCTCGCGTGGCAGGTCGTTTGTGGCCAATATCCTCGGCGCATGCGGGTTACTTACACCTCAAGTATCGCTGGCTGAAGCAAAGTCCCGTCGCCGTGTCCTGTTCATGCTGGACGAGTTCCCTGCCCTTGGCCGGCTCGACTTCTTCGAAAGTGCGCTCGCCTACATGGCAGGCTATGGCCTTAAAGCCTTCCTGATCGCGCAGTCGCTGAATCAGATCGAGAAAGCGTACGGCCCCTCGAATGCGATCCTCGACAATTGTCATGTGCGGGTGGCGTTCGCGACGAATGACGAACGCACCGCCAAGCGTATCTCCGATGCACTCGGCACCAAGACCGAACAGCGGGCCATGAAGAACTATGCCGGCCACCGGCTCGCGCCCTGGCTGTCGCACAAGATGGTTTCGCGTCAGGAAACTGCCCGCCAGCTGCTCACTCCTGGTGAAGTGATGCAACTGCCCGCAGATCAGGAACTCGTCCTTGTCGCAGGCTCCCCGCCGGTGCGGGCGCTGAAGCTCCGCTATTACGAGGACCAAAACTTCACCGAACGTCTCAAAGACGCACCTGCCTTCGCAGCCTGCATTCCGGACGTGCGGGTGGATGATTGGGGCAGCGACGTCCGGTCGATCCATGAAGGCCTGATGCAGGCTGCAGAGCTCGAACCGGAAACCGAGGGCCTTGGGCCTCAGAAGGCGCGGGACGCGGCCGAGGATCGCGCGCGGCTTGCAGGCCCCTCGAAGCCAGGCACGGCGCGGCGCAAGGTCCGCAATCCCCTGCAGGCCAGTCTGTTCGACGCACTCGTGCAGGCTGACAGCCTTGAACAGGCGACCGGCATCGATCTCACGGGGAACGGTCAATGAAGCCCCGCATCCAGCCCTATATCTCGCCAGAGAATTTTCACTGGCTCAAAGCCATGGCGAAGCGCCCTGGCCTGTCAGAAAGCACGATCATCGATGGGGCTGTAACGGCCTACCGGGCAGGTGAGTCCGACAATAAGCGCGAAGCCGCGATCAATCGCCGCCTCGATCGTCTTTCTCGCCAGTTCGGGCGGATCGAGCGGGACAATCTCGTGCTTGCCGAAACGCTGGCGACGTTCGTGCACTATTTCCTGACCGTGACACCGCCGGTGCCCGCCAACCAGGTCGAGGCCGCACGGGCCAAGGGGGACCTCCGGTTCGACCTCTTCGTACGGCAGGTCGCTGAAGCGCTGCGCTCCGGACAACGCATTCTCCAAAATGCGGTCGAGGACGTGACGGAAGAAGCGGTCGGGTTTGATGGTAATTCCAGTTCTGAACGTTTGGGCGAGGTGCCAGTCGATGCGTGACGCGCAAAGCCAGACACGGACACGCGCCATGCTGGTGACGGCATTGGGAACCGAGATTGTTGCCGCGCTGGACGACCCCGCCGTCGTCGAGATCATGATCAATCCCGACGGCAAGCTATGGATCGAACGGCATGGGTCTGGCCGGGCCGAGTCCGGTCTCATCGTGTCAACTGGCGACGTGGAGCGCGTCATCCGTCTCGTCGCGAGCCATATGGGCCGGCGCGTCGATGCTTCCTCCCCTATCGTGTCAGCCGAACTGCCCTTGGGCGGAGAGCGGTTCGAAGGCGTCCTGCCGCCTGTCGCGCCGGGGCCGTGCTTCTCGATCCGCAAGCCTGCCGGCCGGCTGATTGCTTTGGATGAGTATGTGTCGTCCGGTGTCATGGCACCTCATCATGCCGAGGCGCTGCGGCGGGCGGTCAGGAGCCGCGAGAACATTCTCGTGGTCGGCGGCACGGGCTCGGGCAAGACGACGCTTGCCAATGCCCTGCTGGCCGAGATCGCCCGCACGGGCGACCGGCTCGTGATTCTCGAAGACACGCGCGAACTTGTCTCGACGGCGCGCGATGCTGTGCAGCTGCGGACCCAGCCGGGATCGGTGACGCTCGCAGATCTTGTCCGCTCGACGCTGCGCCTCCGGCCCGACCGGATCATTATCGGCGAAGTGCGCGGCGCTGAAGCGCTCGACATGCTGAAGGCCTGGAATACCGGCCATCCGGGCGGGATCGCCACCCTGCATGCAAACTCGGCCCATGGCGGCCTCTCCCGGCTCGAACAGCTTATCGGCGAGACCTCGGCGCAGGTGCCGCATGATCTCATCGCCGAGACAATTGATTGCGTCGTCTACATCACGCGGCGCGCCGGTGCGCACCGGGTCGAGACGGTTGCGCGCATGAACGGGCTTGGGCGCAGCGGCTATGACCTCATCCCCGTCCAGCCGGACCTGCAGCTCGTCCTGCCGAGCCTGCCCTTTTCCGAACCGCTTCTCTCCACCGCTCCAGAAAGGATAAACCCACAATGAACGACAGACTGATCAAAGCCCTGAGCCTGACGGCTTTTGCCGTAGCGCTCACCTTCCCGGCGCACGCTGCCGGCTCCGGCATGCCCTGGGAAGCCCCGCTGCAATCGATCCTCGACTCAATTGAAGGCCCGGTCGCAAAAATCCTCGCCACGATTGTCATCATCCTGACCGGCCTTGGCCTTGCCTTCGGCGAGAGCGGCGGCGGCATGCGGAAACTCCTGCAGATCGTGTTCGGCCTCTCGATCGCCTTTGCCGCGACGTCGTTCTTCCTCTCCTTCTTCTCGTTTGGCGGCGGGGCAACGCTCTGATGGCTGACACCCGCCCCCTGCCCCCTGGCTATAGCGTGCCGGTCCATCGCTCGCTGACGGCCCCGATCCTGCTCGCAGGCGCGCCGAGGCTTGCGACCATCGTCAACGGCACGCTGGCGGCCGCGCTCGGTATCGGCCTGCAGCTCTGGGTGGTGGGGCTCGTCTTCTGGATCGTGGCCCAGGGCCTCTGCGTCTTCGCCGCCCGGCGTGATCCACAATTTACCGACGTGCTGATCCGGCACATAAGGACAAGGGGCTATTACGCATGCTGAACCTACGTGAATACCGCGCCCGCCCAGGTGCGCTTGCCGACCATCTCAAATGGGCCTGCCTGATCGCGCCGGGCATCATCCTCAATAAGGATGGCAGCCTGCAGCGGACCTGTTTATATCGCGGACCCGATCTTGAAAGCTCGACGCCGGAAGAACTCGTCGCCGTCACAGCCCGCATGAACAATCTCCTCAGCCGGTTCGGGTCAGGTTGGGCGCTGCATATAGAAGCGGACCGGCGACCATCCGTCACCTATCCCGAAAGCATCTGGCGGGACAGCGCCGCCTGGCTGGTCGATGAGGAACGCCGGGCGGCGTTCGAAGAGCACGGGCGCCACTTCGAGACCGATTGCTACCTGACCCTCACATGGATGCCACCGGCCGACCGGACGGCCCGGATCGAGCAGCTCTTCATCGACGATCCGGCAGACGCTCCAGCTGCGTTCTGGAGCGAGCATCTGGCGCATTTCGAAACCGAAACTTCCCGGGCGCGCGACATGATGGCGGATCTGATGCCGGAGGCGCGGTTCCTGGATGACGATGAGACGCTGACCTACCTGCATGCCTGCATCTCGGTGGCGCGGCAGACGGTGAAGGCACCCTCGCTGCCGATGTGCCTTGATGCGCTCATGGTCGATACGCCGCTGACGGGCGGGCTGTCACCCCGCTTAGGGGACGAAACGCTGAAAGTCCTCACGATCAACGGGTTCCCCGCAACCGGCGAGCCCGGGCTGCTCTCAGAGCTCGACCAGCTCGGCTTTGCCTATCGCTGGGTGACGCGGTTCCTGCCCCTCGACAAGCCGGAGGCCGAGAAGACGCTCAATGCCTATGTCCGCAACTGGTTTGCGAAACGCCGGTCGCTTACCTCTTATTTGCGCGAAATCCTCACCAATGAGCCCGCAACACTCCTCAACTCAGATGCCGACAATCAGGCCGCCGATGCCGACGAGGCCCTGCAGGCGCTCGGCGCGGGCCATGTTGCCTTCGGCTATTGCACGACGGCGATTGTCGTTCGGCATGCGGATGCAGCGATCGCCGACGACCAGATCCGCGCCGTCGAGCGCGTGATCCGGGGGCGCGGGTTCACCTGCGTTTCCGAAAGCGTCAATGCCGTCGAAGCCTGGCTCGGCACGCTTCCGGGTGAAGCCTATGCCAATGTCCGCCAGCCGCTACTGAACACGATCAACCTTGCGCATATGGCCCCCTTGTCGGCACTCTGGGCAGGGCCGGAGCGCAACACGCACCTGGACGGCCCGCCGCTCCTGATGGCGCGCTCGGCCAGTGCGACACCGTTCCGGCTGGTCACGCATCAGGGCGATGTCGGACACATGATGGTGGTCGGGCCGACCGGTGCCGGCAAGTCGGTCCTCCTGTCGCTGCTGGCCTTGCAATTCCGACGCTACGCCGACGCGCAGGTGTTCATCTTCGACAAAGGCGGTTCAGCGCGCTGCGCGACGCTCGCCCTTGGCGGGACCTGGTATGAGCTGGGCCTTGAGGGCGACCTGGCGGTCCAACCGTTGCGGGCACTGGATAGTGAAGCCGGGATCGCTGAGGCGCAGGCCTGGGTGCTGGGGCTGATCGCTCAGGAGAATGTCGCGGTCACACCCGAGGTGAAGCAAGCCGTCTGGACGGCGCTGCAGAGCCTTGGCGCGGCGCCTGTCGTGCAGCGCACACTAACCGGGCTTGCCGCGCTCATCCAGATGCCGGAGCTCCGGCAGGCGCTCGAACCCTATACGCTGGCCGGGCCCTATGGCGCGCTGCTCGACGCCGAAGAAGACAGTCTTGCCAACGGAGACATGCTTTGCTTCGAAATGGACGCGCTGATGCAGGACAAGCGGCTCGCCGCGCCCGTGCTTGCACATCTGTTCACGAAGCTCGAAGCCCGGTTCGACGGCCGACCGACCCTGCTCATCCTCGATGAGGCCTGGCTCTTTCTCGATCATCCGATGTTTGCAGGGCGCCTGCGCGACTGGCTGAAGACGCTGCGCAAGAAGAACGTGTCCGTCGTGTGTGCGACGCAGAGCCTGTCGGACATCTCGGCCAGTTCAATAGCCCCGAGCCTGATCGAAAGCGCGCCGACCCGCATCTTCCTCGCCAATGCACGGGCCGAAGAGCCTTCGCAGCGCGCGGCGTATGAAGGGTTCGGCCTCAATGCGCGGCAGGTCGAACTGATCACAAGGGCAACCCCGAAGCGGGACTATTATGTTCAGACGCCGGACGGCAATCGGCTCTTCGATCTGGACCTTGGTCCAGTCGCCCTCGCCTTCTGCGCTGCCGGTTCCAAAGCCGACCAAAAACTGATCTCCGAGATTCTTACTGCTTCAGGTCCGGACGGGTTCGCGCCGGCCTGGCTTGCGGCGCGCGGACTCCATTGGGCGGCAAACCTGATCGGAACAGAAGGAGACGTGCCATGCGCCGCCGAATGATCGCCCTGTTGCTCGGGTCTGTCTCTTCACTTGGTCTGGTGGCTCCCCCTGCGAACGCCCTTCTCGGCGTCGGCGATGTCGTCATCGATCCGACAAACCTCGTCCAGAATATCCTCACCGCCACCAACACGCTGGAGCAGATCAACAACCAGATCCAGCAGCTCCAGCATGAAGCGCAGATGCTGGTGAACCAGGCCGAGGACCTCAAACGCCTCGATTATGGCTCTATCGAGCATCTGAAACGCCTGCTCGAACGCATCGACACACTGATGCGGGAAGCGGGTGAGGTGACCTACGAAGTCGAAGAATCCGAACGCCAGTATCAAGAGGCGTTCCCGGACTCCTATGAAGACCTCTCCAATGAGGAAATCGTGATCGAAGCCGCAGACCAGTGGCGGATCAGCCAGGATGCGTTCCGCGCCTCGATCCAGGTCCAGTCCGGGATTGTGACCTCGATTGCGGACGCGCGCGAGACGCTGACAGACCTTGTTGGTGAGAGCCAGGCGGCGACCGGGAACCTGTCCGTCTCCCAGGCCGGCAACCAGCTCGTCGCGCTCTCGGTCGAGCAACAGATGCAGATGCAGCAATTGATGGCCGCGCAATACCGGATGGTGGCGCTCGAAGAATCGCGCCGGGCCGCCATCGAGGAACAGGCCCGCATCCGTCACAAGCGCTTCCGCGGCGACGGCGTCGCCTACAGGCGGAACTAGCGCCATGGAAGATCTTGGCGTCATCGACCAGTTCGTTGCGACCTTCTCGGCTTATATCGATAGCGGGTTCGGCCTCCTGCAACCGGATGTCGCGTTCCTTACGAGCGCTCTGATCGCGATCGACATCACGCTGGCAGGCCTCTTCTGGGCGATGGGGCCGGATACCGACATTGTCGGGCGGTTCCTGAAGAAAGTGCTCTATGTCGGCGCGTTCGCGCTGATCCTCGGCAATTTCGCGCTCCTGTCGGACGTCTTGTTCACGAGTTTTGCGCAGCTGGGCCTTAACGCCACCGGCGGCACGATCACCGCAGACGACATCATGAAACCCGGGTTCGTGGCCGCGACCGGGTTCGATGCCGCCCTGCCGCTGCTCGACGAGATCGAAAAGCTCACCGGCCCGATCGCCTTCTTCCAGAACATCGTCATCATCGCCGTTCTGTTCCTTGCCTGGATCATTACCCTCCTCGCCTTCTTCTTCCTTGCGATCCAGCTCTTCGTTACCATCATCGAGTTCAAGCTGACGACGCTGGCCGGGTTCGTGCTCATCCCCTTCGCGCTCTGGAACAAGACCTCGTTCCTCGCCGAGAAAGTCCTCGGCAATGTCATCGCTTCCGGCATCAAGCTCATGGTGCTTGCCATCATTGTCGGCATCGGATCGACCATTTTCTCCTCCATCACATCGACCTTCAAGCCGGATGAGGTGACGCTCGAACAGGCAGCTTCCGTCATCCTCGGATCGCTCTCCCTGCTCGCCCTCGGCCTGTTCGGACCTGGCATCGCCACGGGACTTGTCTCCGGCGCGCCACAACTTGGGGCTGGGGCCGCCATCGGCACGGCAGCGGGCGTGGTGGCTGGGACCGTCGCGGGTGGTTCCATCGCCAAGGCTGGAATCGGCGCTGCAGCGGGCGGCACGCGCAGCGCGGTCGGCGCAGCAGCCTCCATGGCAGGCGGCGCCCGGACTGCCTACCAGATGAACGCCGCCGCTTCCGTCAAGTCCGGCGCCGGCGCCGCCATGGCAGGCATGAGCGGTGTCGCGGGCGCAGGTGTTCGCGCGGCGGCTTCGGGCGCCAAAGGTTTTGCCCGACGGGCATTTGGAACCCCAAGCGAGCGTTATCAGGCCGGGGCACGCGCTGCGTTCGCGGCCACGGGCGGCACGGGCGCACCCAATGCAGGTCCTGCCAATGGGCAGAAATCATCTCCGGACTGGGCAAGGCGTATCCGGCGCGACCAGTCGACCCGCGATGCCGGCATGATGGCCGCCTCAGCTGTCCGCGACGGCGACCGGCCGGGCGGCGGCACATCGATACAACTCAGAAATGACGAGGACTGATATGAAGCTCTGGAAGCGAACCTCCACCCGCTATGGCGCGACGCCGGAACCTGTCACGCCTTACCAGTGCGCCGCGCAGGCCTGGGACGACCGGATCGGGTCAGCACGCGTGCAGGCGGCCAACTGGCGTATTGCCGCGCTCGGCAGCCTTGGCCTGTCCTTCGTACTGGCTGGCGGCCTCGTCTGGCGCTCCACCCAGTCTTTCGTCACGCCTTACGTGGTGGAACTGACCGGCGAAGGCGCCGTACGCGCTGTCGGCCCAGCCGACGGACGCTATGAACCGACCGATGCGCAGATCGCGTTCCACCTCGCAGAATTTGTGAAGAATACGCGGTCCATCTCCATTGATCCGGTGGTCGTCCGGCAGAACTGGCTGAAGGCCTATGCCTATGCGACCGACCGGGCCGCTGCGACGCTCAATGACTATGCCCGTGAGAATGATCCGTTTGCCGATCTCGGGCGACGTTCGATGTCGGTCGATGTGACGAGCGTGGTGCGCGCCTCCGACGACAGTTTCACCGTGCGCTGGCGCGAGACCGCATATCGCAACGGCACTGAGACCGGCCAGTCCAACCATACCGGCGTGTTCTCGATCGTCATCGTTCCACCCCGCACCGAAGAGGCCCTGCGGGCCAATCCCCTCGGCCTCTACGTCCACGGCCTCAACTGGTCGAAAGACCACCAATAGGAGCATATCCCCCATGAAACGCCTTGCCCTGATCCTCCTCGCCTCGACCGCCCTCGCGGCTTGCGAGTCTTTCCCCGCAGCCGTCGGTCCAGACATTACACTCGATGAACCGGACTATGTCGAATATCTCTATCTCGCCCCTGACGCGGACGAGACCGATATCGCCGACGCGGACCTGGCGCCAACGCCGGTTGTCTACCGCACCTATACGCCGACAAGTGTCACCGGCGCGATGCCGGGCCAGTTGAAGCCCATGCCGACGGAAGCAGATGCGCCATCACTCAAGCCTTACCAGGCCATCGAAACGGCGAATGGTAAGGCGGCGATCGAGCCTTCGCTCGACAATTACATGAACGCGATCCAGGTCTATCCCTACACGGTCGGCGCGCTCTATCAGGTCTATTGCGCGCCGGAACAGGTCACCGACATCGTCCTGCAGCCGGGCGAGGAACTCGTCTCGGTCTCTGCCGGCGACACGGTGCGCTGGGTCCTCGGGGATACGGTCTCCGGAACGGGTAGCGAGGCCCAGGCGCATATCCTGATCAAACCGACACAGGCGGGCCTGAAGACCAACCTCATCATCACGACGAGCCTGCGGGCCTACCATCTTGAGCTGAGGGCATTCGAAGAAACCTATATGGCGGCTGTCTCCTGGCGCTATGCCGACCAGCAACTTGTGACGCGGGTGGCGAGTTCCGGCACGGCTCGAGGCTTATCATCCTCCTCGCCTGCCGGATTGCAACTGGACCGGCTGAAGTTTCGCTACGACCTCGAGGGTGACACTCCGCACTGGCGGCCGGACCGCGTGTTCGATGATGGGCGCAAGGTCTACATCCAGTTCCCGGCCCGGCTCGACCAGGGCGAGGCGCCTGCTCTCTTCGTCATCGGCCGGGACGGCAAGTCCCAGCTCGTGAATTATCGCATGTCCGGCGACTATTATGTCGTCGACCGCCTGTTCGCGCGCGCCGAATTGCGCCTTGGCGAAAAGCGCCAGGACGTCGTGAAGATTGCGCGCAATGATCTCGGGCAAGCGAAGCCATGACAGAGACGGCTTCCCCACCAGCACAGCCGCTTGAAATCCGCGGGCGCCCGAGGCCGGTCAAGCGGTTCTCCAAACGGGCGCTGATGATCCTGCTCGGAACAGGCAGCGCAATCGTGCTTGGTTCACTGGCGTTCGCGCTGCAAAGTCCGAAAGATGGCACTGACGGTCCGGCTCGGGAGCTTTACAATACCGGTCATAATCCAGAGGCGGATGGATTGGCCACGCTTCCGAAATCCTATGGTGAGATTGCGCCGGAAGGCGATATCCTCGGGCCGCCGCTGCCGGGAGACCTCGGCACGCCAATCCTGAAGGCGCAGCGTGAAGGGCGGATGGGATTGCCTGAGCAGGATGCACCTCAATCTGACCCCATGCATGAACAATTGGCGGAGCTCGAGGCAGAGTTGCGGGCGCGTGAAGCAGCGCTCTCCGATGCGGCGCGCGGGAGCGGAGTGTTTTTCCAGGTTGGGGCGAGTACGGGTTCGAAGAGCGTTGGAGGAGGCGTTGCGAGTCCATCAGCGGCCTCGATCAGTTTTCCAGACCTGTCGGCATTTACGCCATCTGACGGCAGCGCGTTCGGGTCATCCTTAAGTGAAGACCCGAACCGTCAGGTTCGCAAGCTCGACTTTCTCGGTGCCGAGCCTGATCCGTCGATCTACAATCCGCATCGGCTGGAAACGCCGGTCTCACCTTACCAGCTGATGGCGGGAACAATTATTCCGGCAACCCTGCTAACAGGCGTGAACTCCGACCTTCCGGGGCAGGTCATCGCGCAGGTGACAAGCCCGGTTTATGACACAGTGACCGGAGAGATCGTGCTTGTGCCGCAGGGCGCACGCCTGATCGGGCGCTACGACAGCGTCATCGCGTTCGGCCAGTCGCGCGCGCTGCTTGTCTGGAGCCGGATCATCATGCCGGACGGCACGTCCATCCGCATCGACAATCTCGCCGGCGCCGATGCGCGCGGCTATGCCGGTCTCGAAGACAAGGTCGACTATCATTCCTGGAAACTGCTGCAGGGCGTCGCGCTGTCGACCCTGCTCGGCGTCGGGTCGGAACTCGCCAGCGATGATGAGGGTGACATCGCACGGGCGCTGCGACGCTCGGCGCAGACCGGCGCCAATGAAGCGGGCCAGGAAATCGTGCGCCGCAATCTCGACGTCCAGCCGACGATCACCATCCGCCCCGGCTGGCGGCTCGGCGTGCTGGTCAACAAGGACATTGTCTTGAAGCCCTATGAAGGAGGCATACAGCCATGAGTGAAGTCAGTCTGAAAATCGGGCCGCTTCCGGACCGGACACCGCAGAAACTGTCGATCAGTCTCGAGCCATCTCTGGCTGCGGACCTCGAAGCGTATTCTCGGATCCATGCTGCCACCTACAGAGCAGAGGCATCGGTGGCTACGCTGGTTCCTCTGATGCTTGAAGCCTTCCTTTCGAGCGATCCTGGCTTTCGTAAGGCCATGAAAACTCAAACCTACCGGTGATGCCGAGCGATGGCCCGAACGCAGATACCTCCACATCTCAAAACCTGTGAAATCAAGCGCCGTCTCAAAACGCTGATCGCTGCAGCGAAAGATACAGGATTTGATGTTTGCGGCGTTCGCCTGATGCCTGACGGCGAGATTACGCTTCTGGACAAGGCCTCTCTCAGGCTCGAAACTGATTCGGAGGCGAAATGGCTAGGGAGCTGAGCATGTCCATCAAGGGACTTCATGTAATTGCAAAGAAGCTCGCGACTGGTCAGACCCGATACTATTATTATGCGTTTCGAGGTGGGCCCAAATTTTGGACGAGTGAAGGATCCAGATTGGACGGAGCCAGCAAGCGATTGCCTCCAGAATTCATCCAGGCCTATTCAGAGGTGATGGAGGATGAAAGAGCGCCGGTCGCAGATTCGCTCGCCATGGCGGTCATGCTTTATCGGAAGAAGTCTCCCGCATTCAGAAAGATGAAGCCAAAAGGGCAAACGGCAAGGATCAAATATCTCGACAAGTGGTTGGAAATGCCCCTGAAGGCGGGCCAGCCAGCTGCGAACGCACCCCTTTCGGTTTTCGATAGCAGACGCATTATCAAGTTTATCACGTCCCACCGCGATCGTGTCTGGGGTCACTCTCCGAGCGCAGCTGATGAGGCCGTCCTGGCTCTGTCGGCCTTCCTGACCTGGTGCAAAAAGGACGGGCGGCTGGACTGGAACCGAGCGCATGGCATCGAACCGCTTTATGAACGGCCGACGGAAGCACGTATTTGGTCTCTGGAAGAGCAGGCAAAGTTTCTCAAAACCGCGTCGGCGCATTTGGCCTGGGCGTTCAAACTGGCTCTTCACACCGGACTTCGCCGTGAAGACCTTACCCGCTTGCCCCTTTCGGCGATCACGAAACAGCATCTGATCATTCCCACGGGCAAGAGCCGTGGCCGCAACACTGCACTTATCCCCATCACGCCTCCGCTTCGATCGTTGCTTGATGAAATCGATGCGGCGCGCGCCAAACTCGCGACGGCACCCCTCACGATTCTTTTCTCCAGTAAGGGCAAGCCTTGGACGGCAGAAGGGTTCGGTACGAGCTTTGATCGCCATCGCAGCCGTATGGGACTTGGCCCGGATAACGATGGGCCAACCATCCACGACATGCGCAAGACATGCGCGACGAATATGGTCATCCTTCAGCACCTTTACCCGGCTCTGATATCAGATCAGGTTCTGACCGATTTGTTCGGCTGGACGCCCGGCACACTTGCGAAAATGAAACGGATTTACGTGTCAGATGCAGCTGTTATTGAAGCGATGACGACTTCGATCTAGTAGCCAGGTCTCGTAAAGGCTGCCACCTGCATAGGCAAGAAATCGCTTGGTGCTGATTTGCACCAATTTGGTGATTTTCTTTACACGTTAGCTGGACATGTAAAGAAAATTGCGTTTCTTTGACATATTATGTCGAAATTACCAGATTCCTCGTACAAATTGCCAGACCTTCCGCCACCGGTCGAGATAGAGACGGTGCCGGTGCTGAAGGCACTTGCGCGCGCCAACAGGGCACTGGCGGAATTGAAGGGCGCAGCCAAAGCCATCCCCAACCAGGGTATCTTGATCGACACGCTGGCCTTGCAGGAGGCCAAGGCAAGTTCTGAAATTGAAAACATCGTCACCACTCAAGACGAACTGTTCCAGGCAGACTTGTTCCCCGAAGGACCTGGCTCAGCCGCAGCAAAGGAGGTCGCGCTCTATCGTGATGCCTTAAGACTTGGATTTGATCAGCTACGCAAAACGCAGGGATTGATCACCAACCGCATCATCATCGACATGTTTCGTTTGTTGAAGGGGCGAGATGATGGCTTCAGAACGCAGGCCGGAACAGAGCTGAAGAACGATCGCACAGGCGAAACCGTCTACGTGCCACCACAGGGCCCGCGTGAGATTGAAGCCCTTATGGCTGGGCTCGAAATCTTCATCAACGATGATGACGCCTGCGATCTGGACCCGCTCATCAAAATGGCGATCATTCATCATCAATTTGAGAGCATCCACCCGTTCCCGGACGGCAATGGCCGCATCGGGCGAATCCTCAATGTACTTTATCTGACGCGCACGGACCTGCTCGACATTCCCATTCTCTATCTCAGCCGTCACATCACAGGTACGAAAAACGACTATTATCGATTGCTGCAGGCCGTGCGAGATGACGGCGCCTGGGAAGATTGGGTACTCTACATTCTGGAAGCGGTGGCAGAGACATCTCAGACGACCCTACAGCTGATCGAAGGTTTGCGCGCCCAGATGGCGGACTACAAGAAACGGATGAGAGCAGAGCTCGGCAAGATCTACAGTCAGGACTTGTTGAACAACCTCTTCCGCCACCCTTACACGCGCATCGATTATGTGATGCACGACCTGCATGTCAGCCGACCGACCGCCACCAAGTATCTCGACCAACTAGCCGAAGCGGGTTTCGTGACCAAGCATCAAGCCGGTCGGAACAATTACTATATCAACGAACCGCTTCTCGCCCTGTTCATGCGGGTGTCCGACGGTAGTAGACGGCAAGACGCGAAGTAATCCAGCAACGGCTGAGCCGGGACCGCTTCACCGATAAAGTCCTCACCGATCTGTTCGACTGGACACCCAAGACATGCATTAAAAATCAAGCGCGCACACACGTTGGACGCGACCGTTCTGGGCGGATGAGCGCCACGTTTTAAGGACGGAACAAGAACAGAACCTGTAAACTATGCTGTAAACTGTTCTCTGATGTTCTTTTTTCCACAGGCTAGTGCCTTGTTTTTATGGTGGGCGGTAACGGGCTCGAACCGCTGACCCTCTCGGTGTAAACGAGATGCTCTACCAACTGAGCTAACCGCCCCAATCCCGCTCAAATGCACGCGCTTGGGGGAAAAAGCAAGACGGCCGTTCAGTGTTTGAACGGCCGCCTGCGATAAGTCTCAATTCAGCCTAGTGAGGCCGGGCCGGATCGGTCGCCTGATTACCAGGCTGACCGGACAAGGACGCCTGCAGCGCCGCTTCATCGGCTTCCGACCATTCGATCGGCGACAGCGGCCGCGTCAGGGCAATCGCCAGCACTTCATTGATGTCCGACACAGGCACGATCTTCAGGCCGGTCTTCACATTCTCCGGAATGTCTTCGAGATCTTTCTCGTTCTCTTCCGGGATCAGCACCGTCTTGATGCCGCCGCGCAGGGCCGCAAGGAGCTTCTCCTTCAGACCGCCAATCGGCAGGACGCGTCCACGCAGGCTGATTTCGCCCGTCATGGCCACTTCCCGGTCAACCGGGTTGCCGGTCAGCAGCGAGACAATCGCCGTCGTCATGGCAACACCCGCAGACGGACCATCCTTTGGCGTCGCACCATCCGGCACGTGCACGTGGATATCGGTCGTGTTGAACACGGTCGGCTTGATGCCGAGCATGACAGACCGGGACCGCACGAGCGAACTCGCCGCCTGGATCGACTCCTTCATGACGTCGCGGAGGTTACCCGTGACCTTCATGTTGCCGCGACCGGGCATCTTGACCGCTTCGATGGTGAGCAGGTCACCGCCAGTTTCGGTCCAGGCAAGGCCCGTCACAGCGCCAAGCTGGTCGGTCTCGTCGGCGAGGCCATAGCGGAATTTCCGCACGCCTGCGAACTCGGGAAGGTTCTCCGAATTGATCGTCATGACCTCCCCTTCCTTGTCGGTCAGGATCCGGACAGCCTTGCGGGCAAGCCGCGCGATTTCGCGCTTCAGGCTCCGCACACCGGCTTCGCGGGTGTAATACCGCACGAGGTCGCGGATGGCATCGTCTGCCACAATCCACTCCCCTTCCTTCAGGCCGTGATCTTCACGAACCTGCGGGATGAGGTGACGCTTGGTGATCTCCACCTTTTCGTCCTCGGTGTAGCCGGCGATGCGGATGATCTCCATCCGGTCCAGAAGCGGCTGGGGCATGTTGAGCGAGTTCGCCGTCGTCACGAACATCACGTCCGAAAGGTCGTAATCGACTTCCAGATAGTGATCGTTGAACGTCGAGTTCTGCTCAGGGTCCAGCACTTCCAGCAGAGCTGAGGCCGGATCGCCGCGATGGTCCATGCCCATCTTGTCGATCTCGTCCAGCAGGAAGAGCGGGTTGCCCGTCTTGGTCTTCTTCAGCGACTGGATCACCCGGCCCGGCATGGAGCCGATATAGGTTCGGCGGTGGCCGCGGATCTCGCTCTCGTCCCGCACGCCGCCCAGCGACACGCGCACAAAGTCGCGTCCCGTGGCTTCAGCGATGGAGCGGCCAAGCGAGGTCTTGCCGACGCCCGGAGGGCCCACGAGGCAGAGGATCGGTCCCTTCATCTTGCCGGTGCGTTTCTGCACGGCGAGATATTCGAGGATCCGCTCTTTCACCTTGTCGAGACCATAATGGTCATCGTCGAGCTGTTTCTCGGCCTTGGCGAGATTGGTCTCGATTTCCTTGCGCGTGCCCCATGGCAGGGCCAGCAACCAGTCGAGATAATTCCGCACGACGGTCGATTCCGCAGACATCGGCGACATCTGACGCAGCTTCTTGATCTCGGCCTCGGCCTTGAGGCGAGCCTCTTCAGACAGCGGGGCGTCTGCAATCTTCTGCTCGAGGTCGGCCAACTCATCGCGCTCGCCGCCATCACCGCCCTGCTCACCCAACTCGCGCTGGATCGCCTTCATCTGCTCGTTCAGGTAATATTCGCGCTGGGTCTTCTCCATCTGCCGCTTGACGCGGTTCTTGATCTTCCGCTCCATCTGCAACATGCCCATTTCGCCTTCCATGAGGGCGAAGACCTTCTCGAGGCGATCTTTCGCATCGGGAAGTTCGAGCAATTCCTGCTTCTCGGAGAGTTTGACAGACAGGTTCGACGCCACCGCATCGGCCAGACGGCCAGGCTCGGTGAGCGCAGCAATCGTGGTCACGGATTCCGGTGGGATCTTGCGGTTCAGCTTGACGTAATTTTCAAACTGCTCCTGCACGGCCCGCATCAGCGCCTGCACGTCATCATCGGTGCCTTGCGCCTCGTCATAGGCTTCAACTTCGGCTTCAAAATATTCACCGCGGTCGTGCAGCTGGTTCAGGCGTGCGCGCGTCTTGCCCTCGACCAGCACTTTCACCGTGCCGTCCGGCAGCTTCAGGAGCTGGAGGATGGTGGCGATCGTACCGACTTCATGGACGTCGCCCGAATCCGGATCGTCGATCGCAGCGTCGCGCTGGGCCACCAGCATGATTTCATTATCGGCCTCTTCGATCATTTCGAGGGCCCGAACAGACTTGTCCCGTCCCACGAACAGGGGCGCGACCATGTCTGGAAACACGACGATGTCCCGCAACGGCAACACCGGAAGGTTCTTTATACCTGGCATTTACAATGCCTCCTTCTTCAAATTGAGCCCCGACTGGGCGGCAGCTCAGGATACCCTGCCTGCCGAAGATGGCAGGAGTCGGGCGTTTCACCAGATGTGGAGGGCGAGGCAGGCAGGTTCAAGCCACCGAATGCTCAGGAAATCCCCTCCCTTGTGGAAACTGTCTGCAATCAGGGCATTGCGGCTTTTCTGGCCTTCTCGGTGCGGGATTCGTTTTTCTGGTTGGCGAGGAAAGCCGAAAAGACGCCCAATCCGGTATCGGCGGCCTCGCCTGCGCCCAGCCGGCGCAGCTGTTCGTAATACCAGCCTATGACTCCAAAGCCGTTAAGCGCCTTCACCAATTTGATCGGGGAATTCGGTCCCAGCAATCCCGGCCCGAGACGCAGCGTCTTTTCCCATTGCGCCGCGACAGCGATCTCTCCGGACAAAAGCTGTTTCGGCGTGTCCGGCTCAACGCAGAGCGGTCGGCCCAGACCGATCAAGTCCGCCTCGCCTTCTGCAAGCGCGGAATTCATGGCCTCGGTGGTGCGAAATCCGCCGGTTACCATGAGGGGCAGCTGGCTGCGCTCCTGTACCGCCCGGGCGTATTTCAGGAAATAGGCCTCCCGCTTGCGCGTCGATTCGCGGACATCCTGCTCGAAAACCGGCTCCAGACCTTCGCTATCCATCATGCGGGGCTGCTCGTAATTGCCCCCGGAAATCTCCACGAAATCGACGCCAAGTTCATTCAGAATGTCCATCACGTCGAGGCAATCCTCGAAACTGAAGCCGCCCTTCTGGAAATCGGCCGAGTTGAGCTTCACCGACACCGAAAAGCCCGGCCCGGCCGCCACTCGCGCTTCCTTCACGCACTCCGACAGCAGGCGCGCGCGATTTTCGAGCGGTCCGCCATACTCATCCTCGCGCTGGTTCGCCAGCGGTGACAGGAATGAGGAGAGTAAATAGCCATGTGCTCCATGCACCTGGATTCCATCAAATCCGGTCTGTCTTGCCACGCTGGCAGCGCGCCCGAAGCCTTCGACCACGGCCTTGATTTCGTCCAGCGTCATCGCACGCGGCTGGCCGAACTGGCCGCCCGGCAAGCCAAGGGCAACAGGGCTTGGCGCAGCCGGGCGTGGATTGATCAGCTTGGGCGTCTGCCGCCCGGCATGGCTGACCTGCATGATCATCGCGGCGCCGTGGGATTTTCCCGCCTCGGCCCAGCGTGAGAACATGTCCATCTCTTCATTTGACGGCTTGCCGTCTATGACCACATTCCCGGCACGCTCGAGATGATTGCGATCAATCTGGACATTTCCCGTGATCATCCCACCAATGCCGCCTTCCGCCCAGCGGCGATACAATGTCAGATGAGCTTCAGTTACCCGGTTGCGAGGATCGGCGAGTCCCTCTGTCATTGCCGCCTTCACAAGTCGGTTGGGGAAGGTAAGCCCGCTCTCCAGGGTTAACGCCGTATTAATCGAGGCTGTCATCTTATGTGCTCCCATATCGACATTGAGTCGCCCGCCCTTATCGGAGACATCATATGGCAGCCGCCAAGCAAGCAAAGCTGTTTGACCAAATGAGTACAGAAAGTACCGGCTATTCCGCCAAGGATATCGAGGTCCTCGAGGGCCTCGAGCCTGTCCGCAAACGCCCCGGCATGTATATCGGCGGCACGGATGAGCGCGCCTATCACCATTTGTTCGCTGAAGTCCTGGACAATTCCATGGATGAAGCCGTGGCCGGCCATGCCAGCCGGATCGAGATCAAGCTCGACGCCGACGGGTTTCTGGCTGTGACCGATAATGGCCGCGGCATTCCGGTTGATCCGCACCCGAAATTCCCCAAAAAGTCCGCGCTGGAAGTCATCATGACCACGCTGCATGCGGGCGGCAAATTCTCTGACAATGCCTATGAGACGGCCGGCGGCCTGCACGGCGTCGGCATTTCCGTCGTCAATGCGCTGTCGGAACTGGTCGAGGTGGAAGTTGCGCGCGACAAGATTCTCTATCGCCAGACCTTTTCGCGCGGCATTCCTCAGGACAAGCTGAAAAAGGTTGGCACGGCCCCGAACCGCCGCGGCACATCGGTCAAGTTCAAGCCGGACTTCCAGATCTTCGGCGACAAGATGCGCTTCCGCCCGGCCCGCCTGTTCCAGATGGCCCGGTCGAAAGCCTATCTCTATCGCGGTGTCGAAGTCCGCTGGAGCTGTGACCCGGCTCTCCTGCCGGAAGACTCCAAGGTTCCCGCCGAAGCCACCCTTTCCTATCCGAACGGACTGGCAGACCAGCTGGACGAGGTCTTCAAGGGCAAGGCGACGATCACCGACGCGGCCTTTACCGGCCTGGTGGACCAGGGCGGCGAAGGCAAGGTCGAATGGGCGATTGCCTGGACGCGCGCCGGCTTTGGCGAGGCAGACGGCTTTTCCCGCTCTTATTGTAACACCATTCCGACCCCGGATGGCGGCACGCACGAAGCCGGCTTCCGCTCGGCCATCACCAAGGGCCTGCGCAATTTCGGGGAGCTGACCGGCAACAAGAAAGCCTCCGAGATTACGGCCGAAGACATCATGGGCCATTCCGGCCTGCTCTTGTCGGTCTTCATCAAGGGCCCGGAATTCGTCGGCCAGACCAAGGACAAGCTGTCGACGACCGCCGCCTTCCGTCTTGTCGAAAACTCCGTGCGCGACCGGTTCGACCATTGGTTGGCCGGCAGCCCGAAAGAGGCTGACAAGCTGCTGAGCTGGGCGGTTGAGCGCGCTGAGGAACGCCAGCGCCGCCGCAAGGCAAAGGATATCAGCCGAAAATCGGCCACCAAGAAACTGCGCCTGCCAGGCAAGCTGGCCGATTGTTCCAACAAGGGTCCGGACGGCACCGAACTCTTCCTCGTCGAGGGCGACTCGGCGGGCGGCTCTGCCAAACAGGCGCGCGACCGCAAGACCCAGGCGATCCTGCCCCTGCGCGGCAAGATCCTGAATGTCGAAAGCGCCTCGCTCGACAAGATGATGAACAATCAGGAGATCAATGATCTCTCGCTGGCGCTCGGCACGGCGCTCGGCAAGAAATTCGAGCTGGATGATCTGCGCTATGACCGCATCATCATCATGACCGATGCCGACGTGGACGGCGCGCACATTGCCAGCCTGCTGATCACCTTCTTCTACCGGTTGACGCCCGGCCTGATCGAAAGTGGCCGCCTCTTCCTGGCCCTGCCCCCGCTCTACAAGCTCTCCAACAAGGGCACGATCGTCTATGCGATGGATGATGCCGACCGCGCCGAAAAGATGAAAGAGCATTTCAAGCCGAACCAGAAAGTCGACATGACCCGCTTCAAGGGTCTCGGCGAGATGAACCCGTCCCAGCTGAAGGAAACCACGATGAACCCGGCAACGCGGACGCTTGCGCGGGTCACCCTGGAAGCGATTGATGATGTGGAGATCCCGGCCGAGGAGTTGATCAATACGCTGATGGGCAAGAAGGCCGAATTGCGCTTCCGGTTCATTCAGGAGAATGCGGCTTTCGTCGAAGAACTGGATATCTAGGTAAACAGATACTGAAGGTACGGTAGGGAATTTCCGTCTTGTCGAAAGGCGATTCTAACCCTGTTTTGATATACCGGCGCCATCATGTTTTCTGGACGCACCCTTTTCAAGCAGGCAAAAACGCGCCGTCCCGGCCGCGCGATTCTTGAATCGCACCTCAACCGGTACATTCTCGCGCTGAGCATTATCCTGGCCTTGATCTTTGCCAGCCACATCATGTCCCTGACCGCTCTGCGCCAGGGCGCGCACGATGCGACAGCGATCAATATGAGCGGACGCCAGCGCATGTTGCTGCAGCAGATGTCGCATGCCGCACATGATTATGCCGAAGACGGATCCCCGGAATTGCGCGAGAATCTCAAGGACAGCATCAAGCTGTTCGAGACCTCGCACTATGAGCTGATCCGCTTTGGCGAAGATGACGCCGCCCTGCACGCGATCTATTCCGAGGGCGAGGATTCCATTCATGCCAAAGTCCTGCAGCTGATCAACAATGTTCACTGGGTGCTGGTGGATCGCCGGAATACGGGCATCGCCCTCGACGCGATCGAGCATGACGCCTCCGGCCCGCTGGCCGACCAGCTGGGCGCGGCGGCCGATGCCTTCGAGGCGCAGGCCAACAAGCGCGCGGCCTGGCTCAGCAGCATTCAGAATTACACGGTCCTGGCCCTGGTGCTGACCGTTATCGCCGAAGTGTTCCTCGTCTTCTGGCCGGCGCACAAATCCATGATCCGCGCCTTCAAGGACCTCGACCAGCAGCATTCCGAAGCCCAGGCCACGCTGAAACGCCTGTCCAATTTCTCGGAGATTGCCGCCGACCTGTTCTGGGAAACCGATCTCAGGGGCAAGCTGATCTATGCCGAGGGCACCTTCCTTGAAAAACTGAAGGGCGGCCGCGACTCCCTGGTCGACTGTAACTATCTCGACATCATCCAGTTCGATGAGGAAAACGCCGCCCATATGCAGAAAGCCATTGCCACGGCCGATAAATATGCCCGCATTCGCGGGACGTTCACGGACATTGACGGCGAGACCTATCACATGGACATGGCCGGCGCCCCGCGGCATGACGAAAATGGTCAGATCACGGGCTATATCGGCACCGCCAATGACATTTCGGCCCAGGTCGTGAAACAGGAGGAAGTGCGCAGATTGGCCTATTCCGATCCGCTGACGCATCTCGCCAACAAGCGCTCGCTGGAAGACAAATTGCCGGGCCTGCTCGCCAGCGCCTCCACCACCAAGCCGCTTTTCCTGCTGGCGATGGACCTTGATGACTTCAAGGAGGTCAACGACACCTATGGCCACGGCGCCGGCGACGAAGTTCTGAAAGCCGTTGCCGCCCGCATGAATGCCACGATCCGCGACGCCGATCTGGCCGTGCGGATTGGCGGGGACGAATTCTTCGTGGTCTGCACGACCGCGCCCTCGCGCCTTGCCGTCGAAGGCCTCGCCATGCGCCTCAATCGCAAGCTGCGCGAGCCCTATGGCCTGTCCAGCGGACACCGCGTGCGGGTCAGTGCCTCGATCGGCATTGCGGCCGCGCCGTTTGATTGCCTCGCCGAAGGCCCCCTGCTCCGCGCCGCCGACACGGCCCTTTATGACGCCAAGCGCAGCGGCCGCGATCAGTACCGTTTCTATGAAGACCTTGGGCCGTTCGTCGAGGACATGCAGGCCACGGGCTAAGCGCCCCCTGCCCTGACGCCCAGCACGGAAGACCGGAGACGCCCCTGGCGGCCCGGCACAATCCTTACATTTTGAGGGCGTTCAGCCCGAGCTTTCCCACGAATCCAGCCCGGCCCTGATCTGCGCTGGCAGCAGCGTCGCAATCGCGCCAAGCTCTGGCGAGAGGCGGAAGGCGGAGGTCGCCGCGCCAACCATCGGGCGGGGCTCTCCTTTTTGCTGCAGGCGCTTGAGCGTGCGCGCGAGGCGGAGGGCGTGGCCGTCCGGGTCAGCGATGACGCGCCGGAGCGCCGCGATGCGGGCCATCAGCCTGTGCGGAGACACTGGTCCGGAAATGGTCCGGGAAATGTCCGGAAAGTCGCCCTCAATTCTTTGGCGCGCGGGCAGCAGTTTCAACCGCCTCGGAGACAGGCGCGGGAAGATGGCCAGTTCGACGCCCTCTGGCAGGTCCGGCTCGGGCCCCGGATCAGTGGGCGCCGCGCGCGGGGCCGCCGGGGCAAGGGTCAGATTGAGCGCCAGGACCAGGATCAGGCGGCGGACAATCGTTTCCAGCATTTTGAGCCGCCCGGAAATCCGCTGCGCCACCCCCCGCCCGATCTCTTTCGGGCCGAGATGGAGGTTCGCCAGCGCGGACGCGTCCAGCACGGCAAGGCCAGCCTGCGCCAGCCCGCGTTTCAGAATGTCCGTTTGCGCGTCCATGCGGGGAGTATGGGGGATAGGGCTATCAGACGGATTGAACCAATCTTAAAAAGTTGACTCTCCGTGATTTCTCCAAATTGACAATAAGTGCAAGGCTCTCTCGCTGCTAAGCTCGCTCGCTGGATGAGCTACCTCGCTCAATCTTTCGAATAATTTCTTTGAATTCAAAAAAAGCGCAAAGAACGATGAAGGCAAATGATCATGCACCTCTGAAGAATAAGAGAACGTCCGCAAATCGTACAACCTATCTGTCAACAATGAATTGTCTTCAAGCATTTTCTCCAACCAAGAAGACGCTGACGGCGCATTAAACTCATGCCAGCAGAATAATATCTTCCACTTCGATAGTGAGCGATTGAATTCTGGCCATGTCATATTACTGAACAAATTATCAGCATATTCCGAGAGCAGATTCAGTTCCTTTTCTGATACGACTTTTTCGGAATCGAAACTCGGCGACCCCTCGGCGGAAGATTTGTGAAAGTCTAACTCAGCGGAAAGCACTTCAGCGACCGACCAAGGCACTCCCGTAGCCTGTGCGATATCAAGCAGGACTTCGCCAGTATTCGATTCAGACGCTTGCGTACACAGACTAACCACCCGCTGCCTAAAGCTTCTTTGAAAATCCCCAATAAATCCAAATTCATGCTCGTATTCGCTCACCTTCGGCAACTTTGGAGGAATCGACATCAATGCAGACGCCCAAGACTTCGCCACCAAACTCGAAAAGCTCTTTGCCGTTGCTTCCAAACGCTCTCCAAATATTTGCTCCAAAAATTGAGGATACTGCTCCTGATTTTGAGCAATGATGTCCAGCAGGTCTGATAGAAGCTTCTGATCGCCGACCTCTGACGAATCGACCAGACGTGCCATCGCTGCATCTGAAAACGCTCTCGAAGGAGTATCGAACGAGAAGTAAAGCCGCCAATGGCGAGGGGACCCCAACCTTCGCTCAGGAACAAAATCCTTCCAATTTGAACTTCCATCGAAATCGAAACATTTTATCGGGTGATGATCAGTTAAATAGGATGCAGATATTCCTGGTAGGATATCGTTCAAATAATGAGGATCGATACCCGCCCCTTCATCATTACTTGAGAGACTATACCACCCCAAGTTTTTTAGAAGTTTCTGAAGTTCTTGGCTTGTTTCTGATGGGACTACGACCTTTTCCCCGTTTGCCACACCTTCGATATTCTCAAGATAATTATAGACCCAACCATAAAGATTTTTGTCCCCCGACGAAGCGTTCTCTTTCAGCATCTCAATCCAGACTAAATCCAATAGATCTGTGTCGTCACAAAGGGCAGGCCACATAATCTTCAGCGCTGAAACGAGCTTTCGTATCGAGCGAGGTGTTTTAAGGAGGCGCCCCCCCCAAATTCGCAAAACCACCGACGCGCGTCTCGTCCGAAAATCAATTTTGTTAGGAAATTCTTGGCTTAGTGTCCTCTGCAACCATGACGACAATGCCCCTGCTTCAGGGTTGGGTACAGCAAAGGAAAATTGAAAGACCTTCTCCATAAATGCGTAGCCATCTTCGGCCGGAGTTATTCCTTCTATGGCTTTTGCTAGGACATCTCGATCATACCCCACCACGTACGATACGAATGGAAGGTCACCAACCGACTTAACTAACCTTAGCACTTCGAGAGCTTCTTCAGATTCCAACCGGTCAAGATCGTCGAGTATTACGACAAACCGCAAGTTTGAGACCAACTCATTTACTGATCGCAGCGCCTCAAGCACCTCATCCCTTCGCTGCTCCAAGGATGCTTCACCGCTTCTGAGTTTTTTCAATATTGGATTGGCAGCACCAGCCGCCGCTGACACCACCGATGCAGCACCGGAGGAATCAAACAACACCGCAGCATTTGCAGTTGCTGAAACCACTTCTGCGAATGATGCAACGGATGTCTTTAACCTCTTGAGTGCTTTTCTCGTTCGCCTCTTGTCTATTTCGAAAGCGTCCAAGTTAGAATGCCGAATTTCATCAATAGCCCGGATAAACTGGCCGAAGAACGATGCGAGAAGCGCGTGCTTTGAACCGACCAGCCAAGGTTGGAAGCGTATGACGGAGACACGTAGTTCAGCAGCCCCAATTTTTGGTGCGTTTCGACTATTCAGTTCGCCTTCCAACAAATTGAGAATGCCTGTCTTGCCTGTTCCCCAAGATCCCTGAAGGCCAATGACGTTGCTCCCCCTATTTCCAGGCGTTGTAATTGCATCTGCAAGTTTCGATGCTATGAGCGCGTGACCAAATAGGTCCATCGCTACATTGGAAATCGGAGCATCTGAGATGAACTGCTCTAATTCGCTATCAAGCATACACAAATCCCAATCCAAAGTAGCAGATTGAAGTAAACCATTGTTGGCGATTCTTACACCCTCTAATGAGATAGCGGTACTATTCGGCCTGCGGACAACGACTTCCCTCATCACCAACTACTATTTCCCCGCTCTGCGCTTGCGCTTGGGCCCGCTCCGGAGCAATCGCTCCACTGGAGCAATTGCCATTCCCTGCGCAGCCCCCTAAATGCTCCTTATGAGCAAAAAGCTGAGAATCTTGGTCGCGCAGTTGAACCCGGTGGTGGGGGATATTCGGGGGAATCTGGAGCTGGCGCGGGGCGCGCTGGCCGAGGGCAAGGCGCAGGGCGCGGACCTCGTCGTCCTGTCGGAACTCTTCATCCTGGGCTATCCGGCCGAAGATTTGGTGCTGAAGCCCGCCGCGGTGGAAGATTCCATGAAGGCGGTCAAGACGCTGGCCGCCGAGACCGCCGACGCCCCCGACCTGATCATTGGCGCGCCGTGGATGGACGGGGACAAGCGCCACAATTCGGCGGTGTGGCTGTCGGGCGGGGCCATCAAGGGCCGCTATGACAAGCGCGAGTTGCCCAATTATGGCGTGTTCGACGAAAAGCGCATCTTCGATGCCGGCGAGGGCCCTCCCCCGGTGTTCGAGTTTCATGGCGTGACCATCGGCGTCGCGATCTGTGAGGACATCTGGTATCCGCGCGTGCCGAGCGAGCTGCATGATGCGGGCGCCGACATGCTGATCGTGCCGAATGGCTCGCCCTGGCGGCGGACGGTGCAGGTGGAGCGGCACACGACCTTTTCCGCCTGGCGCAAGACAGGCGTGCCGTATCTGTTCGTGAACCAGGTGGGCGGGCAGGACGAGCTGGTCTTTGACGGCAGCTCCTACGCGGTCGATCATGACGGGACCGAGCACCAGCTGCTCGGCGATTTCGTGACCGGCACGGCGATGGTGGAGTATGATCCGTCCACGCATCGGTTCGAGAGCGACGCGAAGGCCGAACTGACAGAGGGCTGGCATGCCGAATACCGCGCGGCGGTGCTGGCGCTGGGCGATTATGTCAACAAGAACAAATTCCCCGGCGTGGTGCTGGGCATGTCGGGCGGGATCGACTCGGCGCTGACGGCGGCAATTGCGGTAGACGCGCTGGGGCCGGACCGGGTCTGGTGTGTGATGATGCCGTCGAAATATACGTCCTCGGACAGCCTGGAAGACGCGAAAGCCTGCGCCGAGGCGCTGGGCGTGACATATGACAGCATCAATATCGCCCCCGGCGTGGACGCGATGGGCGAGATGCTGGCCGACCAGTTTGCCGGCACCAAGCCGGACACGACCGAAGAGAACATCCAGTCGCGCCTGAGGGCGGTGACGCTGATGGCGCTGTCGAACAAGTTCGGCCACATGGTGGTGACGACGGGCAACAAGAGTGAGATGGCGGTCGGCTATGCGACGCTTTATGGCGACATGTGCGGCGGCTACAATGCGCTGAAGGATTTCTACAAGACCGAAGTGTTCGAACTGGCCAAATGGCGCAACACGCAAGTGCCGCGCAGCGCGCTGGGCCCGGCGGGCGAAGTGATCCCGGAGCGGATCATCACCAAGCCGCCGTCTGCGGAGCTGCGCGAGGACCAGCGCGATGATGACTCGCTGCCGCCCTATGATGTGCTGGACGATATCCTGCGCGGGCTGGTGGACGAGGAAGAACCGATCGAGGCGATCCTGGCGCGGGGGCATGACCGGGCCGTGGTGAAGCGGATCGAGCATCTGCTCTACATCGCCGAATACAAACGCCGCCAGGCCCCGCCCGGTGTGAAGGTCGGCGGCAAGAATTTCGGCCGCGACCGACGCTATCCGATCACCAACCGCTTCCGGGATGATTGACCGGGCGACCGGCGCCTATTCGATCGAACTGGGTTCCAGCCCTTCATAGGCGAGGCGGTTGGCCTCGGCATCCATGCGGATCTGCTCGGCGTCTTCGGGCGCAATATCGCTCGCTTCGCCATAGGCCAGCATCGGTGACGGCACCACGCCGGGATGCTCGATCACGGAGGCATAGAGCAGCCAGGGCTGCGTGCCGTCCTCACAGGTGACGCGCACCCATTGGTCCTCGACGGTCGGCATCGAGCCGATGTCGCTGATGTCGCGCAGCTCGGCCTCGTTGATGTCGTATTCCGCGCCCTCATGGGAGACAACGGTGAAGCCCTCCCCCAGATAGCGGAGATAGGTCAGCTGCTCGCCGGCCTTGAGGTCCAGCGTGTGGATGCCGCCCTCGGAAATGTATTCGATGCTGGCATCCTGGTTGAGCGTGACCGGGAACGTCTTGGTTGCCACGAAGAAGCGAAGGTTGTCCGCGTCGGCGCGCTCATAATTCCAGAGCTGGTAATTGGCGTATTGCGGCAGGGCGCAGCTCGTGTCGGCCTCATTGGCGCCATTCGGCACCGTCCAGGCGGGCACGATGGTGCCGGCATCCAGCACGGCAAAGCCGGCCGGGTATTCGCCGGGCCAGCCGGGGCTGACATACCAGCTGTCATCATAGCCGGACAGCGCCTTGTAATCGAGATCATCGGCCGGCGGCGCGGCAGGCTCTGCCTCCAGCGCGCTGTCGAGGCCGGGATCGGCTTTGGTTTCGGCGGGCGCCGGCGTCGCCGCCGGGGCGTCCGCGCGCTCCTGTCCGCAGGCCGCGAGCAGGCCCGCTGCGATCAGAATACAGCCCAGTCTCATCTACCTCTCCTTGACGGCGACTCACATGCCCGTGCCACATTAGCACGAACATTAGCAAGAATGTGGCATCGATCCCTTGGCTTTTTATGCAATTTGATGTCGAAAGCACGCTTCAAAACAGGTTTTCTCCATGACTGCACCGATTGTTCGCTTCGCTCCCTCGCCCACCGGCCGCCTGCACGTAGGCAATGTGCGCACGGCGCTGATCAACTGGCTGTTCGCCAAGGGCCAGCAGGGCAAGTTCATCCTGCGCATTGATGACACTGATACAGAGCGCTCGACACAGGAATATGAAGACGGCATCCGCACGGATCTGACCTGGCTCGGCCTCGTCTGGGAGGACAGCTTCAGCCAGTCCAAGCGCTTTGCCGAATATGACGCCGCAGCGGACAAGCTGCGCGAGATGGGCCTGCTCTATCCCTGCTACGAGACCGCCGACGAGCTTGACCGCAAGCGCAAGATCGCGCTGTCGCGGGGCCGCCCGCCCGTCTATGACCGCGCGGCGCTGGACCTGAGCGATGACGACAAGGCGAAGCTGGAAGCCGAAGGCCGCACGCCGCACTGGCGCTTCAAGCTGTCTGGCGGGCGCGTGGAGTGGACCGACCTCGTGCGCGGGGACCAGAGCATCGACACATCCAGCCTGTCCGATCCGATCCTGATCCGTGAGGACGGCTCCTATCTCTACACTCTCCCCTCGGTCGTCGATGATATCGAGGCGAAGATCACCCATGTCGTGCGCGGCGAGGACCATGTCACCAATTCCGGCGCGCAGATCGAGATCTTCAAGGCGCTCGGCGGCACCGCCCCGGACATGGCGCACACGCCGCTGCTGATCGGCGCGGACGGACAGGGCCTGTCGAAACGCCTCGGCTCGCTGTCGATGGGCGAATTGCGCGCGCAGGGCTATGAGCCGATGGCGGTCTCCAGCCTGCTCGCCAAAATCGGTACGTCTGACAATGTCGAGGCGCGCGAGACGCTGGACCAGCTGGTGGCGGAATTTGATTTCGGCAAGATCGGCCGCGCCCCGGCGCGCTTTGACGAGGCCGAACTGCTGTCACTGAACGCCGCCATTCTGCATAGCCTGCCGTTCGAGGCCGTGAAGGACCGGCTCGCCGACGTGGACCCGCGCGCCGCAGACGAAGCGTTCTGGACCGTTGTGCGCGAGAATTGCTCCCTGCTGCCGGACGTTGCCCAATGGGTCGAGACCGTGTTCGGCGAGATCACACCGCTGGTCGATGAGGAAGACAAGGATTTCGTGGCGACCGCCGCGACCCTGCTGCCCGACGGCGAGCTGACGGGCGAGAGCTGGAGCCAGTGGGCGAATGCCGTGAAGGCCGAAACCGGCCGCAAGGGCCGCGGCCTCTTCATGACGCTCCGCAAGGCGCTGACCGGACAGGAACACGGCCCCGACATGGGCGCGCTGCTGCCCCTGATCGGGCGGGACCGGGCGCTCAAGCGGCTGCAAGGCTAGCGTTCTACCCCTAGACTCCTGAATCTTTTCGAATTTCGAAATTTTTGGAACAAAGTCGGAACTTTTTCCTTTCCAAAAGGTGAATATTCTGGTTATGTTCTCTTATCGCAGATCAAGCGAAGAACAGGTTCAGCACACAGTTTCGAGGGGTTTCAGCATGTCGGGTTTGGTGATCAAGGGATGTGAGTACGATCCAATTGAGTCCAAGGATGTCGTCTATGGAGACGGCTTTCGGATGGAGCTGGAACAGGCGATTGCCCTGGCCTCGACGGGTGTTGAATTCTGGGCCGCAGAGCGCGATGGCTCCGCCGCGCCCATCTCTGTCGCCAAGAATGAATATGGCGAACTGATCCTGAAGACCGAGCCGACAGCCTACGCCGCCAACCCGCTTGGCGAGATCAGCGCGCCGCCGATCGTGCACCGCCGCTATCGCCCCGATGCGCAGATGCCTGCACGGATCCATTCCGGTTACGCTGTCGCGGCCTAGTCACGCAGCGGCCCCTACCCTTTACATGTTTCCTTGCCTGCCGCGTCTCCACACCCACTCTCCAGGCGCGCAGGATTGATCCGGCCTCACCTGACCGGATTGGAGGGGTCACACCAGCATGTGAAGGGTGGGGGTTACTCCGCCTCCAGATGAACCAGGATATCGCCCTCGGCGACCTGGTCCCCGGCGGCAGCTTCCACGGACTCCACCACGCCATCGCGCGGCGCCGGCAGGGTGTGCTCCATCTTCATCGCTTCCATCACGGCGACCGGATCGCCCTTGGTGACCGTATCGCCCGGCTTCACATGCACGGCGAGCAGCTTGCCCGGCATCGGCGCGCTGACAGTGTCGCCGCCCAGCACCGCTTCCACATCAGCGTCATAGTCCGGCACTTCGACCAGAACCGTGTCGCCGCCGGTCGTGACCGCATAGCGGCGCGGCGAGATGTCTGTCACGAAAGGCAGCGGCGCGTCCGCATCGACCTCATGATCTGACGGATCGAACCAGTCGGCATCGGCGCCTACGGCAATTGCGGCCTTGCGCACAGGCGAAGCGTTCGACCGGAACCCGTCACGGATTCCCCACGGCGTGATGGCGCCGGCATCATCCAGTTCAACGTCACTCACCGCCAGAACGGACGCATGTTGGTGTGCGGCGGGCGGATGGGTCAGCGCGTCCCCCTGCTCGGCAATCCAGTTCACATGATGCGTGCCATCCCGAAACGCCTCTGACAGGGCGCAGCGGCGCAGGAAACCGGTATTGGCCGGAACGCCCGCCAGCTGTGTGTGCGCCAGCGTCTCGGTCAGGAGGTCCACGGCGGCGTCGCGATCCTCTCCGTACACGATCAGTTTCGCGATCATGGAATCATAGCTCGACGGCACGCGGTCGCCCGTCTCGAAGCCGGCATCCCAGCGGACCGTTTCGCCATCAATCGGCTGCAACAGGCCGAACTCAAGGATCAGCCCTGCGCCAGGGCGGAAACCGTCGGCCGGGTCTTCGGCGCAGATGCGCGCCTCGATGGCATGGCCCATCAGCGGGATTTCGTCTTGCGCCAGCGGGATTTCCTCGCCTGAAGCGACCAGCAATTGCCAGGCGACAAGGTCCTGCCCGGTGATCATCTCGGTGACCGGATGCTCAACCTGAAGCCGCGTATTCATTTCCAGGAACCAGAACGTATCGACACCCAGCGGCTTGGACCCATCCACGATGAATTCCACCGTGCCGGCGCCCTGGTATCCGACGGCCTGCGCCAGTTTCACCGCCGCGTCCGTCATGGCCGCGCGCACATCCTCCGGCATACCGGGCGCAGGCGCCTCCTCGATGACTTTCTGGCGGCGGCGCTGCAGCGAGCAATCGCGCTCATAGAGGTGGACGACATTGCCATGCGCGTCGCCAAACACCTGCACTTCGATATGGCGCGGCTGCTCGACCAGCTTTTCCAGCATGACCCGGCCATCGCCGAATGAACTCTCCGCTTCGCGCACCGCGCTTTCGAGTTCGGCCTTCAGCTCACTCGCCTTGGAGACCAGCCGAATGCCGCGCCCGCCGCCCCCGGCGACCGCCTTGATCAACAGCGGGAAGCCCACGTCTTTTGCGGCCTTGGCGAGCGTTTCCAGCTCCTGGCCCTCGCCGCGATAGCCGGGCAGCACAGGCACGCCCGCCTCTTCGGCAATGCGCTTGGCTTCATCCTTCGGACCCATGGAGCGGATCGCCTTGGCGGACGGGCCGACCCAGATGAGGCCCGCTTTCTCGACGGCTTCGGCGAAATCGGCATTCTCGGACAGGAAGCCATAGCCCGGATGGATGGCGTCTGCGCCGGTCGCCTTGGCGGCGGCAAGGATGGCCTCGACCTTGAGATAGCTTTCGGGCGCGGGCGACGGGCCGATATGGATCGCTTCATCGGCCTCGCGGACATGTTTCGCGCGCGCATCGGCGTCAGAATAGACGGCAACCGTGGCGATGCCGAGCTGGCGGCAGGTCTCAAAGATGCGGCAGGCGATCTCGCCCCTATTCGCGACGAGCAGCTTCTGGATCTTCAATGCGTGGCCCTCCCGGCGCCCGGTGGGCTTTGCCATGCACGGCCGCCACCAGGACAAAACTGATTATCATCAGCAGATACCACGAACCGAGTTTCGATAAAGAGACCATCTGCCAGCCATGCTCTTGCCCGGGATAGGCCCAGGCGCGGGCGAATGTTCCAAGATTTTCGGCAAACCAGATGAAGACTGCCACCAGCCCGAAGCCAATGACCAGAGGCATGGGCCGGTGCGTCTCATCGGCGCGAAACCAGACCAGGCACGGCCCGTAAACCATCGCCGTGCCCACGAACAGGGCGATCCGGACATCCGGCAGCCAGTGATGCGCGAAGAAATTCACATAGATCGCCGTCGCCAGCAGGCCCTGCAGCCAGAGCGGCGGGAACCGGTCGAACCGGAAATCGAAGATGCGCCAGACCCGCGCGAGATAGGAGCCGACCGCGCCATACATGAAGCCCGTGAACAGCGGCACCGCGCCGATGCGCAGGAAACTCTCCTCCGGATAGATCCAGCTGCCATGCGCGGTCTTGAACAGCTCCATCACCGTGCCAACGACATGGAAGACGAGAATGACCTTCGCCTCCTCCCAGGTTTCAAGGCCCGTCCACAGCATCATGACCTGGATGGCGAGCGCGCCGAGCACGAGGAAATCATAGCGTGAGAGCCATGCCCCGTCCGGATACCAGACAAAGGTGAGCAGCAGCAGGCCCAGCATCAGGCCCCCGAAGAGACACGCCCAGCCCTGCTTGATGCCGAAGGCAATGAATTCAAAGATCGCCTGACTGACCGGCCCGGTCACATAGCGGGCATGCAGGGCCGCGCGGGCGGCGTGCAGGCGCTGCTGGGCGCGCGTCGGGGCGGGTTCGGGCCTCTCCATCCCCTCTTCTATCCGGGTCAATCACGGCGCAATCCGGGCGGGGCGAAGACCTTTGCCGGGCCAAATTCCGGCTTGGACACCCTTCCGAGCTGTCGTAAGGGTTAACGGGCAGAAACCACGCGGGAGTGTCTTATGGCCTATGCATCAGGTATCGGAATCAGCAGCCTTGCCGGCGCCATCGGCGCCGTCGTCGGGGGCTATATCGGCTTCACGCAGGCAGCAGACATCAGCAATCTGGAGCCGGTTTCCGGCGCGCTGATCCTCGGGGCGATCGGCTTTGTCGCAGGCAGCGCGGGCGCCTTCCTCCTGAAATCCCTGATGCAATTCGTCATCTACATCATCCTGTTCGGCATTGTGGCGTATTTCTTCCAGCACCAGATCGAGGCGCTCACCGGGATTAACCCGGTCAGCGCGACGCTGAATTTCCTGGCGGACCTGGGCCTGCCCGTGAACGCGAAGGACAGCGTCCTGGTTACCGACCCCAGCTAGGCGGGCGCTTGTCGAGGAAGGCCTCGATGCCTTCCTTGCCCTCATCCGAGACGCGGCGCGCAGCGATGCGCTTTGACGTCTCGTGGCTGAGATCCTTGTCGATGAACACGCCGGAGACGTCACGCACCAGCGCCTTGCTCTCGGCCACAGCGCCCGGCGCCGCCGCGAAGACGAGGTCGGCGAGGTGTTCCTCCATCGCCGTCATCTCGGCCTGGTTTTCGACGACATACTGAACGAGGCCCAGCTTTTCGGCATAGTCGGCATCAAATGTCTCAGCGGTCGTGAACAGGGCCTTGGCCCAGCGCGCGCCGATGGCCTCGATGACATAGGGGCTGATCGTGGCCGGCGTCAGGCCGAGCCGCGCTTCGGAGAAGCGGAACTTGGTGCCCTTCATCGCCACAGCCACATCACACGCCGCCACGAGGCCGGCGCCGCCGCCCATGGCCGCGCCCTGCACCAGCGCCAGCGTCATCTGGGGCATGTCGTAGAGCGTGCGCAGCATTTCGGCGAGGTTCATCGCATCGCGCTCATTGTCTTCGCGCGTGTGCATGGCCGCGAGCTTCATCCAGTTGAGGTCCGCCCCAGCGGAAAAGCTCTTGCCTGCGCCGCGCAGGATCATCATGCGAATGGTGCGCTGGTCGGTGATGGTGTGGAACACATCGGTCAGCTCGGCGATCAGTTCGGCATTGAAGGCATTATGCACGTCCGGCCGGTTGAGCGTGACGACGGCAAGGCCTTCCTGCGTCGCTTCGAGCGTGATGAGATCATAATCGGAATCGCGCATAGGGGTCAGTCCTGTTCAGAGTTGGAAGCCACCTTGCGGTAGTGGCTGGATGGGCGCAAGGCGGGCCGCTCGACAAGATGCCACAGCGCATAGCTGGCGGCGATAACCCCAACTGCAGAGAGGAGAAATCCCGCAGCATAGCCGAGCGCCGCAAAGGCCCCGGCCATGACCAGGCCCTGCAGGATCGGGAAATGGGTGATGTAGACGCCATAGCTGATATCGCCGAACCGCGCGGCATTGAGGGCCGGCCCCGGCAGGAAGGCGGCGCAGGCGATCAGACCCGCCAGTCCGGCACCGCGCAGCGGCTCAAGCCACGGATGCAGCGCCGACAGGAGAACCAGCGCCAGCCCCGCCGCGCCAAACCAGAACGGCTTCGCCCTGGCCAGATCCCAGACCTGCCAGAGCGCAATGCCACTGGCGAAGAAAGCCATCTGACCGGGTAGCTGGCGCGCCAGTACAGGCGCCAGTGGATGATCCAGCAGGACCGGCACATAGTGGCGCCACGCCTCCCCTGCCGCATAGAGCGCCACCAGGGCGATCCATTGCGCCCGGCCCATCCTTCGCAGGACCCATCCGATGATGGGCAGGCAGAGATAGAACATGACCTCGATCTTCAGAGTCCACAGGGCGCCGTTGACCTCCGTGAAGCGATTGCCCTCGAACAGGCCGGGCAGGTCCGGCGACAGGAAGTTCAGGAAGACGAGATTGGCGCCGACATAGTTTGCGACCCCGCCAGGATTTCCACCCATCAGCAGGCTGATGAGCGCGGGGATCAGGATCACGGTCGCATAGGCCGGATAGAGCCGCCGCACACGCTTGCCAGCATAATCGGCGAGGCTTTGAGCGCGGACGAGCGAGCCGGCGACCAGCGCGCCGGAGACGATGAAGAAGCCCTGAATGGCAATCTCGGCGACGTGCCCCCAAGCGCGTTCCAGCCCGCTCAACGGGGCGAGCGCGGACAGCACAATGGCATGATAGGCAAACACCGCCGAGGCGAGCGCCAACCGGATGAGATCGAACCTGTTTGCCGCCAATCGGTGCGCTGTCGCCATCGGGGCTGTTTATCGTATCCGCTCCAAATGGAAAGGGGCCCGCTGGACCGGCGGACCCCTTCAGCACCTACAGGGTGGGTAGCCTACCGAACCGGCAGGCCAGCCCCCGTCACGGCGCTGTGCTCGGACCGTCCCCGCCAGGCAGCAAGGGCATCTGCCAGTTCTTCCTCGGAAACGGTTCCGTTCGAATTGAGGTCGAATTTCGTGAACTTGGCTTTCGCCTCCGACTCGCTGGCCGTGCCCGCGCTGTCGGAATAGCTCACATATTCATCCTCGCTGATCAGGCCATCATCATCCAGATCCAGCAACGAGAAGTCAGGCATCTCGCCCGCATGACCCATCAGGGCCGTCATCATCGCCGCCGTTACCAGAAAGCTGCTACGTCTGACCATGTTCGAACTCCTTCTCACTCTATGCGTCGCAGGGGACCGCGACAGGACTGAACCTACCCGAAACAGCCGGTAATGATGCGTGAAAAGACGTTCACGACGAAGATGTAATGAACGCGGCTCAGACCGCTTCACCGCCAATCTCACGCATGAACGTGAACCAGGATTCCACCTTGGACGGCGTCAGTTCGTCAACGCTGCCGATGATCGTATGGTGCATCGGCTTGAAGCCGGAGAGACCGAGCACGCCGCGTTCCAGCGCTTTCAGCGCGCCGGCATCCATGCCGAAGCGGTAGATGAGATCCGGCATGCCCATGGTCACGACAATGCGGGCCGACTTGCCCTTCATCATCCGCTCCGGCCAGCCAGCATTGGCCTCACGCGTCTTCAGGAAGAATTCTGCCCGGGCCGCCTGTTCGAAAAAGGCCTTGAGCCGTGCCGGCATGCCGCCCAGCCAAAGCGGAAACGCGATGAAAATATGGTCGGCCTCCGCGATCTTTTCGCGCTGGCTGAGGATGGGTTCCGGCGGCGGGTCGCTGAATTCTGCCTGCGAGGTCAGGAAGGGCACATTGAGGTCTGCCACCCGGATACAGCTTACCTTGTGATGGGTGGCCTCAGCGCCCTCGGCATAGGCATCGCAGAGCGCGTGGATCAGATGATCGGGATCGGGATCGGGGTGGCCATCAATGATACAGATAGAGCGGGTCATGGGGGTCAGCCTCCTGCCATGTGACAGGGGGCTTCTAGCATGGGCGTGCAACGGGTTTTATACGTAGGATTACTACATCCGGAATACGCCGAAGCCCCGATCCGGGAACGGAGCATTGAGGCTGGCTGACAAGGCAAGGCCCAGCACGCGGCGGGTGTCGGCCGGGTCGATGATGCCGTCATCCCAGAGACGCGCAGTGGAGAAATAGGGCGAGCCCTCGGCCTCATAGAGATCGCGGATCGGCTGTTTGAATCCCTCTTCCTCGTCGGTGGACCATTCGCCGCCCTTGCGCTCGATGCCGTCCCGCTTGACCGTGGCGAGGACGCTGGCGGCCTGTTCGCCGCCCATGACGGAGATGCGGGAGTTCGGCCACATGAACAGGAAGCGCGGGCTGTAGGCCCGGCCGCACATGCCGTAATTGCCTGCGCCGAAGCTGCCGCCGGTGACGACGGTGAATTTCGGGACGCTGGCGGTGGCCACGGCGGTCACCATCTTGGCGCCATCCTTGGCGATGCCGCCCGCCTCGTATTTCGACCCGACCATGAAGCCGGTGATATTCTGGAGGAACACCAGGGGAATGCGGCGCTGGTCGGCCAGTTCGATGAAATGCGCCGCCTTCTGCGCGCTTTCGGAGAACAAGATGCCATTATTGGCGAGGATCGCCACCGGCATGCCATAGAGGCGCGCAAAACCGCAGACGAGCGTTTCGCCATAGAGCTTCTTGAACTCATGGAATTCCGACCCGTCGACGAGTCGCGCGATCACTTCGCGGGCGTCATAGGGCTCGCGGACATCCTGCGGCACGAGGCCATGCATCTCGGCCGGATCATAGAGCGGCTCGGCCGGCTCGGTCAGGTCGAAGGGCTGCGGCTTCGGCTTTGCCAGCGTACGGACAATGGAGCGCACAATGGCGAGGGCATGGGAATCATGGGCCGCGTAATGGTCGGCCACGCCGGACTGGCGGGCATGAACATCCGCGCCGCCCAGGTCTTCGGCGGAGATCACCTCCCCTGTCGCAGCCTTTACCAGGGGCGGACCGCCGAGGAAGATGGTCCCCTGCTTGCGCACGATGATGGTCTCGTCCGACATGGCCGGCACATAGGCGCCGCCTGCGGTACAACTGCCCATGACGGCGGCGATCTGGGGAATGCCCTTCGCGCTCATCTGGGCCTGGTTGTAGAAGATCCGGCCGAAATGCTCCCGATCCGGGAAAACTTCGGACTGGTGCGGCAGGTTCGCGCCGCCGCTATCGACCAGATAGATGCATGGCAGGTGATTCTCGAGCGCCACTTCCTGCGCGCGAAGGTGTTTCTTCACCGTCACCGGGAAGTAGGCGCCGCCCTTCACCGTCGCATCATTGCAGACGATCAGGCATTCGCGGCCTTCGACCCGGCCAACGCCCGTGATGAGCCCCGCGCCGGGGGCTTCATTATCGTACATGCCATTGGCCGCCAGCGCGCCGATTTCCAGAAAGGCAGAACCGGGATCCAACAGGCGCTCGACTCGCTCACGCGGCAGCAATTTCCCCCGCTCGACATGGCGTTTGCGAGAGGCTTCTGGCCCGCCAAGCGCCGCGTCGGCGGTTTTTTCGCGCAATTCGGCAAGAAGCGCGCTCATGGCCGCTTTGTTGGCGGCAAATTTGCTACCGGACACATCAAGGCTGGATTTCAGAACCGGCATAACGCCTCCCACTGGAATTTTGTGCCTGCTTAGCGGCGCCCGGTCCACCTGTCACGCGGGCGTCATGCGAATTTGAAACACAGGGGATGAGCGAAAGGCTTTGAAAAGGGAATCGAAATGGGCATGTTCTTCAACATGGGCATTGATATCACTCCCCGCCTGCGGGCCATCGAATTCCTGAAGGATGTCCCGCGCCGGGCGATGAAGGCCGCCGGCAAGGAAGCCGACTGGTTTTCCCTTCCGGCTGGCAAGCCGCTCTACCTCGCAGGCGAGCCCGCAGACACGCTCTATTTCGTCCTGTCCGGCACGCTGGGCATCTTCCGCGAAGGCCCCCACGGCAAGACAGAATTCGTGGGCCACATCCGCTCCGGCGAACCGGCTGGCGAGATGTCCCTGTTCCTGGGCGGGGTCGACCTGACCGGCGACGGCCAGCCGAATGATGCCCCCCACACCAGTTCGGTCTACGCCTTGCGCGACACCGAACTTGTCGGCGTCTCCCGCAAGGGATGGGACCGGATGGTCCGCGCCGAGCCGGAACTGCTGGAAGCGATGATCCGGGTGATCCTGCTTCGCCTCGGCAAGTCCGGCGACCGGGTGGCCAGCGCCGCGCCGAAAGTGTTCACCCTGGTGGCGACGTCCCCGACGATTGACCTCAAGCTGCGGGCCCGGTCCCTGAAACAGGCGCTCGAACGCCTCGGCCGCAAAGCCATTATCGTGGACGGGAAGATGGGCGACGAGCGCCCCGCCGCCTATTTCGACGAACTGGAGCGCACGCATGACGTGGTGATCCTGATCTCGGCCATCGGGGACAATGCCTGGTACCGCCTGTCGATGCGTCAGGCCGACCGGATCTGGGTCGTTGGCCGCGCTGATGCGCGCCCGTCCAATCCGTTGATGCCGGATGACCAATCCCCTGCCCGCGCGCTGAAACTGGTCGATGTCCTGCTGCTGCATCACAGCGACGAACGCCAGGGGGCCAAGCCCGCCCAATGGATGGCTGCCTCCGGCGCGACCCGCGTCTTTCACTGGAGCCGGGTCGAAGGCCAGGACTGTGACCGGCTGGCCCGGATCATGGCCGGCGTGTCGGTCGGCCTGATCCTGTCCGGCGGCGGCGCACGCGCCTATTCCCATATCGGCGTCGTCCGGGCGATGCGCGAACTGGGCCTGCCGATCGACTTTGTGGGCGGGGCCTCGATGGGCTCGGTCATCGCCGCCTGTGTCGCCATGGGCTGGAGCGATGACGAGATCGAGACGCGCATCCGCAAGGCCTTTGTCGACAGCAATCCACTCGGGGATTATCACCTGCCTGTGGTCGGCATGGTCAAGGGCGCGCGCGTCAATGCGCGCCTCAAGGAACATTTCGGAGAGGCCGAGATCGGCGACCTCGACATTCCCTTCTTCTGCACGTCAACCAACCTCACCACCGGCTCGACCCGCATCCACCGCGAAGGCCTGCTGCGCGAGGCCCTGCGAGCCACCATCTCCCTGCCGGGCATCCTGCCGCCGGTCGTGGACGGCAAGGATTTGCTGGTCGATGGCGCGGTGCTGAACAATTTCCCGGCGGACATCATGCGCGACCTGCATCGCGGTTTTGTCGTCGGATCGGATGTCACGCGCCAGCCGGAAAACATCGACCTTGAAGAGTTTTCAGAACCTCCGGGCTTTTTCCGCTGGGTGTTCAATAATGGCTTCTCCAGCCCGCCGCCGATTGCGGGCCTGTTGATGCGAACCGCAACGATCCGTGCAGACACGAAGTTCGGTCACGACATGGCCGACGTGCTGGTCCTGCCGCAACTGGCGGGTGTCCAGTTACGCGACTGGAAGGCATTCGACGAAACCGTCGAGGCTGGCTATGTCGCCACGCTGCAGGCCTTCGAAGGCACGAAGGTCAAGGAAAAGTGCTGCCCGGCCTGATTGGGCATTTATTGTGGCCGACAGCTGAAGAATAGGCTTCGCTGTAGGGTTTGTCGAAACAGTTGATGAGCCCATCCACAACATCGAGGTTTATAGGCCATGTCGGCGGCCGTTGATCGGGGAAGTGTTCCTTGAAGCGTTCCACACCCCCGTCGAATTCATCAGGCTTCGGTAGTTTGGCGAGAGACGTTCTGCTGGCGAGAAGCGCGTCCTTGTCCCGTCGAAAGAATGCAATCTCCGCCTGATGATATAGACGGTTGGATATGTCCGGCTCCGTCTCAAGAATCTCTTCCAGCAAGGCAATTGCTTCCGCATAGTCCCCCACGGCCCCGCGCAGCTGCGCTTCGTGATGCAGCAGACTGCGTGTCTGGCCGGCGATCTTGGTTTCGCGATATGTCTTGATCAAATCCGCCGCTATGCCTTTGCAACCCTCCTTGTCCGCTACGAATCTCCATCCACCACCGCTGGTATCGCTATTGAAAGACCTGTAATCGGGCCCGAGCAAAGCAATTATGCTTCCGGGGCACGGATTTTCAGCGATATGTTCCTGATCGGCATTTTCTTCCGCGCACGCCTGCGCCGAGTAGGCGTAGACGTAAGGCTTCCCGAAACACCGGATCAGTCGATCCAGCACGCGCAGATTTAGAGACTCCGGGAAACTTCTTGCGAGGCTATTGCGATTGGCCACAAGCTCATCATGGTCTGATCCCAGAAAGGCAATCGAGCCGAGTGCGTACTGGTTCCATGCATCGTAATTCTTGTCCGCAGGCTTGAGACTTTTCTGAAACAATGCAGCAGCCTGAGCATACTGTCCTGCCATGGCCCGTAGCTGTCCCTCATGCCAGTACAGAATGCCCACCTCGCCTGTGTCCGAAAGTGTCACACTGCCCTGTGCGGTATCCCAGATAACAGGCTCACCACGCGCCTGAAGCCGCTCATGATACGCTCGAAGCAAGTCCGCAGCCTCCAGCCGACATTCCGGGCGATCAGCAACGGATCGCCATCCCAGCTGCGGGTCTTGGTCGAATGCGCTGTAATCAAGACTGAGCATTTGTTCTCGGTCCGAAATACATGCTGAAGGCTGGTCGGCGCTGGCTGAGCCGAAACCTGTCAGACCGATCACCAGCAGAGTCAAAAACCGTAACATGAGCGCCTCCCACTCATGTTATAATGTTTCATTTTCTACTGGATATCAAGCCGTTTCGCCGAAAAGTTCCCGGCCAATCAACCAACGGCGGATCTCCGAGGTCCCTGCCCCGATCTCGTAGAGCTTGGCATCGCGCAACAGGCGTCCGGTGGGGTATTCATTGATATAGCCATTGCCGCCGAGGATCTGGATCGCGTCGAGCGCCAGCTTGGTGGCGGTTTCGGCCGCATACAGAATGGCGCCGGCGGCATCCTTGCGAGTCGTCTCGCCCCGGTCGCAGGATTTGGCGACGGCATAGACATAGGCCTTGGCCGCATTCATCTGGACATACATGTCCGCCACCTTGCCCTGGATCAGTTGGAACTCGCCAATCGACTGGCCGAATTGTTTCCGGTCATGGATGTAAGGGATCACGACATCCATGCAGGCCTGCATGATGCCGGTCGGCCCCGCTGACAGGACGGCGCGCTCATAATCCAGCCCGCTCATCAGAACGCCCACGCCGCCATTCAGCGGCCCCATGACGTTCTCTTCGGGCACTTCGCAATCCTCAAAGACGAGTTCCCCCGTCTCCGATCCGCGCATGCCCAGCTTGTCGAGTTTCTGGGCCACCGAGAAACCCTTGAAGTCGCGCTCGATCAGGAAGGCGGTGATGCCGCGCGAGCCAGCCTGCGGCTCGGTCTTGGCGTAAACAACCAGCGTGTCGGCGTCCGGCGCATTGGTGATCCACATCTTGGTGCCGTTCAGCACATAGCGGTCGCCCTTCTTCTCCGCGCGCAGCTTCATCGACACGACATCAGAGCCGGCGCCGCTTTCGCTCATGGCGAGGGCGCCCAGATGCTCACCGGAAACGAGTTTCGGCAGATAGCGGGATTTCTGGTCGTCATTGCCCCAGCGGCGCAGCTGGTTGACGCAGAGATTTGAGTGCGCCCCGTAAGACAGGCCCACAGAGGCGGACGCGCGGGAGATTTCCTCCATCGCGACCACATGTTCGAGATAGCCAAGGCCGGTACCCCCCCACTCTTCCTCGACCGTGATGCCAAGCAGGCCAAGCTCGCCCATCTTGGGCAACAGGTCGCGCGGAAATGTGTCCGTCCGGTCGATTTCAGCGGCGCGGGGCGCGATCTCGTTCTGGGCAAAACTCGCCACAGTCTCGCGGATCATGTCGGCGGTTTCGCCGAGATCGAAGTTCAATGTAGGATATGTGTTCGGGATCATGCGGGTGACTTAGCAAGACTTCCCTTGCCTGTCAGCCTAATCTTCCTGAGCCAGCATCCGGTACAGATAATAGACAGACACGAACAAAAGAAAGCCGCCACCCAGCGCCATCAGGGGGCCGGTATAGGTCTGGCTCGCGGCCTCTCCCATCCGGGCACCCGACTGCGTCAGGATACGGCGAAGCCCGTCATATAAGCCAATTGTGCCGAGACCGGCCAGCAGCGCAAAGGGTAGCCAGCGCCAGCCATGGGCCGGGGCGAAATCGGCGACTTCGTCCTGGGCCGGGGTCGTCAGGCGGGATGTATCGACCTCCACCGGGGCAAGGTCATCGATCATGACCTGGTCGGACCTGCGTACCGCGAGATTGTCGAGCGTCATGCCCTGACCTTCCGGGTCAGACAGGTTTGGCGGGCGATAGGCGCGGCGACGTTCCGACATGGAGGCTGGCGGGGACGCCGTATCGCCATTGCCTTCCGGCCCCGCCAGCGCGGACACGGCGCGGGTGATTTCGGCAACCGTCTCGTCACCGGCAGGCTCGGCCTCCGGCTCACCGGTCGCGCGGGACCCATTCTCCCCGAGGATCCGGGTCAGGCGCTGGGCCACGGCGCGGGCCGCGGCCTCCGGGGCGCTCTCGCGCTCTGCGCCGGTTCGGCTGCGGTCCTGATCGGGCCGCGGCTCCACCACGATGGAGGTTTCGCGCCCGCCGTTCAGGCCGGCCAGTCCGTCGCGTTCGGGGCGGACAAGCGCACTCGGAATCGCCACACGCTTGCCCGGTGTATCCAGGAACATGGCCACTTCGACGGCGCGGCGGCGCACGAGGCCGTCAATCACACGAATCTGGCCATCCACCCTGCCCCGGCGCCAGCCGTTCATCGCTTCGGCCGCCAGGATGCGGTCACCCGAATTGAGATGTGCCAGCACGTCGGAGGCGTCGAAGGCTTTCAGGCCGATATTGAACGCAAAGGAGACCAGGGCATCGAACTCGTTCTGGTTCAGCGGCGTGAAGACCTGCTGGGCCAGATGGTTTTCGACGCGCTTCAAATCATGAAAGCGCAGGATCAGTTCGGCATCGAACGCGCTGACCGTCAGCCCGGCCCGTGCGGTTTCCATATGGCCATACCCGATCAGCCATTTGCCATCCGGCAGGCGGCTTGCGCGCGCACGGAAGCCCTCGAAACTCTTGATGAGTTCGACCCCCTTGTCGGACGTGCGCATTTGACGGGCCATGCATATGGCTCCCGTTTTGGGACAGTTTGACTTTTTACTACGGGCAAGCGCTGCAAATCGCGCGCCCATTCACCCGAGACGCGAGAATCCGCCCAAAACTGCCCAATTTACAGGAGCACGAGGGACGCCAGACCGAGAAAACTGAAGAAAGCCATCACATCGGTGAGCGTCAGGACGAAGACCGAGGAGGCGACGGCAGGGTCTGCGCCGAGGCGTTTCAAGCCGAGCGGCACGAGGATGCCCGACAGGCCCGCCCAGATGAAGGTTGCGAGCATGGCCACGCTTATGACGAGCGCCAACTCGATGTCGCGGAACCAGACGAGCGAGATCAGCCCGACGCCCACGGCGAAGATCACGCCATTGACGCAGCCGCTAAGCACTTCGCGCAGGATGGCCCGGCGCGCGGCGGCCCCGTCCAACTGGCGCTCGGCGATGGCGCGCACAGCCACCGCGAGGCCCTGGCTGCCGGCATTGCCGCCCAGCGCCGCCACGACCGGCATCAGCACGGCCAGCGCCACGACCTGCGCGATGGCGGCTTCGAACAGGGAAATGATGGCCGAAGCGATGAAGGCGGAAAACAGGTTCACACCCAGCCACGGGGCGCGCGCCTTGACCGTGTCCCAGACCGTATCGGCGCCATCGGCAGAGCGAACGTTGAGCAGGGAGAGCAGGTCTTCCGCGTTCTCTTCCTGCATGACGTCGACCATGTCATCGACCGTGATCATTCCGACCAGCCGGTCGCCTTCATCGGTGACCGGTGCCGCCGCGAGGGAGTATTTGCGAAACTGGAAGGCCACTTCTTCCTGGTCCATCTCCGGCTTCAGGGACGAAAGCGGGTCTTCCATGATGTCGGACAGCTGGACGTCCCGCGGGGTGCGCAGCAATGTGGCCAGCGGCACAATGCCCATCAGGCGGTGGCCGGGATCGGTGACATAGAGTTCGTAGAAGACTTCCGGCAATTCCTCGCCCAGCTCCCGCGCATGATCGATGGCATGACCCACGGTCCAGTATTCCGGCGCCGCCACGAATTCCGTCTGCATGAGACGGCCGGCCGTATCCTCTTCATAGGAGAGGCCGCGTTCCAGCTGGGCCCGGTCAATTGGGGCGAGGTCTTCCAGAATGCGTTCGCGCCGCTCGTCCTCAAGGTCTTCAAGGATCGTGGTCGCGTCATCGGAGTCGAGTTCGTCGAGCGCGCTGGCCACGGCGGCGTCCGGCAGGACTTCAACCGCCTCTTCCCGGTAGGAATCGCGCAGCTCGATGAGAATATCGGCCGGCAGCTCGCCGCCGAGCAATTCCACCGCCTCCGAGAACGTATCGAAGGAGAGGGCTTCCAGCGCATCTGCGGCATCAGCCGGGTGCATGCGCTGCAGCGTCCGCGCCAGCCAGCGCGTGTCCTTTTCGTCGACGGCATCGATGATGTCTTCCAGCATATCCGGGTCGACGTTGGGCGTCTCGGCGGTCTGGCCAGGCTGAGCGGACGAGTCTGTCATGGGGCCTCTCTTGCCGGGGTTACGATGCGTCGGCAAGAACCGAATACGCAGAGCTAGCCGGGATTCGCAGGAATCTCACAGGGTGCCCACAGCGATTGGTGCGCGCGGTGAATTGAGAGAGTCGCACCAGCCCTGAACGCGAGTCTTCACGGAACGAATTGAAGCGGGCATCCGTCAGACAGTCATTTTCAATGGGTTCAGCGAGGCTGGAACGATTGAAAATGGTGCGGTCAAGAGGACTCGAACCTCCACGGGTTGCCCCACAGCGACCTCAACGCTGCGCGTCTACCAATTCCGCCATGACCGCACTGGTCTTCATTGAGGCAGACGGGCCGTATAAGGCGACACCAGCACTTTGTGAAGCCCCGAATGTCGCCTATATGCCCCGTGTGATGCAGAAATTCCCCGACACAGAATGGGCCGTCTCAAAGCGCCTGGTTCCTTATGAGCACGCGGTCCAATTCATGGAGGCGCGCGCCCGTGCGATCCGCGAGGAGGACGCGCCGGAACTGGTATGGTTTTTGGAGCATCCGCCCCTCTATACGTCCGGAACCTCAGCAAAGCCGGACGATCTGCGCGACCCTGCCCGTTTTCCCGTCTTCGATGCGGGGCGCGGCGGCCAATACACATATCATGGCCCCGGCCAGCGCGTCGCCTATGTGATGCTGGATGTTGCCCGGCGCGGGCGCGACGTGCGCGCCTTCGTACAGAATCTGGAGACTTGGATCATCACCGGCCTCGCAGCCTTCAATGTCGATGCCGGCCCACGTGACGGCCGCGTCGGCGTGTGGGTCGACCGGACGAAAGCGGGCGGACCGCTTCGTGAGGACAAGATCGCCGCCATTGGCGTGCGCCTCAAGAAATGGGTCAGCTTCCACGGCATCTCGCTGAACGTCGAGCCGGATCTGGAGCATTTTTCCGGCATCACACCATGCGGCATCGCCGATCCGCGCTATGGCGTCACCAGCCTGGTCGATCTTGGCATTCCCGCCACGATGGACGAGGTCGACCTCGCCCTGAAAGACGCCTTCGAGAGCGTGTTCGAAAGCCGCCTCGTGCGGGCACCCGACCCGGTCAGCGAACCCGCCTAAGCCGTTTTGTAGGCTTCCAGGCGCTGTTCTTCCTGGGTCAGGTCGCTGCCGGTGCGGAAGCCGCCAACCCCGCCATTCGGCAAGCGTGCGACATGCAACAGCGTCCACAGCATCACGATGAAGGAGGAGATCGCCCAGAGCGGCATTGCCAGGCCCATCCCTGCGCCCATCGCCATCTGCATCTGGGTGGGCGGGGGCCCGTCCGGGCGGCGCGGCCCCTTCGCTTCCTTCGGCGCTTCGGCAGGCGCAGCAGCCGCCTCGCCGCCTTCCGCAACTGCGGCTTCAACTTGCGCCGCCTTCGCCTGCTGGGCGTTGAACTGCGCTGAGCCCATCACGACACCGCCCGCAAAGCCCAACAGGCCGAGGAAAAGCGGGATCAGGACAATAGCGGCCTTCAGCGTCGACCGGTTCACTTCTGCAAAGCGGCGCACATGCGCCACCCAGGACGTGAACTCGGTCAAAATGGTGAAAAAGAAGAACGGCACCAGAAGCGCCGGCAATGGCAGGCCGATCGCCTTGACCGGCTTCCACGCCCCGGACATGTCCGCGCCCGCCAGACCGGCAATAAAGGCCACGAAAACCGGCACGATGAACAACAGCACCCGTCCCATGAACATGAAGGTCCAGGCCCGGCTGAAATGCAGCTTGCCGGTCATGCCCATCGGATTGAACAGGGTCTGGATCCAGTCCATGCGTGCCGGATCATCCCGTACGTCGCGTATCCAGGGGCGATGCGGATCGATGGGCGTCGTCATATGATGGGTCATGCCGGTCGGGTCCTCTGGGGTCTTCAGGAAAAAGTGTTGGACATGGAATTGCGGGATGTGGGCGGGCCGTACTGGTTCGCGTCCGGATCGGTCGGCAGGCGTGCCGCAATGAAGCCGAGCAAGGCCGTCGTGAGCAGGAAGCTCGCGAGCGTGGTCAGGGACGTCAGACGCTCGAATTCCTGGATATTCTCGGTCAGGGCCTCCATGGCACCGGACAGGTCACTCCCGAACTGGGCGTACATCTCGAACGCAACCGGCGACAGGATGGGCATCAACAGCGCGCTCACAATGCTGCCGACCACACCGTAACCGATCAGGAATAACAGGTAGAACCAGCCCGAATGTCCGGCATCGTGCAGCCGTTTTGAGAACAGGCAGGCATATACGTACACCATGGGGTAAACGAGGATGCCGAAGATCGGCGAGATGAAGGTATTGGCGATTTGAATGATAATGAAGGCCGCCGTGACGACGGACAGGCCCCGCAGGAAGGTGCGCGAGCCGATACGGCCTTTTGACGACAAGAGGACATATCTCATGTCCATAGGATTTCAGTCTCCTCAATTCGGCGACGCACGCCTCAAAGGCGCGAACAGTGTTTCGCGTCCTTATCAATAAACGATAAATACATGCAACAAAAAAGAGCCGGACAACTGTCCGGCTCTCCTTAACTCCGTGTCTGGCAATTGCCTAGACGAAGGTATCGGCGGCCATTGCGCCGGGGTTCTTCGGATCCGGACCATACTTGTTCGGGCCGACCGTGCCAGGAATACAGGCAATCACGATCTGGGCGATTGACGCCAGAAAATTGATGAACGGGATGAAGCTGGCGACGACAAGGCCGAGATAAATCCAGCCGGTCTGGTTGATATCGTGCAGGCGGCGGATGAACAGGGCAATGCTCGGAATGATCACGGCAAGGCCATACAGGCCCATCAGGGCGAAGAAGATCATCCCGATCGGATTCATTTCACCGGTTTCGAAATTGCCGCCGAGGCCGAATGCGAGGGCTGCCAGGACCCCGAACACGATCAGGTTGAAGAGTACGACCCACCAGTATTCCGAGCGGCGTGAGCGGCCCTGAAAGTCCACATAGCGGGAAAAGAACATTTTGACTGCGTCTGGAAAACTGACCATTTTCGGCCCCCTTGATTGCTTTCACTACGAAAGGCTGGCGCATTTTCGGCGCACCAGCAGCAAGGTCAAGGGATGACTCGTTAATGTTCCCCTGCCCCATACGGCGGGATTCCGCGCCGATTTGGTTAGGGCAGGGTTAATAATCGCAGCTTGCGGCGACGTTTCCTAGTCGAACTCGACCATGATCTCGTCGGCCGCGACGCTGTCGCCGGCGCCGACATTGATCGCCTTCACGGTGCCATTGGCTTCGGCGCGAATGATGTTCTGCATCTTCATCGCCTCGACCACGCAGACCGCTTCGCCTTCCTGCACTTCCTGGCCCATCTCGACATCCATCGAGACGACAAGGCCCGGCATCGGCGAAATGATCAGCTTGGACGTGTCCGGCTTTTCCTTTTCCGGCAGGCGGGCATGCAAATCGGCCACATTCGGTGTGCAGACCAGCGCGCGCAGCGCCACGCCGCGATGGCGGAACAGATAGCCTTCCGTGCGATCGGCAAACTTCACCGCAAACGGCTTGTCGTCCAGCAGGCCCTCGACCAGGTGCTGGCCGGGATACCACGGCGTCACCAGCGTATGCGGCTTGCCGCCATTGATGGTGATTTCGGCGTCGCCATTCTCGCCCAGGTCCAGCGTCACGGGATGGTGCTTGTCACCCAGGATGACGACCCATTCCCGGCGGGCTTCGGTCGGCGGAGACATGCGGCCGCTCGTATCGGCTGCGCGGCGCGAGAAGAAGCCGTGCACATAGGCCGCAGAACAGATCAGCTGGATTTCCTGTTCCGCGGTCGGCGCAACACCGTCAAAGCCTTCAGGAAACTCATCCTTGATATAGGCGGTGGTGATGTTGCCGGAGCGGAAGCGCTTCTCGTCGATCACGGCCGCGATGAAGGGCATGTTGTCCTGAATGCCTTCGATGTGGAACCGGTCGAGCGCCTCGCCGTGCACGTCGAGCGCGGTGTCGCGATCCTTGCCGTGCGTGATCAGCTTGGCGATCATCGGGTCGTAGAACATGGAAATCTCGTCGCCCTCGCGGACCCCGGAATCCATCCGCACTTCGCCGCCAGCCAGGGCGCCCTCTTCCGGCGCATGGAAGCGCTTCAGACGGCCAATCGAAGGCAGGAAGTTGCGATACGGGTCTTCGGCATAGACGCGGCTTTCCACGGCCCAGCCATTGATCTTGATGTCGGACTGTTTGAGCTTCAGCTTCTCGCCATAGGCGACGCGCAACATCTGCTCGACGAGATCAACGCCGGTAATCATCTCGGTCACCGGATGCTCGACCTGCAGGCGGGTGTTCATTTCAAGGAAGTAAAAGCCCTTGTCGGCGCCAGACGCCACGAACTCCACCGTGCCGGCGCTGTCATAATTGACGGCCTTGGCGAGGGCCACAGCCTGTTCGCCCATCTTCTTGCGGGTTTCCGGGTCGAGCAGCGGCGAGGGCGCTTCCTCGATGACCTTCTGGTTGCGGCGCTGGATCGAGCATTCGCGCTCGACGAGGTAGATGCAATTGCCATGCTTGTCGCCGAGCACCTGGATCTCGATGTGGCGCGGCTCAAGGATGAATTTCTCGATGAAAACACGGTCGTCGCCGAACGAGGCTTTTGCCTCGGCCTTCACGGCCGGGAAGCCTTCTTCGACTTCCTTGTCATTGGCCGCGACGCGGATGCCCTTGCCGCCACCGCCAGCAGACGCCTTGATCATGACGGGATAGCCGATCTCGCGCGAGATTTTCACGGCCTCTTTCGTGTCCTCGATCAGGCCCATATGGCCCGGCACGGTCGACACGCCGGCCTCTGCCGCAAGCTTCTTGGAGCTGATCTTGTCGCCCATCGCTTCGATGGCGTAGGCGTTCGGACCGATCCAGCCGATCCCCTCTTCCTCAAGCCGTTTGGCGAAAACAGGGTTTTCGGACAGGAAGCCAAAGCCGGGATGGATTGCCTCGGCGCCGGTCTGGCGGACAGCATCAATGATCTTGTCGGCAACCAGGTAGGATTCCGAAGCCGGAGATGCGCCGATATAAACCGTTTCGTCGGCCATCTCGACGGCCATCGAATCCGCATCTGCGTCGGAATAGACAACGACCGTTTGCACACCCAACCGTCTACAGGTCTTGATGACCCGGACTGCAATTTCCCCCCGGTTGGCGATCAGAATCTTTTTGAACATGCTGCCTCGATCCATTGTAAAGTCTTTCAGCGACTGCACTAAGCCGCCCGAAACGGGATGTCCACAATTCCCATAGGGGAAGTCTGTTGCCACGATGCCGCAGATATGTTAGTAAGCGCTCACTATTGATGGAGAATGCTCTGATGACCCGGATTACGCTGGACCTCGATGCCTTGCTCTCAAAAGGTCAAATAGACAGCGCTGAAGCGGCGCGGCTGCAGGCCTTTGCCCTGCCGGATCGCCAGAACGGGCTGCTGGTGAACATACTGCTGATTTTCGGCGCCATATCCGTGGCAGGCGGCACGATTGCCCTCGTTCCGAATGCCATGACAGGTCTCGTCCTGGCGCTGCTGTCACTGGGGGGCGCGGAATTCCTGCGCCGCAGCGCACGCGGAAATTCCCTGAAAACCCTTGGCATGGCGCTCACCCTGATGGGCACGCTGGGACTGGCAGGCTGGGTCGGGTGGGAATTCCGGGAAGTCGAGGACGGCACACTGCCGACCCTGCTGATCGCGCTCATCATGACCGCGTCAGCACTCTGGTTCCGCTCCGCCCTTCTGGCGGCCTTTGCGGTCCTGTCCCTTGGCGCCATTCTCGGCTCGGGCACAGGCTACTGGCACGCCAGCTATGCCTTGTTTGTCGAAGAACCGACAATCACGATCATCGTCTTCGGCCTGCTGGCCGCCGGCCTCTATCATGCGCGCAAATCGTTGGCGGACGCTTGGGCGAATCTGGTCACCGTCTCAGCGCGGACAGCCTTCTTCATGATGAATTTCGGGTTCTGGGTCGGCTCGCTCTGGGGCGACCGTGTGGGCGAGCACTGGTTTGCGCCAACCCGCTGGTCCGACCGGTCGGAGTGGCGCGAAGCCGCGCTCGCAATCCCTGATTATGTCTTCACGCTGGGCTGGGTGGGCGCCCTGGTGGCCGTGATCGCTACCTCACGCCGGAGCAGCTTCCTGTCGATTACCTCGATCGTGTTCCTGACCATCCACGGCTACACCCAGTATTTCGAATATCTGGGCGCAAAGCCGGAGACGCTGGTGATTGGCGGACTGGTGCTCGTCGGGCTGGCGGTCGCGGGCGCCCGCTTCCTGATGCGACCAGATGCGAAGACGGCCTAGTCCTTGTCTTCCAACTGCTCGATGTGAGCTTCGAAGGTGCGGACCCGCGCAGAGACAGAGACGAGAAAGGCGGTCGACCAGCCGAGCAACAGGAAGCCAATCACCGATTCCGCCGCGCCGAGCATGCGCCAGTCCTGGCTGATCACGACATCGCCAAAGCCAACGGTCGAGAAGGAGGAAGTGGAATAATAGACGGCCGTCTCGATATCCGGGAACACGCCCAGCAGGAGGTAGGCAAAGGTGAAGACCCATATCTCCACCGAATGGAGCGCGAACAGGCTGATCAGGATGAAGAAGATGGCCAGCCCCTGCCCCGCCACCGTGGTCAGGTTCACATGCGGCATGTCCCGCCGCCGGATGAGCGCTGACAAGCCGACCAGCCCTGCAAAGTGAATGGCGAAGGTAATCGCGACCAGAGCCCCGGCCACAATCAGATTGAGCAAGAGCATGGCAAAATTCCCCGTGTCAGTGCGCCGCGACCACCAAGCCGGCCAGTAGACCTGGCGCTTCACGGTTCAGGAAGTCAACCAGGGCATGGCTTGCCGTCGTGATGGCAGCGGGCGGCGGGCTCTTGCGCCACCACACATTGCGCATCGGTGCGGCATCGGGTTTACGTTTCGCGGCAAGGCTTGCGGCGTGACGGGCCAGGCGCGCGCGCTCTGCTTCGTGACCTAATTGCTCGAACCATCGTCCCTTGTCGAAGCCGAGCGCAAGGCAGCCGACAAACTTCCCCGGATGCGCATCATTCTGGTCGAGCCAGTGCTTGCGGCTGAGCGCGTGCCGCTCGCTGTGGGGATTGGGATGAGCGCTGGCGACCAGATGATTGCCGATGGCGCGCGAAAACAGGAAATTCCAGGCCGGATCATTTTCGCATCCCTCAAGCTGGTCATGGGCCCGCAGGAGGATCGCTGCTTCGGCGCGGCTGAGCCAGGGTGCCTGCTCCGTGCCGAGACGGGACACGATTTCGACGACCTGTTCGACCATGTCATCCAGCGCGCGGCCGTCCCGCACCATCTGCTCACAGAGATGACTGAGTACGACCAGGCCGTAGCCGTCTGGGATCTGGCTGGCCTTGCGAAACAGACGCGTGAACAGGCCGGCCAGGTTACGGTTGCGTGGCCCGCCACCCAACACGATCCGTTCTTGCAGCCAGTCGAGATTGGATTGGGTCAGGGCGCCATTGGCGCCCTCCCGCGCGAGCACATAGCTGGCCATCACGCGAACGAACCGGCTGTCCCAATCGAGATCGGTGCCATTCATCCGTGTGTTGAAGGCGAACAGGGCCTGCGCCTCGGCGTCGGATTTCGGCCCGCGCGAGCACATTTCGAGCGCGACCTGCCGCGCATCCTCCCGTGAGCGGTGCGAGACGGCCTGAATGCGCTGGATAATACCGCTGGCCGTTCTGACCATGGGTCCCTGTCTCCCGTATAGTCATCGACAGGTAGCAATCAGGGGTTTCTGCTTTCTTGACCAATTCGGTGAAACCTGTTGCCACTATTGCGTCGCGCCCCCTACATTCCAGCCATACACATACGGAAATTCACGGGAGAAAACGCGATGACACACCAGAAAGACCTCGCCGGTCGCAAGGCAATTGTAACCGGCTCCGCTACAGGACTCGGGCGGTCCATAGCGCTGAAACTGGCCGAGCGCGGCGCGGATGTGATCATTAATTGCGCTCGATCCGTCGAGGACGGCGAAGCCACCGCCGCCGACTGCCAGGCGCTGGGGTCACAGTCACGCCTCGTCCAGGCTGACGTGTCGACGGATGAGGGCTGCCGCAAGCTGGCCGACGCGGCCGCGCAATTCGGACGGCTCGATATTCTCGTCAACAATGCCGGCACAACAAAGCATGCCCGCGACCATTCTGACCTCGACGCCCTGACACGAGAGGACTTCCTGCATCTCTACGCCGTCAATGTCGCCGGCCCCTTCCTGATGATGCAGGCCTGCAAGCCCCTGCTCGTTGAAAGCCACCGCCAAACGGGGCGCGCCGCCACCGTCCTGAACACATCGTCGATTGCCGGTGTGACGGGCATTGGCTCGTCCGTCGCCTATGCCGCCACAAAGGGCGCGCTGAACACGATGACGTTGTCCCTGGCCCGGGCGCTGGCGCCGGAGATCCGGGTTAACGCGATCTGCCCCGGCTTCATCGGCACGCGCTGGTTCAAGGACAAGATGGACGAAGACCAGTACAAGCGGATGGAAGCCTCCGTGGCGGCGGCGACGCCCCTGAATGCCGCCAGTGGCCCCGACGACATTGCGGATTCGGCACTTTTCTTCCTGTCGGATGCGTCGCGTCATGTCACCGGAGAAACCCTTCTCGTCGATGCCGGAACCCATCTCGGTTACGCCCCTTTGGTCGCGCGGTAAGGGAATCCAACACGCCCAAGTCTAAGGCATAGTCGCACCTGCGTGCACAAAATACTGGCGATCCGTTTGCGGTCCAGCAACCTCCATAATTTTGTTTCTGATCCCGGATGAAGCCACGTCATCGTGGTCTTGGCGCTGGCAACAGCGCGATTCAACAACGGGGAATAAAACATGAAACAACAGCTTTTACGCGCAGGGGTTGCGGTGGTAGCGATGCTGGCAGTGGCTGGCACGGCAGCTGCCGAGGGAGAATGGTCTGGCAATGTCGCTCTCAGCACTGACTATGTCTGGCGCGGCGTCTCGCAGTCCAATGAAGACATGGCCATCTCCGGTGGCTTCGACTATGCCAACGGCATCTTCTATGCGGGCACCTGGGCATCGAACATCGACTTTGAAGACGGTTCCGACTCGAACGTGGAACTCGATCTTTACGCCGGTGTCGCCAGCGAATTCGCCAATGGCGTTTCCTGGGATCTTGGGGTCATCTACTATTCCTATCCGGACTCGGACGATGAAGACCTCGACTTCGTCGAACTGCAGGCCGCGTTGGGATACGCCTTTGAAGGCGGCATTGAAGTAGGCGGCGCCGTCTATTGGGATCCGGACAATGAGAACATCTATGTCGAAGGCTCTGCGGGGTATGCCTTCACCGACGTGTTCGCAGCAGACGTATCGGTCGGCAGCTATTCCTTCGATGGTGGCGGCGACTACACCAACTGGTCGCTCGGCGGCACGTATTCGACGCCGGTCGGCATCGATCTCGACCTCCGCTACTGGGATACCGATATCGACGATACGGGCATCGCAGACGAGCGCGTTGTGCTGACCATCGCAAAGAGCCTCTAACGCTCGAAAATTTCTTCTCAAACTGTGTGCGAGACTTTGCCCTCCTTCGTGCGCAGTCTGGTGAAGGCCGCCGGTTCCCTGGAGAACTGGCGGCCTTTATTTTTGGCCAATTCTGCTTACGTTGGGTATTCATAACCACCCGAATGAAAGAGCCCCTCCATGGCCGCTGAAATGAGCCCTGCCGACGCCGTGGGCGCGCTCGTGCCTGCAATCACCCTTTTGGGGTTCGGCGCGGCAGCAGCCCTGGTCTCCCGGGCGCTCAATCTCAGCCCGATTGTCGGCTACCTTCTGGCCGGAATCCTGATCGGACCGGGAATGCTCAACCTGATCCATGAGAGCGGCGGCACGCACCTGCTGGCGGAACTGGGTGTGGTATTCCTCCTGTTCGACATCGGGATGCATGTCTCTCTCAGAGAGCTGAAGGAAAGCCGCAGCGACCTGCTGGGCCTTGCGCCGATGCACCTGTTGCTGACCGGCCTGATCAGCGCCGGCGCGCTCTACATGCTGGGCATCTCCTGGCCGATTGCCATTGCCGTGGGGCTCAGCCTCGGCCTGTCCTCCACCGCCGTGGTCGCCCGCATCCTGACCGAGCGGGAGCAGAATTCATGCCCGATCGGCCGGACGGCCACGCATGTGCTGATCTTCCAGGACATTGTGGCCATCTTCCTGATGATCTTTGCCACCTCCCTCGGGGAAGAAGAGACCGGCATGGCGGGGCTCGCGGGGCTCGTCTCCGATTACATGCTGAACGGGAGCGCTGTCCCGCTGGCGGCGACGCTGTTGCTTGCTTTCGCGCAGGCCCTGATCGCCTTCGGGGCGGCCATGTTGTTCTCGCGCTATTTGCTGAATCCGGTCTTCCGCACGCTGGCCGCCACGCGCAATGACGAGGCCTTTACCGCCTTCACCCTGCTGCTCGTTCTCGCTGCAGCCTGCGCCACGGCGGTCATCGGCCTGTCGCTGACGCTGGGCGCGTTCCTGGCAGGGCTTGCTGTGTCGGGCACGCCGTTCCGCCACCAGGTACAGACAGAGATGGGGCCGTTCCGGGGGCTCCTGCTGTCTTTCTTCTTCATCAGCGTCGGCCTGTCGATTGACCTGCCGGGCCTGATGCGAAACCTGCCGCTCGTCGTGATTGCAGCCTTTGGCATCCTGATCATCAAGACAGCGCTCGGCTATATCGCCGCGCGCGTGAATGGGTGGAGTGTGCCCGGTGCGACGCAGCTCGGGACGCTGCTGGCGCAGGGCTCGGAATTCACCCTCGTCATTCTCTCCCTCGCCTCCATCACCGCGAACATGCCCCCTGCCCTGATGGGCAGCCTGATCGCAGCCATAGCCCTCTCCCTGGCGCTCGCGCCGAGCTGGGCCATGCTCGGCGGCAAGCTCTCGCGTGAACTGGCCCGGCGTAAACAGGTCACGGTGGAGACGGCGAGCGAGCCTGTGGGCGAACGCCCGGTCATCGTGATCGGCATGACAGCGGCGGGCCGCCTTGCGGTCGACGCGCTCGCGGATTTCGACATCCCTTATATCGCAACAGACGGAGACCCGGACCGCTTCCTGTCTGCCGTGGCCGATGGCTACAACGTCTCCTTCGGAGATGCGTCAAATGTGAAGCTGATGGATGCGGTCGGTGGCAGCAATGCCCGCGCCGTTGTGCTCGGCAAGGCGCGATATGAAGTGTCCAAGGAAGTGACGCCCGGTCTCACGCGCCGCTTCCCCGACCTGATCCGCCTCGTCGCAGTCGAGAACATTCACGACCTCGACCGGTACCTTGAATTGAATGTCCGCGCGCATCTCGTCGCCAGCGAGCCGAAAGGCATCGAGATGGTTGCCGACATGCTGCGGGTTCTGGGCGTGCCGGACGAAGGCCTGGCCGACTGGCTGACCCGCGAGGCCGATCTCTTCACGATCGGCGACGGTTCAGACCGTCAGGAAAAGGCGGATGAAAAGGAAGATCTGGAAGAAGAGGTCGTCGAGGCCGCCTGAGCCATGTCCAGGATCAGGAATTGAGCGCCTTGATGGCATCGTCAATCGTGGCGCGCGGGCGGTCCATGATGGCCGCAATCTGGGCGCGCTGTTCGATGGCCAGCCACAGGCCGAGCACTTCGACATCCACGACGCGCCACTCGCCATTCTTTTCGATCACACGCCAGCGTACGGTCTGGGGATCTTCGCCGGGACGGGCGACGCGGGTTTCAACAATGGAATCTTTCGGGGTGCGATCCTTGGAACCGATGACGGTAATCTCGGCATCGTGGAATTTGTCGCGCTGGTCCTCGAAGCTGCCGAGCAGGTAGGTCTCGAAGGCTTCGGCAAAGCGGGCACGATCCGCGTCGGACACGCGGCGGGCATATTTGCCCAGAGTGAAATTGGCCACGGAGTCGAGATCCATGGAGTCGCGCAAGGTTTCGCGTCCCTTTTCAGGATCGGAAATATGCTTGGCAGCGCCTTCGATGACGGCTTCCGCTTCCGGGCCGGCCATGGCCGGCAGGGCCATGAGTCCGAGGGCAGTCGAGGCGATAAGAGCGCGTAACATGGGGCAAATCCTTGTGACTACTTGTCGTGTTGCCCTCTAGATATGTACGAGATTGTCCTTTTGTTCCCCGAAAGACGAAATAGGCTCTATGCGTTTTGGGCATGAACCCGGTGCTGACGGAGCCGGAAGACAGGCCCCGGACAGGCGTAGAAGCTGCAGTTTTGGGCGACGGCAGGACAGGATGGCGGGGTACATGACATTTTCTCCTCTTGAGCGAGAAATATGCAAGCCACATACCAGACACGGGATTTCCGGACCCTGCAGCAGGTCGCGCGAAGAGAAGGAAAGAAATGGTGCGGGCGGCCGGGCTCGAACCGGCAAGGCCTTGCGGCCGAGGGATTTTAAGTCCCTTGCGTATACCAATTTCGCCACGCCCGCATGGCCGGTCCCCGGCATAATCGGTTTTGCCGGGGATGGCTATACGGGATAGGATTTGCGCGAAAGCTGGCCTAGCTGACCCGCTCGAACACGGCTGCGAGCCCCTGCCCGCCGCCGATGCACATGGTCTCCAGACCGTAGCGCGCTTCGCGACGCTCCATTTCCCGCAGCATCGTGGTCAGGATACGCACGCCGGTCGCGCCAACCGGATGCCCCAGCGAGATGCCCGATCCGTTCACGTTCAGCCGCTCCATGTCATCATCCGAGAAGTCGAGCGCCTTGGTGCAGGCGAGCACCTGCGCCGCGAAGGCCTCGTTGAGTTCGATGACGTCAATGTCCTTCAGCTCAAGCCCGGCCGTCTTCAGCGCTTTCTGGCTGGAGGGCACCGGGCCGATGCCCATGACTTCCGGACCAACGCCGGCAACGGACCATGAGACAAGCCGCCCAAGGGGCTTCAGGCCATATTTCTCAGCCGCTTCCCGCGTACAGACGATACACGCCGCCGCGCCATCATTCTGGCCGGAGGCATTGCCCGCTGTCACGGTCGACTGGCCATCCACCTTGCCCCGGATGGCGCGCAACGTGGACAGTTTCTCCAGGGACGAATCCGGACGGATGTGCTCATCCTGATCCACGACCGTGTCGGCCTTGCGGCCTTTCACTGTATACGGAATGATCTCTTCAGCGAACTTTCCGGACTTCTGGGCCGCAGCCGCCTTCATGTGCGAATTATAGGCGAACTGGTCCTGAGCGTCGCGCGTGATCTGGTAATCCCGGCGAAGATTTTCCGCCGTCTCGATCATGCCGCCCGGCACGGGATGATTCTTGCCACCGGCCGTATAGCGTCCGCGCGACAGGCCATCATGCAGCATCAGGCCATCGCCCTTGATGTTCCAGCGCATGTCGATGGAGAAAAACGGCGCATTCGACATGCTCTCCGCCCCGCCCGCGATAACGACGTCATTCGCGCCGGTCGCAACCTGCATCACGGCATTGATCACCGCCTGCAGGCCGGAACCGCAGCGCCGGTCGATCTGGTAACCGCCGGTCGATGTGGTCAGCCCGGCATCGAGCGCCACCATCCGCCCGAAGGCCGGGGCCTCCATGGTCGGATAGCATTGTGCGAAAATGCAGTCCTCGACTGCCTCGGCGGGCAGTTTTGTCTTCGCCATCAGTTCCCGGATGACATGCGAGGCCATCTCATGCGCGTGAACGGTCTTGAAGGCGCCGCCAAAGCCGCCAACGGCGGTGCGGACGGGTTCGCAGATGACTACATCTCTCATGGCGCCCTACTCCTGCTGGTCCCGGCCACGCGCGGTGACCTGCTTGCGAGCCTCTTCCACGGCGTCTGCCGTCACGGAGTCGGCATGGGCGATGGAGCGTTTGACTTCCTCTTTCATGGCGGCGGCGAAATTCATGCCATAGCCATCATCGATCAGCGCCTTGTACTGCTTGAGCAGGTCCGGCTGCGAACCGCACATGTCATGCGCCAGCTTCATGGCGGCGGGCACGAGTTCATCGGCCTCATAGACCCGGTTTACCAGGCCCCAGCGCTCGGCCGTGTGCGCGTCGAGGAAGTTGCCGGTGAAGGACAATTCCTTGGCGCGGCTGATGCCGATCATACGGGACAGTTTCTGCGACAGGCCCCAGCCCGGCACGATGCCGACACGGGCATGGGTATCGGCGAACTTGGCATGTTCAGAGGCGAGCAACACATCGCACATCAAGGCCAGCTCGAAGCCGCCGGTGATGGCAAAGCCATTGATCGCGCCGATGATCGGCCACGGATAGTCCCTGAGCGCGCGGGCCATGTCGATCGATTTGGAATCCTCATCCGCGCCGAGCGCGAAGCCGGTCTGGCCAGCCTCTTTCAGATCGATGCCAGCGGTGAAGGCGCGCCCGGCCCCGGTCAGCACGACGGCGCGAACCTCGTTGTTCTGGGCCAGTTCGTTGAAGACGCTGACGATCTCGGCGCGCAGGGCGCGGTTCAGGGCGTTCAGCGCGTCCGGCCGGTTCAGCGTCACGAGCGCGACGGGGCCGTCCAGCTCCACCTTTACAATATCTTCCGCCATGGGGTTCTCCAATTTTCCTCTGCGCCTCTCTTAGCGAGGACGAGACAGGAGGACCATGCCTGACGTTGCGACGATTTGGACGGCGCTCAGGCGCGGCGCTGACGGAGGAGACCCACGACGCCAATCACCAAGCCAATCACGGCAACACCGGCCGCCAGGAAGAACAGGCCGAATTTCAGCGGCGTCAGCCAGGTCTTGGCGTCCAGTGCATCGACCCATCCGGCAAGAGCCAGCACCTGCACGAGGTTCTCGGTCAGGTCGATTATGACCACGCCAAGCGCGGGGAGCGCCGCATATGTCCCGAACTTGCCGAAAAAGCGCAGCGCCACACCGCCGAGGAACCCGCCATAGGCCAGTGGATAGGCCGTATCCAGCAGCACCGTCACCCAGGCGTGCGCCGTGCGCTGGGCATCACTCATCGTTGCGATGATCGTCCGGCTCATCTCCGGGTCGGACGTCATGTCAAGGAACGCGCCGCCCACCATCGGTCGGCACAGGCCGAACCCCACACCTATGACCAGCATCAGAAGGAAGCTGGTCCAGATCACGGGGGTGCGCGCCAGGAAGCTCATGCGTTTGCGTCCTCGACCCGCTCGGGCTGGACGCCTGTTGCGGAGATGATCGCCTCAAGCTTGTCCGTAATCAGGGGGATCAGGTTTTCCTGGATTGTGCTGGCGACGAGGTGGACGCCATTGTCGCCAATGCCCCGGAACCAGGGATAGGAGCCGAGCGCCACGTCCGGCATCTCCTTGGCCAGTGCGCCCAGCGGTTCGGCAATGTCGCCCTCGCGCAGGCCCCTGCCCCGGATCGTGATCTTGTGGATCACCGCCCCGGTCTCGAGCCTTGGTCCGATATCCTCCAGCATGGCCCGCGCGACCGAGGGCACACCCGCCAGTGTGAAGACATTCCCGGTCTGGAAGCCCGGTGCCCCGGAAACGGGATTGGCCACGATCTGTGCGCCATGCGGAATACGCGCCATGCGCCGCCGGGCGGGTGTGTAGTCGGTACCCATTTCTTCATAGCGTTTCGCCAGCATGGCGGTCACTTCAGGATGTTCCGAAATCTCCACCCCGAACGCCTTGGCGATGGCATCGGCGGTGATGTCATCATGCGTCGGGCCGATGCCCCCCGTCGTGAAGACATAGGTGTACTTCACACGAAGCGAATTCACCGCCTCGACAATCTCGTCCTCTACATCGGGCACGATCCGCGTCTCACGCACGGGAATGCCGAGCGGCGCAAGGTAGGAAGCGATCTGTTGCAGATTGATGTCGCGCGTCCGACCGGAGAGCAGCTCGTCCCCGATCAGGAGGACGGCTGCCGTAGGAGATTTTTTTATCATACCAACACTTTGCCCAGACTGGCCTATTCTTCAAGCGCCTCATAGACGAGCCGCATTGATTCCTCACGAAAACCTGCGGGCTCCCCCGGCAGCGCGCCGAAGCGCTGGATCATGCCGATGAAGAATAGGTCGTTTTCCGGATCGATCCAGAACCATGTGCCAGCGGCCCCGCCCCAATAATAGGTGCCGGTCCCGGCGGGACTGTCCATGGCGACCGGATCGGAGATGATGGCGAAGTCGATGCCGAAGTCGCGGCGCTTCGGCGCGACAGCGCTTCTTTGCGTGCCATCGAATTCAACGCCGGCATTTGGCGGCAGCTGGTTTTTCCGCATCAGGGCCACCGTGCCCTCCTCCAGAATGCGCTTGCCATCCAGCGTACCGCCATTGAGCATCATCTGGCAAAACCGGGCATAGTCGTCGATCGTGGACACAAGACCCCCGCCCCCGGATTCGAAAGCGATGGTTGACTGCCGGAATTGCACATTCTCGGTGTAGAACGGAAAGAAGGCTTCCTGCTCGGGCGCGTAGTACATCACGTCCGACAGGCGGTCATATTCTGCGTCGGGAACATAGAAGCCGGTGTCATCCATGTTCAGCGGCGTGAAGACATTTTTCTTCAGGTATTCGCCAAGAGACATGCCGGAGAATTTCTCCACCAGATAGCCCTGGATATCGACCGCCACCGAATAATACCAGACTTTGCCCGGCTCATGCAGCAGCGGGATGCCCGCCACCTTGTCGATGAAGGTCTGCGGGTCGGGTGATTTGAGGACGTTCTGTTCCCGAAACTGTGCGTTGGCATAATCGTCGCCGCCGAGGCCATAGGCGAACCCGGCCGAGTGACTCATCAATTCCCGCATCGTTGCCGGACGCGCCAAATCCTTCAGGATCGGGGTGCCCTCCTCAGTCTCGCCAGCGAGTACCTTCAGCGCCTCGAACTCGGGAATGTATTGCGTGATCGGGTCGTCGAGATCGAACTTCCCCTCCTCGTAGAGCTGCATGAGCGCCACGCCGGTAATCGGCTTTGTCATGGAGTAGATCCGGTACAGCGTGCCTGCTTGCACCGGCGTCGCCGTCTCGACATCGCGCACCCCGTATTCCCCGTAATGGGCAACCTGTCCGTCTTTTACGAGCAAGGCCTGCAGGCCGACGACATGCCCGTCCGAGACAAATTTCTGCAGGCGTTCGTCGAGCGCGTTCAGCCCGTCCGCACTGAATCCCGTGCCGGAATCAACATCGGCAAGAGACGGCCAGCCTGCCGTCCCATTCTGCTCCGCCGTAACGGGTAATACCGGCAGCGACAGGGCCGCCAAGGCAAAGGTGAACCCGACCAGGTGTCGACGACAGTCTTCCAATTTCGGCATTGAGCGCATTCCTTTTTCTCCCGCAGGACTGGACCATGACTGCACCATATTAGCGACGCAAGCGGGAACGTATTGAGGCTGCGCGCATTGCATTTTTCAACACCTTATTGATTGAAAGGACACGCCATGAAACGTCATGCAACCGCCCATTGGTCCGGGAACCTCGCGGACGGCAAGGGCTCGCTCACGACGCAGAGCGGCGCGCTGACCGATCATGCCTATTCTTTCAAGGCGCGATTTGAAGACGAAAGCGGGACGTCCGGGACCAATCCGGAAGAATTGCTCGCCGCTGCCCATGCGGGCTGTTTCACCATGCAGCTATCCCATTTGCTGGCCGAGAACGGCACGCCCGCCGCCGATCTGGATACGAAATGCATCGTCTCCGTCGAGCCCAAAGACGGTGGCGGATTCGAGATCACGCGCAGTGCCTTGACGCTTACGGCCGTGGTTGAAGGCATCGAGCAGGATGATTTCGACGCCATCGCGGACAAGGCCAAGACCGGCTGCCCGATGTCGGTCGCCCTCGGCGCCATCGACATCACGCTCGGCACCCAGCTCCAGTAACCCTTTCAGAGGAACAAGACCCATGGCACCGGAACTCTTATATGGCGTAGGCGCGCTGCTCTTGCTGGTCGCCCTGATCTGGGGCGTCAGTCGTGGTCGGCTGAAATCCCGTACAGCGGAAGCGATCAGCGAGGAAGGCACACGCGAAATGTATCAGGAACCCGAACGCTTCGATGAGGAGCGGCGCGAAGAGCTCAAACGCGCGGCAAAGTCTGCCGAAGCGGCCGCCGAAAAGCGTGACAAGACGGATGGCGCCTGAAACTTGGGCCTGTTTGGCAGGCCGGAAGGTGGAACTTCGCCGGGCAAATTGCTATCTAGGGGGCAGACACACGCGTTTCCGCCCCTGAAAGGCCCCGATTGATGACCGACACCTCCCTCCTGCTGCCGATGCGCACAGGCGAAATCCGCATTCACGATGCCGAAGGCTTCGAAGGCATGCGCAAGGCAGGTCGCCTGGTTGCTGAATGCCTCGACATGCTGGTGCCGGAAGTGAAACCGGGCGTAACCACCGAGCATCTCGACACTCTCGTCCGCGAATTCGTGATGGACCATGGCGCCACCTCTGCCACAATTGGCTATCGCGGATACCGCCACGCCAGCTGCATCTCCCTCAATCATGTCATTTGCCACGGCATCCCCAGCGCCAAACCGCTGAAGGAAGGCGACATTGCCAATATCGATGTCACCCTGATTATCGATGGCTGGCATGGCGACCATTCGCGCATGTATGGCGTTGGCAATGTAAAGCGGAAGGCCGAGCGCCTGATGGACATCACCTATGACGCGCTGATGGCCGGCATCGCCCAGATTAGGCCCGGCAAGCGCTTCGGTGACATTGGCGGCGCGATCTCTGAAATTGCCCGCCTGAACCGCATGTCGGTCGTTGAGGATTTCTGCGGCCACGGCCTCGGCCGCCTGTTCCATGACGAGCCGAATGTCGTGCACTCAGCGGACTATAATACCGGCCCGGAACTGAAGCCGGGCATGTTTTTCACCGTCGAGCCCATGCTGAACCTTGGCCGCAAGGACGCCGCGATCTTGCCCGATGGCTGGACCGCCGTGACGCGCGACCGCCAGCTGTCAGCCCAATATGAGCACTCCGTCGGCGTGACCGAGGATGGCGTGGAAATCTTCACCACATCCCCGAAAGGCTGGCACCAACCCCACAAGGTCCAGCTCTAGCGACCGCTAGTCTGCCGGAGGCGGCGGCATGTAAAAGGGCGCGGCCTCTGGCGGCATCTTCTCCATCGAGATTGTAATCCCGTATTCAGCCGCCAGCTCGCCGATCACGGCGCCGGCCGCTTCGGCTGAGTCCGGCTTCGCCTCCGCGATCCGCGGCCCTGCCTTATTCATGAAGCCTTCGAATGATCCGCCCGTCGTGGTCATGATCAGCCGGGTCGTCTCGTCGCTGGCATTCCAGAACATGTGCGTATTGCCCCGGTTCAGCGCGGCGAAGTCTCCCGGATAGAGAGACAGGATCTGGTCGCCTGTCATGACGCTGAGCGCGCCGGAAATGATGTAGAAATATTCGTCTTCCCGCGTGTGCGTATGGGGCGGAGAGCCTGGGCTGCGCGGCGGCAGCTCGAACTCATAGACCGTGACATCTCCCACTGACTCTTCCGATGACAATAGCAGCCGCACGGGATGGAACGGGTTTTCGATTTCGTCCCCTGCCCCAGACACAACCAGTTTGTCCGGAAGGGCGTGCACATAGCCAGCCATCGCGCCAGTATGATCATGGCCCGCCGGAGCAGTCATGCAGCCCGAAAGCGCCAGCGTGCTGGCCCCGAAAACAATGAGTCTGTTCAGCATTCTGTTGTCCTCCCACGGCCAGTCTACGCCGGGGCTTGCGCTTAACAAGCCCCCACCCAATACAAGATGATCGTAGCTACTTTATCGGGATCGCGTTTCGTGGTCTTTCAACCATAATGAGCACGATGCCCGAAGAACCACACTGGAAAGGCCATCGCGAACGCCTGCGCAGCAAATTGCTGACGCGGGGGGCCACCGCATTGAATAATTACGAAGTCCTGGAAGTGCTGTTGATGGCGTTCATCCCGCGCCGGGATGTGAAGCCGATTGCCAAGGCATTGGAGACCCGGTTCGGAAGCCTGTCGGCCATCCTCGCCGCGCCAACTTCTGATCTCATCAAGGTAGACGGTGTCGGCGTGACCGTCGCCGCCTATCTCAAGGCAATTGCCGAACTCAATGCGCGGGCCTCCCGGGAGACGATCCGGAAGAAGCCTGCCATATCCTCCTGGTCAGCGCTGATCGATTATGTCCGCACCGAACTCCAGCATGAAAAGCGCGAACAGTTCCGCATCCTGTTCCTCGACCGGAAGAACCAGCTGATCGCGGACGAGATCATGGGACACGGCACGGTTGACCATGCGCCGGTCTACACGCGCGAGGTTGCCCGCCGCGCGCTGGAGCTGCACGCCTCTGCCCTGATCCTTGTGCACAATCATCCGTCTGGCGACCCGACCCCGTCGCGCGCCGACATCGACATCACGCGCGAGATCATCGACGCGCTGGACCCGTTTGACATAACTGTACACGACCATCTGATCGCCGGGACCGGCGGAGTCACCAGCCTGAAATCGGCTGGCCTGATCTAGACGTCTCAGCTCTGGCCGAACCGGCGTACCAGATTGGAAATGCTTTTCGACAGGATCAGCATTTCCGGCGACTGCAGGTCCAGCTTGTCGGAGAGGCCGGACCGCAGGTTTTCGAGATCGAAGACAATTTCCCGCACCGCTGCATCGCTCACGCTGCTCTCGATCCAGCCGACACAGACAAGGCGTGCGCCGGACGTGACCGGCACGACCCGGTGCAGGCTGGTCGAGGGATAGAGGACCAGATCCCCCGCTGGCAATTTCACGGTCTGGGTCATGCCCGCCAGCTCGATCTCCAATTCTCCGCCCTCATAGCTGTCCGGGTCGGACAGGAAGAGCGTGAAGGAGAGATCCGTCCGCAGGCGCGACTCTCCTGCCCCCATGAAAGGATTATCGACATGATGACCATAGCCGCCCCCCTCTTCGGTGCGGCTGATGATCAGCTTCGAGAACTGGCGCGGCTGGGCTGCGGCCCGCAGCACCGGATGGCCCTCGACCTTGGCCTTCAGCAACTGGCGGACCTGCGCGCCGGTGCGAGAGGTCAGATCGGCCTGCTGGTTGCGCTTGACCGCACGGGCCATGCCGCCCGCTGTTTCGGCGCCATCGCGCCAGCCAAGCGTCGCGACCAGATCGCGAGCATCGTTGATATCTGTTTCATCCAGGACGTTGGAAAGGGTCAAAAGCATGTTGCGCCTACTTGCGAATAATTTGCATTTGCGTCATTCACCGCTATAGCAGATCGACACAAAGAGGAAGTATATCATGGCCTTTGACACCAAACTGAAGCAGTGGACCAGCCTTGGTCTCGGGACCGTGCTGATGACCGGCGCCCTTGCGGGATGTAGTGAGCCTGCCGCGCCCGCAGACGATGCCGGCACAGAAATTTCCCAGCCGGAAGCAGCCACCGAAACCGACCCGGCCGCAGGCGCCACCACACTCGCCACGGAAGGTGGTGAAGGCGAAGGCGGCGTGACGATTGATGCGGCCTACACAGACCCGGTCGTCTACAAGGCAGCGCTGGCCATTGCCGCGGCCCACGTGCTGGCTGCCCGCGATGCCCACGCCGAAGGCGAAACACAGGCCGCCGCCGAAATGTATGCCCACCCGGTCTCGGAAGTCCTGTTCGATATGGAACCGGTCTTCGCGGCCCAGGGCGTCGCCGATTTCACGGACCTGTTCACCGACACGTCCGCCGCGGTCTTCGCCGGCGAGAGCCAGGACGAAATCAGCGCCCGCACCGACAAGATTCTCGCCGCGCTCGACAAGGCCGCCGAGAAAGCACCAGCCACCGACATGTCCGACGCCCTGGTCAGCGCGCGCGTGGCCTCTGACCAGATCGACCGCGCCTCCGACATGTACCGCCTGGCGCTCGATTCCGATTTCTACGAGACCTATCTCGACGGATATGGCTTCTACCAGGCTGCTGACCGCACCTTCACCCAGGCCGAAAGCGACATCACGGCCGAGAACGCCGAAGCTGCGGAAGCGATCCGCGCTTCCCTCGCGCTGCTGGCCGACGCCTACCCGACGGCCTTGCGCCCGGATCCAATGGAAGGTGACGCTTCGGCCCTCGCCGTAGCCGCATCGGAAGTCCAGCTGACCCTCAGTCAGTAACGGCAATTTTACTGACGCAAGGCCTCACTCATACGCTGTCGTAGAGTAAGGCCTTGCGCGCCCTGCGCATCACATTACCGTAGGGAGACTTGTAGAGAGGCGCCGCCAAGACGCGCCCGGTATTTTCGGGAGGAATTTCGGCGGATGACCGACACGACAGCCGGCCAAACGGCCACGGGCGGACATATCACGGGTTTCGGATCGAAAGGGTATCGCACCTATGTGCTGATCGCCCTGATGCTGGTCTACACGCTGAACTTCATCGACCGCACACTCATCTCGGTCGTTGCCCAGCCGATCATCAACACATTCCAGCTGAATGACACCCAATGGGGCCTGTTGTCCGGCCCACCTTTCGCGCTGTTCTATGCCGCCATGGGCATTCCGATCGCAATGTGGGCCGATCGCGCCAATCGCGTGATGATCATTGCGCTCTGCATCATCATCTGGTCGGTCATGACCGCCCTGTGCGGGGTCGCAGCGGGCTTCATCTGGCTGCTCATCTTCCGCGTCGGGGTTGCCGTCGGCGAGGCAGGCTGCACGCCGCCCGCCAATTCGCTGATCACCGATTACTACCCGCCCAAGAGCCGGGCTGGGGCGCTCGGCATCTATTCCATGGGTGTGACCCTGGGCGGGGTTCTGGCCCAACTGTTCGGCGGCACGATTGCCGGCATCAAGGGTGCGGATTTCGGCAACTGGATCGGCTCGCTCGGCCTTGGCGGCCTGTTCGGCAGTCTCGACTGGTCGACCGTGGAGGGCTGGCGCATCGCCTTTGTCGCGGTGGGCGCGCCGGGCGTGCTGATTGCCCTCCTGCTGATGTTCACCATCAAGGAACCACCGCGCGGCTATTCCGACCCGCCCTCGGCGAGAGGCAGTGGCAAAGCCCCCTTCTTTGACGCTTTCCGCGAATTCGCGACCAAGCCCACCTTCTGGTGGCTGTCGCTCGGCGCAGCCCTCGTTGCTTTTGTCGGCTATGGCCTGATCAGCTTCCAGGCGCCCTTCCTGCAGCGCGTCCACGGCATTGATGTGCGCGATGCCGCCGTACTCTACGGCGCGCCGCTGGCGGCTGTCGCTGCCTTCGGCACTTTCCTCGGCGGTTTCCTTTCCGAGAAACTCGAAGGCCGTTTCAGCACGATTTCCGCCTGGTTGCCGGGCGTCGGCCTGCTGATTGCCGTGCCGGCCTATGTGGGCGCCTTCTTCGCCCCGTCCATCGAGATCGCTTTCGGTCTCTGGATCATCGCCGGCACGATGCATTACGCCTACCTGTCCAGCCAGTACATGGTCGGCACCGCCATCGTCAGCCCGCAATCGCGCGCCACGACGATCGCCGTCCTGCTGCTGATCGTCAGCCTGATCGGCAATGGCATCGGGCCCCTCTTTGTCGGAGCGATGAGCGACTTCTTCATGAGCGAGGAAATCAGCAAGGCGGGGCTCTCGGCCTTTGCAGACAGCTTCAATCCGCGCCTCTGCGGCACGGACCCTGCGGCGCTCGGCGCGGAAGGGCCCGAGCTTTGCCGGGCCTATGCCAATGGCCTGCGCCATTCCATGGCCGCCACGGTCCTGGTCTTCATTGCCGCAGCGATCTGCTATTTCATGGCAGCCCGCTCCTTCATGAAGGACAAGTACAATCCGGAAGCGCCAACCGCCGGTATGGGCGTCTGAAACACAGCGACGGAGAGACACAGACATGACTGATACGACCGCCGCCACATCTGCAACACTGGAGGATAGACCCGGCTTTGAGACCGGATACCGCACCAAGGGGTATCGGGCCTATGTCCTGTCCTCGCTCCTGGTTGTCTACATCTTCAATTTCATCGACCGGTCGATCTTCGGCATCCTGACCGATCCGATCCGTAACAGCCTGGGCCTGGAAGACTGGCAGATGGGCATGCTCGGCGGTCTGGCCTTCGCGACCTTCTATACGACGCTCGGCATTCCGATTGCGCGCGTTTCGGAAAAGACCAGCCGCATGATGATTATCGTGGCGTCGCTGACCATGTGGAGCCTGATGACCGTCCTGTGCGGCTTTGCCGTCAGCTTCGCGACAATGTTTGCCTTCCGCCTGCTAGTCGGTGTGGGCGAGGCCGGGTGCACGCCGCCCGCCCAGTCGGTTATCGCGGACTATTTCAAGCCCGGCAACCGGGCCACCGCCGCTTCCATCTACGCGCTGGGGGTTCCGCTCGGCGGCATGTGCGCCGGCCTCGCTGCGGGCCCGATCAATGATTACGTCACCGGCGAAAATGTTCATGCCTTGCTCGAAGGCTGGGGCTGGAACTGGGCCACGGGCCTCGTTGATTGGCAAAGCCTTGAAGGCTGGCGGATTGCCTTCATTGCCGTCGGCTTGCCCGGTCTGCTTTTCGCGCTCATCATCGGTTTGACGGTCAAGGAGCCGCCGCGCGGCTATACCGATCCGCCAAACGCCTCCAAGCCCGAGCGCGAAACCTTTGGCGCCGCCCTGAAGAAACTCAGCAAGAAGCCGACCTATGTCCATGTCGTGACCGGCGCAGCCCTTGCCTCCTTTGCCGGCTATGGCATTGCCGCTTTCTCCACGTCCTTCCTGCTGCGTACGCACCAGCTCACACTTACCCAGGCAGCCCTGATCTTTTCACTGGTGCTTGGCTTGATGGCGGCCATCGGCGTCTTCCTGTCGGGCTTCCTCGCCGACCGTCTCTCGAAACGTTACCCAACGGCCTTGTCCTGGATGCCCGCGCTCGGCATGGGCCTGTCCGTCCCGTTATACTGGCTCGGCTATCTCAGCCCCAGCGTGGCCTTGATGCTGCCGCCCCTGATGGCCGCCGCCATGCTGCACTATTTCTATCTCGGCCCAATGTATGCCGTTTCTGCCGGTGTCGTGGACGCCCGCACCCGCGCCACCGCTGTCGCGATCACGCTCTTCGCCGTCAATTTGATCGGGCTCGGGCTCGGGCCCACGCTGATTGGCCTGTTGTCAACAGTGCTTAAGACCATGATGATTTCCGGGGCGGATCTCGGCCTGACGCTGGACCTGTGCAAGGAGGCCGTCGGCCTCACCGCAGATCAGGCCACCGCCTGCAGCAGCGCCGACGCACGGGGCCTGCAATGGTCGATCATCATCTTCGCGTCCATCTATGGCTGGGCCGCCATCCACTATCTGCTGGCGGGCAAGACGCTGCAGCGTGACATGATCGCCAAGACCGCCTAATCGGTCTTCATGGCTGTTTACACTCAGGTTTCGGACGACGCGCTCGCGGCGTTCCTCGAGGAATACGATCTCGGCAAGGCCCTGTCCTTCAAGGGCATTGCCGAGGGCGTGGAGAATTCGAACTATTATCTCGAAACCACGACCGGCCGCTTCATTCTCACCCTGTTCGAGAAAAGGGTGGATGCGGATGATTTGCCCTATTTCATCGGCCTGAAACAGCATCTGGCGGGCAAGGGTTTCCCCTGCCCGGAGCCGATTCTCGCTAAAGACGGCAAGGCCCTCCGCATGCTTGAGGGACGACCCGCCGTGATCGTGTCCTTTCTGGAGGGCCTCTCGCCGAAAAAGCCGACCCCGGCCCAGTGCCGCGGCCTCGGCGAAGGTCTCGCCCGGATGCATGTCGCGCTCTCGGATTTCGAAATGACTCGTCCCAACAGCCTCGGCCCGTCGGCATGGCCTCGCCTCTGGACAGGCCAGTCGGACGAGGCTGAAAAACTTCAGCCCGGCTTGTCAGGCCTGATCGACGAAGCCCTCGCTGATATTGCCGAGGCGAAACCACAGAGCCTGATCCTGCCGCGCGGCACCATTCATGCCGACCTCTTCCCGGACAATGCGTTTTTCCTGGGCGAGGACTTCTCGGGCATTATCGATTTCTATTTCGCCTGCACCGACGCGCTCGCCTATGACCTCGCCATCTGTCTCAATGCCTGGGCGTTCGATGACAACCCGGGACGCGGCGCGATCGACTACAATTACTCCAAGGGCGCAAACCTGATTGCCGGCTATGAAAGCGTGCGTCCGCTGGACCCCGCAGAACGCGACGCCCTGCCCCTACTCGCACGCGGGGCGGCGCTGCGCTTCTTCCTGACGCGGATGGTCGACTGGACCTCGACGCCCGAAGGCGCGCTCGTAAAGCCCAAGAATCCCCTCGAATATGCCGGCCGTCTCGCCTTTCATCGCAAGGTGACAAGTGCGGAAGGCTATGGTGCATGACGGAGTTCGGGCCAGATGATGCGGTGGCTGGAACCGATCCTTCTGCCCTTCCAGCTGACTATCGCGCCCTCGGTCCTGCCCGAAAGATCCACCGCGTTAAACTCGGCCTGTTCCTTGCCTCGCTGGCCGCCTGTTTTGGCGTTACGCTTATTGGCTTGGTCCTGACCTTCGTGTTCGGCCTGCTCGAAGGGGTCGTTGGTGTCACCCCCATGTTTGACCGCCCGAACGACGGCTTCGTGATGGGCATTCAGATGGCCACCATGATGTCCCTGTTCAATTTCATCCTCTTCTTTGTCACGGTGCCGGCCGCGTGGCTCGCCATGGGCCTGTCCATCGGCAGGTTTCCGCATCAGGGCATTTCGGCCCGCGCGCCCTATTTGCGCTGGTCCAGCATCTGGGGCGCGCTGCTGGTCGGCGGCACAACGGGCGGGCTTGGCGTCACGGCATCGCTGTTGACCGGCCTCGGCGCCGCACTCACCGGCGCCTGTATCGGGGCGCTGGCCGGCCTGCTCTGCGGCCTGCTCTTCCTCGCAATCGTGAAGCCTGCGGAACAGCTGCACAAGGCCGACATCAGCGTCTTCTGATGCTTGACGGACCCGCCAAAGCCCCGCACCTGAAATGCCATGACTGACAAGATCGAAATCTGGACGGATGGCGCGTGCAGCGGCAATCCCGGCCCCGGCGGCTGGGGCGCCCTGCTCGTGGCGGGCGACAAGCGCAAGGAACTGTGGGGCGGCGACAAGGCGACCACCAACAACCGCATGGAAATGCTGGCCGTGATCGAGGCGCTGAACGCGCTGAAAGGCCCGTCCAAGATCACGCTGCATGTGGATTCCATGTATGTGAAAGACGGCCTGACCAAATGGATTCATGGCTGGAAGCGCAATGGCTGGAAGACCGCCGCGAAAAAGCCGGTCAAGAACCAGGATCTCTGGATGGCCATGGACGAGGCTTGCCAGCGCCATGACATCACCTGGAAATGGGTGAAAGGGCATGATGGCGATCCGGGCAATGAAAAGGCCGACGAACTGGCCCGCCGTGGCACCGACGAAGCCCGCGGACGCTAGGCGCCGGACACCAGTCTCGCTGCTGCCTGTTTCAATGCGGCATCATCCAGGCTCTCCAGACTGACCACCTCGACCGGCGCATCCTCGCGCCGCTTGCGGCTGCGCGCATAGAGCGGATCGTAATGTCGTTCCATCAGCTGCCGCGCCAGAGCGCGATAGTCGCCCGCCTCCGCCAAGGCCTGCCACTCGGCCAGCGTCTCTTTCGACTGCAGACCCTTGAGCTTGGCGAGCGCCTCCATTAGCCGGTCCTTGTCCCGGATGATGTCCTCATAGGCGGAGAGCAGGAAATCCGCGCGCACGCCTGACGGAACCCTCATCTCGATACGCGCCGCCGCCAACATGGAGTGCCACAGGCGCCGGGGCACACGGCACCGACCGACCAGCGCGGATTCCGCCTCGACAAAGACGGGCCGGCTCAGATCGAACTGACGCAGCTGGTCCCAGATGCCGCTTTCGAACAGGCGCTGGGCTGGCTGCAGCTCGTCGCCAAAATCGCCAAAAGCCGAGCCGCGATGATGGGCGAGGCCCTCCAGGTCAATCACCTGCCCCCCCGCCGCTGCAATGGCCTGCAGCAGTGCCGTCTTGCCCGTGCCGGTCTGGCCATCGATCAGGCGTACCGGTAACAGGCTGGTCTCATGGTCGAGCCCCGTCACAACGGCTCGCCGCCACGTCTTGTAACCGCCCTGAACCACACCGCTCGGCCAGCCGACCGATGACAGGATCGTCGCCATCGCGTTCGAGCGCATACCGCCCCGCCAGCAATAGACCAGAGGCCGCCAACTCTTCGGCATGTCGGCCAGCGCCGTCTCCAGATGATGGGCGATGTTGCGCGCGACCAGCGCCCCGCCGACACGATTGGCGCGGAACGGGCTCTCCTGCTTGTAGATCGTGCCAACGCGCGCGCGTTCTTCATTCGACAGCACCGGCAGGCTGATGGCGCCCGGCATGTGGTCATCCTCGAACTCGGCCGGAGACCGCACATCAATGACCGCATCATAGCGCGACAGGTTTTCGGGGCTGATATCTGTGACGGTTTCGAGATAAGGCATCCCACCCCGATTAGCAGGTTTTGTTTGCCCCGCCAGTGGCGAGCGCGGTAAGCCTGCAGCCCAAGAGGAGCCCGCCATGCCAGCCGACCTGACTGACAGCCAGACTGAACCCCGCCTGACCTCCCTTGCCCATGGGGGCGGCTGCGGCTGCAAGCTCGCGCCAAACGTGCTGGCAGATATTCTCAGTGAGATGCCCCTGTCGCTCGGCCATTCAGATTTGATTGTCGATGCGGGCAAGAGCGATGACGCCGCCGTCTATCTCATCAACGAAACCACCACGCTCGTCGCCACGACGGATTTCTTCACGCCTATTGTGGATGACCCACACACATTCGGGCGCATCGCGGCGACGAATGCACTGTCGGATATCTTCGCCATGGGCGCGAAACCCATCTTCTGTCTCGCCATTGTCGGCATGCCCATCGGCAAGATCGCCAATGAGACGATCCGCGCCATTCTCGCAGGCGGACGCAGCGTAGCCGAAGCCGCTGGCGCGCCCATCGCGGGCGGGCATTCGATTGACTCCGCTGAACCGATCTATGGACTCGTTGCACTGGGCATGGGTCATCCGGACCATTTGCTGCTGAACTCCAAGGCGGAGGCCGGCGACGTCCTGATCCTCGGCAAGCCGCTCGGCATCGGCATCTATTCTGCCGCCCTCAAACGCGAGATCCTCTCCCCTGCTGAATATGACGAAATGGTCGCCTCAACGACGCGGCTCAATACGCCGGGAACGGAGCTTTCCGAACTTGCGGGCGTGCATGCCGCGACCGATGTGACGGGCTTCGGCCTGCTGGGCCATGCCAGCGAAATGGCGCGCGGTGCAGGCGTTCAGATCGTGATCGAGAAGAATAAGGTGCCGGTCTTCGAGGGCGCGCGGCGCCATGCCGAGGCAGGCGTCAAGACCGGTGCCTCGGGCCGCAACTGGGAGTCGGTGTCCCATATGGTCGGGGGCCAGATGTCTGAAATGGAAACGGATATTCTCTGCGATCCGCAGACAAGTGGCGGCCTGCTGGTCTCCTGCGCGCCCTATGCCGCCCGCGCCGTGCTCGACATCTTTGCGCAGCATGGGCATGACGGCGCAGCCATTGTCGGTCGGGTCGAGGCGGGGTCCGCCGCGGTGCGCGTCGCATAACGCAGGTGTGACCCCACCCCGCACCCACCTGTGCTAGGACCATCTCAACATCGTTTCTGGAGAAACCCCATGCGTTTCAGTCTCGCCGCGCTTTCATTCGCCGTCCTCGCCGCCTGCGGTCCGTCCGTCGCCGCACCCGGCAGCCTGGCCGATGTCAAGGCAATCACCGCCCCGGCCGAAGCTACGCAAGTGCTTGCCGTGCTGAGCTATGCGAGTTGGTGCGGCAGCTGCAAAGTGCTCGATCCCAAGATCGAAACGGTGCGCGCCGCGAATGATTTTGAAGGCGTGGAGTTCTTCGCGCTCGACTATTCCGCCAAGGACGAGTCCGCCTATTTCGCGGACGCCGAAACCCTCGGCATTGCGGAGACAATGCGCGAAGTCTTCCCTGAAAAAATAAAGACCGGCCAACTCTATCTGATTGACCGGTCTTCTGGAGATGTGATCAGCACCGTGACAAAATCCATGTCAGAGGCTGAGATCGTTGCCGCCATTGATGGGGCGCTATCCTGAAGGTCAGGACGCCGTGCAGGCGCTGTCGTCCTTGTTGAGTTCGCGGCGGACAATATCGAAATATTTTCCGGTCGTCCTGAACTGGTCACTGGAGACGCCATACGCCTCGCTCGCGCCATCCGCTCCGAAGGAATCGTCGATTCCCTCGGCGGCGTCTTCCAGGCTAATCTGCCGTTCTTCCCGAATGTCGACGATCACTTGGCCGACCGTCAGGATAGCCGTCTGGTCAGAGTCCGGCTGGTCGGCCAGCAACTGGCCAAAACAGCCACAATAGGCCGCGACCGTATCGCCATCTTCGGCCAGATCCTCCTCAATCTCCGGATCCCCTGCCAACATACCATTACAGGCAGATACAGCCTCCTTGGTAACGGAATTGCCTGCGCCACACGCTGCAAGGGCGAAACAGACACTGGCGAAAAGGGAGATACGGATCATGAGGAGTCTTTCTGGGTCTGGGATCAGGCCGGAACCTTGCCCGGAAGCATATCCGCCTGACAATTGGAGAGCATGTCCCCGGCTTCTTTCATGATTTGGTTGACCAGTTCCTTACCGGCCGGACGGTCGGGAAGTCGGCGCGCCAGGGTTCGCGCACTCTAAGGTGTGCGGCAACTCGCCCGGTCGCGGCGTGCCCTTGTCAGGGAATCCTCAACGGGCTGGGCGCCGCGTTTCAGGTGTTCTTCCGGGATGCCGTAAAGGCTGCCGTCGCGGTCATCTTCCAACAGTTCAGCAACGTCTTCCGTGGACCGGTCCGTGCCTTCCCGCATCTCGATGATTTTGCGCATCAGCGCATGGGTATCCGCGCGTGTATCCGCGTCCAGCCCCGCTTCGACGGTGACGAAACAGGCGCAGAAATCGCTCAAATCCGCCCCATCACGGGCCAGCCTGTCGGCTAGGCCGGAATCCCCCGTCACCATGGTCTGGCACAAGGCCAGCGGCTGGAGGGTTTCCTCTGCTGGCGCACTGGCACAGGCCGCAAGTGCGACCCCTGCCAGCAGGCCAGCGGAAGGCTTCAATACTCCCCACCCCATGAAGATCAGGCCGGAACCTTGCCTGCGAGCATGCCCGCCAGACGGTTCGTGATGATGTCCTCGGCTTCTTTCATGATCCGGTCGATCAATTCCTTACAGGTCGGAATGTCGTGGATCAGGCCGGCAACCATGCCGCACGACCATGCACCGGCATCCATGTCGCCGTCTTTCATGATGCGCGGATAGACGCCTGCGACTTCCTCAATGATGTCCTTGAATTCCAGCTTGTCGCCGAGGGCCTTTTCCTTTTCGATCAGGCGCTCAACCGCAGCATTGTTCAGCACACGCTCGGTATTGCGCAGGGAGCGCATGACAAGGCGTGTGTCGAGTTCGCTGGCGGCAACAATCGCATCCTTCACGTTCTGGTGCACAGGCGCTTCTTTCGTCGCGATGAAGCGTGTCCCCATGTTCATGCCGGAGGCGCCCATCGCAAGCGAGGCAACAAGGCTGCGCCCGTCTGCCTGACCGCCGGAAGACACGAACGGAATTTCCAGCTCGTCAGCCGCGCGGGGCAGCAGGATCATGTTCGGGATATCGTCCTCGCCGGGATGGCCACCGCATTCGAAGCCATCGACGCTGACCGCGTCACAGCCAATCGACTGCGCCTTCAGCGCGTGGCGCACGGCGGTGCATTTGTGGATCACCTTGATGCCGTGTTCCTTCAGGATCGGCAGCACCTGCACAGGGTTGTTCCCGGCGGTCTCGACGGCCTTCACGCCGCCTTCGATGATCGCCTTCACATAGCCCGGATAGTCCGGCGCATTGACGACCGGGAGGAAAGTCAGATTCACGCCGATCGGCTTGTCGGTCATGTCCCGGCAGCGCGCGATCTCATTGGCAAGGTCAGCGGGGGTTTTCTGCGTCAGGGCCGTAATGATGCCGAGGCCGCCAGCATTCGAGACGGCAGCCGCCATTTCGGCGAACCCGACATAGTGCATACCGCCCTGAATGATCGGATGCTCGATTCCGAACATTTCTGTGATGGCAGTCTTCATGGCATGTCCTCCTTGTTTTCCGGCCTATCCTTGGCGGAAGGCAGGCGCGGAAACAAGGCTGACATTGGGGAAAGAGTGCCTGGCGGCCCTTAGCTTACAGGCGACCAGGACTTGTTCGGTTTGCTGCGGCGCTTCTGGCCGCCGCCCTGACGGGAGCCGCCCCCAGCGGACTCGGACCGGGCAGCACTTCTGTCGCCACCGTCGCGCGAACCACCGGGCTTGCTGCGGGAACCTTTCCCGCCACCACCACCGCCGGAGCGATTGCGGTTCTGGGACTGGCCGCCCTGACGGTGTCCACCGCCCTGGCTTCTGCCACGACCACCGCCGCCACCGCGGCTCTGCTTGGTGTGCGGGCCCGGCTCTTCCGGCAGGGACAGGTCAAGCGCCATGTCTTCGGCCAGTTCGATCCGGTCGATCTTGCGACCGATCAGCTTTTCGATGTCGCGCAGGTAGCCGCGCTCATCATTACCCACAAAGGACAGCGCAATGCCGCTCTTGCCAGCGCGGGCCGTCCGGCCGATGCGGTGGACATAGGATTCCGGCAGGTTCGGCATATCCATGTTCACGACATGGCTGACGCCATCGACATCAATGCCGCGTGCGGCGATGTCGGTCGCGACCAGGATCGGCGCCTTGCCCTTCTTGAAATTGTCCAGGGCACGAATGCGCTGGTTCTGGCTCTTGTTGCCGTGGATCGCCTCGGCATAGAGGCCTTCATTGGCAAGGTAGCGGACCACTTTGTCAGCGCCATGCTTGGTGCGGGTGAACACGATGGCGCGGTCCATGTCGTCAGCCGACAGGAGTTCGGCCAGCAGGCGTGGCTTGGCATCGCCCTTCACCATGTAGACGGCCTGGTCGATACGCTCGGCCGGCTTGGACACGGTTGCAACGGCAACTTCTGCCGGGTCATTCAGGAAATCATTCGCAAGCGCGCGGATTTCCTTCGGCATCGTGGCCGAGAACAACAGGGTCTGACGACGCGTCGGGATGGCCTTCATGACCTTCCGGATGGCAGGCAGGAAGCCCATGTCCATCATCTGGTCGGCTTCATCGAGCACAACGGCTTCAGTGCCGCTCAATTTCACGGCGCCGGTTTCCATATGGTCCAGCAGGCGTCCAGGTGTTGCCACCAGTACATCCACGCCGCGTGCCAGCGCGCGGACTTGTCCGCCCGGCTTCACGCCGCCCACGACAATCGTCGTGGTCAGTTTCATCTGGCTGCCATAGACGCGCACGCTTTCGGCGATCTGGGCGGCCAGTTCACGTGTCGGCGCCAGGATCAGGATGCGGGCCATCTTGGAGACCGGGCGGCCGGGATTGGCGGCCAGGCGGCTCAGCAGCGGCAGCACGAAGGCAGCTGTCTTTCCGGTGCCGGTCTGGGCAATGCCCACAAGGTCACGGCCGGTCAGCAGGGTCGGGATCGCCTGCTCCTGAATCGGAGTCGGCTTGGTATAGCCCTCAGCAGCAATGGCCTTGAGGACGGGCTCGGCGAGGCCGAGTTCGGTAAACTGTGTCAAATCAATACTTTCATGTGCGGGCGCCCAGCGGACTCAATAGTCCGCGCGCCCTGTTAGGCTTTAAATTTAAGGAAGCCTGCTTTTAATCGGCATCCCGGTTGTTTGCGCACTCGACGCGAACCCGGAAAAGGCAACGATCAATGCGAGAGCAGCAGCTATTCGCCCTGCTACAGCGGCATATGGCACGCTTTTGTGCAATGCACAAACGATTATAACCGCTTAGAATTTCCAACGCGCTGTGCGTGGCAAATCGGCCACAAGGCTTTTCGCCGCCACCATGAACACGCGCTCCTGCCCCAGCGCGAATGCCATCGCCCCTTCCGGGAAGATCGGCGCGAAGGCGTCGTCCAGCACGTTCAGCCCGCCGGTAAAGGCACCCATGGCCGGCATTACCAGCCGCGCGCCATCGCTGGCAAAGCATCGCCGCCGCACGGATCGGCCCCGCCCGATGATCTTTGCCGCCGGATGCAAGTGACCGGCTACCTCCCCTGCCTCGCCCGTCGGCTCATGCCGGAAAACGAGCGATCCAATGCGCAGCACCTTGCTGGCCCGCCCGCCCAGATGCGCCGGCGGGTCGGGGTCATGATTGCCCTCCACCCAGACCCAGTCATGCGTCGCCGTCAGCGCCTGAATACGCCGGGCATAGGGTTCCGGCAGGCGCAATTCTGCGGCCCGGTCGTGGAAACTGTCGCCCAGCGAGATCACTGTCCGCGGCTTCAGCACGGCGCAGAGGCGCTCGACCAGCGAGAGCGTCGCGGACGTATCATAGGGCGGCAGCATCTGCCCCCGCGCCGCAAAGGCACTGCCCTTCTCGAAATGCAGGTCCGACACGACCAGCACCCGTTCTGCCGCCCACCACAATGCCCCCTCCGGCAGCGGCGTCAGCAGCTCCCCGGCAAGGTGCAGATGGGTTTCAGCGGGTTTCGTGGCGGCAGCAGTCATCATCACGGAATCTGGCCCGCATTTCCGGCCGGGTCAATTCAGCAGACCCCGTTTGGCTGCAGGAACCATGTCGGCTCGCCTTTAAGTGCTTTTAAACCAAACCTCTCTACAGGTTTGTGGACTTGCAGCTGACAGAATCGGACAGAGGCAATGACGGCAGCTCGCCCGCCTCGCCCTACGCCGGTTTCCGAGCCGGACAGTTTCTCGCCATTTGTGCTGGGTCGGGGTTTTTCCCTTTATCTGGATGCCGTCAGGCTGTTTGCTTCCCTGCTCGTCTTCGCGTCTCACCTTGCCTATGCACGTTACACAGACGGCAAATTCGAGTGGATACGCAACCTGAACCTGGGCAGTGATGCCGTTGTGATCTTCTTCGTGCTGTCAGGCTTTGTCATCGCCCACACGACCCTGTCGAAACATCGCCCCGCTGGCGACTATTCAACAGCCCGTTTGGCGCGGCTGTACTCTGTGGTCCTCCCGGCCATCCTGCTGACCCTGTGTCTCGACAGCGCCGGAGCGACCCTGTTCCCGGATGTTTATGATGCGCCCTGGTACAATGCGGATCATCGCCTGACCCAGATGCTCACTTCCCTCACCTTCCTGTCCCAGGGATGGGGTGGGGATATCCGTCTCGGCACCAATGGCCCCTTCTGGTCGGTCGCCTATGAAGCATGGTATTATGTGGCCTTTGGCGTGGCCATCTATTGCCAGGGACGGACACGGAGCCTGCTGCTCGTCGTGGTCGCGCTGATCGCCGGGCCGCGCGTCCTGCTTCTGCTGCCTTGCTGGTTATTGGGTGTTGTCTTGCAGAAGGTCATGAATACGTCCCGCTTCGCGGCCCTCGGATCACGCGCGGCGCTCGCCTTTTGCGTCCTGCCTCTGGCGCTCTATGCGGGGGCGCAAACGATGGATCTTCCAGCCCTGCTGACGGATATCACGACGCGCCTGCTGGGCGGGAAGTCTCCCAAACTCCTGTTCGGCTTCTCCGACGAATTCCTCTGGAACGTCCTGATTGGCATTTTTGCGGCGCTTCACTTCATGGGCACGGCTCGCTTGCTGAATGCAGCGGATCAGATCGGCACGAAATTCGAAGCGGCCATCCGCTGGGGCGCTGGCGCAACCTTTTCCATTTATCTCTTTCACAATCCGATCCTGTCATTCCTGCACGCCCTGCCGGTCTATGACGCGGCAAACCCGCTGCACTGGCTTGTCCTGACAAGCACGACGCTTGCCGCTTGCTTTGCACTGGCCGAACTGTCCGAACGCCGATTAACGGCCTGGAAAGCCATATTTTCCCGGCTCACATCCGGCCTCTCGCGCCAGCCCGCCTAGCTCATCGCGTCCCTGACCAGCTCTGCTTCCGCCTCACCCAGGATGGCGTCCTGTACGGATGCGCCCGAGACCGGCTCCTTGCCGATCTCCAGCATGACGGGCACGGCGAAGGGGCTGATCTTTTCCAGTGCCTGATGGTCGATCTTGCCACGGATACGCACCAGCGCGTCCGACAGGCGGCGCACATCCAGCAGGCCCGTTGCCGCATCCTGCCGGGCGGCCTGTAGCAGGATATGGTCCGGCTCATGACTGCGCAGCACGTCATAGATCAGATCGGAGGAAAAACTCACCTGCCGTGAATTCTTTTCCTTGCCCGGAAGGTTGCGGTGGATCAGGCCGGAAATCTGCGCGCACTGGCCGAAGGTCCGCTTCATCAGCGCGCTTTCGTCCAGCCAGCTTTCAAGATCGTCGCCCATCATGTCGGGATGGAACAACGCGTCCATATCCACTTCGGACATGTCCTCCATGCCCCAGACCGCCATCGCATATTCGCTGGCGACAAAGCCGGTGGGCTTCGCACCCATCCGCTCCAGCCGCCGCGTCAGCAACATGCCGAGCGTCTGGTGCGCCAGCCGCCCCTCGAAGGGATAGCAGACGAGGTAATGCCGGTCGCCGCGCGGGAAGGTTTCCACGAGCAGATGATCCGGCGGCGGAATTTCCGATTTCAGCTTCTGGATCTCGAACCATTCGCGCACTGGGTCTGGCAACCCTTCCCATTGCGCCGGGTCATGGATCATCTTGCGGACGCGATCCGCCAGAAAGGTCGTCAGCGGGAACTTGCCGCCATTATAGGACGGGATCGCCGGACGGTCGCCAACTGCGCGCACGACCAAGGCGTCCATGCCCTCCACACCGACAAGGCGCAGCACTTCGCCGGCAAACAGGAATGTGTCGCCCGGCGTCAGGGTGGAGAGGAAATATTCTTCCATCTCACCCAATTTGAGCCCCGCCCGCACGCTGCGCTTTTCGCCCGGTTTTTCCTTGCCGATGAATTGCGCCAGCCGCACGGCCAGCATGGGCGATTCCACAATCGCGCCGACATTCATCCGGTGCGCCTGTGCGTCGCGGGCCGTGCGTGCCACCCACACCCCGTCCGGTCGCCGCACGATGCGGTGGAACCGGTCATAGGTCTTCAGCGCATAGCCGCCGCTCGCCACGAAATCGACGATCCGCTCATAGGTCTCCCAGTCGAGCCACGCATAGGGCGCGGCGCGGACAATATCCTCATAAAGCGCCTCCAGCCGGAATCCGTCGCCACACGCCCGGCCCATGACATGCTGCGCCAGCACGTCCAGTGAGCCCTCGCGCACCCCTTCCCCGTCAATTTCACCCGCCTCGACCGCCGCTTCCGCCGCGCGGCACTCCAGCACCTCGAACCGGTTGGTCGGCACAAGGACGGCCCGGCTGGCCTCGTCCATCCGGTGATTGGCCCGGCCAATCCGCTGGATCAGGCGGGCGGCCCCTTTCGGCGCGCCCATCTGGATCACGAGGTCCACCTCGCCCCAGTCGATGCCGAGATCGAGTGTGGACGTACAGACCACCGCCTTCAGGGCGCCAGCCGCCATCGCCGCCTCGACCTTGGTGCGCTGTTCCCGCGCGAGCGAGCCATGGTGAAGTGCAATCGGCAACCCGTCCTCATTGGCATGCCACAGCTCCTGGAACATCAGTTCGGCCTGGCTGCGCGTATTGACGAAGACCAGCGTCATGGTCGCCTGCTTGATGGCCTCGTACACTTCCGGCACGGCAAACCGCCCGGAATGTCCCGACCACGGAATCCGCTGTTTCGAGATCAGGATATCCACATCCGCCGAGACGCCGCCCGCGGCCGTCAGGATGCGCACATCATGCCCGCTGGGACGCAGATCCAGCCAGTCCGCCAGCACGTCCGGTTCACGCACCGTCGCCGACAGGCCGATGAAGCGACAGGCGGGGGCCCAGCTCGCCAGCGTTCCAAGACCGAGCGCCAGCAGGTCGCCGCGCTTCGAGGCCGCCATGGCGTGGATTTCGTCCACGATCACGCATTTGAGGTCGGCAAAGAATTCCTTCGCATGGTCGGAGGCAAGAAACAGCGCGAGTTGTTCCGGCGTGGTCAGCAGGATGTCCGGCGGCGTCCGTCTCTGGCGCTGACGCACATGGGAGGGTGTATCCCCCGTCCGGCTCTCGATCCTGATGCCCAGCCCCATTTCCTCGACCGGGCCCATGAGGTTGCGTTGCACATCCGCCGCCAGCGCCTTCAGCGGCGAGATGTAGAGTGTGTGCAGGGCGGGCCGGTCGGAATTCGCCGCCCGCTTGCGCGCGCGCAGTTCAATCAGGCTGCCGAGGAACCCCGCCAGCGTCTTGCCCCCGCCCGTCGGCGCGATCAGCAAGGCGCTCTCACCCTTCAGCGACTCTTCGGCGAGCGCCAGCTGGTGCGGGCGCGCCTGCCAGCCACGCCCTGCAAACCAGGCCTCGAACGGGTCGGGCAGGACAAAGGGGGAAAGCGCGCTGTCAGCCATGAGAGGGATTAAAGTGTCGCAAGAGTGGGAGATTTCCTTTGTCTTTCACTATGCGTTGAGGTGAGCTGTGCCCAAAATTCTTTTTCAGACACTGCAACAGAGCCCCGTCATGATCCGTTCCCTCGCCAGCGCCACCAGCCTGCTTGCCCTCGCCGCCCCGGCGTTTGCACAGACCCCTCTGGAACAGGCCCTCGCCGCCTCAGCGGATGGCCCGCTCTACACATTTGATCTCGCGCTCTCCACCGGAGAGGTCGAGGCCCTGATGAAGGTCGACCCCAGCCAGCCCGAAGGCGAACGCCTCAGCGTCGTCTCCCCATCCCCCGACAGCTGGAGCGAGGATTTCGCCAAGCGCGTCAAGACCATGAAAGCCAACACGGATGGGGACATCTGGTGCCAGGAGTTTGCCGAGAACATTCCCGCCAATGCGGCGCTGGTCGGTGAGACCGACACAACTGCGACCTACAGCTTCGAGCCTCAGCCCGGCGCCGAACCGGACGACATGGACAAGGTCTACAAGCACCTCAGCGGGACAGTCATCGTGGACAAGCAGTCGCCCGCCATCCTGAATTACGAGCTGGTCGCGGAAAAAGCGTTCAAGCCGATGCCCGTGGCCAGGATCAAGCAATTCGAAATGAAGATCGCCTGCGACCGCGCGCCGGATGGCCGCACCCATGTCGCCAGCCTTGATCTCAATCTCAGCGGGTCAGCCATGATGCAGAGCTTCAGCCAGTCAGACCGTCAGCGGATATCAAACCTTCAAGCCATTCCACAATCGGGCCCGGAATCCGGAACCGGCACCAAATAGAGCCTATTCCTCGCGGCCATACTTGGCGAGGATTTCCGCCCGGATCGCATCCTTGGCACGGTCGCTGCGCGCGCGGCGGGCTTCGATCGTCGCTTCGATCTCCGCCTCGATCTGCGCCCGCTCGGCCGCCTCTCCTGCGCGCACATCATCGGCGGCCTGCAGGGCCATCAAGGCGTCCCGCGTGAAGCTGGCAATGTCGAACCGCGCGCCGCCGATCACATCAAAGCCGCGCCGCACGATGACCGCGTTCATGCTCGGCACGATCACGACATACTGGCCGCGATTGCCAGCCATGTAATAAGTGCCCGCCGGAATGCCCTCGGCATGGTTCATCAGCCAGAATTGTGCGCCATAGCCGGGGCCGCTGGTCGGCTGTGCCGGGCCCGGTGTCGCCACGAACTGCGCCCAGCCTTCCGGCAGCAGGCGCTCATTGCCCCACACGCCATCCTGCAGGTAGAGTTGGCCGACCCGCGCAAGGTCGCGCGCAGTAGACCAGACCTGGCTGGACGAGACGAAGTCACCATTCCAGTCCACTTCCAGCGTCGTGTGCACCGCGCCGATCTTGTGCAGAAGCTTTTCATACGGGAAGCGATGATAGGAATCATCCGCCCCCAGAGATTCCCGGAATGACCGCATCGCGATCAGCGTATCATTGTTGGAATATTTGAACCGCGTGCCCGGCTTGGCTTCCATCACCTTCGAGGCGGCCTGATCGATCACGCGTCCGCCGCCGAAATAGATCCGGTCCGTGCGCGAGCCCTCTTCGCCACTGTCGAGGCCGCTCGCCATCTGCATCAGGTCGCGCAGCGTGATTTCGCGGCGCGGGTCGGCGCCATTGTTCCAGTCGGCGATCACGGCCGGGTAATCGAGATCGATATGCCCGTTCCGCCGGGCTGCACCGAGGACCGTCGCAGAGATCGATTTCGCAACCGACCAGGTCCGCTGCGGCGTCTCATGATCGATGCCGCGGGCATAGCGCTCGGCCACGACCTGCCCGTCTTTCACGACGACCACCGCGCTGGTGCGCGTGCCATTGCCATAGGTACGCTCGTCAAACGCGAACGAGACCGGCGCTTCCAGCCGTTCGGCCTCTTCGATGCGCAGCTGCACCTTTACGTTCGAGCCGATGGCGCTGCCCCGGTCCTCGCCGGTGAAGTCCGGCCAGGCGGCAAAGCGCGGCAGGAAGTTCAGCGCCCCCTCTTCCGCGCCGATCGGCAGCTGCGTACAGCCGAAGCCGGGGCGCCAGGCCGCCATGCGCGGCGGCATCGTATTGGAATAGGTCACCGAGACCAGCTTGCGCGCCGGGTCGATCATCGCATCGGGCAGTTTGTCGAAGCTGCGCTGGTAATCCGGATAGATGCCTGACAGCTCGTTCTGGCGGATTTCCTCCAGCGTCTGTCCTGCATTGAAGGTCGAGGAGCAAATGAACGCGGCCTTGTAACCGGCCGCCAGCGCCTCATCCAGCGCCCGTGTCGACCCGCCCTCTTCCGCCATAGCGGGCGCGGCGGCCAGCACGGCCAGCGCAGACAGGGATACAAGACTTTTCCGGATTGCGCGCATGCGTGATTCTCCTCTGATCGGCCTGACTTTATGCACAGATGACCGTGTCGCAAGTGTGGCGGGGCAGCTTTCGACTCAGTTTGGATGCGTTTTTCGAAACCTCTTCCTTTAAGCGCAAGGCGCGCTATCATAGCGGGAAATTAAAATCGTCCGAAGGAGGAATCAACATGAAGTTCCACGCTCCTGTGCTTGCCACCCTAACCGCTGGTGCACTGGCACTTGGCGCATGCACCCAAATGCCTGCGACCGCTCCGTCCGTCACTTCTACCGCGATCATGTCTGACAAGGTAGCTCTTCAGGATTTGCTGGATGCAGGGTTTGACCTGAGACACGTCAATGACAACTTCCTGTTTCTGAAAAGCGGGCCGGCCCTTTATCGCTGCCTGATCATTCCGGGCGAGAGGCCGACCTTTTGCACACGCCTGTCATAGATGGCTCATTCCGTGCACCGCAAGGCCCTTGGCCACGGCGCCGAAGCGGTCACTCTCGGACACCACCGCATTGCCAAATCGGCCCGCCAACCGCGCCTGAACCAGCGGAATGAAAGTCGACCCGCCCACCATGACAATATCGGTGACCTGGTCCGGCGACACGCCCGCCTGGCTCAAGCAGTCCACTGCCACCGCGTCCATCTGTGATACGGCCTCGTCAATCAGGCCCTCAAACACCCGGCGCTCCACCACACGCTCCAGCCGCAAATCGGGGGTGTCATAGATAAAGGCCTGCTGGTCAGTGTCGCTCAACTCGATCTTGATCTGCTCGGTCCGCTTGGCATAGGCGTGGCCTTCATGGTGGCGCACCAGATGGTCAAAGGCCCGGATGGCACGGCTGTTCGGGCTGTTTTGCACCATCCAGCCAATCCGCTTCTGCACGTCCCGCGCATAGAGCTTGTTCAGGCTTTTCCAGTCGGACAGGATCGAATATGGGGCCGACGGCACCGGCAATCCGTTCAGCTCCAGCGTCTCGCCATGCCCGAGCAACCGCGACAGTTCGAAAAAGCTCAGCTTCTGGTCAAAATCATTGCCGCCCACATAAAGCCCGGTGCTGCCCAGCACGTCGAACCCGGTATTGTCCGGCGCGATGCGCACGACCGAAAAATCCGATGTGCCGCCCCCAATATCGACCACGAAGACCAGCTTTTCCCGCCCAGCCGGAAAGCTTACCGAGCGGGCCGCCGCCACAGGCTCGTCGAGGAACTCCACATGCACCACGCCTGCCTCGTGGAGACAGGATTCCAGGATCGCCTGCGCGCGCCGGTCAAGGTCGGCGTCCCGGTCATTGAACGAGACCGGCCGTCCCTGCACGACAGACTCAACCCGCTCGCCCGTCTCGGCTTCCGCCCGGGCGATCACCCGGCGCAGGAAATGCGCAATCACGTCCCGGAACGGCAGGCGCCGACGGCCAACATCCGTCGTCTCGTCGATCAGCGACGAGCCCAGCACGGATTTGATCGACCGCATCAACCGGCCTTCCTCGCCCGTCTCATACGCCGCCACGGCCTCGGCCCCGATGGCATATTCTCCAGACGCCAAACCATAGAACACCGCTGTCGGAATCGACGTGGCCGCCGGCTCCAACTCGATCAAGCGGACCCCCTGCGGCCCGGAATATCCAACCGATGTGTTCGATGTTCCGAAATCGATGCCGATTTGCATGAAGGACACTCCCGAAGACCTGTTGCCGAGACCTGAATCGCGACCCCGTCGCCTACCCCAGCTGTCGGCATTTCGAAAGATGCCGCGCCCAGCCCTGCCCCCTCGGCTCCAGTGTGAAGTCATGGAATGTGTATTCATCGAGGGAGCAACCGTATGGATCGAAAATCAATATTTCGGTCTCAGGAGACCGGTTTCATTTAATTTAGGGGTTGCGACCGGGAAAATGTTTGCGCTACCATTTCGTCAGAAGCTGCACCAAGCAGTCCAGCCCCCCCCCTGGAGGAAACCGATGAGATATCCCCGCCTGTCGCCTGTCGCGGCCTGCCTTTCCATGTTAGCGCTATCTTTTGCGCCTGCCACTGCGCAGGAAATCCGGGATGGGGAATATTTCCACCAGCCCGGCGCGGATGTGCTGGTTTTCTCCAATTGGTATGATGGCCTCTTCGCCGATGCGAAGATTTCCGGCGTCGAACTCATCCATCACGGCCTGCGCACCGTCACCAATGGCGATGTGCGCCTGGAAGCAACCCCCGGCCAGTGGGAACCGATCGGCGCCTTCGTCACCCGCCGCGTCGACAGTGAAGCCGGCTTCATCGAGGCCGACCTCTCCTATCCGGACTATGACTATAATTACACGATCCGCGTGGAGCGGGACGCCGGCGGCTATGTGATCTCGGTCAACAGCGATCAGGCCCTTCCCGAAGGGCTGGCCGGCAAGGCCGGGTTCAATCTGGAATTCGTGCCGTCCGCCTATGGCGGCAAGGGCCTGCTCGTCGACGGCGACGCGCGCATCATTCCTCACTCCGCCGCCAGCGACATGACGCCCCGCGTAGGCGGCGCGCGCCCGGACGGCGCAGCTGCCGACCCGGCGCCCATCGCGACCGGCACCACACTCGTCCTCGCGCCGGGAGATGCGGAGCACCGCGTGTCCCTGTCCTCTTCGGGCGCGCCGATCTCCCTCTATGACGGGCGCAACCAGGCCAGCAATGGTTGGTACGTCGCCCGCTCCGTCCTGCCTGCCGGCAAGACCGGCCGCCTGATGGAATGGCGTCTCGAAGCTGCCTCGCAGGACGGCTGGGTCAGCCCGCCTGTCATCTCCTACAACCAGCTGGGCTACACGCCCTCCCGCGAAAAGGCCGCCATCCTGCAAATGGACCGCGACGCCGGAGCGCCTGGCGAGATGCAGCTTGTCCGCCTGCTCCCCGATGGCAGCGAGGAGACCGTCCTCTCCGCGACGCCGGACTCCTGGGGACGATACCTGCGCTACGCCTATGCGCGGTTCGACTTCTCCTCCGTGACCGAGCCGGGCCTCTACCAGCTCGTCCATGACGGACAGCGCACCGCCGCCTTTCCCATCTCGGAGACCGCCTATGACGAGGCCTGGCACGCCACGCTCGACGTGTTCATGCCGGTGCAGATGGACCATATGTTCGTCAACGAGGCCTATCGCGTCTGGCACGGCACCGCCCATATGGACGACGCCCTGCAGGCGCCGGTCAATCATGAGCATCACGACCTCTACGCCCAGGGGCCGACCACGGACACCGCCTTCGCGCCGCTGGAGCACATTCCCGGCCTGAATGTCGGCGGCTGGTTCGATGCGGGCGATTTCGACATCCGCACCCAGAGCCAGTATGCGACTGTCCGCACGCTCGCCCATACCTGGGAACGGTTCGGCCCGGACCGCGACGTCACCAAGGTGGATTGGCAGCGCCGCCGCGCCGACATCCATGTGCCGGATGGCGCCGCCGACCTGCAACAGCAGATCAAGCACGGTACGCTGCAATTGCTCGCCCAGTTTGATGCCGTCGGCTTCGCCATTCACGGCATCGTCGAGCCGGACCTTGATCAGTACACCCATCTTGGCGACGCAGTCACCAAGACCGATGGCCTGATCTATGATGCCTCCCTCGGCGCGGACGAAGTGAAGGATGGCCGCTCCGGCCGGCTGGATGATCGCTGGGCCTTCACCAGCCGCTCCAGCGCCCTGCAATACGGCTCTGCGGCCGCCCTCGCCGCCGCCTCAAGCGCCTTGCGCGGCTATGATGACGCCCTTGCCGACAAGGCACTGGCCCAGGCCGTGGCGACCTTTGCCGACGAAAACGGCCGCGCGCCCGACACCTACCGGCATGGCAACACGACCGGCGGCCCGCTGCCGATGGAGCGCTTCCTCGCCGCCGCAGAACTCCTGCGCGCGACGGGCGACACGCAATACGCCATGGCCGTGGAACAGGCCTTCGACGAGGCCACGCCCTTCTTCGGCACCATCGCCCCGGCGGCGATTGCCATCCGCCCCATGATGAATTCGGCCTATGACCAGCGCCTGCGCGCCGCCGCAGCCGCCTGGACGGAAGACATGAAAGCCGCCCGCAAGGACAATCCTTTCGGCGTCGAGATCACACGGGGCGGCTGGGCCGGCTCCGGTTCGATCATCGGACAGGCCAATACGGCCGACGCCATCCACGGCGCCTGGCCGGACCTGGTCTCGAAACAGGAAGTGCTGGACGCGTTCGACTATGTGCTCGGCCGCCATCCGGGGCACAATCTCTCGCTCGTCTCCGGCGTCGGGGCCCAGTCCAAGCTCGTCGCCTATGGCAACAACCGCGCGGACTTCTCCTTCATCGCGGGCGGCATCGTGCCCGGCGTGCTGATCCTGAAGCCGGACTTCCCGGAAAACCGTGAGGACTGGCCCTTCTTCTGGGGCCAGAACGAATATGTCATCCCGCTCGGCGCCAGCTATATCCAGCTCTCGCTGGCTGCCGCCGAACTGGCCCGGCAGGACTAACCCCCCTTCCCCGTCGGGGCGCGCACCCTACATTAGGCTCATGCTGCGCCCCGACCTCCTGCTCCACCCGACCCCCAAGGGCCTCTATTGCCCGCCGGGAGATTTCTACCTTGATCCCGTGCGCGGCGCGGTCGACCGGGCCGTCATCAGCCATGGCCATTCAGACCATGCGCGCGGCGGCCACGGCAAGGTGCTCGCCCATCCCCACACGCTCGCCATCATGGCCGCACGTTATGGCGACAGTTTCGCCAAGCAGACGCAAGCGGTCGAATATGGCGAAGCCATCGAGATCAATGGCGTCACGGTCTGGCTCTCCCCGGCCGGCCACATTCTCGGCTCGTCGCAAATCGTGGTCGAGCACAAGGGCCTGCGCATGGTCTTCACCGGCGACTACAAGCGCCGCTGGGATCCGACCTGTCCCCAGTTCGAGCCGGTCGAAAACACGCATGTCTTCATCTCCGAAGCGACGTTTGGCCTGCCCGTCTTCCGCCATCCGCCCACGGAACATGAGATTGACCGCCTGATGCGCTCCGTCAGTGACAATCCGGACCGCACCCATTGCATCGGCGCCTACTCCCTGGGCAAGGCCCAGCGCGTCATCAAGCACCTCCGCATGGCGGGCCATGACCGGCCGATCTATATTCATGGCAGCCTCGAAAAGCTCTGCGAGGTCTATGAGGCGGCGGGCGTCAGCCTCGGCGAGCTGCGCCCGGCCACGCTGGACGACATGTCAAAATCGGCGCGCGAAGTGTTCCGGGGCGAGATCATTGTCGCCCCGCCCGGCGCCTTTGAAGGCAAATGGGCCCAGCGCTTCCCCGATCCGGTGATCGGCTTTGCGTCCGGCTGGATGAGTGTGAAACAGCGCGCCAAGCAACGCGGTGTCGAACTGCCGCTGGTCATCTCGGACCATGCCGACTGGGACGAGTTGACCGACACCGTCCGCGAGGTCGACCCGCAGGAACTCTGGATCACCTATGGCCGCGAAGACGCCCTCGTCCGCTGGGCCGAACTGGAGGGACGCAGGGCGAAGCCGCTGAGGCTGGTCGGCTACGAGGAAGAGATGGGGTGAGACGTTTCCGCCAGCAATGAATCAATACTCATTACGATTTCGTCCAAAATAGGAAACTTAATTGTTCCAGAGGCAAAGCGATGTATCATTTGCGTAGCGACTGTGGGATTCTTCAGAACGTCGCTCACCGGGACATCGTTTATAGTCGACAACTGATGGGCAGCAGAATCGAACGCTCGCTCACCTATTTGACTTTTGACATAAGTCTCAACCTTGTCATCAAATGATGCGTAATATTCCGCACACCCCTCTGGCCAGTCTACCAGCTTCGACTCGCCGCATAGTTTTTGTAAAACCTTGTTCACGTCGATGGAGTTCGGTTTCGCTCTCCGTTTGTCACTATCAAACACCGTAAAAGTGGGCACTCCCAAGTTCTGAAAAATTGTCAGGGGTTTCGCCAAATTGTTTTTACCCGTTGTTGAAACGATATGAATTCCTTCCGAAAGCGGGTCTCGATTTAAATACTTATAGTACGCATGCAGCACGGCTTGATCGCCAACTCCTTCCACCAGAACAACTACCCTAGCAAAGAATCCTTCAGCAAGTGAGGGCGTGAATATGTGCAAACTTCGCCGAAACTGAACTTCATTCGTATCCTCCCCCCAAGCGTCAAAATAGCTCTCCGCGCATACCTTTAGCGATGCCTGTTGAACCAACACACTCGGCGGAGACGATGATCGATCACGCCGGAGGACGCAAACTTCATCAAAATCTAGCAAATCAATCATCAACGGAGAATGCGTCGTGTAAACTACTTGCACACGGATCCCCGTGCGCCCACTGAACGATTCGCATAAATTCTTAAACGCGGCTCGAAATAGCCTCTGCTTACTCGGGTGCTGAAAGGTTTCAGGTTCTTCGATTAAAAGAAGGATATCGCTCATAGGCTCTGAGTGGGCTGACTTCATGCCGTATGATGATGTATCTAGCTCCAGTCTGCTCCGATCAGTAGCCATGTATTCCAGCACAGACAGCAAGATTGCTCTCTGCAACCCATGCCCCACCTTTTCAATGGGGTTATCGAACTCGTGATCCACCACGCGCAAATCAGACTTAGGGTAAGAAATAGGCAACTCCATTACAGGCGCCCATGTCGCATTGAGCGAGGATCCATTGTAGTACCTGCCAAGGATACCTGTAAGGCTAGAACTTATTTCCTTCAGCTCAGGAACATTTTCGGGCGACGTCAAACTTCTGAGTTCTTCATCTGCGCCTTTTTTGAAATCCCGGAACTTTTCACTGTTCTCGATGGTCTGTCTGGCCAAGGCGTTAAGTAACTGTTTTACTGGAGACGATTTGTCACTACCGATCTCTTCAGCTGCATCTCTTACCGCGGGAACAAAAACAACTTCCGTTTTCTCTCGCAATTGTCCTATCGCAACATTCTTAAACCCTCGAAATCTAGCAACGAAGCTACGTTGCAATTTGTCTGGGTTTCGGGCTTCCCAATCTTCAAGTGCCGAATCGATTTCATCAGCATTCCTGACTACAGGAAGGCCTTCATAGTGCGATTGAAGGTCTCTGTAGATGTCTCTTTTCTCTGAGGCTTTCTCGATTGATCTACACTTTTCAAATCCGGGGAATACATCAGCTTCGACATAGTACTTCCCATCGTCTTTGGATCCGTCGCCGTAAAACTTGCGAACCACTCGGAGCTTTCCGTCAATTATGTTTCCTGAAAACGTGTCTCGCTCATCAGGAACCAGGTCCGATAACTCTACGCCAATGACTATGGGTTCGGTAAGGTCTCTCCCATAGAAGTCTTCAGGTTGGATACGAGGGGCAGATTCAAAAAACAGATTAAGCGCTGACAGAATTGCAGATTTGCCAGAGTTGTTTTCTCCCAGCAACGCCGTGCTACTACCCAAACGAACCTCTAGTTTAGTAACTGCTCTATAATGCTCAATCCATATGGTTGTAACCCGCACACCATTCCTCCAAAAGTTGCACGAAATCCTCCTCTCATTTGCAAGAACATTCAAGCTAGGCAGCGATGCGAAAAAATTCCCAATCCGTCTGATAGCCCCGTACCCCATATTGTCCCCCTGCTCTCACAGGAGCCGGATCAGGTACCGTTCTGGTTGTGGGGGCAGGAAGGATGGATTGGCATTGTCCGGAGGTAACGGCCGGGCTGTGCCTAGGAATCCTGGTCCAGTGAGGGGGAGCCACGCCAAAACGTGGTGGAGGAATTCCCGCGGGCCTTGCACCGGGTGTCTGTGGGAGGGGAAGCCCTCCCCGCCCGGCCGGAGACAGTCTCCTCCGGCAACGCGTCATGGCGGTGTAGTGTGTCCAGCCCCGGCAGGGTCTCGAACCCCATCCTTCGGCGCGGCGGGCGGTAACGCTCCACTCCGTAGCCATTACAAATCCAAGGCGGAGCGCCACGGCGCCCGCTGCGCCGACGGCTCTTTGGGCCGACCAAAGGGATACCCGGATGGCGTGCGCCAGTCCGGCTTTGGGTGCTGCAAATCCGTGCTTTTGTACCTTTCAAGACGCTTTTAAAACCCCCATACAGGCCCGATGCGATTCCTTCTCCCCTTCCTCCTCAGCCTTGCAACATTCTGGCTTGGCAGCCCTGCCGCTGCGCAGCTGACAAGCGGTATCTCGGGCCCCGAGATCACCGAAGGCGCCCGTTCGGTCGGGTATCGTGCGGCGTATGAGCCGGATCAGAATGGGCTCGCGCAGCGGATTCATGTGAACCATGCGTTTACAGGATCATTCGCCGTCAGGGGCGTGATCCAGGCGCGCAAGACAGAGGCCCGCACCGTGGATTTCGACTATGTCCAGGGCGAAGTGCGCTGGCAGGCCACACCGGACGGCGCGCGATGGGCATCCGGTTTGCGACTGGACGTGCGGCTGCGGGACAGCGGCCGACCGGGCCAGATTGCGCTGCACTGGCTCAACCAGGTGCAACTGACGGACGACGTGCGGGCACGGGTTTCGGCCATTGCAAGCATGCAGACCGGATCCGGGCGCGAGTCTGGCACCTTCCTGCAAACGCGGGGCGACCTCAGCCACCGGCTGGAGGGCGGAGTCGATATCGGCGCGGAGGTCTATAACTCTTATGGCCGCGCCAGCGACCTTCTGCCGGTGTCACAGCAGAGCCATCTTGCCGGGCCTTTCGTCTCGCTGCCCCTGACCCCATCCCTGACCTTGCGGACGAGCGCCCTGGTGGGTCTGACGTCCGGATCAGCGGATGCAACGTTTCGCGTTTTCCTCACACACGGGTTTTAACGTCACAGAAGTCCCTCGCATCTGGCGGACCATTACGGTAAACGTGATTTTAATGCAGACAAAGGACGGGTAAGTCCGCGATGGATCGCAACACCAAATTGGCAATCTCAGGTGCGGCGATCGCAAGACGGGAACAGAAGCGTCAGGAAAAGGGCGCCTCTGGCGGCAAAACCAAGAAGGGGACACTCATGCGCGCAATCTTCGGAATCTTCCCACTGCTGGTCATCCCGGTAGCACTCTACAACCTTCTCGCCATCGGCTTTGGCGGCTCGGTCGAAATGGCCAATGAATTCGGCGAAATTGTCCGCGCGGATTCCGCGCCGATCCTGTCGCTCCTGAATGACCGGTTTATGGGCCTGCCGATGATTTCCGGCGTCGACTGGATCCTGACCAAGGGCGATGCGATCCTGTTGCTGGCCGTGGTCTTCCTGTTCCTGGAAATCCTGAAATCGACCTCGACAGGGACGTCGACGATTATCAATCACGCGGTCTCGATGATCTTGTTCATCGTCTGCCTGATCCAGTTCCTGCTCTTGCCGAACTTCGCGACATCCACCTTCTTCATCCTGATGTCGATGACCTTGCTGGACGTGCTGGCAGGCGTCGTCGTCACGATCGTCTCGGCACGCCGCGATTTCGGCGTCGGTGAAATGTAGACGCGGGGCAAACCGAAAGCAGAAAAGGGCCTGCCAGCTGGCGGGCCCTTTTTCGTTTCCGGTCAGTCCTTGCTGTAGAGGTCTGAAAGCTGCTTCTGGATCGCAGCCATCTGGGCCTGCATGTTGGCCAGCGCCTCGGCCTGGTATTCCATCATCGGATTGAGGGAAGATGTCTCATTCCGGGACTGCGCATTCTTCAGCGTCGGCATGAACAGTTTCATCGCCTCTTCGAACATGGACATGTTGCGCTTGGCCTGCTGCTCGAACATGTTCATCGGATTGGCAGCCTTGCGCCATTCCTTCTGCGCCTCGGAGAAGCTGTTCATCGACATTTCGAGATAGGAGGGCAGGAAAGTCTGTGCCCCGCCGCCATAGAACCCGATCAACTGTCGCAGGAAGTTCAGCGGCAGCGCGCCTTCGCCCTTTGTCTCGTTCTCGAAAATAATCTGCGTGAGGACCTGACGGGTCAGATCCTCTCCGGATTTCGCATCCCGTACCTCAAAGTCGCGCCCTTCCCGGACGAGTTCGGACAGATGGTCCAGCGTCACATAGGAGGAGGTCGACGTGTCGTAGAGACGACGGTTCGCATACTTCTTGATGATGATCAGATCGTCTGATCCATTCCCTTTGGCCATGTCCTGCCCTCTGCTTCATGGATTTGCGAAGCAATTTTTGTGCTATGCAACAAGTCTGGCACAAATTCTCCCTGCGACCAATGCGCTATTGCTATCGATGCAGCAGAATGGCTAGCTGATCCACGTCAAACCACACGGGAGGAAATACGTGATGACTAGAGTAGCTCTGGTCACTGGAGGCACGCGCGGTATCGGGCGAGCGATCAGTGAAACCATGAAGACCAAGGGATATGCGGTTGCAGCAAACTTCGCCGGCAACCAGCAGGCCGCGGATGAATGCGCGAAAGAACTCGGCATCAAATGCTACAAGTTCGATGTCGCGGATTATGATGCCGTTACGGAAGGCCTGGCTCAGATCGAAAAGGATCTGGGGCCGGTTGATGTCGTGGTGAACAATGCCGGCGTCACCCGGGATGCGCCGTTTCACAAGATGACTCGCGAGCAATGGCAGCAGGTGATCGACATCGACCTGACGTCTGCGTTCAATGTGACGCGCCAGGTCTGGGAAGGCATGCGTGAGCGCGGTTGGGGCCGCATCATCAACATCTCTTCCATCAACGGCCAGAAAGGCCAGTTCGGCCAGGCCAATTATTCCGCCGCCAAGGCCGGCCTGATTGGGCTCAGCAAGGCCCTTGCCCAGGAAGGCGCCAAGAAAGGCATTACCGTGAACACGGTCTGTCCTGGCTATATCGACACGGAAATGGTCCAGGCCGTCCCGGAGAAAGTCCTTGAGGGAATCATCGCGACGATCCCGGTCGGCCGCCTTGGCAAGGCCGAAGAGATCGCCTCGATGTGTGCCTACCTCGCCAGCGATGAAGCGGCCTTCATCACTGGCGCCACCATGACGGTGAATGGTGCGCAATATATTGCGAGCTAGAGGCTCAATGTAATCTTGCCGAAATGCTGCTGGCTGGCCTGATGGGCAAAGGCATCAGCAATTTCGACAAGCGGGAAATCCTTGTCCAGCACAGGCTTGATGCCGTTGGCCTCGATGGCGGCAATCATGTCTTCCTGATGCCGGCGGGATCCGACCGTTATCCCCGACAGCGTGATGTTCAAAGAGAACAGGGCCGCTGTCGGGACCTCCCCGGACACCCCTGTCAGCACGCCGATCAGCGAAATGTGTCCACCGGGACGGGATGCAGCAATGGACTGCGCCAGCGTTTCCGGTCCGCCGATCTCGACCACTTCATCCACACCCCGCCCGCCGGTCAGCGCCTTGGCGGCTTTGCCCCAGTCAAGCGTATCCTTGTAATTGATCACGTGATCGGCGCCGAGTTCCTTGAGGCGCTCAAGCTTCGCATCAGAGGATGACGTCGAAATCACGCGGCACCCGGCGGCCTTGGCAAACTGCAGCGCAAAGATGGACACGCCGCCTGTACCCTGAGTCAAAACATAATCGCCGGGCTTGACCTTGGCCTCGACCATCAGGGCGCGCCATGCGGTCAGCGCGGCACATGGCAGCGTCGCAGCCTCCCGATAGGAATAACCTTCAGGTATGCGCGTAAAGGCGGTTTCAGGTGCGACAACCAGCTCTGCTCCAAAACCGTCCGCGCCATCACCGGGTACGCTGGCAAAGCCTGCCGCCTCGATCTCGCCGGACTGCCAGTTCGGGAAGAAGAGGGAGACCACCTTGTCGCCTGTTTTGAACTTGGTGACCCCTTCGCCAACCGCGACCACTTCCCCGGCTCCATCCGACATCGGAATACGTCCGTCCTCGGTGGGGATAGCGCCCATGACAACGGCGAAATCATGATAGTTCAGGCTGCTCGCATGGATGCGAACCAGTACTTCGCCGGCGCGAGGTTTCGGGTCGGGCCGATCCTCGATGACCAGGTTTCCGGGGCCTCCGGGTTTCTTGACGGCTGCTGTTTTCATCACGTTTTCCTCCTGTGTTTTCAGGAGGGGAGCTATGGCTCCGCGACGGAAGTCAAGCGAGGTGCGAAAACTAGGCGGTCCCGGCTTCGAGCCGGTCCGCGCGAAGGGCCTTCCTCCGCACTTTCCCGGCATCATCCCGGACAGGCTCTGACACATACTCAAAGCTTTTCGGAATCTTGTAGCGCACGAGGTGATCCGCCAAGTGCGCTGCCATCAAGCTGTTCTCAACGGGGCCTTCGGGCCGATCAATGATTGCGTGCAGCCGCGCGCCCATATCGTCATCCGGCAGGCCGATCACCGCAGATGACCTGACGCCGGGATAGGCATCAATCGCGGCTTCCACCTCGGCCGGGTAGATGTTCGCCCCGCCAGACAGGATCATGTCCGAGAGTCGGTCGGTGAGATAGAGATATCCGTCCTCATCCATCCATCCGAGATCGCCCAGACTTTCCCAGCCGCCCTCAATGGATTTGGCTTCGGCGCCAATGTAGCGGTACGTGCTGCCCTGCCCTGTGAGAGGCCGGAGGAAGACTTCACCGACTTCGCCGCATGGAAGCGTTTCGCCCGTCTCGCCGACAATCTTGATTTCGCATGCCTCAACGGGGCGGCCCACCGAGCCCTTGTGCGTCAGCCATTCATCCCCACGGATCATGGTCGTGCCCTGCCCCTCGGTCCCGGCATAGAGTTCCCAGATCACTTCAGCGCCGAGCCAGTCGATGAAGCATTCCTTGAGCCAGGCCGGACAGGGCGCTGCGAGATGCCAGAGCGTCTGCAAATTAGAAAGGTCGTACCCTGTCCGCACATCTTCGGGCAGCGCCCAGATACGGCGCATCATTGTCGGCACCATATAGACGATATTGATCTTCAGCCGTTCCAGGGTGGCCAGGGTCTGCTCGGCATCGAAGCGCGTCGTGATGGCCACGGTACAGCCGCGGAATAGGGCAATCATGGCCCAGACGAACGGCCCATTATGATAGAGCGGCCCCGGCACCAGCATCGCGCCCTGTTGAGGGATTTCGAGATATGGCAGATCGGTGTCCCATGCCGCCGGTTGGGCAGAGACAATCAGCTTTGGCCGGCCGGTAGACCCGCCACTCGTCATCGCCTTCAGGGACGCGGCTGTAAGTTCCGGCAGGGCGTCAGATGACAGATGCGCGCCTGGCTCAAAACCCTGGGGCACGGAGACTGTCTGTTCGTATACACCCGATTCAACGCCGACGATCAGCGAGGGCGCCCCCAACTCAATGATCTGGTCCCGTTCTGACTTTGGCAATTTGGCCGATATGGGCTGGGGCGTAGCGCCCAGCTTCCAGACCGCAAAACATGCCGCAAAGAATTCTATGCCGTTCGGCAGTGCGATTGTGACGAAATCATCCTGCTGAACACCCAGCTCCGCATAGGCGCGTGCGAGACGATTGGTGCGCGCCTCGAACTCACCCCATGTGACGGCTTCGCTCTCATGGTCAATCGCAATCCTGTCCGCCTGCCTTGATGCCCAATATGAAAGGATGCGTGATGTGGACTGGACTGGCATGGGAGTTCCTCGCTTGATTCTTTTTATATGTCGGCGCGCCGGAGCAACCTCTGGAATCCTTCCCAGAATTCCTGACGTCGGGTATCGGTTTCCATCAGGATTTCATGCATGGCGCCTTCGACGACCACATGTTCGCAATCTGGCAGCCTGGCGCAAATCTTTTCGTGTGCGGCATTGTCGACCAATTGCTCTTCTTCAGCTGACGCAACAAAGACCGGAATGGTTACCTGTTTGAGCGCCCTCGGCTTTGTGAACGTATCAACGATGTTCAACGACGCGCCGAGCCAGCCCCATGTTACCGGGCCCAGTTCGAGGTCGGGGCGCGCATCGATCAGCGCGCGCTGCATCTGCCAGTGCTTCTTGTCATGGGTGACGATGTTGGTCTCGAAGGTTTCCGGTGGACCCGGCTGAATGGCATAGTCGTCGGCCCGGCCTGTCGCGCGCATCGCCCAGACGAGATACCGCATGCCGAAGAAGCGCGACTTCAGACCCCACATCGGGGCACAGAATGCCGCCGCATCAACCTTCACCAGCCCCTGAGAAATGGCTGCCAGCGCGATGGCGCCGCCCATGGAGTGCGCGACCGAAACATAGGGACGCGGCAGCCGGTCCTGCAATTGCTCCAATCCGCCCGCAAGGGCACCCATGAAGGTCTCGAACCGGTCGATATGCCCCTTCTTGGTGTCGTCCAGCAAACGCTCCGACAGGCCCTGCCCCGGCCAGTCAAGAATGACGACGGCGAAGCCCATTGCCTGGAGTTCCCGTCCGACCTCGAAGTATTTCTCGATGAATTCGGTGCGGCCCGGACAGACAATCGCGGTGCCGCGCGGATCTGACTTTGACAGGGCCGGCGCCACGCAGGCGCGCAGGTTTCGTCCCTCGCTTCCCTTGAACCACAGAATTTCTGCCCCGTCAGGCGGCGGGTTTCCCGGAATGAGCACGAAGGAATCATCCTGAGTGTGGGGGGGCCGCGTCATAAAGAACTTTCAATGGCAAGAAGCCGCCCAAGGTTTCCCCGGACGGCTTCAGAGATCAAGTTCGATTCAGCGAGATCAGCTGAACTTCTTCATCAGGCTCTGCAGCTGCATGGCGACAGACATGTCGCCTTCAACTTTCAGCTTGCCCTGCATGAAGGCCATCGTCGGGTCCATGGCGCCTTCGGAAATTTTCACGAAGTCGTCCCAGTTGACCTTGATGGTAGCGTCGGCATCGGAGTCCGAATTGTCGGCCTTGCCAGCAACACCGTCGATGAACAGCTTACCAGCGTCACCGAAATCGAATTTTACTTTCTTGGTGAAGTCGCCGCCAGCTTCGACGGCAGAATCTGCCTTCGATGTGAGTTCTGAGAGATCCATTGAATTCCTCCTTGAATGGTCTTGAGGCGATAAAGCCGCCCCTTCAGGCAGATTGCAAGCCCGCATGCTTCAGATTTCCTTGAAGCAACTCAGTTGTTTGCAGCGTGGATTGCAGCGTCTCGGATCGAAACACGTCTTGACCTAGCGTAGCGGAAGCATGGAACCTGACCGCCATGAGTTGGCAAAAATCGATTGAAGAATTGCGCCGCCGCGAGCGGCTGGCTGAGAAAATGGGCGGCGAGGAGCCGGTGTCCCGCCAGCGTGGGCGTGGCAAGCTGACGGTGCGCGAGCGCGTCGCCTTCCTGGCCGACCCCGGCAGCTTCCACGAGATCGGCAAGATCGCCGGCAAGGCCACCTATACGGTCGACGATCAGCTGGAATCCTTTTCCCCTTCAACGTCGGTCACCGGACGCGCCACGTTGAACGGAAAGTCAACGGTCATACTTGCCGACGACTTCACGGTGCGCGGCGGAGCGTCGGATGCGGCGATCTGGCAAAAAATGGTCATGATGATCAAGATGGCCGCCGAATACCGGATGCCCCTGGTCCAGATGATCGACGGCACCGGGGGCGGCGGATCAATCAAGAGCCTTGAGAAGGATCCCCGGACCTATATTCCGGAAACGCCGGGCTGGAACGAGATCACTCATGGGCTGACACAAGTGCCCTTCGTCTCGCTCGCCCTCGGCCCATGTGCCGGCATGGGCGCCGGGCGCGTCGCCGCCAGCCATTTCTCGGTCATGGTGAAGGAACTCAGCCAGGTTTTCGTCGCCGGACCGCCGGTCGCGATCGCGCTTGGCGAAAACGTCACGAAAGAAGAACTCGGCGGTTGGAAAATCCAGGGGCAGAATGGCACGGTCGACAATGTGGTCGATAGTGAAGCCGATGCCTTCGAGACGGCGCGCCGTTTCCTCTCCTACCTGCCAGCCTCCGTGCACGAATTGCCTGAGCGCGTGCAGCCGCGGGACAAGCCGGACCGCCGCGAGGAGAGCCTGCTCTCGATCGTGCCGACCGATGGCAAGACGCCCTACAAGCCACGCAAGATTGTGGAAGCGACCGTCGACACAGGCAGCTTCTTCGAGATCGGTCATGATTGGGGCAGGGGCATTGTCTGCGGGTTCGCACGGCTAGACGGGTATCCAGTCGGCATCCTGGCCGGGGACCCTTTTTTCCTGGATGGTGCGTGGACAGCGGATGTCTGCGACAAGGTCACTCGCCACATGGACCTTTGCTCGCAATTCCACTTGCCGGTCATCCATTTCGTCGACTGCCCCGGCTTTGCCGTGGGCGTGAAGGCAGAGACGGCGGGGGTCACGCGCGCAGGGGTCCGCGCCATGACCGCCATCTATCAGGCCGATGTGCCGGTCTGCTCCGTCGTCATCCGCAAGGCCTATGGCCTCGCCGGATCAGCGATGATGAACCAGAGCCGGACCAAATGGCGCTACTGCTGGCCGAGCGGCGACTGGGGCAGCCTGCCCATGGCGGGCGGGATCGAAGCGGCGTTCCGCAAGGAACTTGCCGAAGCAGAAGACCCGGAAGCCCTCAAGGCCCAGCTTTACAAGAAATTCGACGCGATCCGGTCGCCGTTCCGGACAGCGGAATCCTTCTATGCCGAGGAAATCATCGACCCACGCGATACAAGGCCGCTGCTGGTCGACTTCATCCACCACGCCTGGCGTACCCTGGAGCCGGGCGAGCGGAGAACGGGTTTCAGGCCCTGAGCCCCTGACACGACCGCCCGATTTCAAACGTGATCTTGCCATTTTGCTGGTTTCATGTGGAAGTTGGACTGGACGTGGAGGGACAATATGAATTTCAGATATCCAGCAATTGTGACGGCAGCCCTATGGGTTGCCGCCTGTGGCGGACCGGGTAGCGAGTCTGTCGAGCGAGCGGCCATGTCCGCGCCGCCGCCAGCGCCCATGATGGAACAAGACATGGCCATGGATGGCTCCTACGCCAAGGCTGGCGGTGGAACCGGCCCAACCGAAGAGGTCGCGCAGCAATACATCGCCTATTCGCATTCAGTGGGAATGCGCCTGCCGGTAAAATCTATTGAACCCGTCATGCAGGGACATGTTGCGGCCTGCAATGAGGCGGGCCCATCGGTCTGCATCATCACCAATTCCTGGTTCAACACGTATTCAGACGATGAAGCCTCTGCTTCGCTTCAGCTGCGGGCAACTCCGGACTGGATCGAAACCTTCCTGAATGGCGTCGACGCGGAAGCCGAGCAGGCCAATGGCGAGGTGACGAACCGGCAGACAACGGCTGAAGACCTGACCGTGTCCATCATCGACACCGATGCCCGCCTGAATGCACAGCAGACCCTCCAGAAACGCCTTGAGGAATTACTGGCAAACCGGGATGGTGAGCTGGGAGACTTGTTGGCCACTGAGCGGGAACTTGCCCGCGTCAACGGTGAAATCGACTCGTTGAAGTCATCACTCAAGACGTTGATGCTCCGAGTTCAGATGAGCCAACTGAGCATCAATTACGAGACCAAGCGCAACCCGGTCTCACAAGGCGCCTTGTCGCCCATCGGCTCTGCGTTCGGGGATTTCTTCTACAATCTGTCCAGCGCGCTCGCTGCCGTGATCACGGCCTTTGCCGTCGGCCTGCCCTGGCTGATCCTGATCGGCGCATTCCTGTGGATCTGGCTCAAACTGATCTGGCCGCGCATACGCCGCAAGAAGCCCAGCTGATGTGAAATGCCCCCGGATCACTCCGGGGGCCAATCATCATGCTTTCTCTACCAGTTTTGCCTGGCTGCCCTTTGGCGTTGTGTCGCCCAGCAGCAAATGCGCGATCTCTTTCGGGACGATCATAAGCATCTCGCGAGTGGACACGTCCCAGTTCTCGAGGATGTCTTTCGCGCGCAGCGATTTGGTGCGCTTGAAATGTTCCTCGATCAACGTGCGGGCTTCGGCGATGTGCTCGGCCTGCATGTCGGAGAGCGGGTACCAATCAATGGCGTCAGGGTTTGCAACGCGTTCGAACTGGCTGTCCGGATCCCAGATATAGGCCGTGCCGCCTGTCATTCCCGCGCCGAAATTGTCGCCGACCGGGCCGAGGATCACAGCGCGCCCGCCCGTCATGTACTCACAGCCATTCGCGCCGCAGCCTTCAATGACTGTCACGGCGCCGGAGTTACGCACCGCGAAGCGCACGCCTGCCGTGCCGGCCGCGAACAACTTGCCCGCGGTGGCGCCATAGAGACAGGTATTGCCGATAATGGCATCGCCTGCCCGGTGGCGTTCCTTCGGGCGGGGTGAAACGACAATCGAGGCCCCCGAAAGGCCCTTGCCCACATAGTCATTGGCATCGCCGATGACTTCCAGCAGCAATCCCTGAACAGAGAACGCGCCAAGGGATTGGCCTGCAGATCCTTCAAGCCGGATATGCAGGCGACCTTCTGGCAGGGCCTGCATGCCAAATTTCCGCGTGATGGCAGAACTCGAGCGCGCGCCAATGGCCCGCATCGTGTTGCGCACACCATATTCGAGCTGCATCTTCTCGCCACGTTCGAAGAAAGGCTCGGCGTCACGCAGGATCTGCGCGTCCAGCGTGTCCGGAACTTCCTCACGGCGATTCGGCTGGTAGATGACCGGGGTTTCCGTATCGACCTGGACCAGCAGTGGATTAAGATCGAGATCGTCGAGATGGGTCGAGCCGCGGCTGACCTGAGCGAGCAAATCCGTACGGCCGATGGCCTCATCGAGCGACTTCAAGCCGAGGGAGGCGAGGATTTCCCGCACATCTTCGGCGATGAAGCTCATCAAGTTCACGACCTTCTCGGGCGAGCCTGTGAAGTGCGCCCGCAAGGCTTCGTCCTGAACACAGACGCCGACAGGGCAGGTGTTCGAATGGCACTGGCGCACCATAATACAGCCCATCGCAACGAGCGAGGCCGTGCCGATGCCATACTCTTCCGCGCCCAGCATCGCCGCAATGACAATGTCGCGCCCGGTACGAAGGCCACCATCCGTCCGCAGCGTGACCTTGCTGCGCAGATTGTTCAGCGACAGGATCTGGTGCGCTTCGGCAAGGCCGAGTTCCCACGGCAGACCCGCATATTTGATGGACGTCTGGGGGCTTGCACCCGTGCCGCCCACGCCGCCTGCGATCAGGATGACGTCCGCTTTGGCCTTGGCCACACCGGCTGCAACCGTGCCGACCCCGGACTGGGCGACGAGCTTCACGCAGACACGGGCCTCGGGATTGATCTGCTTGAGATCGTAGATCAGCTGAGCAAGATCCTCGATCGAATAGATGTCATGGTGCGGCGGCGGCGAGATCAGCATCACACCCGGCGTCGCATGGCGCAGCCTGGCGATGAATTCCGTCACCTTGAAGCCGGGCAGCTGGCCACCCTCGCCGGGCTTCGCACCCTGGGCGATCTTGATTTCAATTTCGCGACACTGGTTCAGGTACTCCGCCGTCACACCAAACCGCCCCGAGGCCACCTGTTTGACGGCCGAATTCATATTGTCGCCGTTCGGCAGCGGCCGGAACCGCGCGCGATCTTCGCCGCCTTCGCCGGAAACGGACTTGGCGCCGATGCGGTTCATGGCAACGTTCAGGGTCCCATGCGCTTCGGGGCTCAGCGCGCCGAGTGACATGCCCGGCGTGATGAACCGTTTGCGGATTTCATTGATCGACTGGACGCTGGAGACGGGAACCGGCGCACCGGCCGGTTTGAAGTCGAGCAGGTCGCGCAGCTGAATCGGATCGCGCGAATGTACGGCTTCGACATATTTTCGGTAGATGGAATAGTCGCCGCGATCGCAGGCAGCCTGTAGTGTATGGATCAGGTTTCCATCAAGCGCGTGCGGCTCTTCCGAAGCCCGCAGTCGATAGAATCCTCCCACCGGCAAGGAGACAACGTCTTCATCAAACGCGGCTTCATGGCGCACGAGGGCATTCTCTTCGAGACCCGCAAGGCCCAGCCCGGAAATCCGGCTGTTCATGCCGGGGAAATAATCCGCAACTAGCGCGCGGGAGAGGCCCAGCGCCTCGAAATTATATCCACCACGATAAGATGAGATAACCGAAATGCCCATCTTCGAGATGATCTTCAGGAGACCCGCCTCGACCGCTTTCTTGAAGTTCAGGACGCAGTCACTCAATGACATGTCGCCAAACAGGCCGCGCGCCTGACGGTCTGCAATGATGTCCTGTGCAAGGTAGGCGTTTACGCAGGTCGCCCCAACCCCGATGAGGACGGCGAAATAATGCGTGTCGAGACATTCGGCCGAGCGGACGGTGATCGAACAGAACGTCCGCAGGCCTTGCGCGACGAGATGCGAGTGCACAGCGCCGGTCGCCAGAATCATTGGAATGGCGATCTTGTCGGCCGATTGGTACTGATCGGTCAGGATGATGTGTTCGCGGCCTTCGCGGACGGCATCTTCCGCCTCACGGCGAATACGGCTCAGCGCATTCTTCAGCGCCGTTCCATCACCTGCGGCATCTGTCTCATTGAATGTACAGTCAATCTCGGCCGTGCCGACGCCCAGCCGCTCAATCAGGCGATCATACATGCCATTGGTCAGCACAGGACTTTCCAGCACGAACACTTCCTGCTGCGACTTGTCGGTATCCAGAACGTTTCCGAGGTTTTTGAAGCGGGTCTTGAGACTCATGACGCGCTCTTCACGCAACGGGTCGACCGGCGGGTTCGTGACCTGGCTGAAATTCTGGCGGAAGAAGTGACTCATCGGACGATAGGAGAAGGACAGCACAGCCGTCGCCGTATCATCACCCATCGAGCCGATCGCTTCCTTGCCGCCTTCGGCCATCGGAGACAGGATGAGTTCCAGTGTCTCGAGCGTATAGCCCGCCGCCGTCTGGCGACGCAGCAGGTCTTCCTTGTTGAACATCAGCGGTTCCGGACCCGGACCGATTTCCGGATCAAGCTCCGTGACAGCCTTCAGCCAATCCTCATATGGCGCCTTGCCTGCCAGCAGGTCAATCAGCTCACGGTGTTCGTAGAATTTGCCCGTCTTGAGGTCAGCCGCAATCATGCCACCCGCCTGAATCAGGCCACGCTTGGTAACTTCATGATCGCCCAGCGGGCACATGCCCGCCTCAGAGCCTACTGCCAGGATACCATCTGCTGTCAGAGCATAGCGCAATGGTCGCAGACCGTTCCGGTCCAGGCCTGCAATGGCCCAGCGGCCATCATAGGCCGCGATACCAGCAGGGCCGTCCCACGGCTCCATGACGGAGTTGCAGTAATCATAAAGAGCCTGATGTGACGTCGGCATCACCGAATCCCGCTTCGACCAAGCTTCCGGGATCAGCATGGCTTTGGCCATCGGCGCTGACCGACCGGACTTACAGAGAATCTCAAACACCGAATCGAGCGCGCCCGAATCCGATGTGCCATCCGGGATGACCGGCTTCACATCATCCACATGTTCGCCGAAGACTTCCGAAACCATGCGGATCTCGTGACTCTTCATCCAGTTCTTGTTGCCCCGTACCGTGTTGATCTCGCCATTATGGGCAATCATGCGGAAGGGCTGTGCCAGTGACCATTGCGGGAACGTGTTGGTTGAATAGCGCTGGTGGTAGATCGCAAAGGCGGAGACAAAGCGCTCATCCTTCAGGTCCAGATAGAAATTGTCGATGTCCTGTGCCAGGAACATGCCCTTGTAGATCAGGGATGAGTGGCTCAGCGAACAAACATAGAAGGACGGGATAGCGGCTTCACGTGCCCGACGCTCAATCCGACGGCGGCAGATGTAGAGGGCCCGCTCAAGATCTTCCGGACTGCGGCCCATCGCGTCGCGGAACATGATCTGTTCAATGGCAGGGCGGGTGTCCTTGGCCTTCTGGCCGATCACGGTCACATCGACCGGGGGCTGGCGCCAGCCATAGATGTAGAAGCCGAAATGCAGGACTTCGGTCTCGACCAATGTCCGCGCAGCTTCCTGAGCGGCGAAATCGGTACGGGGCAGGAAGATCTGACCCACACAGATCGGATCATCGGTCGGATTGTGGCCAGTGCGAGTCACATGCTCGCGGAAGAAATCCTGTGGGACTTCCACGCGGATACCCGCCCCGTCGCCGGTCTTGCCATCAGCGTCCACCGCGCCGCGGTGCCAGACATTCTTCAGGGCTTCGATGCCCATTTCCACGATCTCGCGGCGAGGCTTTCCATCGAGTGCGGCCACGAGGCCCACGCCGCAAGCATCATGCTCGTATTCCGGATCATAGGCATGGCCGTCCATCAGCTTCTGACGGTTGGCTTCGTACTGTTTTACATAATCTGACATCTGATTACTCCGCCGCCACTTTTGAAGCGCGCTCTTCTGCTCTCATCGCCTTGTGCATGGCCTCTGCCGCATCCCGGCCATCCTTGATGGCCCAGACGACAAGCGAAGCGCCCCTGACGATATCGCCTGCGGCATAGACGCCGGGCAGGCTGGTTTCCATTGTTGCATAATCGACCCGCACCGCGCCCCAGCGGTTCACGGTCAGTGTTTCTTCGCCGAACAGTTCCGGCAGGTCTTCCGGATCAAAACCGAGCGCCTTGATTACCATATCCGCCTTGATGTCGAACGTCTCACCGGTCTTGACCGGAGACTGGCGACCTGTGGCATCGGGCTCACCCAGTTTCATCCGGCTCGCACGAACAGCTTTCAGCTTGCCAGCTTTCGTGTCGAGAATCGCATCTGGCGAAGCAAGCCATTCGAAGGTCACGCCTTCTTCCTCGGCATTCGTCACCTCGCGCTGGCTGCCTGGCATATTGGCACGGTCGCGCCGATAGAGGCAGGTCACGCTCTTGGCGCCTTGCCGTATGGCTGTGCGCACGCAGTCCATCGCGGTATCACCCCCGCCAATCACGACCACGCGCTTGCCGTCGGCGTTCAGGGTACCGTCATCATATGCCGGCACCGCATCCCCGAAATTCTTGCGATTGGACGCAGTCAGATACTCCAGCGCGGGGAACACGCCCTTGGCGCCGCTGCCGGGGCATTTCAGGTCTTTCGCGGCATACACGCCGGTCGCGATCAGAAGCGTATCATGTTCCTCGCGCAACGTGGCGAGAGAGACCGCCTCGCCAATCCGGGTATTGAATTTGAACACAATGCCTGAGTCTTCAAGGCGCTTGATCCGTCGCTCGACGACATCCTTTTCCAGCTTGAAACCCGGAATACCGTAGACCAGAAGGCCGCCGCCGCGGTCATAGGCATCGTAAACGGTGACCTGGTAGCCCTTGCGGCGCAGCTGTTCGGCGGCGGCGAGGCCGGCCGGACCCGCGCCGATGATGCCAGCGGACTGTGTCCGCTCGCGGGGCGGTGTGATCGGCGTCACCCAGCCCTGCTCCCAGGCATTGTCGGTGATGTACTTTTCGATCGACCCGATCGTCACCGTCCCGTGGCCAGATTGCTCAATCGTACAAATGCCTTCACACAGCCTGTCCTGTGGGCAGATACGGCCGCAGATTTCCGGCATGTTGTTCGTGGCGGCCGACACCTGGTAGGCCTCTTCGAGACGGTCTTCCGCAGCCAGTTTCAGCCAGTCCGGGATATTGTTGGAAAGCGGGCAACCTTGCTGGCAGAAGGGCACACCACATTGGGAACACCGCGTCGCCTGCTCGCTGGCCTTCTCCTTGCTGAATTCAGCATAAATCTCTTCAAAGTCATCCCTACGGGACGACGCCGTCCGCTTGGAAGGCATACTCCGTTCGACCTTTGTGAATTTCAGCATTTTTTCTGCCATTCCGGCGCTCCCGATACTAGAAGTGTGGACTTAGGACTTTCCCGCACACCTCGCAAGCGCATTCGCCTCAAAACAGATCATAATGATATTCAAATACTGCCTGAAAATGGCGTTTCGACGAATAGTTGATTTACCTCAATCGAATACAAATCATTTTGATTTGTATTGGGTGGGTGAAGTTTGCCCCAAATCGGTTTAGTTCACGTCCTTCGTAACAGTGTTAGGCTCGTCTGATGTCCCTATTACAGCTCGCCATCATCGCTCTGCTGCAGGGCACGACGGAATGGCTGCCCGTGTCTTCCTCCGGCCATGTATTGCTCGCCGCCGATTTCTTTCAGGCAAGCCCGGAAGATGAACTCCTGATCAATGCCGTGTCGAACCTCGGCACCTTGTTGGCCATGCTGATATATTTCCGCAAGGACGTGCTCAGCGCGCTCGGCGGCGGGTTCGAACTCATCGCCGCGCCGGTTTCAAAAGCGCCGCTGTCGAGAGGCGCGCGCCTGGCTGCCGCTGTCATCGTTGCGACTCCGGTCGCCGTCCTTGTTGCGATTGCCTATGAGAAATTCCTGCCCGAACCCATGCTGGAAGGAATGCGCAGTATCTATGTCGTGGCTGCGACCACGATCCTATTCGGCGCCCTGCTCTGGTGGGCCGACGTGAAGGGGGACCGGGATCGCAAGGAAGAAGACATGACGATGTGGCACGCCTTCCTGATTGGCGCGACGCAGGCAATTGCCGCGATCCTCCCCGGCACCAGCCGCTCCGGCATCACGATGACCGCCGCTCGCGCCCTTGGCTACGACCGTACGGAAGCGGCGCGGTTTTCCATGCTGATAGGTGCACCCATTCTCGCCGCCGCCGGACTCTATGGCGCGATGGGGCTGTTGACGGCAGATACGGCGGAAACGGTCCTGACCATCAAAGACGGCCTGATCGTGGCGGGGATTGCCTTTGTCACCGGCCTTGCGTCCATCTGGTTCCTGATGTCGCTGCTCAGCCGGATGAGCTTCCTGCCCTTCGTGCTGTACCGGTTTGGGCTCGGCGCAGTACTGATCCTGGGATCACCGCTGGTGGGGCTGTTCTAAGATCAGGCCTCGGATGGCTTGTGGAACTCGCCATAGTCGCGGAAGCGCCAGAGATAGGATGGCACGATCGCCTCGACCGTTTCCAGCTCCGTCACACCCAAATCTTTCAGGGTCAGGGCATCATCGGCCACGACATTGTCGGACTTCAATAACTCAACCTGATCGCCCGTTATCGGCGGATCACCCAAGAACCCCCAGGAGAAGGGTGGGATGAAGCGCCAAACGGCGGCGGTGAGATATCCTACCGGTTTCGCGATAAAGAAGGGCAGCGAAATCTTGAAGCGCCGCTTGTCGATCGTCTCAAGGATGATGTCGTAGATTTCATTGAACGTGTAGGTGCGCGGGCCGCCAAGCTCGTATGTCTTGCCGGCGCTCGCCGCATCATCCACGGCAATCGCAATCGCCTCGGCCACGTCGCCGGCATAGACCGGCTGGAACCGGGTGGAGCCGCCGCCAATCGCAGGGAGCAGCGGAAGGACATTCATCATCGGCGCCGTCGCCAGCGCGGCGAACCGGTTGAAGAACTCATCTTCTGACGCGAACACGATGGATGGACGCAGAATGGTCGCGGTCGGAACGGAGTCACGGACGGCAGCTTCGGCCTCAGCCTTGGTGCGCGCATAATCGGCGGAGGAGTCTGCATCCGCACCGATGGCGGATACCTGAACGAAACGGGCAATCCCCTTCTCGGCCGCAATTTGCGCCAAAAGGGCTGCGCCTTCACTTTGAGACGACTCAAAAGTCTGCGCGCCTTTTTCAAACATGATACCGACCAAATTCACGACAGCGTCAGCGCCTTCCAGTGCGCGCTCGATCGAATCCCGGTTGCGGATATTCGCCTGGACGACATCTACCCATCCCGGAGGGCCTGCGAGACGGACGTCGCCCGCCGTGTTCACATGGCGGCAGGCAACGCGGACGCGCCATCCCTTTTTCACGAGTTCACGGGCAGCATAGCGACCGATGAACCCCGATCCGCCGAAAACAGTTACCAAGCCTTTGGTCATCTTCAGTATCTCTCATAGCGGCCTGGCCGCGATAAACCGGATGGCGCCTTTGACCATAGACCCGTTCGCCTGTCTACCAAGGCAGGGCGGGCGAATCAGCGCGGCCCTGCAGAATATACAGGCCCGCCATCCATACTTGCATCACCGGCCGGGAAGGCTCAGGCGTGCATCTTCATTTGATCGGTCATCCAGTCTGAAAATGCGCCGCGTTCCGCGTCGCTCATATGCAGGCCCAGCTTAGATCGGCGCCAAAGGATATCGTCGGCGGATCGGGCAAACTCCGCCTCGACCAAATAGCGCGCCTCAGCTTCGGTAAGGCCCGCGCCAAACACGCGGCCGAGATCAGCCACGGTATCGGCATTGGCCAGCAATTGCCGGACCTTTGTGCCGTAGGCGCGCGCCAGCCGTGCCAGGAGGCCAGAATCCAGATTTGGATACTCGCGCTTCAGACCCGCGAAGAAACCGTCGAAATCGGCCCCGGGCATGTCACCGCCGGGAAGATCCGCGCCGCGCGTCCATTCTTTGCCAGCGCTTGGGAAAATATCCTCCAGCGTCTGAAGCGCGTCTTCGGCCAGCTCCCGATAGGTCGTGATCTTGCCGCCGAAGACCGAAAGGATCGGTGCGCCGGCCTCGTCGTCCAGCTTCAGGACGTAATCGCGGGTCACCTTGGAAGCATTTGCGGCATGGTCATCGTAGAGCGGCCGCACGCCGGAATAGGTCGCCACCACATCGGAAGGCGTCACCGCGCGGGCATAATACTCGCTTGCGCCATTGCAGAGATATTCGATCTCGTCCTGAGTGATTTTCACCTCGTCGCGATTGGCTTCGTACGGAACATCAGTTGTCCCGATCAGCGTGAACTCACCGCGCTCATAGGGAATCGCAAACATGATGCGTCCATCGCCATTCTGGAAGAAATAGGCATGGTCGCCCTCATGCCAGCGCGGCACGATGATATGACTTCCTTTCACGAGACGAAGGTGTGTTTCGGTCTTTTTTCCAGCGTCAAGGCCGAGGATGTCGTCGACCCATGCGCCGGCGGCATTCACGACCGCCCTGAAGGAGCGGGTTTCAGACCCGGACGGGCCTTCCAGCACAGCGTCCCAATGATCGCCGCTCCGCACGAGTGAGGTGCAGCGCGTGCGGGTCAGAACTTCGGCGCCGCGTGACTTGGCGTCGACGGCGTTCAACACAACCAGACGGGAATCCTCGACCCAGCAATCCGAGTATTCAAAGGCGAGCCGATACTCCGGCTTGAGCGCATCAAGCTTGGTGGTTGATTTACGGCGCAGCGTCTTAGCCGGCGGCAACAGTTTCCGTCCGCCGAGGTGATCATAGATGAAGAGGCCCAGCCGGATCAGCCAGGCCGGGCGCAATTCCTTGTGGTGGGGCAGAACAAACCGCATCGGCCAGATGATATGCGGGGCAGCCCTGAGCAGGATTTCGCGCTCGATCAGCGCCTTGCGGACAAGGCTGAAATCATATTGTTCCAGATAGCGCAGGCCGCCATGGATCAGCTTGGTACTGGCCGAAGATGTGTGCTGGGCAAGATCGTCCTTTTCGCACAGGACGACGTCCAGTCCGCGACCCGCCGCATCGCGCGCGATGCCGGTGCCGTTGATCCCGCCGCCGATCACGAGAATGTCGTGCATCTCAGCCCTTCATCAGGCCAGCGGCCTTCAGAAGCTTGCCCGCTCGCAGTACACGCTGGAGCTTGTGCTCGGATGACCGGTCGCCCTTGTTGGAGTCCGGGTGGAAGCGGCGCACATATTCGGCATATCGCGCGCGAATCTCTGCAGGCTTGGCATCGGTTTCCAGATCCAGCTCCTTGAGAGCGCGCTTCTGCAGCGTGTTGCGATGGCCGGACGAGGCCGTCTCACCACTGGCCACATCATCTACATTAAAGAATTTGCTGCCGGCCCAGCGGCGTGGATCCAGTTTTTGAGGGCCCTTTTCACCGCGCATCGGTCCTGTGCCGAATTTCCAGGTACGCTTGTGGCCGTATCGTTCGGATCGGGCGAATGAAGCCGCCTCGGCCTGCGACATGCCTTCAAAGAAATCGAAGCTGCGATTGTACTCTGCCGCATGCGCCTGGCAGAAATAGTGGCGACCATTCCCCTGGCGCTTCGGCGCAGGGTGGGTCCCCTCAAGGTCGCATTGCTTGTGATCGCAGACACGAGTCTTCTGCGCACGCGCTCGCGAAGCCTCGTCTTTGGGAGGCTTGATGCGTATATCTTTGAACTTAACGCGATAGGAAAATGGGTCACCGTCAGACATGACCCGGCATAATAAGGAGTGCAGGTTAAAGATGCCACAGCCAAGTAACAGGTTATCGCGAATTCGTGACCTTTTGACCGAGGCTTTTGCCCCGTTAGAGCTGGATATTACAGATGACAGCGAGAAACATGCGGGTCATGCGGGCGCAGCGCCGGGGGGAGAGACCCATTATACAGTGCGAATCACTTCGGCTGCCTTTGAAGGCCTGTCCCGCGTCCAGACCCAGCGCAGCATCATGATGGTGCTGCAATCCGAATTCGACTCCGGCCTCCACGCACTCGCCTTACACGCGAAAGCGGCATGATTCTTGAAAAATTCGACTCCACGCGGAACCGAAATATGACTCGTTCATTAATTTCGCAGCCGTCGAGGAGAACGGGTGATGGTAAGACAACTCATGATAGCCGCCGCAACAGGCGCAATGATTGCGGGCTCAGCGATTGCTGAAACCCCGTCGGACAAGGTGAATCTGGGTATGATGCACTGGATTCGCGACACAGTCTGCACGTCAGGCCAGGAGATCGTGTTTGTCCCGGTGTCCCATGATGTGCCTACGCTCAAGGGCGAATGGGCTGTCATCGCCATGGACAATCCCGATCCGGATTCCGCTCACATCGTATCGCTGACCGAAAAAAACTGGCTGAAGGCGAACGGGTGCGACGAAGATCCTTCGCCAGAGATTCACATGGCGAGTCGCAATGCCGACTCAGGGGGTTTCGGCCTCTGATATATTGAGGCCAGTGACCTGGTTTCGCTGGCGACGCAGAACATTGAACCTGTAGCCATGAAACACGAAGCTCTGTCCTGGTTCCGGAATGGTTTGGGCCTCATGGATGACCAGCCCTGCCACCGTAACAGCCTCTTCATCGGGTAAGTTCCACCCCGTGGCGCGGTTCAGGTCTCGAATTGGGACCCAACCATCCACATTCACCGATCCGTTTGGCTGCGGTCGCACGCCCTGCACAGCCACATCATGCTCGTCATGGATGTGGCCCACAATCTCTTCCAGAATATCTTCCAAGGTAATCAGCCCCTGAAGTTCGCCATACTCGTCCACAACCAGGGCGAAATGGCTGCGCTTCTGGAGGAAGGCGTCGAGCTGGTCCTGAACCGGTGTGGTCTCCGGCACGAACCAGGGTTTGCGCAGGATCGAGTCGAGATCGAGCGATGAGAGATCGCCGCCAAGGGGCAGCGCCGCACGCAGCAGATCCTTTGCGTGGAGAATTCCGACAATCTCTTCCTTTTCCCCTCGGTAAAGGGGCAGGCGGGTGTGCGGACTGGCCAGAGCCTTCGTCACCAATTGCCGGGGCTCTGTATCCGCATTCAACATGCGGATATTCTTCCGGTGGATCATAACGTCTTCGACGGTCAGCTCTTTCAGGTCGAGTGCGCCGACGAGACGTAACCGGTCTTCAGCTCCCACACCGCCTTCGGAGGCATGCAGGTCGATGGCGCCCCGGATTTCCTGTTCTGCCGTAACCAGTTCGGCCGGTGCGCCCAGACCGAGGAGTTTGAGTGTAATGGTCACGATGAACTGGATAAGCTTGACGATCCAGGCAACCGCCCAGACCAGACCGCTGATCGGCCGGGCAACGCTCATCGCCATCGTGTCAGGCCGCGTGATCGCATAGGTTTTTGGCAACACTTCGGAGAATACGAGCACCAGAATGGTCATCACACCGGTGGCAAGGACCAACGCAAGACCACCCTGACCGAACAGGGCCGTGAACAGGGACGTCGCAAGCACCGACGCCAGGATGTTCACGAGATTGTTGCCGAGCAGAATGGAGCCGAGCAGGTTTTCGCGATTGCTGATCAGCCGGTTCACGGTCTCGGCCCGCTTGTCCCCGTCCTTTTCCAACTGGTGCATACGGGCGCGCGACGCAGCGGTCAGCGCCGTCTCGGAGCCGGAAAAGAAGCCGGACAAGCCAAGCAGCACGAGGATTGAAATGATGTAACCGGCAATCATGGATAGGGTCTCATAATGTGGGGATCAGCTCTCCAGCAATTCCGTGCGGAGAAAGGATTCGACCAGGGTGAGGTCTGCATCGGGGTGAATGTAGGATTGGCCAATGCCTCTTGCGAGGATCAGGGGCACGCGACCGCCTCTGGCCTTCTTGTCCTGCTGCATCAGCTCGACGAGGCGTGCGGCGGTATAGGGGCCGCCCTGCCGACCCGGAATGGCTGATTGCAGGCCTGTTGCATCAAGATGCGCCGTCACGCGGTCTGCGTCGGCCTGAGGCGTGATGCCCTGCGCGGCACCATAGCGAAAGGCGAGCGCCATGCCGATGGCCACGGCTTCGCCGTGCAGCAGGTCCGGGGCGTAGCCATTGGCGGCTTCGAGCGCATGCCCGAATGTGTGCCCGAGATTGAGCAGGGCGCGGACGCCCGTTTCACGCTCGTCTTCGGCCACGATGGCAGCTTTCGCACGGCAGCTGGTCGCCACAGCGTGGGCGATTGCCATCGGGTCCAACGCGAGGACGGCCTCGCCATGCTCTTCCAGCCAGGCGAAGAAGTCCGGATCATTGATCAGGCCGTATTTCACGATTTCCGCGTATCCCGCGCGCAGTTCACGCGCTGGCAGCGTTTCCAGCAGGGATGTATCTGCGATCACCAATTGCGGCTGGTAGAAGGCACCAATCGAGTTCTTGCCACGCGGCGTGTTCACCGCGGTCTTGCCACCGACCGAGGAATCGACCTGGGCCAACAGGGTTGTCGGCACCTGCACGAATTTCATGCCACGTTTCATCAGGCTCGCCGCGAGACCGGTAATATCACCGATCACGCCGCCGCCGAGCGCAATGAGTACATCGCTGCGATCAGCAGAGGCTTCGAGCAGCCAGTCCAGAATGCCCTCGAGATTGGAGAAGGATTTTGTCTTCTCGCCAGGCGTCAGGGATTTCCAAAGCGTCTTCACGCCAGTGGATTTCAGCGCCTCGTCCAGCCGGTGGCGGTGCATACGCTCAACCGTTTCATCCGTCAGGACGAAAACCCGGGGCTGCTTCAGCATGGGCGACAGGCGCGCGGCCAATTGGTCCAGCGCCCCATGACCGACCAGGATGTCATAGCTACGGTCTTCGAGGTCTACGGTAACGGTCTCGAGCGGGGGCGCGGTCACGTTCACTTCGGTGTCCATGTCTGGAGGGCCTTGTATATGGCATTGACGGTGGTGCCGTGCGGGCCGTCCTTTGACGGCACAACAAGATCGGCCTGGGAATAGATCGGCTCGCGTTCGGCCAGCAGATTGGTCAGCACATCCTTGGCATCGGGGCGGCGGAGCAGGGGGCGCGTATCGCGCTTTTGGACCCGCCGCCACAGGGTTTCGAGGTCCGCATTCAGCCAGACGGTAACCGCATTCTTCTGCATCAGCGCGCGGGTCTCATCATTGAGATAAGCGCCGCCGCCCGTCGCAAGAACGTGCGGCGGCAGGTCCAACAGGCGCTTCAGCACCTGATGCTCGCCGCGCCGGAAATCCTCTTCTCCATGAAGCTTGAAAATATCAGTGATCGACAGGCCAGCCGCCTTCTCGATCTCCGAATCACTGTCAAAGAATTCCCGGCCCAGCTTTTCGGCCAGACGGCGCCCGACCGTTGATTTCCCGGCTCCCATCAATCCGACAAGCGCAACCGTCCGCGACATGTATGGCAATGTCGCGTCAACCGGTCGGGAAGTACTGTCACTGTCAGAAGGCATTCTGGACTTTCGGGCTCTGTTCGGTTCATGTCCTATAGTTGCTGTGGCGCCTTCGCAATCCAGCGCCGGAATTCTGTATCTAGGGGTAAATAGCCATGCGCAAGTTTCTCATCCTTCTGGCCCTGCTGGTAATCCTCGTTCTGGGCGTGGCCTGGTGGCTGGGTGGACAGGCCGAAAAAGGCAAACCGGAACCGGGTGAAATACGCATTGAGGTCGACAATGTCCTTTAAGGGCATTTTCTCGGCCGCCTGCCTTGTCCTTGCGGGCGGCATGCCAGCAGGCGCACAAATCGAGGATTCTGGTCTCGACCTGGTCAATCCGTGGGGCATTAGCTTCCTCGAAGCGGGTGAGCCTTCGCTGCCTACAGATATGTGGCGCGCGTCTGACGCCGATGATTTGCTGCCGCTGATGCGGGATGTCCGCACCCATGATCTGACCCCGGCCGAACGTACGCTGATGCAGCGCATGGCGTTGTCGCCGGCAACGCCGCCTTCCGGGGTACAGGAACCGCTGCTACGGGCCGAGCGCGCCCGGATCATGTATGATCTGGGGGAAGCGGAAGCCGCTGCCAGTCTGATGGCGCGACTCGACACCCCGCCGCCCGGACTCGATGCGGACGAAATCGTCGCCGATTTGAGCCTCGCGCTCGGCAATGAGGCGACGGCTTGCGATATGCTGAACGCGCCGGACCGGATTTCAGGCTATTGGGCCAAGTTGCGCGCTGTCTGCGCCGCCCTGAAGGGCAACACCGCCGGCGCCGAACTCGCCATCGAGATGGCGCTGCAACAGGACGCCGTCGATTCCTGGCTTCTCGCCGCTGTGTTCGCGACATCCGGCGAATTGCCTGACGCGCCGGAGGCGGATTACTCTTCCGGACTGAACCTCGCCATTTCAGCCGAAGCCGGACTCGTCCCGCCCGAAGAGCCCATCCCCGCGCGTCGTCCGGATCTCGCAGCCGCCATGGCGCTGCATCCGAAATTGCCTGAAGCATTGCGCGTCGAAGCCGCCGGGATTGCCGCTCAGGCAGGCATGCTGCCGACCGACACATACCGAACCCTCTTCCTCAAACTGATTTCTGATCCCGGTTTCGTGCCATCCTCTCCGCTTGAAAGCGCGCTCTACGCGGCACGCGATCCGCTGGTCACTGATGAAGACCGCGCTTTCGCCTTGGCGGCCGCGCTGGAAGACGCCATGGACACTCCGGCCCATTTCAGCGCGGTCTCCCGCCTTTTGTGGAACGAGATTGACCGCCTTCCCATCAACATGACCACCGCGCCGAACGCGCCGCTTTTCGCCCGGTCCGCCTTGGCGACAGGCCATTTCCCAGCCGCCAAGGACTGGTCGTCCGCCAACACAATGCAAGGCGCGCCGGAGGATGGCAGCTTCGATTCGGCGCTCATGTCAGCCCTGGTAACGCTGGCGGGAAATGAAACCACGCGCAGCGCCAGCGACTATAATGGCGAACGGCTGGCAGCTCTTGCGGAATCCGATCTGCAAAAGCAGACCGCCGCGCGCCTGTTTGCCCTCTGGACGGCGCTCGGGATTGCACCCCCGGCCGACGCACGCCGGCTGGTGGTGAACGCGCCCGAACGCATGGCCACGCCGGAAATCGATTTGCAATTGCTAGGCGTGCTCGCCGCGGCTGAGGCAGATGCTGCGGGAGAAGTCATCCTTTCAACGGTCGGGATGACCAAGGGCGATCCGACCGCTCTGGATGATGCGAGCTTGCTCCTCCTCCTGAAAGCCGTTCAACGGATCGGGGCCGAAGATGCAGCCCGTCAAATGGCGTTGGAATCAACTGGCTACTGGAAAGCGCTCAACTAGAAACTTCCCGAATTTCGTTGATCTTGCCTTCAGAAGGCTGATGGTGGACGAAAACGGGAGGAATTATGAGGGTATCCATACTAGCCGGGGCGTCTGCTCTGGCACTTGCAGCTTCAGCATGTGGCACACCGGTCAAAACACAACCGGAGGCATCCGCGTCAGCCGAAGCGCCGATCGCGAATGTCACGACGAGCACACCGTCAATTGATCCGTCCGACAGGACCGCGCTGTTTGGCGATCTGCATGTCCATACGGGACAGTCTTTTGATGCCTTCATATCGTCCGTCCGAGCAACGCCCGATGACGCATATCGCTATGCAAAGGGCGAGAAATTAATCACAGACGGCGGCTACGAGATCCAGCTGGACAGTCCGCTCGATTTTCTCGCCGTCACGGATCATGGCGAATATCTCGGCATCATGCCGGTCATGGCCACACCCGGCACGAATCTGTCGCGCACGAGTTTCGCAAAATCCGTATTCGGACCGGACGCGACGAACCCCGCCCAGTCATTCCAGAATGTGGGCATCACCATTGTGACGGGCGAAGAAGTGGAAGAGATCTACGACCGAGAAGTCATCGACTCCGCTTGGGCAAAGAATGTTGAAACGGCCGAACGCCATAATGAGCCGGGCAAGTTCACCGCCTTCTCCGGTTACGAATTCACCGCCATGACACAGGTCATGGACTCCGAAATTCCGGCCGCTGCCAACCTGCACCGCAACGTCATATTTCGGGGAGCCGCGCCTGACCGGCTGTTCTCGACCCTCGATTCTCCCAATCCGGAAGACCTGTGGGTCTGGATGGATGCACAGCGCGCTGAGGGTCTGGATGTCATGTCCATCCCACACAATTCCAACGCATCAAATGGCGAAATGTTTGCGTCCGAGACTTATGAAGGGGGTCAATTGACCGCAAACTATGCCCTCACCCGCATGCGCAACGAACCCGTCATCGAAATTACGCAGGTCAAGGGCACGTCCGAAACTCACCCAGCGCTTTCTCCTAATGATGAATGGGCGAATTTCGAGATCTACGATACCTTGATAGGAAGTGCCGCGAAGTCGACGCCGCACATCGGAGATTTCGCCCGCAACGCGTTGGCGCGCGGACTGGGTTTCGAAGAAGCAGAGAACTTCAACCCCTACAAATTCGGCTTCATTGGCTCCAGCGATACACATATCGGCGCCGGGTCTTTCGATGAAACGAACTTTACCGGCAAGTTTCCGCAAGATGGGTCAAATCCGGAATTCCGACACTCCGTCCCGCCAGAAGGTGCGGACAGTTGGGATGGTGTTGCATCGCTGAAAAGCTTGCCGCCCGGCGCGGTAAAGCCCAGCATGCGACGCAAGCTGTCTGCTGGCAAGTACAGCGCATCTGGTCTGGCGGGCGTATGGGCTGACGAAAATACGCGTGAAGCCATTTTCGATGCCATTCGTCGCAAGGAGACGTTCGGCACCTCCGGGCCGCGTATAAAAGCGCGCATGTTCGCCGGATACGGATTTGAACAGGCCATGTTGTCAGATCCGGACCTGGTGTCGGCAGCCTACCGCACCGGCGTGACTCAAGGCAGCGAACTGGTCAGTACAGGACAGCCCCCCTCAATTCTCGCTTGGGCGATCCGGGATCCGGCTTCCTCTCCGCTGCAGCGTTTGCAGATCATCAAAGTGTGGAGCGATGCCCAGGGCAAGGCGCATGAGGTTGTCTATGATGCTGCATGCTCTGGCGGCGCCAAGCCAGATGCGGATACACACCGGTGCCCCGACAATGGCGCCAGTGTAAACGTATCCAACTGTTCCACAGAGCCTGGCAGTGGCGTTGGCGAATTGAAGACCTTGTGGACGGACCCGAACCATGACCCGTCTCGGCGCGCCGCCTATTATGTCCGTGTTCTGGAGAACCCATCCTGTCGCTGGTCGACATGGGATGCCGTCCGCAACGGATCACCGCCCAATCCGAACATGCCCGCGCTAATTCAGGAGCGCGCATGGACCTCACCTATCTGGGTGAATCCGGAATGATCTTTCCGCAGGTCTGCCCCTCTTCCTGAGAGCATTCAACGGATCGGGGCGACCGCTACTGAAGGGCACTCAATTAGAACTTTCAGGCAAGCCCGTAGACTGACGGCAACCCGCCGCGACAGGAACATCCGTGTCGCGGCGGATGCGTCCATAGGCTCAGAAGCGCTCTCCGACCATCTCCTCGCTCTTCGCCCAGAGCGCGGCGGCATTGTCTGGGTCGAGCGCATAGGGACGCACCCCTTCCGACGCCGCATCAAACGCGTCATCGGTTACTCTCGTCGTGACATGGCAATCCTCGCAATAGCGCCCGCCAACTTCGTCAGCTTTTGCCACAGCTCCGGCCCAAACCGATGTGGCGGCCCCCTGCGGAATGGATTTGTACTGGAAGCCTTCTTCGCCCGTCTCAGCCCTCCGGGCCTCCATCCGCTCGATCAGCGCGTTGAGATCTTCTTCCGTCATATGACGGGCAAGTTCGGTCTGGATGCCACCCGGGTGGACGGCCGTTGCCCGCACGCCGCGTGTCTTGTGCCGGCGGTCGAATTCCACCGCAAACAGTATGTTGGCCGTCTTTGACCGACCATAGGCACCAAACGGCGTGTATTCGGTGGTCTCGAAGTTCGGATCATCAAGGTTCACGTCAGAAAAGCGGTGGCCGGCGGACGAGAGCATCACCACCCGGCCGCCATCCTTGATGAGGGGTTCGATCCGGTTGATCAGGGTAAAATGGCCGAGATGGTTCGTGCCGAACTGCATCTCGAAACCATCCGAGGTCTTCATGGGCGGGGTGGCCATGACGCCTGCATTTGCAATGACGATATCGAATGGCTTGCCGGTAGCGTTGAGGCCGTCGGCACAGGCGCGCACACTGTCGAGTGAGGCCAGGTCCAGTTCGACCAGATCTATCTTCGCGCCAACCGCCGCCAGGGCACTTTCGGCTTTTGCAAGGTCGCGCGCCGCGCCGACAAGTTCGGCGCCATGGGCGGCGAGCGCACGAGCTGTCTCGACGCCGAGCCCGGAAGACACGCCGGTAACGAGCACGCGCTTGCCGTTGAGGTCGACGCCTGACAGGACATCTTCAGTAGTGGACGTTTTTCCGAACATTGCAGTCTCCTGGGGAATGGATGTGTAGGGATCCCGACAAAGCCGAAGGGGCTGGAACGGGGCGCCAATCCGGGATAAGTGATAGTGCGCCTCCGGTTTCATATACGGAGGAACCCTCCGTTTTGCAAGGAGAGATTTTCTCGTGCCCGAAAAACCCGTTGCCAAAAAGCGCCCCCGCGCTGACGCCGAACGAAACCGCCTGCGCTTGCTGGATGCGGCGAAGGGCGCTTTTGCCCGCGATGGCGCCGCGACAAGCCTTGAGGAAATCGCCCGCACGGCAGGCGTAGGGATCGGCACGCTGTATCGCCATTTCCCGACCCGTGACGCCTTGATCGAGGAAGTCTATCGTCAGGCGATCGGCCAGCTCGGCGAGGCCGCAGACCGATTGATCGCTTCAGAGTCGCCAGTCGAAGCTCTCCGCCAATGGCTTCTGGTGTGCATCGACTATTTATCTACCAAGAAGCTGGTCGCTGCAGCGCTGGGCGGCAACGCCGACCATCTCTATGCCAATTCGGGTGACATCATGCGCAACGCCATTGAACGCCTTGTGCGTCACGCCGAACAGGCGGGGGACATCCGCGCTGTGCCCGATCCCTTTGACCTGCTGCGCGCCGTAGCCGGCATTTTCTACGTAGCGCCTGAAACGGATTGGGAGCCGGGCGCCCGCGCCATGGTCGACCTGTTGATCGCCGGCCTGAAGAAAGACTGATCCGTCATTCACGCCCTTTCAATGTCTGTGTGCCAGTCTTGAGCCATGTCTGATCGCGCGCGTATCGAAGCCTTCCTTGAGATGATGTCCGCCGAGCGCGGATCGTCTGCGAACACGCTGGACGCTTATGGTCGCGACTTGCTGGACGCCTCGGAATTCTGCAGCGGTGCGTTATGCGACGCTGATGGCAAGGAGATTTCCGGCTGGCTGAGAGACCTCTCGAAGCGGGGCATGGCGCCGTCTACGCAAGCCCGGAAACTATCAGCCGTCCGGCGCTTCTTCCGCTTCCTGTTCGAGGAAGGCGACCGCAAGGACGACCCAACCGCCAGGATCGACGGCCCGAAACCCGGCCGGGACGTGCCAGACGTCCTGTCGCGCGAAGAGATGGGCCATCTCCTCGAGACCTGCGGTGATGATCTGAGGCTGAAATGCCTTGTTGAGCTGCTCTATGGAGCGGGGCTGCGCGCGACTGAACTGGTGTCCCTCAAGCTCGGCCAGTTGCCGAGACGCAAGGGAGCCCGCTGGATCACCACGGATGTGATTGTGCGCGGCAAGGGTGGCAAGGAACGATTGTGCCCGCTCGGGCGACCGGCCCTTCGGGGGCTGTCGGACTGGTTGGCGGTTCGGGAAAGCCACCTGCCGGAAGGCTCCCTGGCCAGAGGGCGCGCCGAACCGTTCGTATTCCCATCGCGCGGCAAGTCTGGCCATCTGACGCGGCGCCGACTCGGTCAACTATTGGAAGGATTGGCGCTGAAGGCGGACCTTCGGGCTGACCGTGTCCACCCACATGCGCTGCGACATGCCTATGCCACGCATCTGCTTATGGGCGGTGCGGATTTACGGAGCGTTCAGACGCTGCTCGGTCATGCGGATATCGCCACGACCCAGATCTACACACATGTTCTGACCGACGAGCTGGCGGAGTTGCTGGAGACAGCTCACCCGCTCGCACAAAAAATATAGGCCAGACTCAGTTTGGCATATTGCCGAAATCCGTTGCTCGCCCGATATCTGAAACCACGAGATTTCGTCGCAACCTCAATGGACACTTATGATGCAACGCCTCCTCAATGCCATTATCCCCACATTCCTGATTTCTGAAATTGCCGCGATCACGCTGATGACCATGACCTGGGCCATCCTGTCCGAGCTTCACGCCGGACTGAATGTCATCATTGGCGGCGAAGTCGTCACCGCGATTGGCGTTGCAGCACTGTCTGTGGCCATCTTCCGACGGGCCTTCCGGTCGGACGCAGAAACTGCGCCGACCGAAGAATAAGAAGAATGATCAGGCTGCGGTCGCAGACCCGCGCGATGCCACCCAAAATGCGTGCACGACGCCCGGCAACCAGCCGATGAGTGTCAGCAGCACATTGAGCAGGAATTGCAGGCCGATCCCTTCCTTCACCGCGACGGCGACGGGGGGCAGAAAAATAGTGAGCAGGATCATGAGCAGTGACATGACAGGGTTCCTTTCAAAATGGACTGCCCGTGCAACGTGTGACCGGGCCAAGTGTTCCATTGACCTATTGTTCCCAACGTACCTCGACGGAATCCGGTAATTGGATTGACCCGTCCGCTCGGCCGGGGTTAGACCCCAAGCGAGGGCGTTTCAATTTGTGTAGTTCGACCGTACCGGCTGATGTGTGCGGGCGCGTGACGGGAGTCCGCTGTGTCTGCAATTTTCACTCCTACGGGAGACAAGGAATTCTTTACGCCATTCGGCCCGATGATGGGCTATGTGCGCATGCCCCCCACGCTCGTAGACTATCTGAACGCGTCGATGAGCGAGCAGTTGGAAGACCATTCCGATAGCCTGGTCGGTAAGGTCCGCCAGGAGCTGCGTTTTCCGAAGACCCTGGTCGATGCAACCGCTGCGGCGCTCGGCAATGCCTTGATCGAATACCATGTGCGCGCCAGCCGGCGCGGGTCTTTTGGCGAGTATGATCATACGACCAAGCGGTTCGAGCTGAACGTCATGGCGGGCTGGTTTGTCCGCCAATACGCCCATGAGTACAATCCGCTCCACATTCATACTGGCTGCGCCCTGTCCTGTGTTGGATACCTGAAACTGCCGGACGGAATCGACCAGGAATGGGCCGAGGATGATCTCGACCATCATCCGTCTCACGGCCATCTCCAGTTCGCGCATGGCACGGACACGCATTACTCCGTATCGAATTTCATGATCCGCCCGCGCGTCGGCGACTTCTACATCTTTCCCTCCTACATGTTTCACAGCGTCTATCCGTTCAAGACGCCGGGGGAACGCCGTTCCTTCAGCATGAACCTGTCGGTGGTCGAATCAGAGGCCTGAGCCTTTCTGACTGATTGACGCCATGTGACCGCCCTCTATGTTGCGCCGCAACAAGGAGGAACGCATGAGCACGAAAACACCTAGAGACTTCTTCAAACCGCTGGCCATCGGCGCGCCTGCCCCGATGCGCGACCTGCCCGTACGGCTGGAGCGGATGATCCACTTCGTCCCGCCGCATCTCGACAAGGTGCGCGCCAAGGTCCCGAGCATGGCCGAAGGCGTGGACGTCATGCTGGCCAATCTCGAAGACGCAATCCCGGCCGACGCGAAAGATGCTGCCCGCGCCGGCGCCATCGAGATGGCCTCCATGTATGACTGGCAAGGCAAGGGCACCGGCTTCTGGAGCCGCGTGAACCCGCTGAACTCTCCGTGGTTTCAGGAAGATGTCAGCGATCTCGTCCTGAAAGCCGGCCACCAGCTGGACGTGATCATGCTGCCAAAGGTCGAAGGCCCGTGGGACATCCACTTTGCCGACCAATATGTAGCGCAACTCGAAGCCAAAGCCGGCCTGACGCGCCCGATCCTGTTCCATGCCATCCTTGAAACCGCGCAGGGCATGGCTCGCGTGGAAGAGATCGCGCTGGCCAGCCCGCGCATGCAGGGCATCAGCCTGGGCCCGGCAGATCTCGCCGCAGACCGCAAGATGAAGACCACCCGCGTTGGCGGCGGCCACCCCTTCTACCGCGTCATCGACGACCCGAATGAAGACGGCTCGCCGCGCGCCAATGCGCAGCAAGACCCGTGGCATTACACCATCGCCCGCATGGTGGATGCATGCCGCATGGCTGGCATCAACGCCTTCTACGGCCCGTTCGGCGACATTTCGGACCTGGAGGCTTGCGAACAGCAATTCCGTAATGCCTTCCTCCTCGGCTGTTCCGGAACCTGGAGCCTGCATCCGAACCAGATCGCCATTGCCAAGAACGTCTTCAGTCCGGATCCGAAAGAAGTGAAATTTGCGCGAAAAATCCTTGAGGCCATGCCGGACGGGTCCGGCGTCGCCATGATCGATGGCAAGATGCAGGACGACGCGACCTGGAAACAGGCCAAGGTGATTTCCGACCTTGCCGACCTGGTCGCCTCCAAGGACCCGGACCTTGCTGCGGCATACGAGGCGTGATTCCGCTTCACGTCGAGCATTCGCGTGGTAGGGTCGCTCTCTGAAGAGGGAGTATCAGCGATGTGGAAATCCATAACGACCCTGCTGGGTCTGAGCGTGCTTGGCCTGTCTGCTATTGCAGATGAAGTCTGGTCCACCCCCATCGGAGACGTTGTCTATGAGAACGAAACCGATGATGGCTGGGCGGTCTGGTCCTATCCGGGCCTGACCGAGCGCGGCACGGTCTACATCAAGGATCTGGCGGGGGTCTATGAGGGCCGTGGCGCCTATGCTGGCATTTGGGTCGAGGCGGAAAGCCCCGACATCGAGCTGTGCGATGTCGCCGTCACGGACCCGGCCACAGGAGAGTCCCACTCCAATTGGGGACGTGTGGACATTGTCTTCACCGAGCCAGACTTCCCGGGTGGCTGGGTGGCCCTTCGCGGCAATTGCTTCAATGATCCTGGCGATTACCTGATCGGCAAGCCGGTCACGGCGCTGCAAGAATAAACAAAGGGGAGACAATTCCGATGGCAGAGCACCTTATTCCGATGACCGGGCATAGCCCGAACCTGCAGCGCTGGTTCGATTGGATGAATGGGGACCATTCTCCTCAAGGCCTGTCGGTCCAACTGGCCGACCACGTCGTGTTCAAGAGCCCCGTCGTCCATACCCCGCAGGAAGGCAAGCCGATCACCATGGCCTATCTGACCGCCGCCGGACAAACACTGGGCGGGGACACATTCCGCTACACGCGCGTATTCGATTGTGGGGACAAGGCTGTGCTCGAATTTGAATGCGAGATGGATGGCATCCTCGTGAATGGCGTCGACATGATCGCTTGGAACGCCGACGGCCAGATCGACGACTTCAAGGTAATGGTCCGTCCTCTGAAAGGCATGCAGGCCGTCCACGCCGCCATGGGCGCCATGCTGGAAAAGATGAAGCAAAAAGCCTGAACCAGACCGCCCTCATGAGTTTGCCTGTCATCATCACCGACCGGTTGGTCCTGTGCCCGCCCGAAGCACGCCACTTCGAGCCTTCGGCTGCAATGTGGGGATCGCCTGCCGTAACGAAGCATATCGGCGGGCAGCCCCGGTCCCGACAGGAGGTCTGGTTCACGCTATGTCGCAATCGCGGCATGTGGGACATTCTGGGCTACAGTTCGTGGGCCATTGAAGACCGGGTCACCGGCGAGTTCCTGGGCGAAGGGGGGTTCGCAGATTTCATGCGCGGCATGACTCCGGATCTGTCCGAATGGCCTGAGGCTGGCTGGGTCTTTGTGGAAGCGGCCTGGGGCAGGGGAATTGCCAGCGAAGCGGTCGGCGCGATGCATGACTGGCTGGATGAGCACCGCCCCGGACAAAGCGTCTGCATTATCGATCCGGGCAATGCCGGGTCCCAGCGTGTCGCCGAAAAATGCGGTTATGAGTTTTGGGAGACGTCGGCTTACAGAGATGCGGTCGTCAATGTGTACCGCCGCAATACGGACAATTAGCCGACCTGCTGGCGTGCCGTCTGGGTCTTGCTGCTCCAACCCCGAATGAAATCCATGAAGGCTTCATGCGGCAAGCCCGCACTGTAGAGGAAGCCCTGCGCCATGGAGCAGCCGCGTCGGCGCAGGAAGTCGGCCTGACGTTCGGTTTCGACACCTTCCGCCACTGTTTTCAGGCCGAGGGTTTCGGCCATGGCGAGGATCATCTCGATGATCGCCGGGGCCTGTTCATCCGATTCCAGAGCGGAGACAAACTGGCGATCAATCTTGAAGACGTCGAACGGCAGCTGGGTCAGGATGGACAGGTTCGAATGCCCGGTCCCGAAATCGTCAATCGCGAGTTTCGTGCCAAGGCTCCGCAGAGGCCGCATCACGCGGGCGACCTTTTCCGGTTCGGAAACGGCCATGCTTTCCGTGATCTCAAGTTCCAGCCGGTTAGGCGGCAGGCCGGTCCGCTTCAAAATAGCCAGAACCGTTTCAGTCAGGTCACTTGCCTGGAACTGGCGCGGCGAAACGTTCACGGCGACTGTGGCATTGAAGCCTTCCTGCATCCAGATACGGGCCGACTCACATGCCGCTTCCAGGACCTGTTCGCCGATCTGGTTGACGAGACCGGTCTCCTCGGCCAGCGGAATGAATGTGTTCGGCGAGATGATCTTGCCATTCGGCCGTATCCAGCGGGCCAGCGCTTCGGCGCCCACAACCTGTCCGGTCTGGAAATCGATCTTGGGCTGGAAATGAGTCTTGAATTCCCGGTTGGCGACCGCGTCGCGCAGCTCGGCTTCCAGCATGTACTTGCCACGCGCCACACGGTTGAGACGAGGTGAGAAGTAGCGGAAGCCCGACCCGGTATCATTTCGCACCTGCCGCAAGGCCAGTTCGGCATGACGGAACAGCTTGTGCATCGTGTCGGCATCTTCCGGCGCGATGACGATACCGCCTGAAATACCGAGCGTGACGGACTGACCGGAGACAATGAAAGGGTCCGCAAAGGCGAGGCGGATGGCCCGCGCAATGTTGGAGACATAGTCACGGCTGACGGCGCTCGGCAGGTACAGGGCAAAGCTATCCGCCTGCATCGCCGCAAGCATGCAATCATTCAGCCCGGCGCGAACCGGACCTTCAAGCGCGTCGAGGGCATTTGTCATGCGCTGGCCGCAGGCTTTCAGGACCGCTTCGCTTGCCAGCGCGCCGAGGCGTTCGGAAGCGCGCGTGAAATTATCGAGATCGAGCACAATCAATGCCGCTGGCGTCTCGTACTTGGCGCGCGGCAGCGTTTTTGTGATGTGCTCTTCCAGTGCGATCAGGTTCGGCATTCCCGTGCGCGGATCTTGATAGGCCGTCCGCCGGAGCGCATCATTGTCACGGCGCAGCTTGCCAACCGACCGGATAACGACAGACCGCAGTCGGCGCAGTTCAACGAAAGACACATTGGACAAGCGGGCAGACGGGTCGACCTGCGCCACTTCAAGGTAACGCGTGAAATCGACCAGCACGTTCTGGAATTCGCGGGCAAAGAACCAAGCCGTGATCGCGGCAACCGCCGCGGAGGACAGGAGCAGGGCGGCGACGGCCCAGAGGGGCAAGGACATGTCGGTCCAGGACTTGCCTTCGATCAGCGCCCCATAAGCCTGTTCGATTGTCCACACGCCCACGAAAATGAGAATCGTGGCCGCCGCAGCACAAAAGGCCGCAAACCTCGGAATGGTCATACGACCCAGAAGTCTCGATATGAAACTCTGCTTGTCCACGCTCAGATCTTCCTCACCACGTCACCACCTATGAGTGCGGTAACTATGTTTCCGGAATATGTTTAGGAATCAGTGAACAAAACGCGCTAGCTGTAGTGCGTTCGACGCACTATATGGGCCAACATGACAAAGAACCGTACAGCCACCGTGACCCGCACCACCAAGGAAACCGATATCTCGGTGACCCTCGACCTGGATGGCAGTGGGAAATCCGATATCGAAACCGGGATCGGCTTCTTCGATCACATGCTGGAGAGCTTTTCCAAACATTCAGCCATTGATCTGACCGTGCGCTGCAAGGGCGACCTGCACATCGATATGCACCACAGCGTTGAAGACACTGGGATTGTCATCGGACAGGCCATTCTGAAGGCGCTGGGCGACTTTGCCGGGATTACCCGGTTTGGCCACGCCTATGTGCCGATGGACGAGACGCTGTCCCGCGCCGCGCTGGACCTCTGCAAGCGGCCTTACCTGATCTGGAAGGTGAATTTCAGCCGAGACAAGATCGGCGAAATGGACACCGAACTTTTCAAGGAGTTCTTCCACGCCCTCGCAGGGAATGGCGGCATGTGCCTGCACATAGAGAACCTCTATGGCGAGAATTGCCACCACATTGCCGAGTCCTGTTTCAAGGCGACCGCCCGGGCGCTGCGCGCGGGAATTGCCATTGACCCGAAACTGGGCGGCAAGCCGGCGAGCACCAAGGGCAGTCTCTAGGTCCAAGCCCTATTTGCGGTAATCCAGGGGCGGATCGCGGTCCCCCAACAGGGATTTGTACTCGTAATCCGGGCCCCGCTTTTCGTCGAATTCCTTGCGGGCCTCCGCCCGCAGGCCTTCATTCGTAAACAGCTCCACGGCGGCGAGCGTCAGCGTTTCCGCAGCGACTTGCGTGCCTTTGTAGCCGATGGATGTGCCACTGGCGGCAACAGCCTGCCAGGAATGGGCGGACGTGCCCGGCACCCATGTCGCGGTGCGCAGGCCGACCGTCGGGACAGCATAGGAAACGTCGCCCACATCAGTGGAGCCATAGCCGAGCGAAACCTCGAAGGGCTGGATCTCGGCAGCTGAGGCGATATCACGCGCTGGATTGTCGAAGGTCGTCGCGATGGTCTCGGCGAACTCCAGTTCGGCGTCCGTATATTCCACGCCGCCCACCTGGCGGAGCTTTTCGTCCATCATCCGGGCCAGCTTCTCATTCACCAGCAGCGGATTGTTGCCGTGGATGATTTCCCAGTCGACCTTTGTTCCCGTGCCCTGCGCGGCGCCGCGGGCAGCATCTTCGAGGCGGGCCCAGATGGCTTCAACGCCTTTGGGGTCCGGATGGCGGACATAGTAGAAGACTTCGGCGAAGTCCGGGACGACATTGGGGGCCGAGCCGCCGGACGTGATGACGTAATGCATGCGGGCGTCCTGGGGCATGTGCTCGTGCATCATGTTGGCCATCATGTTCATCGCCTCAACGCCATCGAGCGCGGAGCGGCCGCGTTCAGGCGCGCCGGCGGCGTGGGCGGAGATGCCCCGGAAGCGGAACTTGGCAGACCTATTGGCTAGCGAGGTATTGGCGGCGGCTGTATTCCGGTCCCCGGCATGCCAGTGCATGGCGATGTCGACATCCTCGAACAGGCCCGCCCGGACCATGTAGACCTTGCCGGACCCGCCTTCTTCAGCCGGCGTCCCATAGACGCGCACACGGCCCGGCGTCCCGCTCTCTTCCAGCCAGTGACGCACGGCGATCGCCGCAGAGACGGACCCGGCCCCGAAGAGATTGTGTCCACAGGCATGGCCCGCGCCCTTGCCAGGAATTTCCTCCCGCACGGGGGAGGTCGACTGGTTGATGCCCGGCAGGGCGTCAAACTCGGCGAGAATGGCGATCACCGGGCCGCCGGTGCCGTATTCCGCCATGAAGGCGGTCGGAATGCCGGCCACGCCCGGCGTGACGGTGAAGCCCTCCCCGGCCAGCGTGTCCTGCAACAGGGCGGAGGATTTCTCTTCCTGGTACCCGACTTCGGCCCAGTCCCACATCTGGCTCGCCAGCGATTCCGTCAGCTCCGACTGACTGCGCGCCTGACTGAGCGCTTCGCTTTCGGCGGCGTCCGGCCAGGCGGGTGTGGCGGCGCAGGCCATGAGCAGGCAGGCGGACAGGGCGGGCAGGATGGATCGCATGGGCAGGCTCCGTTTGGCAGTGTGTGCTGGCGAACTTGCGGCACCTTGCCCCTGGGCGCAAGGGAGGCTTTTCCCTTCCCTCATCGCGAGTGCGAGGCTAAGAGCGCGGCCATGAGCCTTGTTGCCCTTATCGACTACGGATCCGGAAACCTGCACTCGGCCGGCCGCGCCCTGCGCGAAGCCGCACGTCTGGCCGAAACCGGCCATGAGATCCGCATCACCAACCGCGCCGAGGACATTCTCGCTGCTGAGCGGGTCGTGCTGCCGGGCGTCGGGCATTTCGCCGATTGCGCCGCTGGATTGCGCGCGCAGGAAGGCGTGGTCGAGGCACTGGAAACCGCGTGCCTCAACGGCGACACGCCCTTCCTCGGCATTTGCGTCGGTATGCAGCTGATGGCGGAGACGGGCCGCGAGGACGGCGCGACACCGGGGCTCGGATGGATCGGCGGCGAGGTCTCGCGCATCCAGCCGGGCGAGGGCTTTCGCGTGCCGCACATGGGCTGGAACGGGCTCAGCTTTTCCGGCGCGCCGCATGCCATTCTGGCGGGTCTCGGGCCAGAGCCGCATGTCTATTTCACGCATTCCTATGCGTTCCGCGTGACGGACCCGGCCGATGTGGCCGCCACCGCCAGCTATGGCGCGCAGGCGATCACGGCGGCGGTGGCGCGAGGCAACCTCTTCGGCACGCAATTCCACCCCGAGAAATCGCAAGGCGTCGGCCTGCGCATCCTTTCCAATTTCCTGACATGGACCCCATGACCCGGCTCACCCTGAACGAAGTCGAAGGGCGCGCCGCTCCCAGCCCGCGCGCTCCTTCGACTTCGCTCAGGATGAGCGCTAAGGAGACACTATGAGCTTTACCCTCTATCCCGCCATCGACCTCAAAGACGGCCAGTGCGTGCGGCTGCTGCGCGGTGAGATGGACCAGGCGACCGTGTTTTCCGACAGTCCGGCCGACCAGGCCCGCGCCTTCCGCGAGGCGGGGTTCACGCATCTTCATGTCGTTGACCTGAACGGCGCCTTCGAAGGCAAGGCGGTGAACCGCGACGCGGTCGAGGCGATCCTGAAGGCGACCGATGCGCCGGTCCAGCTCGGCGGCGGCATCCGCACCCGCGCCCAGATCGATGCCTGGCTGGAGGCCGGCATTTCGCGCGTCATTCTCGGCACCGCCGCGCTGCGCGACCCGGAACTGGTCAAGGCGGCCGCCCGCGCCCTGCCGGGGCAGGTCGTGGTCGGCATCGACGCGAAGGATGGCATGGTCGCGGTCGAGGGCTGGGCCGAGACCAGCGACATGAAGGCGACCGAACTCGCGAAAGCCTTCGAGGGCTGCGGCGTCGCCGCCATCGTCGCCACCGACATTGGCCGCGACGGCCTGAAGACCGGCGTCAATGTTCCGTTTACGGCAGATCTTGCCAACACAGTCAGTATCCCGATCATTGCCTCCGGCGGCGTCGCCAGCGTGGATGACATCCGCGCGTTGATGGCGGCAGATGCGTCGATTGCGGGGTCTATCCTCGGCCGCGCGCTCTATGATGGAGATATTGTGGCGGGGGAGGTTTTGGGGCTGTCCATTCCTTAGGCGAACTAATCTTCGTTGCGCCTATTGCGAATCACTGTTGTTCGTGAGCTCGGCCAAAGCCTCTTCAGTTCCCAAAATTTTGATTTTCGTTTCTTCCTCATATTGCCTTCAGCGCTTCTATTAGCGCTGAAGGCAATATGAGGAAGCGCTTGCAAAGCCTGCTCCAGCAAATACTCGCGGTCGGCAAGATCGCGCGCTGTGTACACTTCGATCTGTTCAGCTGTGAGACCTTTATAATCTAAGGCCTGAAGTATCTCCGAGATCAATAATCCTTGCCGACGGGCGGCTTCAATATTTTGTCGTTCCACCCACATTAAATCGATTCTCCGATCACACATATATACCCACTCTTTGCTTAGAAACGGCCTGAACTAAAAGCCAACCTTCTCCACATCTCACCCCACCCGAAGATACCTGCCCTGTCTCTTATACACATCTGACGCTGCCGACGAGCGATCTAGTGTAGATC